>JAABUM010000569.1_pt1 | contig 63083 bp, 70 predicted proteins | sample 5559161 | NCBI WGS metagenome assembly JAABUM01 (sample SAMN10711868, study PRJNA513369) | rock metagenome | isolation source: Antarctica rocks | place: Antarctica: Victoria Land, Siegfried Peak nord
AGACGGCTTTTTGCATGTCGGCCCACGACCCCGATATGGTAGAAATCCCCCGCGCGTTGGTGGAACGCTTCACCGACGCGCTCTGCTACGCCGCCTGAGCTAACCCGAACGGCCAAAGTCGAGCTTATAGCGCCCTTCAATAGTTATCTCTCTATCGCTCTCTGTGCCGGTGTGTTTTCTGCCAATCGTCTCTCCACCCCTTCTCTCCTTCGTTCTCTGCGCGCTCTGCATGCCCGGTCCGCTTTGCAGGCTCTGTGGCTATCGCCCGTTTCTCTCGTCATCCTCCGTGTCTCTGCGTCTCTGAGGCCGATCAGCCTCATCGCGTCTCTACGGTGAGCCGACTCCCCGCGCGCGCAATCGATGTTGGGTTGGTGCTGCTCGTGGCGCTCGTGGCGGTCGTGGCGCTGGCCTTCCCGACGGGGTGGATTGGCGACATCCAACCCGCGCCGGACGCGGTCGAATACGCGGTCACGGCGCAACGGCTCGCGGCGGGCGCGTCGTTCGCGCTGCCCTGGCCGGGTGGTGAATATCCCGCCCGTTACCCCTTCGGCTTCCCCGCCCTGCTTGCCCCCGCCTACTGGCTCCCCGGTGCGACGGTGCAGAGCGGGCTCTACGCCGTCATCGCGCTCGCCGTCCTGGCGGTCATCCTCGTCTATCTGCTGGGGCGACGATTGCTGGGTCGCGCTGGCGGCCTCATCGCCGCGCTGACCCTCCCCCTCCTGCCCCCCTACCTCGGCTGGTCGCGCGCGATCATGGGCGAGACGGCGACGGTCGCGCTCGTGGCGGCGACGGCGCTCCTGCTGCATGCGGCCTGTGCCAGCTCACGCCCCCGTCGGCGCGCTCTGCTCCTCTTCGTCGCGGGGCTCGTCGCGGGCGTCGCGATCCTGGTCCGCCTGAACAATGTTGCCCTCCTCGGCGCGCTAACGGCGGGAGCGTTGATCGGGATCAGGCCGCGCCGCGCCTGGCCGCGCGCGGCGTTTGCGCTGGGAATCGTCCCCGTCTGCGCCCTCCTCGCGCTCGCCCTCTACAACACCCGGACCTTCGGCGGGCCGCTCGCCACCGGCTACGGCTATTGGGTGCCGGAGTGGTACGGCCAGTTCGGCACGACCTTCTCCCCCGCCTACGCCTTCCGCGCGCCCCCCGTCGTCGGCGACCTCAACGCCCCGCCGGGACTCTCGAACCTCGCCTACTACGCCCGCAGCCTCGGCGGGGGTCTCCCGGCGCGCGGCTCCCTGCTGCTAACCAGCGGCCTCGCGGCCCTCGCGGCGCTCGGCACACTGACGGCGCTGTCGACGCGGGAGCGCCCGGCGCGGGCGGTCGTCGCCTTCGGGCTCACACTCGCGGCGCTGACCTGCGCTGTCTACCTCCCCTACTTCCTGGCCGACGTGCGTTTCCTCGCCCCGCTCGCCCCGTTGGTGGCGCTCGCCGTCGGCAATGCCGGGCGACTCGGGATCGGTCTCTTGCGCGACAGCCTTCGCGTCCGCCGCCCGCGCGCGGCCCTGCCACGCGCGGCGTTCGGCGCATTGATTGTGGCGATCCTGCTGCAAAACCTCCTCCCCGCCGCCATCACTGCCCGCGACGATAGCTACCCGTACCGACGCTTCGTGCGCGGCGACGCATCGGGCCTCCGCCGTGCTGCGCCCGCGCTGGAGACAATCGCCGCCTACCGGGCCATAGCCGCGCCGGGGAGCATCCTGGTGACCGATCTCCTGCCGCCGCTGCTCGCGACGAGCGGCTTCGGGAGCGGCTATGAGGTCGCGCCACTGACGCGCGGCGAATATTGGGGGCAAGCACCCCTGCGCGACACCGCGCCGGTCACCGATCGGCAGCGTTTCCTGCTGGCGGCGTTGCGCGCCGGGACGCCGGTCTACCTCGACGAGTACAGCCTCGCGCCGATCCGCCGCCAGGGGTCCGGCGACATCGAGCGCTTCCTGGCCGCGCACAATGCCCGCCTGGAAACGGTCTACACCGACGCCGCCCGCCCCGATGGTGCCGTCACCCTCTACCGGCTGCTCCTCGCGCCGTGACCGCACGCCGGTGCGGTGCTACGATAGGGGACGCACAGGCACGGCACGCGGGGAGGGGGGAGCGACGATGGCGGCACGAGCGAACGAACAACGTGGCGGACCGGGCGATCGGCGGCTCCAACCGGGCGCGATGGCGGCACTGCGCCGCGCAATCGGTTACCTGCGCGGCTACTGGCGCGATTCCGCCGGGGCGCTGGTGGCGCTGCTCCTCGTCTCGGTGACGAACCTCGCCGCGCCGCAACTGATCCGGCTGGCCATCGATACCGGCGTCGCGGGGCGACAGACGAACGCGATCGTCGCGGCGGTCGTCGGGCTGGTGCTGGTGGCAGCGCTGCGCGGCCTCTTCTCCTTCGCGCAGGGCTATCTGGCCGAGCGCGCGTCGCAGGGGGTCGCGTACGAGTTGCGGGATGCCCTCTTCGCCAAGCTCCAACGCCTCAGCTTCAGTTATTACGACGGCCAGCAGACCGGCCAACTCCTGACCCGCCTGACGAGCGACGTGGAGCAGATCCGCACTTTCGCCGGGAGCGGGCTGGTGCAGATCATCTCGGCGGTGACCATGCTCCTCGGGACGGCGATCCTCCTCTTCACCATCAACTGGCGGCTGGCGATCGTGGCCCTGCTGATCATCCCGCCGATCCTCCTGATCCTCGCCCGCTTCACCGCGCGGATCGGCCCCCTCTTCGGCATGGTGCAGATGCAGCTCAGCCGGCTCAACACGATCCTCCAGGAGGATTTGTCCGGGGTGCGCACCATCCGCGCCTTCGCGCGCGAGGACTACGAGACCGGGCGCTATCGCGAAGCCAACGATGCCCTCTTCGGGCGGACCCTCCAAACGGTGAAGGTTTTTTCGGAGATGTTCCCGTTCGTCTTCTTCTTCGCCAACCTCGGCACGCTGGGGGTGATCGGGGTCGGCGGCCTGGAGGTGATCGGCGGGTCGCTCACGATCGGCGAATTGATCGCCTTCAACAGCTACCTCGCGCTCCTCGTCTTCCCGCTCCTCTCGCTCGGTTTCCTCTCCAGCATGGTCCCGCGCGCGGCGGCGTCCTCGCTCCGCATCTACGAGATCCTCGACGCCCCGATCGACGTGAGCGACCGACCGGGCGCGACCTCGCTGCCGGTGACGGGCGGGCGGGTCGAGTTCCGCGCGGTCGGCTTCCGCTATCCGGGGAGCGAGCGCGAGATCTTGCACGACGTCAGCTTCGTCGCGGAACCGGGGCAGACGGTGGCGATCCTCGGCACGACCGGCTCCGGCAAGAGCACCATCGTCAACCTTCTCCCCCGCTTCTACGACGCGACCGCCGGCGCGGTGCTGATCGACGGCTACGACGTGCGCGACGTGACCCTCAACTCCTTACGGAGCCAGATCGGGATCGTCTTGCAAGAGACGCTACTCTTCAGCGGCACCGTGCGCGACAACATCGCCTACGGTCGCCCGGAGGCGACGCCGGAGGAGGTCGAGGCGGCGGCGCGCGCGGCCCAGGCCGACGAGTTCATCCGCGCGCTGCCGCAGGGGTATGCCACGATCGTCGGGGAACGCGGCGTCGGCCTCTCCGGCGGGCAGCGCCAGCGGATCGCGATCGCGCGCGCCCTGCTCGTCGCGCCGCGCCTGATCATTTTGGATGACAGCACCTCCGCCGTGGACGCCGGGACGGAGATCGCGATCCAGGCGGCGCTCGACGCGCTGATGCGCGACAAGGGCCGCACCGCGTTCGTGATCGCCCAGCGGATCAGCACCGTGCGCGACGCCGACCTGATCCTCGTCCTCGATGGCGGCACGATCGCCGCGCGCGGCACCCACGACGAACTTTTGCGGGAGAGCGAACTCTACAACGAGATCCTCGGCTCGCAACTGATCCCCGCCGAGCGCGAGCAGATCGCCGAGGTGCGCGCCGACTGAGGCGATAGGCCAGATACGCGCTGAGACGAGCGGCCAGAAGGAAGACATGAACGCCTTACAGACATTTTGCAGGCAGATTCGTGCGCGTTCGGAAGGCAACCGCAAGACAGTTGGGGATCTTTATGCAGCATGGCGTCCTGGCCCAATTGTCAGATTCATTCGTTAAGAACCTGACTCCCTCATCTGAGTAGTCTGCGTGCTCTCGCTCACCGATATGAGTGAATTACGGCATCGGTTGAGGGCCGCAAGTAGCGGAGGAATAGGTTCTTCCGCAATTCGCATGAAGCACAATGCTAGAAATAGGTCCGAGAGGGCAAAAATGGGCAAGAGTGGTCACATAGGGGCCTACAAGTACTAATTCCAGCCCTCCTCCCCCGCTTTGCCGACTTTCCCAACATGGATCACGCTGATTGCGGAATGGTTCCATCCGGCTGATCGCACACAGCGTGGCGCGAGAATGGCCCTCCCACATCCATGCCGTCCGGCAGCGTTCTCAATCGGACGGATGGGAGTTCCCCAACCAGTAGCGCGGTCCCGAGCCATGACTCGCCACACGGTCATCCGGGTTGAGGATCGGGCAGCGCGCCAGAGACAGGCAGCCGCAGCCGATGCAGTCGGTAAGCCCGCACTTGAGGCGCACCAGTTCAGCGATCCGCTCGTCGATTCGGGCACTCCAAGTCGCGGTCAGGCGATCCCAATCCGCGCGGGCGGGGATGCGATCCGTGGGGAGCTTGTCCAGCTCGGCGCGGATTTCCTCCAAGGTGAGACCGATACGCTGGGCAAAGACGATGAAGGCTACACGTCGCGCCGTGGCTCGCGCGTAACGGCGGTGCCCAGAGGCATTGCGCTCCGAATAGATGAGGCCGCGCTCCTCGTAGAACCGCAGCGCCGAGGTGGCGACCCCGGTACGCCCGGCCAGCGCGCCGATGGTCAGCGGGTCGGGCGGGATGCTGGTCATGGATCCTCCTACTCAACTCGCGCCCTCTTGACTTCAAGTGTGGTTGAAGGTCTATGCTCATCGTACATCGGGGCGCGTGCTCGGTGCAACACAGTCAGGCGGGTAAGCCCGGTGCGCTCGTTGGCACGAGGAGGAGTACATGGACCAGGCACTATCGGCGGCGATCGAGCGCGAGGTGGCGAGTTGGCCGGGGGTTACGACAGCCCTCCACAGCCGGGGGGTGGGGGTCCAGTTCCACTATGGCCGGGTTGAGTTGGGGCACTTGCACGGGAGTAGCTGCGCCGATCTGCCCTTCCCGAGGAAGATCCGGGACGAGCTGATTATGGCCGGACGGGCCGCAGTCCACGACCCACTGCCGGACTCGGGTTGGGCGCGACGCCGGATGGTCGACCGGCAGGATGCCCTGGCGATCATCGAACTCTTCCGCATGAATTACGACCGCGCGACGGCCCGCGCTGCGCAACATGCGCCGCCGGGGGGCGGCGGCTGATGCTAATCGCCCTGCCCGAGAAGATCCCCTGGCCGGTACGGCACCTGGCCTCGGTGATCGTCTTCAATGCCTTCTTCGATGCCTTTATGATACAAACGGAAATCGAACAGGAGGGTCAGAGATGATTAATATCGCGATCATTGTCGGCAGCACCCGACCAGGCCGTAAGGCCGAGAACTTGGCGCGTTGGGTTCACAATATTGCGGTCACACGCGATGATGCGACCTTCGAGGTCGTTGACATCGCCGAGTTCGACTTGCCGCATCTCGACGAGCCGCTGCCCCCGGTGTTGGGCCAGTACAGCCAGCTTCACACCAAGGCCTGGGCGGCTAAGATCGCCGCCTTCGACGGCTACGTCTTCGTCACCCCCGAGTACAACCACGCCACTTCGGGCGTGCTCAAGAATGCCATCGACTTCCTCTACGCGGAATGGAACAACAAGGCCGCCGGGTTCGTCAGCTACGGCGGCGGTGGCGGGACACATGCGGTGGAAAACCTGCGGCTGGTGATGGGTGAGCTACAGGTGGCTGATGTGCGCGCCCAGGTCGCTCTCTCGCTCTACACCGACTTCGAAAATTTCAACTCCTTCAAGCCAGCGCCCCACCAGGAAGCGTCAGTCAATGCGATGCTCGACCAAGTCATTGCCTGGAGCGGCGCGCTCAAGACGCTGCGGGCACCGCAGGGGATAGCGTGAACACGACCCCATAGGCTAGAGCCAATACCGTGTAGAGAAGGGCATGCGTCGCCCCCTTTGACGAACTGGCGGCAGGCACATCCAGTATTGCCCACGGAGCGGCGCATGCCCCTGATAATACGACAGATCGACATGCACGATGAACCAGTAGCCTCAGTATCCGGGTACCCAACAGAAGCAGCTCCTCCGCGAAGAGGAGGCTGCTATAGGTAAAAGGGTATGCTCCCCTGTGGCCGCAGACGTATGCGGGGGTCAAATGTATACATTAGCCGGGGTGCCCATGTAGCGCATCAGCGAAGAGGGGGCACTGTCGTCAGCACCGCCGCGACAACGACGAGGGTTTGGGCGCGGCGCGGCGATACTGCCGCACGCTGTGACGTGGTGACGTATACTAACGCCCTGTCTCGTTCGGACGAGTACGGTAATGAGCGGACAGCGAGGGCACGGCGCGGAGGAGCGAATCCGCTAACAATCGTCCAGCCCAATTGGCCTCCTGTGCCCATTCGCCCACTCGATCTACTTCGCCCACTCAGGAGGACCGATGGCACTGATCCTGCCCTACGACGGCAAGACGCCGCAGATCGCCGCCGACGCCTATATCGCGCCGAACGCGACCTTGATCGGCGACGTGACGATCGCGGCGGGCGCGAGCGTCTGGTTCGGTGCAACCCTGCGCGGCGACGACGCGGCGATCGTCATCGGGCCGGGGAGCAACGTGCAGGACAACGCGGTCGTCCACGCGGACATCGGCATCCCGACCACGATCGGTGCGAACGTGACGATCGGCCACGGCGCAATCGTCCACGGCGCGACCGTCGGCGACGGTGCCTTGATCGGGATGGGCGCGACGCTCCTGAACGGCAGCGCGATCGGCGCGGAGTCGATCGTCGGGGCGAACGCGCTCGTCAGCGAGGGCAAGGCGTTCCCGGCGCGTTCCCTGATCCTCGGTGTCCCGGCCAAACTCGTCCGCGAACTGGATGAGGCGAGCGCCGGGCACGGGCGACAGGGCGCGGCGAACTACGCCGCCCGCGCCATCCGTTACGCCACCGAGGCGGGCGACACCAGGTAATCGTCGCGATGCGGGGCGATCGCCCCGCACCCGCTTTCGTCCCAGGCTTGGTACTTCGTCGTTCGTACTTCGTACTTCAGTGAGGGGGTTCCGATGGGTTTCGCACGGCGCACACTCCGCTTCGGTGGCGGCTTGATCCTCGGCGCGGCGGTCGGCACGACCGTCTCGGTCCTCTTCGCGCCGCAGCGCGGCGACGAGTTGAAAGCGTCCCTCCATGATCGTCGTGAAGAGGCCATGCGTGCGGGGGAAGAAGCCGAGCTCATCGAGACCGAGCGCCTGAAGAACGTTTTCCGCGCCACCGTGTCCGATCCAACCGCGCTGACCGGCAAGACCGATCCGAGCAAGCGCGAGAAGACCGAGGCCGAGAAGGCCGCCGAGAAGCTGGAGAAGGAGCGCAAGGAGGCTGAGAAGGCCGTGGCCGCCGAGCGCAAGGCCCAGGCGGCGGTCCGCAAGGCCCAGGAGCAGGCCCAGAAGGATCAGGACAAGATCAAGGAGGCCCAGCAGAAGGCTGACAAGGCGCGCGACAAGATGCGCTCCGAGGAAGAGGACGTGACCAAGGCGTACGACGAGGCGGTCGAGAAGTCGCAGCAGCGGTAGGGCGCGAGGGGGAGCGGGAGGGACGATGGCGGAGCGCTTCACCTATGGGTCGGCACCGACCGGCTTCGCCGAACTGCGTGTCCCTCCCGGCGACGGCCCGCACCCGGTCGTGATCCTGATTCACGGCGGCTTCTGGCGCGCGCGCTACGGCCTCGACCTGATGGCTCCCCTCGGCGACGATCTGGCGGCGCGCGGCATCGCCACCTGGAACATCGAGTATCGTCGCGTCGGCGAGCCGGGCGGCGGCTATCCCGGCACGCTGATCGATGTCGCCACCGCCGCCGAACGGTTGCGCATGGTCGCCGCCGATCGCGCGCTCGACCTGGGGCGCGTGGTCACCCTCGGCCATTCGGCGGGCGGCCATCTGGCCCTCTGGCTCGCGGCGCGGCATCGCCTGCCGATCGGCGCGCTCGGCACCGGCGCTGCGGCGGCGCTGACCGGCCCCGAAAGCCTGCCGCTCGTCGGGGCGATCAGCCAGGCGGGCGTCGCCGACCTCACCGCCGGCTGGCGACAGAATCTCGGCAGCGGCGCGGTCAGCGACTTCATCGGCGGCGGCGCGGACGAGTTCCCCGAGCGCTACGCGGTCGCCGACCCTGCCCTCTCCCTGCCGCTCGGCGTCCCGCAAGTGCTCGTCCACGGCCTTCGCGACGACATCGTCCCTCCGAGCATCAGCGAACTGTACCTCGCCGCCGCCACGCAGGCGGGCGACGATACCCGCCTCCGCGCCGTCCCCAACGCCGACCACATGGCCGTAATCGACCCGCGCACCCCCGCCTGGGCCACGATCGTGGAGGAGGCGCGGCGGTTATTGGGGTTAGGGTAAGCAATTATGTACACCCAGCGCCGCGCTTTATCTGCTGCACTTCCGAGTAGCGAAGGGATACCTGGTAAAGCAAGTTGTTCAAGGTGTATAGATCGCTAATCGTTTGGGAGACTGGTGTCGTCCGATTGCGGAGTGGGTGTTTATCGGTCCAGCGTAATTCCTTGAGTTGATTATTAACTCGTACCCGGTAGAAATTATCGCTTGCCGATCTGCCGTCTCCCTCACTCGTATCCAACGCACCGGGATAACTGAAAAACTTGATAGCCAGCATCACACGGTAAATCTGATGCAGATCGTTTGCAATCAGCGTCAGCACGACGGTACGTGTTCCGGCATTATAGGCATTTTGCGGCACGAAATTGGTATATGTATTGTCGAAAGTATTAATCTCATTACGCTCTTCGCATTTCGTTGTCGAGTAAACAAACGCGAAATCAGCTGGAACAATGACAAGAGTTGGGGTCGTCGGGCGCGTGGCCGTTCGCAGTTGTTCTACACTCGCGCGCGCCATACCGCCCGAGACGATTGTTGGTGTGCCACTATTTCGCGCCTCGCCACATCCACTAAGCAGCAGCACCGCTACAAAGATCGACCACCTCAACAAAGTCGCGCGCATGTTGCGATCCGATCCGTAACATTCGATCACTTCGAAACAGTATCGCGTTTATTGTAACAAGTGTGACATAAAAGGTGCAGAGAAAGTTCCGCTCCGCTCCGCTGATGGTCAGCTACAATCAGGTCCGGTATTGCAGCGCCAGCAAGAATAGAAATCTCCCGACAGAAGACCGCTTACGCCCGCCATATAGCCCTTCTGTGCCCTCTGATCGACGGTGTGCCGCGTGCGCTGACGCGGCGGCTTCGCGTGTGAGCATTCCGGGGGGCTGAAGTCCCGGCTGAGGGTGCTGTGGCACTGGCAAAGCCCGCCTGCGCGGGGTAGCAAGTTCTCCCGAAACGCCGCAGCGTCACCCAGCAAGCCCCTCTCCCAGCTTGGGAGAGGGGTGGCGAGCAGTCGCAAGCCGGGGTGAGGGCCGCACCGGCGCTCGCAGCAACGGACTACATTGACAATAGCACCGTCCCCCGCTCCTCGGATGGGCAGGTTTCCCCTGGGCGTGGGTGGCGCGCAGCGCCGGGGGTGAAGGTTTCAGCAACACCCCATCCCCTACCAATGCACCGCCAGCCCCACGATCCCCGCCACTACCAGCACGTAGACCGGATTCCAGCGCGGGCGGAGCAGCACGATCGCCGGGGCAGCGACCGCGATCGCGAGATCGATCGGCGCAGTGATCGAGGAGCGGACGAGTTGGATCCCGGTCAGGCCGAGCGAACCGGCCACCGCGAAGACGATCATCCGCATCATCCCCGCCACGCGCGGATGTCCCGCGACCCGGTTGTAAGCCAGCGAGAGGGGCAGCACCAGCAGGGAGGGGATGATGGCGGCGAGGGTGGTAATCAGCACGCCGGGCACGCCCGCCAGCAGATAGCCGAGCGCCACGACGTACAAACCATTTGGGCCGGGACTGATTCGTCCGACCGCCAACGCCTCCGAGAAGGTCGCCTCGGAGGCCCAGCCGTGGTGCGTCACGAGCGAGTCGAGGAGGATCGGCAGATTCCCGAGGCCGCCGAACGACAGCAACCCCGCCTTGAGGAATTCCCAGAAGAGGGTCGGCAGATCCATCAGTCGCCCCTCTCGGCGCGCGGCAGGCCGCCGACCGGACCCGCTGAGGGGGCGGGCGCGGCGACCGGCACATCGGGGTCCGCCGAGGGGAGCGGCGGGGCCTGTTGCTGCGGCGGGATCCCGATCGCGTGCGGGAAGAGCGCCCCGACGATCCCGAAGGCGATCAGCACGATCGGCACCGGCAGGTGCAGCAGGCCGATCAGCGCGGCGGCGGCGGCGATCGCGATCCCGGCGAGCGCGGCGAGGCGCGGTGTCTTCACATCGCTGCGCCCGACGAGTTGCACCGTGAGCGCCAGGGTCAGCCCCGCCGTCGCGGGGATCACGCCGCCGAGCGCCGCCTGCGCGGCGTGGAAGCGCTCGACCCAGGCGATCGTGGCCGCGAGGAGGGTGGTGACGAGCACCGCCGGGAGCAGCAGCCCACCAACCGCCGCGACCGCACCCCGGCCACCGGCGATTCGCCGCCCGATCAGGATCGCCTGGGCGATGATGTTGATCCCCGGCACCAGCTTCGAGAGGGCGTAGTCTTCGCGGAAGGCCGTCTCGTCCAGCCAGCCGCGCACCTCCACGAATTCGCGACGGATCAGGAAGAGGGTGCTCGACCCGCCGCCGAACGAGAATGCGCCGATCCGCGCCCACGCCCAGAAGAGCGCGCGCGCGGTTGGCCCTGCCGCGCTCGTCGCCGCGATTTCCGCCATGTCCCGCTCCTGCACTGACTCGTCACCGGACTGGCACCCTTACACCGCCCCCAGGATACCAAATGTGGTCGGCGCGCCGAGGAGTCGTAGGGACGATAGAGGAATAGCGCCCGCCGTGGTGACGTTGTCCCCCCTGTTGCCCCGCTGTCCGCAAACGATGCGGCGCGTGAATAGATTGGGACAGCACAGCAGCATCACCAGTGGAGGCAACGCGCATGGTGAGCCGGATCGAAACATTCCCCAGCGAGGATACTACGACGGCGGCGGTGCAGCCCACGCCCGCACCGTCGCACCCCGCCCTCTCGCGCCGCCTCATCCTGGTGCTGGCGGTCGCCTGCGGGCTGATGGTCGCCAACCTCTACTACGCGCAGCCCCTCCTGGACGACATCGCGCGCGCCTTCGGCGTCGGCAGCGGCGCGGCGGGACTGGTCGTCACCCTCACCCAGCTCGGTTACGCGGCGGGGCTGCTCCTCCTCGTGCCGCTCGGCGACCGGATGGACCGCCGTCGCCTCGTCTTCACGATCCTCGGCGGCTCGGTTGCGGCGCTCCTCGCGGCGACCGTCGCCCCCTCGGTCGGCGCGCTCGCGGCGGCGGGGGTCGTCATCGGCCTCACCTCGGTTGGCGCGCAGGTGCTGGTCCCCTTCGCCGCGACGCTGGCGGGGGATAACGCGCGCGGGCGGGTCGTCGGGCAGGTGATGAGCGGGCTGCTGCTCGGCATCCTGCTGGCGCGGGTGGCGTCCGGCCTGCTCGGGCAGGCGGTCGGCTGGCGCGCGGTTTACGCCAGCGCCGCCGCCCTGATGGTCGCGCTCGGCGTCGTCCTCTGGCACGAGTTACCCCGGCTCCCGATCGCGGCTGATGCGGCGCGCGGCAGCTACGGTGACCTCCTCCGCTCGGTCGGCACCCTGATCTGCGAGGAGCCGATCCTGCGCCGCCGCATGGCCTACGGCGCGCTCGGCTTCGCGGCCTTCAGCGTCCTCTGGACGAGCATCGCCTTCCTCCTGGCCCGCCCGCCATACGGGTACGGGCAGGCGGCGATCGGGGCGTTCGGCCTGCTCGGCGCGGCGGGCGCACTCTGTGCCTCATTCGCGGGGCGACTCGCCGATCGCGGGCTGACACGGCCCGCGACCGGCGGCTTCTTGCTAACGGTGCTGGTGGCGTTCGGGCTGCTGGCCCTTGGCGGAGGCGGCCAGCTCGTCCCGCTGATCGCGGGGGTCCTCCTCCTCGACCTCGGTGTGCAAGGGGTCCAGGTGACGAACCAGAGCGTGATCTACCGCCTGCGCCCCGAAGCGCGCAGCCGCATCACCACCGCCTACATGACCGCCTACTTCCTCGGCGGCGCGCTCGGCTCCGCGACCGCCGCCGCCACCTTCGCGCGCGGCTGGACTGCGGTCTGCCTTCTCGGCGCAGGGTATGTGGCGCTGGCGCTGGGGCTCTGGGGGGCGGAGCAGTCGGCGGTCGGCGGTCGGCAGAGAGATAGTCTTTAGTCCGTGGTCTGTAGCAGGTTCGTTATGGGGCATTGTCCATTAGCAGCATTGTGCTACCCCTGCCGACTGCCGACCGCCGACTGCCGACTGCTCCGCCCCAGCAACGGCACGATCGGCGCAAGAACCAGGGCACCGACGACCAGCGCGGCGCGCAGGGAGAAGGCGGTGCCGACCCAGCCGATCGCCGGACCGCCCGCGATTTGGCCGAGGGCGTCGGCCTGGGCGGTGAACGAGATCACGGTGGCCCGCACGCGCGAACTGACCTGCCGATTGATCCACGCGGTATAGATCGGGTTGCTCGTCGTGCGGCAAGCGGCGGCGACGAGGTACGCGCCGAGCGCCAGCCCGAAGTTCCCCGCCAGCGCCAGCGCCAGGATCGCGGCGATCAGCACGACGTTGACGACGAAGAGCGCACCCGCCGCGCCCGCCTGCGTGGTGGTATCGACCCGCCGCCGCACCAACTCGGTCGAGCCGAGGCTGACGAGTCGCCCCAGGGCGGCGATGATGCCGAACCAGACGATCGGCTCCAGGCTGCCGAGGGTCGGGAAAGTGAAGTTGGCGACGAAGTGCGCCTGCCAGAGGCGATCGAACGCCTCGCTCGACGCGCCCCGGAAGAGGATGATCGCGACGATCGTCAGCAAGATCGGGCTGGCACGCACCGTGGCCACGCCCTCCGTGAAAGTTCCCGCGAGCTTGCCGAAGCTGTTGCGCTCCGCCTGCGGGAGCGGCGCGAAGCCGCGTTCCGGCATCAACAGGGCCAGCGCGAGGGCGAGCAGGAGGATGCCGACGCCGGAGGCGACGATCGGCAACGCCAGCGTGATGCTCGCCAGTCCGACGCTGGCGAAGGTGCCGACGAAGCCCGCCGCCTGCCCCGTCTGCGAGCCGCGCAGGTAGAGGGGTGCGGCGGCCTCCTCGCCGACCTCGTCGGCGAGCCACGCCTCGGTCGCGCCGCTGAGAAAGGTGTAGCCGAGGCCGCTGACCACCTGGGAGAGGAGGATCGCCGCGAAGGTCGGGATCGCCCCTTGCAGGACCAGGCTCAGCCCGAGCAGGACGCAGCCGGTGACGATCGAGAGCCGTCGACTGTAGGTGTCGGCGACGAGGCCGGTGGGAATCTCGCAGAAGAAGGCGGTCGCCTCCAAGACCGTCCCGACGAGGACGAGTTGCAAGGGGTTCAGGCCGACGACGGTGTATTGATAGACGAGGTTGATCGTATAGGCGAGTGCGAAATAGAAGCCCAGACTGCCTTCGAGCAACAGGTAGAGGGGGGCCGCGCCGGTGCGTCGCGCGGACGGGCCACGATCGCGAGACATCGTCCTTCTCCCTTCGTTCCTCACCGCCGCGCGGGCGCACGGCGACCGGATCGCCCGGTCGGGCGACCGTGCCGGGGGGATGAGTGGAACGCGGGCACGGGAATTACGTATCTAGCGTTGGCGAAAGAGCAACGCTAGAGGGCGAAATCCGAGGCGACTCGCGATGCGCGCGGGTTGGTCGAGACGTTAAGAAAGAGGGACCGCCCGGCGATCATCGCGAGCACACCGTGCCACGTCCACGAGCAGAAGCATGGTCATGGTCGAAAATCCTTTCCGAATACGTATGCTACCGCGAGGCCCCGCCGGGGAGCGGCGCTGAGCGCAGTATAGGAAGGGCCGGAGGAACTGTCAACGCTCGCCCGAAGAGTACGTTTGGGGGCTATCAGACGCGCGAACGTACTGGTATACTGATGGCCGGACAAATGATCGTGCCGCCCGCATAGCACGCCCCGCGTACGATGCCCGGCATGAGGAGTACACCGAGAACAATGACACCGCTAGCCATCAACCAATATACGATCCGCTACCGCTGCGACGACCAGCGCGGGCGTACCGCGCTGATCGTCGAAGACCCGACCGGGGCGGCCTATCTCTTCAGCGGCGGCTCGTTGCAGGGCCGCCTGCGCGGGAGCAATGCCAGCAACCGCCTCCATGAGCGCCTCGAACGCCACGCCCATTGGCAACAGGTGCCGCGCGTCGCGCCCTACAGCCTGGACGGCCTGCGTCAGATGACGAAGTAGACGGCGAGGGCGGCACGGCGGTCAGGGGTGCCCTCACCAACCTCCTATCAAGGAGAGGGGTTTCGTTGCGGGGTGGGCGGGTGCTGGTGGACATCCTCACCCTCGGCCCTCACGCGCCACCCGCCGCCCAGGGGGCGGTAGCTCCCACCGGCCATCCTACCGGCGATAAACGCCCTACCCGCGCGTCCGCTCCAGCATCAGCGCCATGATCGTCCCCGCGATCGCCAGCCCCTCATCCTGCTCGGCGATCGGGCCGCGCGGCTCCAGGGTGAACTTCCCTTCCAGGAAGGCCGGCTGCTTCTTCAGGTAAAACGTCGCCTGCCCGCGCAGATCGACGAGATAGGCCGGATTGAAGAGGTAGCCGGTGAATAGCCCCAGCCCAGGCACCTCACCGAGCAGCGCATCGAGCACCTTGATCCAGGCATTCTCCTCGTGGATCAGGCCGATCTCGTCCCCCTGCGCGTCCTTGAGGTGGTAACTCGCCTTCAAGATCGAGCGCGCGCCGGGTCGGTAGACCGAGCCGACCGGCAGCCCGTCCGGTGTGGTGATCGCGTAGTTCGCGTTGAAGTCGAGCACCCGGTTCGCGTTTATCCGGTAGAGCGGGCGCGTCTGCGCCTCGTCGGCGAAGATCGTGATGTCCTCTTTCAGGCGAAACGCCTGCTGCTTGACGTAGGCGACGACCTGCCCGCTCGCGTCGGTGACCGTCACCTGCGGGTTGATCGCCACGATCTTGAAGGACATGCTCAGCGGATAGTTCAGCACGCTTCTTCTCCTGGCCCTATTGGTCCCTGCCGTCACGCTCAGGACATCGGTCGACGTATCATTGCTGATCCCACGAGCCGAAATCCGCCCTTGTTTCTCCATCCATCTACCAGCACCAGCCCGCGCTTGATTACCAGCACCAGCCCGCGCTTGATCCTTGCCCGGCTACGGGCGCTGCCCCGCTACGGGCGCTGATAGAGGAATGCGCCGTACCGCCCCATCACCTGGGCGTTGATCCCCGGTGCGCGCTCCGCCAGATAGCTGACGAAGTGGCCCGGCGGGACGGTATTGCCTGCGAACATCCCGTAGTGGACCGGCACCACCGTATCGACCGCGAGCAGCGAGGCCAGTTCGGCGGCCTCGCGGTAGTCGCAATTACCGATCGTTCCGACGCTGGTGCGGAAGAAATCGCGCCCGTTGATCGGGATGAAGGCGAGATCGATCGCGAAGTCTTGCAGCGATTCCACCAACCCCGGATAGGGGATCGTGTCCCCGGCGTTGTAGATCGTCAGCCCGTCGGCCTGGATCACGTAGCCGAGATAGGGGAAGCCGAGCGCGGGATCCTCATCGAACTCCTCGTGCTTCGCCGCGATCGGCGTCAGCGTCAACCCGTCCAGTTCGAGCGCCTCACCCGCCGTCGCCGCCACGATCCGCGCGTCGTCGCCGATCAGCTCCGCCACCCGCTCGAGCGTCGGGCGCGGCGTGACAAAGCGCCCCCCCGGCGAGGCGAGCGCGATCCCCGGCAGGGCCGCCGGATCGATGTGATCCCCGTGATCGTGGGTCAGCAGGACGAGGTCGGCGTCGGTCACCTGGTCGGGCGCGAAGGCGGGCGGCACGAGGCGGTGCGCGCCCGGCGCGAGGTACGGATCGACGTAGATCGTCCGGCCCGCCAGCTTCAGCACCAGGCTCGCCTGCCCCAGCCACCAGATTCCCACCGCTCCCGCATGGCCCGCCCGTTCGTCGCCATCATTTCCTCCCGCCAATACGCCGCCCCCCGGCGACCCTGCCAGGGAGGCTAACGCGCGCGGGGTCTTATCGTCAAACATCGGCGGGGGTCACGCGGCGGAGAGGAGCCCTGCGGCAATGGCGAGCGCGAGAAGGACATATGCGCGTTGCCGCGCCGCAACAGAAACAGCGCCTCGTCGCGCACCATGCGCTCGCTCGTTGCCATTGGCACCTCTTCACCGGACACCCTTCGCGACCGTCGCGCGCACCGCCCAGCCCAGCAAAAGCCATACCAGAAAGGTCCGAGCGGGCGATCCGACGCGCTGTGCTAGACTGCGGGCGCGGGCGCGGATGCCATGCGCGCCCATCCTGTGCGACGCGCCTGAGGAGGGAACGATGCTGACGGTATGGATGTCCGGCCAGGCGACGCCGGAGCAACTCGCGCAGATTCGTGCGGCGACACCGGGGGCCGAGGTGCGCCACTTCGCCAGTCAGGAGGAGCTGGAAGCGCAGATCGAGGAGGCGGAGGTGGTCGCGGGTAATCTCTCGCCCGCCGCGCTCGCGCGAGCGAAGCGGTTGAAGTGGGTGCAGAGCTGGGCGGCCGGCCCCGACGCGCTGATGTACCCGGAGATGCGCGCCAGCGACATCCTCTGCACCAGCTGCAAGAGCAACGGCGCGATCCCGCTCGCCGAGCACGCGATCATGCTGATGCTGATGCTCAACCGCGATGCGCTGCGCTGGCACCGGGCGCAGGAGGCGGGGCGCTGGGAGTCGCGCCCGCACGGCGAGTTGAACGGCCTCACCTGCGGGATCATCGGCCTCGGTTACTCCGGGCAGGATCTCGCGCTGAAGTGCAAAGCGTTCCACATGCGGACCCTCGGCCTGCGCCGCACCGCCGTCCCGACGCCGAACATCGACGAATTGTTCACGCACGACCGCCTGCACGACCTGCTGGCGCAATCGGACTTCGTCGTCGTCACCGCGCCGCGCACGCCGGAGACGGTCGGGATGCTCGGCGAGGCGGAGTTCCGCGCGATGAAGCCAACCGCCTATTACATCTGCTTCTCGCGCGGCGGCATCGCCGACGACGCGGCGCTCCTGCGCGCCCTGCAAGAGGGGTGGATCGCGGGGGGTGGCTTGGACGCGCACGACCAGGAGCCGCTGCCGCCCGATAGCCCGTTCTGGTCGTTGCCGAACGCGATCGTCACACCGCACAACGGTGCGACGACACCGCAGACCCGCCAGCGGGGCGTGGACATCTTCGTGGAGAACCTGCGGCGCTACCAGGCGGGCCGGGAACTGGTCAACGTGATCGACAAGCAAGCGGGCTACTGAGTCGCCAACCTCGGCGCGGGCGCGGGCCGGAACCCTGTACCGGTCGCCGCCCGCGCCTGCCGGGCGACGACTCCGAGTCCCTCCCACCACTGCCCTTACCAGGGCAGGCCGCAGAGATCGAGCGTCCCCCGGTGCGGCGCGGGCTCGCGCAAGGGCAGCGTCATCGGGCGATTGAAAGTGAACGGCACCCGCCCGCCCGGCTGCTCGACCAGCAATGTCCCCGCGAACGGTTGCCAGTCGAGTGCGCCATAAAAGGGCAACAGCTCCTCTCGGCAGACCAGCACCCCGAACGCCACGTCCAACTCGTCGGCCATGAACGTCGCGGCGCGACCCAGCGCCGCGCGCGCATAGCCCTGACCGCGCGCCGCCGGGTGCGTCTTGACACCGCCGATCCCGCCGACGCGCACCGCCCGTCCGTCGAGCACCGCGTCGCGCACGACGATGCCGACGTAGCCGACCAACGCCCCGGCGGCGTCCCGCACCAGGATCCCCCACTCCGGGCTCGCCCAGGCGATCGCCTGCTGCGCCGGATCGGCGGCCCTCGCGGCGGGCGGGTAGACCGCCGCCGCGAGGGCGCGCAACGCCCCCCGTTCTCCCGCCGTCTGTCCTGCTACCAGTTTTACGTCAAGCTGCATCATTCATCCCCTCCCTTCCTCCCACGCATACTATCGCGCGCCCGGACGAACAATAGCGCCCAAAGCGGTCACCAGCGGTCCTGAAACGAAGCGCTGATGAGAACCCATACCTCGCCGTAGCCGCCCAGTCCGCGCAGGCGGACTTCGTGGCCGCAGGCCACCCAGCCGGGACTTCAGTCCACCGGCAGACCACGCCCGCCGTGCGCCTCCCATATGGGCTTTGGTTTAGTGGGGACGGGAAGGCGGGAGAGCAGCCACAGCCGACACGATTGCCGCCACGCGCCGTACATCGGGTATGATGCCCCGCGTGGTGGTATGCCGCGACGATACCATGCCGTAGCCGCAAGCCGAGAAGGAGCACCATGAGCCAGGACAACCCGCACGCCTATCTCGATCAGCATGAGGAACGAGCCATCGCGGAACTGCGCGAGTTCGTGGCGATCCCGAGCATCGCCGCGCAATCCGACCACGCCGACGATGTACGGCGCGCGGCGCAGTGGGTCGCCGACCGAATGACGCGCTCGGGGATCGAGAACGTCCGGCTCGTGCCGAGCGCGCTGCACCCCGCCGTCTACGGCGACTGGCTGCACGCCCCTGGCAAACCGACGGTGCTGATCTATGGACACTTCGACGTGATGCCGCCCGGCCCGCTCGGGCTCTGGACCTCGCCCCCCTTCGCGCCGGAGGTCCACAACGGTCGGCTCTACGGGCGCGGCGCGACCGACGATAAGGGCAACATGTTCGTCCCGATCCTGGCGACCGAGGCGCTGCTCCAGACGGTCGGGGCGCTGCCGCTAAACCTGAAGTTCATCTTCGAGGGACAGGAGGAGATGGGCAGCCCGCACATGGGCGAGTTCGTCGCCGCGCAGCGCGACCTCCTCGCCTGCGATCTGGTGATCAACGCCGACAGCGGCCAGCGCTCCGAGGAGCAGCCGACCCAGACCCTCAGTACGCGCGGCATCTGCGGCCTGGAGTTCGCGATCGTCGGGCCGGGGGCCGATGTCCACTCCGGCCAATGGGGCGGCGCGATCCAGAATCCCTTGCACGCCATCGCGGCGGTGATCGCCTCTTTCCACGAGGAGGACGGCACGATCGCGGTCGCGGGTTTCTACGACGAGGTGCGCGAGATCTCCGCAGCGGAGCGCGCCGCGATGGCGACCGAGCCCTTCGATGAGGACGAAGAGCGCGCGACGATCGGCATCCCCGCCTTCTTCGGCGAGCCGGGCTACACCCCGCGCGAGCGGACCACAATCCGCCCGACCCTGGAGATCAACGGCATCTGGGGCGGCTACACCGGGCAAGGGCCGATGACGGTGATCCCGCACGAGGCGCGCGCCAAGATCAGCTGCCGCCTCGTCGCGGACCAGGACCCGAAGAGAACCCTCGACTGCGTGATCGCGCACATCGAGGCGCACACCCCGGCGGGCGTGGTCGCCGAGATCACCCCATTCGCCAACCTCGCCCGCGCCTACCATCTGCCCGCCGATTACAGCGCGAATGCCGTGGTCGGCGACCTGCTGGAGGAGCTGTATGGGCGGAACCCGCTCCCGTCTCGCACCGGTGGCAGCGTGCCGATCCTCGCCTTCTTCCGCGAAAGCCTGGGCGTCTACTCGGTCGGCTTCGGCTTCGGCCTGCCGGACGAGGGGATCCACGGCCCCGACGAATACTACCGCCTCAGCAGTTTCGCGCGCGGGCAGCACGCCTACATCCGCCTGCTGGAACGCCTCGCGACCTGGCAGCCCGGCCAGGACGAAGCGTAGCACGCCGACACCGCGCGGGCGGGGGCCAGTGCCCGTCCGCGCGGTCTTTTTCGCCGCCCCGCCCGGTCAACACGCTCCCCCCCTGCCCCCCAGCACGCAGATAACGCCCACCGACGGCCCAGCGCCCGCCGCACCCTTTCAGGCGATGGGGTATGATGCCTAAGCGTTGGGGTGGACGGCAGACGTGAGGGGGGGCGCAGTGGAATACCGACGACTGGGGAAGACCGGCTGGCAGGTCTCGACGATCTCGATGGGCTGCTGGGGGATCGGCGGGCAGTGGGGACCGGTGGAGGAGGCGGAGGCGATCCGCACGATCCACGCGGCGCTCGACCTCGGGATCAATCTCTTCGACACCGCCGACGCCTACGGGTCGGGCGTCAGCGAGGAACTGGTCGGCAAGGCGCTGCGCGAGCGGCGGGCCGACGTCTACATCGCGACCAAGGTCGGCAACTTCGGGCGGCGGCAGGACGTGGCGCTCAGCTATGCGTCGCCGCTCCACATCGAGCTCTGCTGCGACGCCAGCCTCGGGCGCATGAAGATCGACACGATCGACCTCTACCAGTGCCACATCGGCGATCTGGCCGACCCCTCGATCTTCCTGGAAGCGTTCGAGCGGCTGGTCGAGCGCGGGAAGATCCGCGCCTACGGCATCTCCACCGACTCGCTGGCGGTGGCGCAGGCGTTCAATCGCGCGGGCAACTGCGCGACGGTGCAGCTCAACTACAGCCTGCTGAGTCGCGCGGCGGAGGCGGAGTTGCTGCCCTGGTGCGCCGCGAACGACATCGGCACGCTGCTGCGCGGGCCGATCGCGCAAGGGGTGCTGGCGGGAAAATTCACGCCGGATGCGCACTTCGACGACATCGTGCGCGTCGGCTGGAACGAGGGCAAGGGACGCGCGCAGTTCCTGAAGCGGCTGGAACAGGTGGAACAAATCCGCTTCCTGGAGCGTTCCGACCGCACGCTCGCGCAGGCCGCACTCCAGTGGACACTGACCAACCCGGCGGTGACCTGCGCCATCCCCGGCGCGAAGGATGTCGCCCAGATCACGAGCAACGCCGGAGCGGCGGAGGGGACGCTGAGCGCGGCGGACGCCGACCGCCTGACGGGGGTTATCGCCGGGTGGTGAGCGGCGACCGACGGGCGCAGCACGCGGCGTAGCGAGCGGATTGCTCTCGCAGAAGACCCCGAGATTCGGTATCGACTCGCCAATCGTCACCCTGGTTTCGTGCTGGCGCGTATTAGGAGGAGGTTCCACCCGCCCCGCTGGCGACGGCATGGCATGGGAGAACGATGGGGTTGTGTCTGTTCTCTTGATAATCCGCCACCCGTTGCACTACGCTGCTACCATAACCGGCAGCGACGATGCGGGGCGATGTATCGAGGCACCCGCCCCCGCCGAGCGCGTGGACGACTGGCCCGCAGCGATGTGCGGTCGGCTTGTATATTGGTGAAGGGGCGAGAACCGCCCGGGGAAGAGGGGGGAGATGCACAGATTCATCCGGTGCGGTCTGGTAATTATCCTCGCATGCCTGTTCTCGGGCGTCGGAGGGTCTGCCCTCGTCGGGCGGGCGGCGGCACCCGACCCGCTGTTGCGGATCGTCCACGCCTCGTCGGACGCCCCGGCGATCGACGTCTACGTCAACGGGCAGCGGGTGACGACCGCGCCCGCCTTCGCCGCCGTGACGCCGTACACGGTGGTGCCGGCGGGCGCGGCCAGCGTGCAGGTCCTCGCCGCCGGGGCCGGGCCAGGCGGGCAGACCTTCCTGTCCACGAACCTCGACCTGCTGCCGGGGGAGGCGTACACCATCGTGGCGGCGGACCGGGTGGGGCAGATGGCCCCGGTGATCCTCACCGACACGCGCGCCCAGGCGGCGGACGGCCAGGCGCACGTCCGGCTGGTCCACGTCTCGCCCGACGCGCCGCCGGTGGCCGACGTGGCCGTCGTCGGCGGGCCGGTGATCGCGCGCAACCTGCCCTTCAAAGGGGCCACCGGCTACCTGACGGTCGCGCCCGGCAGCTACGCCTTCGAGATCCGCCCGGCGGGCACGACCCAGGCGCTGGCGACCACGCCGACGCTGACGCTGGAGGCGGACCGCAGCTACAGCGCGTTCGTGATGGGACAACTGGGCGACAATACCTTCCGCGCGGTCATCACGGTCGACAACGCCGCGACCGGCGGGATCGGCGGGATCCCCAGCACGGGCGGCGGCGGCATGGTCGCATCCGCGCCGGTGTCCCCCCAGCCCTTCCTGATCGCGATCTGCGCCGTGGCGCTGGCGAGCATCGGCGGCCTCTTGCGGGCGCGCCAAGCTCGGGCGTGTCGCACCCGCTAACGCTACGCGGCTCCCGGAGCACGACCCGTCGGACCACCGCCCCCGATGCTCGCCGCGTCGGGGGCGACCACGTATTTACACGCAGCGTTCGGCAGCGGGCTGTCGGCGACAGCCTTGTCCCTGGCAAACGTTGCATGGTGCCGGTCGTACGCCCTGGTCGGCCCGGCTGCACACGGTCCGATTGCTCTCGGTTCGCATCTCGCTGAAGAATCTGGCCCTAACGGGCGGTAAGACCTGTCAGCCGTTGAAGCAGTCGCGCGACACCCGCAGGATGGCGACGGCCTCACGTCGCTTGTGCCCGCTCGGACCCGCTGCTATGCTACGCCCATCGACGTTTGGGATCGCCAGTCCCTACTGCGTGGCGACGGGACTGTGACGCTGGGGAGTTGTCGCCCTCGTCCCCGCGTGGCGATCATGCCGGACGGTGCCGAGCGCCGATGCGCTCGGCAGGCCTGGAGCGGCGCGCCCCTTCGGGCAGCACGCCCCGGCGACAGGAACACAGCCGGCCGTCGCGTCGCCCGCCCCCGTCATGGCTGGCGGAGACCCCTGCTGCGGCGTCTCCATCGCGACGATGGCGTGTGGACAAACGAGTGCGTACACGCACGATGCGGCGTGGGCGAACCCGGTGAGGAGCGGTGACCGTGCCCGAGGATGACGATGAGCGCACCCGTCGGCTCGCCGCACAGTCGGGGGAGGCACTACCCCTCGGCCACGACGATCGCGAACCGGCGCGCTCGGCGCTCGAAGAACTCCGCAATTATCCATTCTTCGCCGACGACGACGAGGACTTCGATGTCGCGCCTCTCGGCGGTACGTCAGGGTACGAGCACGCGCTAGCGGCCACCCCGGCCCCGGTGATACCGAGCGACGGGCCGACCGAGACGCCGCCGCTGTGTCCATACCTCGGCTCCTCTTTCGACCGTAGCCATCGGGAAAACGTCGCGTCGGACACCCATCGTTGCTGGCGCACGACCGCACCCGTGCCGATCGACGCGCGATGGCAGGAATGGAGCTGCCTGACCGGCGCATGCCGGGAGTGCGCGCGCTATCTGGACCCGCTCGCGCCGGTGCCCGTGCCACCACCGCCACCGCAACCGCCCCACGCTCACGAGGTTGTGAACGGCCTCCCCGGCCCCCCGCCGCAACGACGCTGGGCCGGGGACCGGCGTTTCACCGGCCTCGCGGCATTGCTCCTCTGTTGCGCGCTTATCGCCACCGCAGCGCTCGCGGTCGGCCCATCCCGCGCGCCGCGCGCCGCGCCAAGCGCCACCCTGACGCCCGCCGCCCCTGCGGTGGCGGCGCGCGACGCGACCCCGCCCGCCACGCCGTCGCCCGGTGCCGCCCCCGCCGCCAGCCCCCCCGACACGGCGGCGGCACCGACGCCGGTGAGCCCCGGCACCGCGACCAGCATCCCGACGGGTGCCACCCCGCTCCCTGCCGCCGCGCCGCCAGTGTCGTCGCCGCCGCTCGATCGTGATACGCCGATCGCGCTCCGCCAGCGGGCGATCGCGCGCCAGAACGCGCTACAAACGGTGCAGCTCGATGCGACGATCGACTACGGTAACGGCACGAGCGCCAGCGGTCAGGTGCGTTTCGATCGCGGGGGGACGCCGGACACAGCGCGCCTCGTGATCGCCGAGACCTACCGGGGAGCCACCGGCACACGCAGCGGTGACTTCCTCCAGATCGCCGCGCAGGCGTGGCAGCGGACGCCCGGCGAACCCTGGCAACCCGTGGTGTCACCGGAGGGGATTCTCGAGCGACTGCGGGCCTATCTCTTCCCCGTCGGCGCGGCAGAGGATGTGACGCGCGGCGAGCAGGACGCCGACACGGTGACGCTGCACTGGTACGATCCTGGGAGCGACGCCGACGTGACGCTCCAACTCGACCGCGCCACCGCCATCCCAAGGCAATGGCGCCAGGTGAGCCGCCCGACCGGCCAGGTGATGACGGTTCGCTACAGCGGGTGGGACGCCCCGGTCGACATCCCACCCGCGCCGTAGTCCTGGGCAGGGGTAGATCCGCAGGACCGTTCCTCTATTTGCGTCAGGATGACACGCGCCGACGCTCGCGGCGGCTGCGGACGATACGGCAATCGCACCTGGTACAACGCGGCTGCTCTATGGACGCCGTGATCGCAACGCTGCCGGAGAAATCGAACGCTCGCCGATCGCCTACCCGCGACCCGACGCAATTTTGGGTACAGCTTACGGCACGGCAGCCGCGCCGTAGACGGCGCTGTACGCCTGCCAGAGTACCGCGATCACAAAGCGGCGCGTGGCGGTGTCGGTCGGCGCGGGGAACTGGCCGTCCGCCATCTCGCCGGGAATCGCCCCCCCGTTCTGCCGATATGTCGCCAGGTCGGAGCGCTGGCTGCCCACGTCCGGCACGTTGGGGTACTGGCTCGCCACGGCGGCGAGGCGGTCCCAAAAGCCGGTCGGGCGCAGGTCCGGCACCTTGATGAAGGCGCGGGCGACGATGCTGACGACCTGGAGCTTCACCACCACCTCGCGCGGGCCGTAGCAGGGGGCGGTCGTGCCGAGCGCGGTGCACGTCGCCGGGTCGGTGTAACCGCCGATCACCCCGTAGTCCTGCAACGCCGCCACGTCGTTCCAGACAGGCTCGTCGACGCACTCCGCGCCGGTCAGGTCGCACCGGTCGGGGAACGAGTTGGCGTGGGACTCGCGCTCCCAGCCGAAGGCCCGCGCGATGAACGCGGCGACCTCGGCACGGGCCACAGCACGGTCCGGCTGGAACTGGCCGGACCCATTCACCCCGGTCGGGCTGACGATGCCGAGCGCGGCCAGGGTGGTGATCGCCTGATAGTCGGGATCGCTGCTCGGCACGTCGCCGAAGGTTGGCCGCGCGACGAAGGTAGCGACGAGTGCGCGATCGCTGTTCACGGTGAAGGTGAGCGGGCTGGCATAGCCGAGGTAGCGCCCGTCGAGCGTCCAGCCGGTGAAGACCTGCCCGGTGGCGGCGACGGCGGTGTAGGTTGCGCTGCTCCCGGTGACGTAGCTGGTGGTCCCCACCGGGGTGATGCTCCCCGGACCGACGACGCTCGCCGTCGTGACCGACCGCAGGATCGGGGTGGCGGGGGGCGGAGTGCCGGTGCCGGTCGGCGCGACGGCGCGCGGACGGACCGGCACGCTGGCGGCGATGCCGGGGGTGGCGGCCGCGCGCGCCGGGGTGGCGGGGGACGCCGCCACGAGCACCGGGATAGTCGCGGCGGCGCGCTCCGGGCGCGATGGTGCCCCGCGTCGCGTCGCGGTGATGATCGCCGCGCTCGCCAGCAGGAGTAGCGCGGCCCCGAGAAAGAGAAGGCTGATGCGCGAGATCATCGTCGTAAGCCCCCGGCTGCTCGCACATCACCCCGCTACCGCGCACGGCCCTGCACCCCAGCCGTCATGGTACGCGCTGCGGCTCGGTGAGACAACCCTCGGGGCGTTTCGCGATCACGCCGTGCGCGGGCGACACCGGGGGCGTGGCCATCCCCCTCCATCCCGCCGCTGATCGGCGCGGTCGGCGCGGGTTGCCTGGTCGGCGCTTTACATCCGGCGCCGTGCGGGGCCGACCGCCAGCGTGGACTCCGCCGAGCCCCCCTGCCGCAAATCGTGCTCCCAGTTCTTGCAGATCGCCGCTCCGGAAGTGGCAGGTGGGCAGGTACACGCCATAGCCGATCGTCGGCTGCCCGTGGTCCCGCTGGTCGGCGTTGTAGACCCATTCCCCAGCGGGCGCTGCGCGGACAGCGTCAGCGCGAAGATCGCCAGGTCGTCTCGATCGGTTTCGCCGTTGCTAGCGCCGGAGTTGGGCCGCGGCTGCCCCGATAGGCGTAGTGCTCGACAACCACTCCCGCGAGGACTGGCGTCCACCAGGGCATCACTCCGCACGTTACGGGCGAACGCCACCAGTCCGGCATCGGCGGCGAGCGCCTCGTACGGGATAGAGAACAAGCCGCACCCTGCGCACGCACGAAAGTGACCCTCCCATTGCGCAGGCTCTCGGCTGCTCCAGCGCTGCCAGGGCGTCGCTCCCGAACGCGTCGAGGATCGCCCGGCGACACGTCCGTGCCGTGGCATTCATCGCGCTCTCGGGCAGGGCCGGTTGCGAAATCTTCTGCGTTATAATCCCACCGTTGTATTGTGTTGACCCGGTATCGATGGTCCCGCCATGCACCGTCGCCGTGCAGAGGGGAGCAGCGCATGGTTGGCCGTTCCGGGATGCGTGAGTGTCGCGAATCGGGGAGAATTCTTCTATGACGTGTTCGCATTCAGCAGCATGAAGGCCGGACGAATACGCCCAGGAGTTACGTGGTCGAACGTAGTTTCCGGGTGAACGCACGTCTGCTTCGTGCTCAACTTCGTAACTCGTACCTTTACACATGAAAGGGCGTCGATGAGCAGATCCACCCGGTATCGTTCCCTTTGGCTCGTCTTGCTATTCCTGCTCGCGGCGTGCGCGGTGCCCGCGGCAACATCGACCCCCGCGACGATTCCCGTCGCCACGCAAGCCATCGCCAACACCGCCGTGGCGACGAGTGCCCCGCAACCGTCGCCGTCAACCATGAGCGTGCCGACGCCCCCACCATCCGCGACGGCCATGCCGAAGCCATCGACGCCGATCGGCGTAGCACCCACCCCGACGATTGTGCGCCTGGTGTCGACCGATAGCGACCGCCAATGCCAGATGACCATCCCGAGCGGTTTTGCCGAGGATACTCCGGGCAGCGGGTACTTCCCGGCCCTGGACAAAACGGGCTTCGTGACGGTGGAGGCCCCCGACACCGCCGACGGTGCGAATAGCTTCGACCAGGCCGTCGGCATGGTCCTGGTCACCCTCGTCACCGTGCTCCCTGGCTACCGCCAGACGAATGTCGCCCGGTCGCCGGATACGTTGCGCGTCGATTTCACGGCACCGGTCGACACCGGGACCGGCAAGGGCGTGGCGTACTTCAAGCGGTACGGCACCATCATCTGCGGTGCCACGCTGTTCCTGACAAACCGTTCCGTCAGCCCGTTCGACGCGACATTGCGGGGGATGGTCGCCACGCTGCAAGTGGTCGAGGGAGCGCTACCTCGGCCCACCGCGACGCCGGTCCCATCCCTGCCGTGACACCCAAGCCCCGCCCCCAGGCCCGAGCCACCATCGTATCCGGCGAGTGCGCCGATCGGGTTCGGCCCGGAACAGGTCGATGGTCCCCGGAGGGGGACCGCGCCGGTGCCGTCAGGCACCCGCGGCCGGGGGCGGTGTCCCCCGGAGACAGTGCGCCCTTCAGGGGTGCAGTGCGCCCTTCAGGGGTGGTCGCTCCTGCCCGTCAAGGGTATTGCAACCCCCGGAACACCGGGCCACGCATTCTGCGCCCTGCGCTAGATGGACGGGTAGATACCATGAGGGAGGAGCACCGGAGTTCCGGGCGTGATGACGCAACCAGCGCGTTTCTCGGGAATCTGCGCCGGATTCCATTGACTTTCTCGCGAGTTTTTGTACACTTTCGGTGGCGTAGAATAGCGTGTCCAGCAAAAAACCACGTAGGCAGTCGCCGGAAAGAGCGCTTCGCGGGCGGAACAGGTCACGGTTTCTGGCATCGGGACGAGATGATTTACTGCCGACCTAGCTCAATTGGCAGAGCAGCTGTTTTGTAAACAGCAGGTTAGGGGTTCGAGTCCCCTGGTCGGCTCCAACGTCGGGGTTTTGCCAGCCCTGGCGCGGAAAATCGGGAGTACCCGCCCCCCGCGCGCCCCCCGAAATGGGGGTATTCGATGCACGCTGAACCGCTTATTCGCCCGTTCTCGACCACGATCCGCGCCGCGATCGAGGACTTCATCCTCACGCGACAGATCGAGGGACGCTCCGCCAAGACGCTGCGCTTCTACCGGCAGGCGCTCGGCAAATTCGCCGCGTTCGCGGGCACGCTCCCGCCCTCCGGGATCACCGTGCAGGTGATGCGGCGCTACCTCGCGCACCTCGGCGACCTCGGGCTGGCCACGCAATCCCAGCACAATTACGCGGTCGCTGTCAAAACGTTCCTGCGCTGGATGGCCGATGAGGGCGACTACGATCTCGATGTGGCGTGGCTCGCGCGCATCAAGCCGGTGCGCGTCGTCGCGGATAAAACGGTGCCCTTCACCGATGCCGAGGTGCAGCGCCTGTTCGCGGCGGTGAGCATCGGCTGGTACGGTATGCGCCAGCGCGCCATGCTGGCGGTGCTGCTGGATACCGGCGTGCGGATCTCGGAGTTGTGCGGGCTGCGCCTCGCCGATGTGGACCTGCACACCGGCGCGCTCTACCTCCGCGCCGAGACGGTCAAGACGCGCGTCGGGCGGACCACCTGGCTCGGCCTGCGCGCGAAGAAGATCGTCAATGGCTGGTGGCAGGCGAAGCGCCACATGATGGACCTCGACCCCGAGTCGTATTTTTTCGTGGGCCGCGATGACGGGCAACTCACCCCCCGCTATGCCCACATGTCCCTGGCCCTGATCGGCAAGCGCGCCGGGATCGCCGATGTCCACCCGCACCGTTTCCGCCACACGTTCACGCGCAACTGCATCCGGGCCGGTATGGATCTCTTCGAGGTGCAAGCGCTCCTAGGCCATACCGACCTGACGATGACCAGGCGCTATTTTGCCCAAGAGCAGCAGGACGTGAGCGCCACCAAGCGCGCGAAATCGCCGCTCGATCGGATCAAGTTGCGCTAGACACACAGCAGCGCCCCGGCCAGGCGGTCGGGGCGCGACCATGTCGACCACCACGCACGAAACACGGCGATAAGAGGGGTATGCGTGCAGGAGAGCCCCGGCGCTGCGAGTCAGCGCCGGGGCTCGGGGTGGGGAGGGGAGGAGGTAGGAAGTGAAGTAGGCTAGGGTGCGGGCGGTGTCGCGCCACCGGGCGGGATGTTTTCCCCGCCGCGATGTACCTCGTCTATCACGGCCTCGCCGAGGGCGCGCACCAGCGGGATCGCCACGAGCGGGATGCCGAGCAGGCGCGGGTCGGTCAGCCCGGCCAGCCACGCGGCCAGGATGCCGATCGCCAGCGGCAGGGCGTAGAGGATCGTCGCGCGGGTCGCGGCCACCACGCGCGGCGCGTGGCCGATGCCGATCAGCACCGACTTGATACGTTCCATGTCGGCCTCCTAATAAACCGGGGTAGCGATCGAGTAGTCGGTCGTGATGATGAGCGTGCGGCTATCACTCGTGTTTGGGGTGAAACCTCCCATGATTAGCACGAGCTTGCCGCTGAACGTGCTCCGCTCGGCGCTGACGCTCTGGATTGAATAATCCTGCGGGATGCCCGTCTCGCGGTAGAGGGTCGCCCCCTCCACCGTGCGGACATCGATCGCGTTGCCCGGCATGACGACCAGCGCGCGGATGAACGTTCCGTCTTTCAGGCTGCCCGCCCGCCTGCCGCCCTGGTTCGGGTCGGTGCGGATGTCGCCGTTGATCGTGCTCACGATGCCACCTGCACCCACGGGCTAAATCCCGTTTCGTTTGTCCACTCCCGATCGTACCACCGCTTTTGGGTCGGGTTGTAGTACCGCACCTTGCGGTAGGTGATCACTCCTTCGCCATCGGGCCAGATGAACGTGTCCGCCTGACCCGGCATCATGTAGCCGTCCGGATGGTCGGGCGTCACGGCTCCCGCGATCTTCTGCGACTGGTCCACGTTGCCTCCCTGCACGAGCGCGGCGATCCGCCCCACCCACGATGACCACTCCGCCGCCGAGAAACCGGGGCAGTTATGCCTGGTCACGTCGTTGATCTGATAGTGCCCGAGGATATGATCCTGGTCGGGCGCGATCCCGAAGCGCTGGCAGAGCCACGCCGTCAGCCGCACCGTCGCCTCGATCTGCGCGGGCGTCAGGCTCCCGCCCTTGCCCGCGCTGCTCATGCCAGCGTGCTCGATGCTGACCACTTTTAGATTCGGGTTGACCCCCGCCCGTACCCACCCGGCGATCAGCGCGTTGGAGAGGTCTGGCTTCTGCACGTCGCCGTTCGCCCACGCCGCGCCGTCCGGCCCGGCCTCCGGGTTGACCAGTTCGACCCGCTCCCCCGATTCGAGGATGACATAGTTGGCGCTGGCGTTGCTGGCCGGGCTGGTGAGCCAGGACACCGCCGATGCGCCGCTCCCGGCGGTGATGTGCCAAACGACCGCCTCCGGCTTGTAGGCCGCGCCGTTGTAGCCCCGATTCGGACTCGGCTTGCTCGTCACGGTCGGCTTACTGATCGTCACGTTGCCCCCCTTCGCGGCGCTCGCCGCCTTGTCCTGTGCCTGCCACGCGGCCATCTGCGCCAGCACCCCGCGCACGTAGGCGGCGGCGTCATTGCCGTCGCTGTTCGGTGCCCATGTCGGGATTATTTGCGCCACAGTCGTTTTGCCCCGGTAGGGGGCGTAATCCACGAAGCGGGCGACCGTGGCGATCCCGCCGTCGATCCAGTCGCGGAAAACCGGGAACGTGCCGGAACGCGCCTCGCCCGGCGTAGTCATGCGAACCGCCGTCACCCCGCCGTGTGTCGGTATCCGGGTGTTTCCCCAGCTATGGGAGATCGTCGCGGTGCCCGCCTTGCCCATGCCCGATTCGTGCTGAAACATGGCGAGGACAAATGAGGCCGAAACACCTCGCTTGACGCAATACTGATAGACCGCGTGGCCTGCCGAGAGGGCGGGGCTATTTGCTGCCTTCAGTGCGCCGATGAACGTCAATTCGCTGATGTCGGGGGCGACGCCAACCACTCGCTGATCGTCCACTTAGTGCCTCCCTGCGAACAGCGCGGGGCCGATTGTCGGCGCGGTGTAGACCTTCATCGCCCCCCCTCCCTGGTCACACGACTCAGCACGCGCCGCCGGATCATCTGCCCGCGCGGCGACTGCCAGTAGTCCGTCTCCACGCCGTAGAGCCAGGCCGCGTGGCGATCGCTGATGAGCCGATAGCCCGTGCGGATCAACCACGCGCCGAGCCGCTCCCGCCAGTGCGTCATGGCCGGGGTCATGCTGCCACCGCCTTCCGCGTCGTATGCGGCACCTCGATCGCCGCGCACGCTTCCCCTTCCTCGCGCTCCAGCAGGCGCGCGAAATCTTCCCCGGAGAGCAGGAACGGCCCGATGTCGCGCCAAGAGGTGTAGAGTCCGATCGCGCCCCGCCGCCGATCCCAGCGGTAGGCGTAGGTGCTGTGCCCGCCGACCTTCCGTGCGCCGGGTGCGATCCGCAGGAAGCCCTCGCGGTCGCGCTCGAACATCGAGTCGTACCAGTTGAATCCGGTGACGAGCCCGCCCGTGGTCGCCAGCCAGCGGATCGCACCCGCCGCCGCGAACTCCCACCCGTAGCCGGAGATCAGGCCCAGCTCTTGCAGCGCCTTCGCCCCGGCCCGGACCGACGTGCCCATCCGTCGGGCGGTGTCGTGGTCGTTCTCGGGGAACTCATCGACCTGGATCGCGCGATCGTAGATGGCGAAGCGCGGCGGCAGGTCGGCGAGCCGCATCGGTTGGGGCGTGCCGATCAGGTAGTGCAGCCAGGCGAAATTGACGCAGGCCCCGGTCTCGCCCTGATCGAGCCAGTGCGCGAAGAGGGGCCAGGATTTCGAGGGTAACGTATGCGGGTCGATTTCCGGCGCGGCGGTACGCAGCAGGAATCCGTGATCCCTCGCGTCTGCGACGTGGTGGCGACCAAGGCCGGGGCGCTGCGGAGTGATGAGGATGGCGCTCATTCGCCTCCTCCCGGATACCCGCCCGGCACGTCCAGCGGGCCGACGAATGTCGTCGTCGCATTCAGGAGTGCCAAATCGGCGATCAGGCTGGCCGCACGGGCAAGCGCCGCCGCGCGCCCTTCTCTCGTCCCGACGAAACGTGCATCGAGCGCCGTGCCATAGAGGCGATCGTGCATCTCGCGCATCTTTTGCCGGTCCCGTACCTGTTGCTCGTCCATCACAGCGCACCCCCATCGGTCGGCAACGGTCGCCCCGCCGCCTCGAACGCCGCCTTGATATGCACATAGCCTTGCCGCGCCACGGCGAGCGTGTAGGCGTTCACGCGAGGCACCCGCTCGCCGCGCAGCAGGGCATTGAGGACGATGTGGGTGTTGCGATGTGCGGTACGACATAAGGAAACCGTGCGCCCGTCGAACACCACGCCGCGTAGCTCGACCTGGTTTTTCTGCGGGAAGACGTGGTGCCGCTCGCATTCGAGCGGAATCGGGCGATGCCCCGTGCAGCACCGGCACGGCTCCTCCGTGAAAGCGACGGTCCGTGGCGGTGTCTGCGGCTGTGGAATACTCATGCCCCCTCCCGATCGGCATAGGGCGGCTTCTTGCCCTCGTCGCGCGCCTCGATCGTCACCGCCGTGTTCTCGCGGAGCGCCGTCGTCAACTCGTCGTGGGTCTGCTGCGCCGCGTCGCGCGCCTCCGTGGTGATCTCCGTGTTGTGGCTCAACTCCGCCATCGTCTCGACGTGGCGCGATCCGTCCACGTCCCGCTCGGTACTTTCGAGGTACGCGAGGAGTTGCGCGCGGCGGACCCGCGTGAAGAGCGCCACCAGGGTCAGGCTGGCCTCGATCAGCACGATGCCGACCGTCACGACGACGAGCGTGGTCGTGACCGGACGCGCGGGATTTTCCGGGTGCGTCAGCATCGAAACGACACCGATCACCACCGCGATCACCTGCGGCACGGTGAGGCCCGCCTGGATGCCGATGGCCGTCCGCACCGCGATTCGCTTCGCCCCGTTCTGCCCCCGCCGGTCGAGCGCGCGCGCGTCGAGCTGCACGTCGCGCAGGAGCCAGAGATTGATCATGAGCGCCAGCGCCCCGATCAGCGTCCACAGTACTTCGGGCGGGTTGGCCGTCTCGCGCAGGTCAACGTACATAGTCCTGGTCCTCCCGTGCCTTGCGACGCTGCTGCGCGCCGATCGTCGCCTCGAGCGCCGTCAGTCGCCGCGCCAGGTCGCGCTCCGTCTCGTCCTCGATCGCCAGGCGCCGTGACGGGTCGCGGGCGATACCCAGATAGTCGAACAACCAGACGAGCCAGTGCATCATGGCGTCCCGTCCTTCGCGGTCTTCTTTTCGAGCAAGGCCACGGACTTGAAGGCGAAATCCTCGTATCTCGCCAGCTTCGCTTCGAGCGCGCGGAAAATGTAGCCCGGGACCCACCAGCCTTTGAGCACGCCCATCAGTGCGGCGAGCAGGAACGTAATCAGTCCCGCCGTGCCCCCGCCGACAATTGTTGCGAATACGTCCTGTCCCATCGATCACTGTGCCTTTGCCCGTGCGTTCGCCCCACAGGAAGTACAGGCGGCCATCGTGTCCCCCGCGCCGAGCGGGGCGAGCAGGAACGCCAGCCAGCAGAGATGGATGTAGTCGATGATGCCGTCGGCGATCTGGTAGCGCATCGTCAGCCCCCCCCCCCCCCGCCGCTCCCGTTCGTGCGCCAAATACGACAGAGGCGCTGACACAGCCGCCCTCGCAGCCGTCCCAGCGCCTCTTGTCTCTCGCAGCGCCTATCTCTTCCGTTGTTATAGTAATGTTACGCCTAGACGTATGGCGCGTCAACCCTCACCGGGGCGCTCGCCGCTCGGAGCGCCCCGCGTCTGGCCTAATCGTCAAACCCGTAGTCGTACAGCACCTCGGCGAGCCTGAGAATACCTACGCCGTCCCAGCTGCGGACGGCGTAGGAGAGGTAGTGTCGCCTGATGGACTCGTCACACACCGCGCGGACGATCGTGCGGACCACGATCGGGAACGGCTGGCCGGTTTGCGCGCTCAGTTCGATCAGTCGCTCGCGGCCCAGGATGGCGATAACGTCGGTGCTGGTGCAGGGTGTAGGCTTGTTCATGGCTACGCCGCCACGGCCATAACGGCCTCGCGCTCGATCAGCCCCAGGCGTGACCGCCGCCGGTATTCGCCGCGCGCCGCCAGCAACGCCACCCGATCCTCGCTGCGGCTCCGACCTGTCCTGATCTGGTAGGTGTCCACGCACAGCCGCGACTTGCGCCCCAGCCGCATGAGCTGCGCGTCCGACATCCAGACCAAACCGAGCGCGGCCAGCTCCGCCGCCCACGCCTCCAGTATCGCCGCCTCGTGCCAGCAGATGTGGTGACACTCGCTCGCCTTGCACGAACAAAACGTGTCTCCGTTGGTCGTGTCCAGACTGATGATATTCGTGCGCGCGGCGTCGTGCCGACTCGCCACGGCGTAGGCGACGATCCCGGTCGTGGTGTCGGCGCTGAGGAAACGGAGAGCGGGGCGGGCGGTCTGCGTGGCGGTCATGGTATGCTCTCTTTCGTGGCTTTGCGGTCACATGAGCGACGGTTCTTGCTGTCCAGGCGGGCCGTCGCTCTTCACTGATTGAATATTATCATACTCAATAGTAACCTGTCAAGGGTTGCTTGTGTTCTCGATAGCATTTATGGTAGACTGTGATCATGGAAAAGCAGCGCGATTGGTTGACCGTCGCCGAAGTCGCCGCCGAATTACGGGTCAGTCCCGGTCGCGTGCGTCAATGGATTACGTCCGGCGATCTGCGCTCGCAGAAGTCCGGCAGCACGCACCTGATCCACCGATCGGGTATCGACCCGTTGCGCGAGCGTAAGACCAACCCAGGGCCAGCGAAAGGCACCCCACCCAGCCAGGGCGGGCGACCGCGCACGCGGCCCACGGACGGGAGAGGAGGAGAGGAGCAATGAGCGAACTATCCCCGTTCGCCGCCGCCGCGCTTGCCAAGATCGCCGATCTCGCCGGACTCGCCGGGCTCGGGCTACTCCCCGGGCAGCGCGAGGCGCTCGCCGGGGCGGCGCGTCACGAAGAACTTTGTGTCACGTTCGCCGCGATCTATCATCCCCTGACGCACCGGCAGATCTCCGTGTGGTCGATCCACATGGGCAGCACGACCGCCCATAGCACCAACGACTGGCTCGCGACGATCTGGGCGGTCATGCATGAGGGCGATCCATACCGGCGGGCGCGGGCGCTCGAACGACTGCGGGCGATGGTGGAGCCGGACCGCGACATGGCGATCCGGCTGGTGGCGCAGCTCGCCGTACGGGGCGATATTTCCGATCGGGTGGGACGCTGGTTCGTCGCCGAGGTGTCGGCGTTCACGCCGCCCGTCGCCCCCGGCTAGCCCCCGCGTCGAGCGCCACCGGCGCATCGTCCGGCACCGCCAGCGCGACCGCCGCAGTCGGCGACAGGCGCGGGTCGCTCTCTCCGTCGGCGTAGCAACAGACGACCCGCTTGCGCCGCCCCTGGCCCGGTCGGTGGTGCGCCCAGAGGCGACCGGGGCGACAACCGGGCGCGGGCGTGGGGTACTCGAAGCGGTCGAGCCCCTGCCGGAAGATCGCCCCGCATCGTTGGCAGACGATCGCGCTCGTCACGCCCCGCACCTCACCCGCGCGCCGGTCCGTCGGCCCATGCCGCGAGCGGCGCGACCGTCAGCGCGGGCGTCAACGCCCCCGCCCCCCACAGCAACACCGCCAGCAGCGCGTTCCGCTCCGCCGTGGTCAGCGCGGCCAGCGGCTTGCCGACCGCGCCCTGCGCCGTGGCGACGATCGCGGCCCGCGTGGTCGCCTGTTGCTGCGCTTGCTGCGCCGCCCCCGCGTCGAGCGCCGCCGGGTTGTGCGCGTCCAGCACGGCCTGCACCGCCGCCACGTCCGCGCCGTCCGGCACGACGATCGTGATCGCGTCGCCCAGCCCGGTCACGCGCTCCGGCCTGATCCCCGCCGCCCACAATTGGTCCTGCAAGGCGTCGAGGCGGTTCGGCCTGCTATACGTCAGCGTCTTGCTCATCAGACACCTTCTTTGACCAGGTACGCCCAGAGTACGGGGTTGCCGTCGGCCGTGTCGAGGGAGAGCGGCCCGCCGCTGCCCTGCGAGCAGAAGAGCTCCAGCCCGTCATTCTGATTGAATAGCTCGAACCCCGAGATGGGCATGTCGGTCTTGCTCCCGTCCCCGACCGCGAGTCGGCGATCACCCAGGATCTTCGTACCCTGTCGGCGAATCTCCACCTGCCGCTGGCCCGTGGGGTTGGCGGCCCACTGCGCCTGCGCGCCGAATGCGTAATACCCGGTCACGGGGATCGCGAGCAGCCCGGGGAACCCGGCGGGGCGGATGAAACGGTCGTTGAAGACGACGGTATCGAACGTTACCGGGGTCGCCGTGCCGTTGGCGACGCTGATCGTCGCCGCGCTCCTGACCCGGATGCGCGGCGGCACCCACGACGGCTGGCTGTAGCGGCGTTCGTCCGTCACCGCGCTCGCGGCGATATTCGTCACCCCCACATTGACGCGCACCTGTGCCAGCGCCTCCTCCCAGCGCCCGCCCCGGTTCTGCGTCAGCGCGGGTACGGCGGGGGTGACCGCCGGCGTCCCCTGCAAAACAACGGGATCAGCGAGCTTGTTCGGCCCGTCCCAGCGCAGCACCACGCGATCGATGCGCGGGTTCGTCGCGTCGGGCGGGTTGATCACCAGCGTGCGCTGCGGGGTATCGTCGGCGTAGTAGCCACCGTCCAGATACGCCTCACCTGCACCGATTTTGACGTTGTAGCCCGAGGCGTCGGCGGTGACGATCAGCGCGGGCGCGTAGGCGGCGGTGGAGACGACGGAGGGGTGGATGACCCCGTCGCCGCGCCAGAGCCGCGCCATGCGCCGCCACTGGATGTCGTCGATGATCGGGCTGTCGGCGAATGGTATAGCCAGCTTTGGCATCCTATCTCGTCCTTTCGAGGCGACCTAAACGTGCGCCCAATTCCGCGATCGTGGCGTAGAGGGCGTCCACCGTGGGCGCGCTCGCGCCGGGGGACAGCACGCTCGGCACGATCGTCTCGCCGCCCTGCGTGTCCAGCGTGATCCGCACCTCGCGCACCACCTCGCGGATCGGCACCCCGTCCACCATCACCGTCACGCGATCCCCGAGCCCGTAATCCGCGCCGAACGCCAGGCCCGGCCCGTCGCTCGGCGTGACGCTCAGTCCCACGTCGGCGCGGCGGTCCAGCAACTCCTTGCGGATCTGCGTCGTCATCTCGCCCACGTCGGCGGTGTTGCGCGCGTCCACCGCCTGCTCGCGCCTGCGCCAGGCGACGATCGCCGCCGCGTCCCCGCCCTCGATGACCGTGCGCGCGGTCAGCTCGCCGCCGCCGAGCAGGTAGACGTAGGTGCCGGGCGGCACGCCCTCGCGGTAGTCGTAGGCGCGCAGGTTGCCGTACTCGGGGCTGAATACGGCGCTGCTCGTCAGGTCGCGCGTCGGGTAGACCTGGAATTCGCGCGCCGCCGCGTCGGTCGCCTGGACCACGCGGAAGCCGAGGTCGCCGCCTGCGAGCGCCAGATCGCGCAGGAGTTCGTCGAGCGCGTCGAAGCGCGCTCGCCCGGTGACGGTCGTCCCGCGCCCCAGGTCCGGCGCGAGGCGCAGCCCCGGCACCGCGCGCTCGGGTCGCGCGCCCGGCCCCGCGTTGGCGTCCACGTAGGCGCGCATGACCGCCTCCGCCGCGCCCGTCCGCACGTCGTAGGCGGCGGCGCTATAGGCCGTCCCGGCGGCGTTGGGCGCCGCCCCCGGCACGGGCAGCGCCACGCGGTCGGCGAGGGCGATCGTGTCGTCCGGCCCGGAGAGGATCAGGTGATCGGCGTCCTGCGCCCACGTCCGGCGCTTGGCGTCGAGCGGCCCGGAGAGGAGCGGCACGCCGTCCCGCTCGATGATCACGCCCGCACCCGGCGTCAGGAGGCCCGCGATCGTGCTCGCGGGCGCGGTGAAATCGAAACCGCCGGGCGCGTTGAACGACAGCAGGAGCGACAGATCGGTGTAGTCCTCGATCAGCGCCACCCGGCGTAGCTGTGCGTCGCGCACGAAAAGGGTGTACTCGGCCATAGTGCTGCTCCTAGATGGATAAGTAGGGCGGTCGCAGGCTGTACGACACCGCGCTCTGGCTCGTCGCCCCGGTCAACTCGATCTGCACCGCGTTCGCCCCGCGCGCCAGCGGCCAGAGCGCCGAGCCGGGCGCGAGGTTGGGGAGCCAGTTGGCACCGTCTTGCAAGCGCAGCGTCTTGCCGTACGGGGCGCGCTCGGTGCGCGGGCGGGTGTCGATCGTCAGCGTCTGCCCGGCCACCAGCGTCCCGGTCAGCGTCAGCGCCTTGCCCGTGGTCAGATTGCGGATCATCGGGTTAACGCCCGGCCCCGCGATCGTCCAGACCGGCCAGGCATCCACATCGCCGTCATTGAGGATCGTCGGCCCCGCGAACACCGTTGAGGGCGTCAGGCGCAACGGCGGGAGGGGGAAGAAGCGATCCTGCCACTCCCCGAGCCGGTAGACCCCGCCGCGCTCGTTGCGGTCGTACCAGAACGGGTCGTGGGCGCGCAGCACGAGCGTGGTGCGGCGGTCGGTGCGCCACGCGCCCAAGTCGTCGTTGAAATCCAGCCCCTTGACGTAGCGCACCGCGATCTCGCGCTGCGCCCCGTCCGGCGCGGTGAAGCGCAGCACAGGCGCGACGGCGCGCGTCGGGTTGAACCAGCCGAGCAACGTCCGCACGCTCGCGGCGAGCGCGGCGGGGGTCGCGGCCAGGAGCCGGAGCGGCACGTCGATCTCGCGCGCCAGGAAACGCACCTCCCTGAGCCGCCCGCCCGGCTGGCGCGGCACGTTCTCCTCGATCAGGTCCACGGGCGGCATGTGCAGCCCTTCGAGGCCCAGGAGGACGAAGAGGGGAAAGCCGTCCGTCAGGCTGTGCTCGATGCCATCGGGGTCGAGCACCGACAGTCCGCCGAGCGGAGGTGCCGGTGCCGGGGGGGGCGGGGGCAGGGTGCTTCCGTCCACGAGGATCGCACCATCGCTCGCGGTGAGTTGATTGCCGAGGTGATCGGTGAGGATCGCGGCGCTCATCCGTGCCCCCGCATCACGCCTGCCGCACGCCGTTGATCAGGATCACGTTGTTCGCGCGGATGGTCGCGTCGGTGTCGCCCGTCAGAAAGTTCTGGGTGCCGTAGTTGTAGGCGAGCGGTTGGGCCATCACGTCCACGTAGCAGCCCGCCGCGCCGCCGCGCACGCCGACCGCCGTCTCCTGCTGCCCCACGGGATTCGTCCCCGACTGGTAGCGGTTGCGGCACACGCCGCCGACCTTCACGCCGCGCCCGCCGTAGATCGAGATGCCGGGGTCGCCGTAGCCGATCGCGTCGTTCTGGTCGGCGACGATCCCCTCGGCGATCACGTTGTTGCAGAACTCGAAATCGAAACCCGCGCGCTGGTTGTCCTGTGCCTCGCAGTTGGTCAGGCGCGAGGAGTCGTTGTTGATTTTGAAACCGAAGCCGTCCGTGTTCGTCACCTGGCCCGAGAACCAGGACTTGCAGCCGTTGAGGTTGCTGCCGTCGCCGCCGATGCCGCCGTCCTTGTCGCCCAGCCGAAAACCGGCGCGCCCGCTCCACCCGCTGTCGCAGTCGGTGAGTTTGCTGTCCTGCGCGACCAGGAAGCCGTAGCCGTCGCAGCGGAGCGCCTTGACCTTGGCGACGAAATGCCCGCCCGCGCCGAGCAGCGCCAGGCCGTCGCCCTTGGTGTTGAGGATGTACATGTCCTCAACGACCCCGACCATGTCGTAATCCTCGCTGACCGCGCTGGTGTAGTTGTTCGTGGTATCGCCGGTGAGGAGGATGCCCCGGTTCGCGGCGGTCTGATTGGCCTTGTTGCCATCGATGGTGAAGCGACGCAGATTGGGATAGCCCGCGCGCAGGGTGGCGTCGAACTGATTCGTGATAAGCGGTCCGGTGCTGCCAGCCTTCTGGCGCAGCACCGACCCGCGCCCGCCACCCTCCATCGCGCCGCGATGCCGAAGGACCAGGTTGGAGGCGATCGAGACACCTGGCGGGATGAGGAGGACGCCACCACCCGGCGCGGTGGCACCGCCTTGGAACACGCCGGTGTTCGATTGGAACTTGAATCCGGGCAGCACCAGCGTCCCCATCTCGTCGAGCGCGGCCTGATAGGCAAGCGTGTCGTCGGTCACGCCGTCCACCTTCGCCCCGAAGTAACGCGGGTCGGCCCGCCCCCCCAGCAGATCCTTCCAGCCCTGCGAGGGCACCCAGATATAGGGGCCGCGCACCGCACCGTCCGTCACGAACGCTTGCTGGTAGTCGGCGGGGGCGACCGGGAGCGCGGCGCGCGTGGAGGGCGGCAGGGTGCCGCGCGGCAGATATGTCATCGACGTGCTCCTTTGCGAGCAGACGGCCCGCTCAGATGATGAACCATGCTGTCCCGTTGCTCTCGATCGTGTAGCTGTCGTTGATCCCGGCGACCGCCAGGGTCGCCGCGCCGTCGATCGTCTCGGACCCGGCGGCGGCGATCGTGACCGCGTTCGCCCCGGCGATCTTTTTCACGCGGACCTCCTTGCCCGCGTTGCCTACGGCGGTGTAGAGGGTGATCGTCCGCGCCGCGCCGGTGGCATCGACCAGGATCGTCCGTTGCGCGGTCGTCACCGTGGCGTTGGCCGTGACCGTGGTCGGCGCGGGCGCGGCACCGGCGCTCCCCGCCGGGCCGGTCGGCCCGGTTGGCCCCGCCGGTCCGGTGGCACCCGCCGCTCCGGTTGCTCCGGTTGCTCCGGTTGCTCCCGTCGGCCCCGCCGGGCCTTGCGCGGCCATGACGGTGGCGAGCGCGCTCACCGCGAAGTTTTTCGTCGAGCCATCGGCGCTGTCGGTGCCGAGGAGCTTGTCTGCACCGACCGGCGTGGGCTTGTTCGGGGGATTGGCGATCGGTAGGAACGTCATGGTGTCCTCCTGTTGGGTTGCGCCTAGCGACCGTAGCCCCTGAATCGTTCCTCGCGGCGCTGCTCGCGAGTCAGATCGTCCACGGTGATCTTCGGCGTGCTCGACTGGATGGTGTAGTGGTAGTGGATATGACGTTCTCTCTTGCCCGCGAATCGACGGCGCAGCGCAATCAAGAATTTCCGGAACCTAGCGACCATACCCACGCAACCTTTCTTCTCGCCGCTGCTCGCGCTTCAGCCCGTCGATCGTGACGGTCGGCTCGGTGGACTGGATGGTGTAGTGGTAGTGGACCTCGCCGCCCCCGCCCCCACGCGGGGACAGCGCCGCCAGCTGATCGGCGTTGAAGATCCCCTCCGGCCCGCGCTCCCCGAACGTGTAGGAGCGCCCGGAACGCTGGCCGCGCCCCACGATCGGCTCGGTGATCACGCCGCCGTCGGCGAAGCGCAGCGCGTCCGGGTCGTAGCTGCCGCCGAGCGTGTTGATCGTCTGCTCGGCGAACGCGAGGTAGTCGGCGACGGTGTACTTCTCGTCCGCCGTGGCGTTCGGGTCGCCCGTCAGCCACTTCGCCACTGTCTGCCGCAGGGACAGCCCCTTGTAATACCCCAGGTTGTCGAGCGCGGCGTCGATGCCGGTCTGTTTGCTGCGGAAAATGGCGAAATCGCGGGCCATGCCGGTCGTGACGCCGGTCTGGCCCGGCCAGCCGCCCTGGCGGGTGGTTAACCCGGAGAAGTTGTTGTATTTGGTCAGGCCGTCTGCGGACGAGCCGTAGCTACTCTCGTGGCCGAAGATCGTCATCGCGAGGTTGGCGGGGATACCCCGGTCGGCGGAGTCGCCCTTGATCAGATCGCCCCACCCGGAGAGCGCCCGCCCGCCCCCGATGTAGTCGTCGAGCGCCGCGATGCTCGGATCGCCCCAGTTGCCGCCCGTGCCGCCCGCCGAGGGACCCTGCCCGAACGTGCTCGTCGGCTTCGGGGGCGGGCCGGTGAGCCCCGGTGGGTGGCCCCAATACTGGAAGGTGGTCCCGTTCTTCACGCCGCCGTCGCTGCCCCGGCTCTCGTACTGGACGCCGCCGAGCGCCATGCCCATGTGCTGCACGTCCGGGTCGGCGCGGGGGTTGTTCACGCCGATGTCCACATAGCCGGTTTTCGGCCCCTGCTCCATCCAATCGAAGAAACTGGTCACGATCCCGTAGCGCGGGTGGGGTATGCCCATCGCGTTGAGGACCGCCGAGACGAAGCCGGAGCAATCCCACCCGTCGGCGTTGATCGGTTGGCTGCCGCCGTGCCCGCCGCCCCAGATGTAGGGCTTGCCCATCTGCGCCTCGGCGAAGCCGATGCCGCGCTGGATCTGATCGCCGCTGACGCTCGGGACCGGCGTCGCCGTCTTCAGCATCTTGTCGATCGAGCCGAGCGCCCAGTCCTTGACCTTCCCGGCCATCTTCGCGCCGATGTCGCCGAGCGCGCCCGGCAGGCTGAGGTCGCCGAGTCCGACCGCGCCTTTCGCCTGATCATAGAGCCACCCCGCGCCCTTCTTCAGCACGTCGAAGATCCCGCCGAGCGCATCCAGCCCACCCGCGAAACCGGGGACCAGCGCGGGGCCGGACTGCGGCGCGGCGACCACGCCCTGCCGCACCAGCGCCATGCTCTCGGCATGGGTCATGACTTGCGCCCCACGCGGCAGGTAGGCGAGTTCCGCGCCCGCGCCGCCCGGCCCCTCGCCGACCCAGGCCATCCCGCCGCCCCAGTTGCGCGTCCCGGTCGCGAGGCCGGGCAGCGAGAACGCGGGGGAGTCGCCGCTGATCTGTGCGGCACCGAGCTTCTCCGCGATCCAGTTGATGATGCTCCGGACGCCGTTCCCGAAGCCGCGTACCCGGTCGCCCGCGCCGTTTAACTGGTTGATGATCGAGTTGCCGAAGCCCTTGACGATGCCATCGATCACCCCGGCCGCCTGCTGGAAGGGCCAGAGCAGGGCGTCTTTCATATTCCCGGTGTTGTCCCAGATGAATTTCTTGAGCGCCTCGAATTTGCCGGTCGCGGTGTCGTAGATGTTCTGCCAGATGCCGACCAGCCGATCGCGCCCCTCGCTGATCGGTGTCGTCACCCGGTCGCGCAGATCGGACCCGGTATCCCACAGCCACTGCCGGACGCCGTTCCAGGCGTCGATCGCCTTCTGATAGATAGCGGCCCAGGTGGTATCGAGCAGCGCCTTCCCCGCCGCGATCGGCGCGGTGATGCGGTCCTGCATATCCTGCGCTGTTTGCGCGAGCCAGGAGCGCACCCCATTCCAGGCATCGGTCGCTTTGGTATAGATGCTTGCCCAAGTCGTGTCCAGGAGCGCTTTCGCCGCGTCGATCGGCCCGATGATGCGCGACTGCATCTCGCCGGCGGTTTGCAGCAACCAGGAGCGGACGCCGTCCCAGGCACTCGTTGCCTTGGTGTAGATGCTATTCCATGTGCCATCGAGCCATGCTTTCGCGGCGTCGATCGGGCCGGTGATTTTGGCTTGCATATCGGCGGCGATCTGCGCGGCGAAATCGCGCACCCCGCTCCAGGCTTGCGTCGCCTTGGTATAGATGCTATTCCACAGCCCCGCCAGCCAGTCCCGCGCCGTGGTGATACGCGCGGTCAGATCGTCCCGCACGTCGCTCGCCGCCTGCGTGACCGTCTTCCAGAGGGTCGCCCAGACGCCCGCCGCCTTGGTGTAGGCGCTATCCCACAGGCCGCCGAGCGTGTCGCGGAGGTCCGCGATCTTCCCGCCGACCCAGGAGGCCAGGTCGCCGACCTTGCCCGTGACCCAGTTGTACAGATCGGTCGCCATGTCGAGGCCCTTCTGCGCGATGCGGACGAAGATCGCCAGCAAGAGCGCCTCGGTCTTGGCGAGCTCGATCAGGATAGTCACGCCGAGATTGATCACCGCCTGCACGATCTGCCCGACCATGCTGTTCCAGGCGTTGAGTGCGGTCGCCTTGATATCGGCCCAGCGGTCGTTGAGCCAGGAGCGCAGATCGGCGATCTTGCCCGTCACACCGGACCACAGATCCCCCAGCGCCCCCGTTACCCCGCGCACGATGCCGTCCCAGATGCCGGAGACGAACGACGACACGGCGCTCCAGCGATCGCGCCACCAGCCCTGGATGTCGTCGAGCTTGCCCCGGATGGCCGCGCCCAGATCGGAGAACTTCCCGCCCACATAGCCCGTGATGCCGTCCCAGACGCCCGCGACGGTCGCGCCGACCGCCGTCCAGCCGTCCGACCACCAGCGCGCGATCGCATCGAGCCGGGCGCGAAGTCCCGCGCCGAGATCGGAGAATTTGCCGCCGACATAAGCGCTGATGGCATCCCAGGCGGCGCTCGCCCCGGTCCGGATCAGCCCCCAGATCGCGCCGAGCGCTTGCACGAGCAGCCCGCCCGCCGCCCCGAAGAAGGCCACCAGACCATTCCAGGCGATCTGCGCGGCCTGCCGGATGTACGTCCACGCGCCGTCCCAGTCCCCGGAGATCAGCGCGAGGACGCCGCGCACGAGGTTGCCGATGACGCCGAGATAGGTGTTGATCGTGTTCTGGATCAGCGACCACGCCCCGCCGAGCACGGCGAGGATCGTGTCGCCGTGCGCGACGAGGAACCCCGCGACCGCGCCGAACACGGTTTGCAGGACGCCCCAGAGCCATTGCGCCGCCGCGACCACCTTCGTCGAGACGGACTCCCATGCCGCGCTCAGTTGCGGCAGGATGTCGGTCCAGAACTGGGACAGCCGCGCGCCGAGGTCCGCCAAGACCGGCTGTAACCAGGCCCAGACCGCCGCGACCTTGCCCTGGATGTCGCCCCAGTTATTGGCCCAGGCCAGCCCGAGCAGGGTGACGACGCCGACGATCGCCGCGATCGCCAGGGTCAGCGGCCCGCCCAGGACGATCACCAGCGCGGCGACGAAACCACCCACGCCCTCGATGGCGACCGAGAGGACGCCCCAGATCGCGATCGCGCTCGTGACCCACCCGACCACCGTGGCGATGATCGAGAACGCCGCGAACGCCGCCGCCCCGATCGCGACGACTTTGGCGATGGTGTCCATGTGGTCGCGGATGAACCCCGCGACCTGTTGCACGGCGGGAAGTACCTGGTTGAAGAAGACGTCCTTCGCGGTCAGCGCGAAGTCCCGCAGGCGCAGCGCGAAATCCCCCACGGCGCGCACGGCGGGCTGCACGGTGTCGTCGCCGACCCACTTGCCCGACAGGGCCTGCTGCACGGTGATGAACCCGTCGCGCACCAACTGGAAGCCGCCCAGGAGTTGGGAGACGAAGAGCGCGACCTTGCCGCTCGTACCCGGCCCGAACGCCGCATCCAGCGCGGCCAGGAGCGGGCCGAACGCGCTGTTGAAGTCGCCGGTCTGGAACGCTTTCAGCAATGCGCCGACCGCATCCTTGACCGGCACGATCACGGCGACCACCCGCCCGTAGGCGGCGGTGAGACGATCCTTCCAGAGGTTGACGCGATCCTCGATCTCTTTCTTCGTCTTGTTGTACTGGTCGCGCATGTCCTGGAGTTGCTTTTTCTGCTCGCTCAAATCAATGTCGTTGGTTGGCTTCTTCGTCCCTGGCGGGCCGCTCGCCGCGTCTGCCGCCGCCTTGGCCGCCGCCGTCGCCCCTTGTGCCGCCGAGGCCACGCCGCCGAGCGCTTGTTCCCAGTCGCGGACCTGACCGCTGATGTCGCTGTACCGCTTCTTCAGCGTGTCCAGCGTGTCGCGCTCCGCCGCGAGGCGCGCGGTCGCCGCGTCGTGCGCGACGGTCGCCCCCTCGACCACCCTCTTCTGCGCGGCGATCTGCGCGGTGACTGCGGCGATCTGCGGGTCGAGCGTCGCCATCTCCGACTGCGCGGCACGGATACCGCCCGTGATCTCCTCGAAGGTCAGTTCCTTCACCGGATGGGCCAGGTCTTCGATCTGCCTCCTGAGCGGATCGAACTGCAATCGCTCCGTCAGTTTCAGCATGTCCGCGCGATCTTGGAGCGCCTGCAAGGCGTCTGTCAGTTCTTTCGGCGCGGTCTGTGCCGCTTTCAGTGCGGCGTTGTACCGCTCTAGCTCGTCCTTCGCCGCCGTATAGCCCGCGCGATTCTCATCCAGCGCGCCCTTCAATCCCGCGAGCGTCGCCTTCTCACGATCGATCACCTTGGCGTGATCGTCGCGCGCCCGCTCGGCGTCTTTGAGCGACGCTTCCAGCGGGATCAGCGCCGCCTTCTCGTTCTCCCAGGCGGTCGTGGAGGTGGCGACCTGTTGCTCTAGCGTGGCGATCGCGCTGCGGGTGGACGCGATGCCGCCCGTGATCTCGGAGAACGACATTTCCTTGACCGGATTCAGGAGCGCGGCGATCTGCCTGCGGAGCGGTTCCAATTCGAGCCGCTCGGCGAGCTTCAGTTGGGTGGCGCGGTCCTGCAAGTTCGCCAGTTGGTCGGTGAGTTCCTTGGGTGCCTGGGTCGCCTTCAGCGCGGCCAGTTGCACGTTCAATGCGACCAGCGCGTCCTTCGAGGCGTCGATCGACGCCTTCTCCTTGTCGCGCGCTGCGGTGGCCGCGACGAGGGCCTGTTGCGCGGCGTCCACGACCGCCTGCTGCGCGGCGAACGCGCCGTTCGCCGCGACGAGCTTCTTGGTAAGGTCGCTTTCCTGCCCCTGGGCGTCCTTGATCCCGTTGGTAATCTCCGCGAAGGTAAGTTCCTTTGTCGCGTTGGCGAGGTCGTTGATCTGCATCCTGAGCGGGTCCAGTTGCAGCCGCTCGGTCAACTTCACCTGGGTGGCGCGGTCCTGCAACGCCGCCAACTGGTCGGTGAGTTCCTTGGGTGCCTGGGTCGCTTTGAGTGCATTAAGCTGGGCGTTGAGTCCCGCGAGCGCGTCCTTGGAGGCGTCGATTGCCGCCTTCTCCCGGTCCCGTGCCGCCGTGGCCGCGACCAATGCTTGTTGCGCGGCGTCCACGGTGGTTTGCTGTGCGGCGTAGGCCCCGTTCGCGTCGGCGAGTTTCTTGGTCAGATCGCCTTCCTGCCCCTGTGCCGCCTTGATGCCCTGCACGATCGCGTCGAACGAGAGTTCCTTGGTCGTCGAGGCCAGGTCGCTGACCTGCTTCCTGAGCGGGTCCAGTTGCAGTTGCTTCGTCAGATTGACGTTCTCGGCCTGGAGGTTGATCGCATCCAGTTGCGCCTGGAGCGCGACCAGGGCCGGGTCTTTCTTCCCTGCGCCACTGGCGGTCATCGTCCCAATCTGGAGCTTCGTGTCCCCGGCTTGCAGGTTGATGGCATCGAGTTGCGCCTGGAGCGCGACGAGCGCGGGATCTTTCTTCCCCGCGCCATCGATCATCAAGGTGCCGATCTGGAGCCTGACGTCCTGCGCCTGCAACCCGATCGCGGAGAACTGGCGCTGCAACGCGAGCAATGCGGGATCGTTTTTCGGGGTGCCTCCTGCGATCATCGTATCGATCTGCAACTTGATTCCCGCAGCCGCGTTGTTCGTGGTGGCGAGTTGATCTTGGAGCGCGATCAGCGCCGGACTCTTCTGCCCCGCGCCCGACAGGAGCAAGGTGTCGATCTGCAATTTGACCGCCGCAGCCGCGTTGGTCGAAGTCGTGAGTTGATTTTGGAGCGCGACGAGCGCGGGGTTCTTCTGCGCCGCGCCAGCAAGTGTCAGATTGTTCATCTCCAGCTTGACCGCCGCCGCCTGCTGATCGAGGGCGAAGAGTTGATCCTGGAATGCCTTCGTGCCGCTGATATCCGTCCCCGCGAAGCCCTTGATCGCGTCCTGGGCCTTCTTCAACGATCGGGAAAGCTCATCCACAACTGCGCGGTTATCCGCGAGCGCCGCCTGCTGATCGGCGAGCCCCGACTTCGCCGCGATCACCGCCGCGTCGTAATCCTTCAGCGCGCCCTCGGCGAGCGCGATGCTGGTGGTCTGCGCGTCGATCGCCGACTGTGCCGCCGCGATCTGCGCGTTCAGTCCGGGATCGAGCTTCAGGTCGATCAGGCGTTTCTGCACGGCGAGCGCCTGCTGATCAAGCGCGAAGAGTTCGTCGTCAAACGCCTTGGTCCCCGTAATAGCGGTGCCCGCGAAGGTCTTTATCGCGTCCTGCGCCTTCTTCAGCGAGGATGCTACGGCGTCCACTGCGGCGCGATTATCGGCAAGGATCGACTGTTGCTGTGCCAGGTCGGACTTCGCTGCCTCTACCGCTTGGTCGAAGGCCTTCATCCTGCGCTCGGCGTCCGCGATCGCGGCGGTCTGCGCGACGATCGCGCCCTCCGTCGCGGCGATCTGCGCGTTGAGTCCGGGGTCGAGCTTCAGGTCGATGAGACGCTTCTGCACGGCGGCGACTTCCATGTCCAGCGCGAAGAGTTGATCCTGGAACGCCTGTGTGCCGCTGAGTTGGGCCTTGCCATACTCGGCGAGTTGCCGCTGTGCCGCCGCGAGCGCGTCTTTCTGCGCACCGAGCGTGGCATTGGCGGCGGCGATGCGTTCCTTCTGCGCATCGATCGCGCCCTGCGCCGCCTTGACCGCCGCCGTATAGGCCAGCTGCGCCTGCTCCGCCGCCGCGACCGCCGCCTCCTGCCCCTTCACCGCCTGTTCGGACGCGGCGACGCGCGCCGACCACTCGTCCACGACGCCCTGCTGCGCCGCGACCGCATCCTGCGCCGACTTGATCGAGGCGAGCGTGACCGGACTCACCTTCCACCGGGCGAGCGCCAGTTGTACCCCGGTCGCCTGCTGCTCGACCGCGAAGATCTGATCTTCCAGCGCCTTGGTCCCGGCGAGCGGGGTCTTGGCGAAATCCTCGACCCGCTTCTTGGCGTTGTCGTAGGCGGCTTGGAGCGTGCCGAGTTGCTGTTCCAGCGCGGCGAGCTTCGATTTCTCCGTGTCGAGCGTGGACTGCGACGCCTTGACCGCGCGCTCCCACGATGCGACCACGCCCTCCTGTGCGGTGATCGCCGCTTGGAGCGGGACGAGCGACTGCTGCAACTGGCCGATCGCCGCCTTCGCCGCGAGGTACGCCGCCGGCACATCGGCACCGAAGATCGCCAGCGTCTTCGCGGTGGCCTGATCCTGGGTCGCCTCGTAGCCCGCCATGCCCTCCGACGCCGCCGCCGCGAACGCGCGCACCGCCCCCGCCGCCGCGCCGAGCGGCCCGCCGATGCCCGGCAGCTTGGCGTAGGCCTGCATGATCACCGCGACCCCATCCTCGACCTGGGAGACGAGCGAGGGGGAGTGCGTGGCGAAGGGGTTGATCCAGGACAGGGCGTCGTAGATCGCCTGGCCGACCCCGGTCACGACGGTGAGGACCGCGCCGAGGCCGCTGGCGAAAAAGCCCGCGAGCGCCGCGACGTTCTCGATCACCACGGCCAGCACGGCGGCGACCTTGGAGGCCCAGACACCGAACGCGGGGCTACTCGTGAAATCGGCGATGCGGTTGGCGAGCGCGGTGAACCCTTCCATCACGGGCGCGAAGGCCCGCGCACCAGTCGCGAGCAGGTTGTCTTTGATCGTGGAGAGAGCGCCCGTGGCCGTGCGTGACTGCTGCGCGACCACATCGCCGAACTTGCTGCCCGCCCAGGCGTGGAAGGCGGTGAGCATCACGTCGGAGGTGATCTTCCCCTGCTCGGCCTGTTTGCGCGCCTCCTCCACGCTCAAGCCCGTCGCGTCGGCGAGGATCTGCCACGCGGGGACGCCGACGGCGATCAGTTGGTTCATGTCCTGGGCATAGACGTGCCCGCTGCTATTCATCTGGCCGAGCGCGATCGTGAGCGAATCGACGCCCGCGACGCCCTTGCCGAACCCGGAGGAGACGGTGATGGCGTCCATCATCACCGACTCGGTCTCTTTGAGCGTGAAGCCCATCGCGACCAGGCGCTGCGTGCCGCGCTCGACATCATCGAAGCTGAACGGCGACTTGGCGGCGATCTGCTGCATCCGGAGCATCAGTGCCTCGGCGTTCTCGCCGGAGCCGAGGAACTGCGTCCAGGCGACCTTGGAGCTTTGCAGGCGCGAGGAATAGTCGGCGATCGCCCGTGCGCCGCCGACCAGGACATCGGAGACCGCGCCGACCGCGCGCTCGGCCACGGCGAAGGCGGCACCGAAGACCGCGCCGACCTTCGCCGACGAACCGAGGGACGCGACGGATTGCTCAACTTTCTGCGTGGTCCGCAGGAAATTGTCGGCATTTGCTTCATACTTGAATGAGATCACCGTCTGACTCATCGCGCCTTTACCTGCTGGCGATCAGCGCGTCGCGCGTCTCCGTCATGCGCGCCATCAGTCGGGCGGCGTTGTCGGCTTGCTCCTCTGCCGTCGGCTCGTCCGCGCTCTCGCCGTCCCACATGGCGTCGAAGTCGAGCAGGAAATTGTCGGCCTTGCTGGTCGGTTTCCCCCCGGCGGCGGCGATGATGGCGTTGACGAGCGCCGCCGTCTGCGCCGCGCTCCGAAGATCGGCGCGCTCTTCCCCGAACGGCTCACGCGCGGCGAATACCTGCCAGGCGACGAATTCCCGCGCGCTCATCCGCGCCCCGAGTTCGTCCACGGTGAGGCCCAGGGCGAGCGCTAGTCGGTGGAGGAACCGTCGCTCTGGGCGTCGTCGAAATCCTCGGCGATCTCCTCTTCCTCCGCATCCGTGATCCCGGAGAGGCGCGCGGCCACGTCGAAGACCAGCTTCAGCGCCGCGCCGTTCTTGTTCTTCAGCGCCTCGACATCGCTGGCGTCGAAGAGCCGCCGCGCGCCCGGTTCCGGGCTCTCGACCGCGCAGCGCGCCACGACGCGCGACTGGAAGAGATCGGTGTCCACGCGGACCTTGTTCCCCTGGCCCTTCCTCATCGACTTGTAGAAGTTGTCGAGTTCCCCCGCCGTCATGCCCCGAACGTAGAGGCTGCCCCCCCACGCGGGGACGTGGACCAGATCCACCTGATCGTCCTTGGCGCTGAGGATCGCGTCGCGCGACAGCAACACCATGACCGGCGCATTGACCGGCGCGTGCTGCGACGGCGACTGCCCGCCATTGTCCCCCTGCTGATTCGTGTACCCCTCCACGTCGCCCCCTCGCTCTCGTGTCCCCTACGTCCCAAGCGGGCCGTCGCGCCCCGGCGACGGCCCGCGCCTCCCTGTGCCCGCGCGGTTTAGGTGCGGATGATGTCGCCACTGACCTTGACAGTGACCGAACTCGTCATGCGATCGTTGATCGGCGTCACGACCGGGCTGGTGGTGACGAGGCCCGCGAACGAGTCGACCACGGACGGCGAGAAGGGATACACCAGGCGGAAATTGCGCAGTGACTTGTCCTTGAACGCCTTCCGCAGCCCGGTCACGCCGTCCTGCGTCGGATCGCTCGGGATCCAGTTGAACGTGATGCTCATGTCCCCGGAGTCGGTCAGCCCGCCCGCGAACTGCATCACGCCGCCCGGCGACAGGTGGTGCGTCGTCTCGAATGTGCTGGTGGTCGGGCTGGGCGGGGTCACGTCGCTCACCTCGGCGATGGTGGCGAAGTTCTCCCCGCCGAGCGCGGTGTCGCCCGCGAGCAACGCCGCGCCGAGCGGCTTGACCGTGAGCGACGCCGCGCCGACGATCGCCGCCGCCGTCAGTTCGGCGATCTTGCCGACCCCGAAGATCAGGATCGTGCCGGACGCCAGCGCCACGGTGGTCGCCGTCACCGGTACGGTGGTCGCGCCGATCGGCGCGCCGCCCGTGGCGACGACGACATTGGCGCTGGTCGCCCCATCGCCCATCTGCAATCGTGTCCCGAAGCCGCTCCGGGCTCGTGCCATGCTCGCGCTCATCTGTGGCTACTCCTGCTCTGCGCCTTCGTGGCGCGGTATCACACGGCGACTCGCGGTGCTAGACGGTCTGGCGGGGGAGCGGGGTCGGCTCCGGCATCCCGCCGTTGCGGAGGTAGGCGTGCATCGCATCCTCATCCAGCGTGTCGAAACCCCCGTCGTCGGCGATGTAGTGCGGACGCCCGGCCCACACACCTTCCGTGTAACCGACCCGCACGGGTGCGGGCGCGGGGGCTTCGCGCACTGCGGCGATCTGCTGTTCGAGTGCCGCGACCTGCGCGGAGGCGGCGACGGCCTGCTCCGCGTCGGCGCGCTCTTGCTCCGCCTCGACGACCGCGACCTGCGCGGCCTCCAACTGGTTCTCCGCCTTGCTCACGTCCTGCTCGGCCACGACGAGCGGATCGGCCTGCTTCCTGGTGTTCGGCATCGGGACTCCTTCCTTAGCCAGTCATATACCGGCTACTCATATACCGGCTCGAATTAGACCAGCAACGGACTAACCGACTTCGCCGTCTCGACATTGACGATGATCCGCGACCGCTGGCTCTCGTCCTCGCCGAGCGGGACGGGCGAGCCGAGCGGGGTGATCCGGTGGTAGTGGGTGCCGTTCACGGCGCGGTCGCGCACCGCGCCGAGCGTCCGCGCGACTCGCTCGATGCGGAGGCGCGCGGCGGCATAGTCGGGATCGCGGCACTCGATCTGGATTCTCGGCCATTCCTGTGTCGGGTCGTAGCCGACATAGAGATAGTCCGGTTGCGATCCGCCGTACTCGCGGATACAGGTGGCGCTGTGGGGCGAGTCGGGCATTCGCGCTAAGAAGAGGTCTTCCCCCAACACCCCTAGCCCCACCTCGACCAGCAGCGCGGCCACGTCATCGAGGAGCATCGTCGTCCTCCGGCCCGATGCTGACGTGCACGAGTCCGCGCCACACCGTGACGCACGGTTCATCGCCGCAGGACGGGCAGCGATGGGGCGGTTGACTGAGGGCATACACCGCGCCGTTAGCACCGGCGAACGTCTCGAATGCGCCCTCGACAACGGTCCCATCGATGGCGACGATGAACCGGCGACCGTCGCCCGGCGGGTACACGTCACCGAATTGCACGGCGAAGTGGTGCTCACCCTGACGCCCACCCACAGGTAGACGAAAAGGAGAGGGGAGGGAGGAATCGCACCCTGCGCAGCGGCATTCGTGTTGCGCCTCACCGACCGAGTACGATCCCTGTTTCACGACACCAATGCCGACGATCGGCTCATCGACAACGCCGCCAGTTGCATAACACTCAGTCACCACGATCAGCCCCCGATCTCGCGCGCGACCCGCGCCCCGACCCGCTCGCCCATACCCTTCTCGGCGGCCATGAACGGCTCTTCCAAATACTTCGCTTTGGTCGGTGCTTTGTGTCGCATCGCCAAATCCTCGTGGACCGCAGCGGCATACTCCACACCGCTGTTCCCGTAGCTGATCTCGACCGAGACGCTGTTGCCGCTGATCTCCGGCTTGTGGAGTTCGCCGCTCTGCTGGAGTGCAGTCGTATCGACAGGCACGATGTCCTGCGAGCGGTCGAATACCGGCTCGGCCTCCGCGTGCAGCGCCCGACCCAGCGCGGGGAGGAGTTGGGCGCGCGTGGCCCGGATACCCCGCAGCGCCTCGGTGAGTCCAGTGATCGTGATGCCGCCGCTGGTCGCCATCGCGCACCTCTCTACGTGTAGACCTGTGTCGTCAGATTGCCCGCCTGATCGGGTACGGTGTTGACGCTGAGGATCGTCGGGTGCGTGCCGTCGGGGAGTGTGAGCCGATCCTTGACGCCGATCGCCGCGTCGCCGGGTAGGACGATCGTCGTGTTGGAAGCTACCTCGCTCCCCGTCACGCTGCGGACCAGTTGCGCCACCCCGGACACCTGCCCCATGATCGTCACCGGCGCGGCGAAGCGCGGTTTCGCGTAGGCGTCCTGCCCGGTCCACCGCTCCACGATCACCGGCTGATGCAACCGGGTCGCGAGGCGGTCCCGTCGCGCGGCGTACGCGGACGCGCGCCACGCAGCGAAGCCCGTCACCACGACACCCTGACCGGGGCGCTGACCGTCCCGATCCGGGCCACACCGCCCACGCTCGCCCGATTGGCGATCCGCTCGGCGGCCTCAGCGCTGAGGATTGTCAGGTGGTCGAAGAGTTGCCCGGCCTGCTCACTGTCGGGACCTACCGAGTACGAGACCTGTTTCGCGGCCTCGGCGCGGAGCTCGTGTAACCCCGCCAGCAGCGCGCGGTCGAGATCGTCCCCGGCGTCCACGAGCAGCGCGACGAGGCGTGCCTCGCTGAACGCCTGCACCGGCCCCGTGTCGCCCAGTAGCCGCCGCAACCGCTCGAGCATGCGCTATTTGCCCTTCTTCGTACCGAACGGTGCCGCGCGTTTGCCGCCGAACGGCATCTTCTTGCCGCCCGTCGGCTTGTTCGGTTTCAGGCGACCGTCCTTCGGAGTCCCCTTGCTGGGCTTGCCGCCGAGTGTGTACGCCATCGCGTCACTTGCCCTTGAGCGGTTGGCCGTGGGCGTCCACGATCTGCCCCGCCACCTCGTAGCGCGGGCCGTCCGGCGCTTCGTCCAGGCGACGCGCGGCGGCGTCTTCCGCCGCCTGTGCCAAGGCCCGCGATACCTCGTTCTGTTCGTCGTTGCGCGCGGTCGGCTTCTCGGCCATCGTGGTATCTCTCCTTACGCGCTACGCTCAGCCGATCGTCGGAGCCACATACGTTGCGCCACCGCCGAAGAGGATCGCGCCGTTGGTGCGCGTCCAAACACCGACGCCGAACTCGCGCTCGATCGAGCGGGCGCGGAGCGGGTGCGCCTCCTCATCCGCCACAACCGCCAGCCCGCCGCCGTTCGGGCGCTGGCGCATGACCAGCGGGCGGGGGCCACCCATGACCCAGGCGAACAGATAGGTGGCGGGCATCCAGGGCTTGACCCAGATTTCCGCCGCGCCGAAGAGACCGATCGCCCGGTTCTGCGGGTTCATCTGGTCGAGCGTGCCACGCGCCTGGTTGGCGGTGGTCGCGGGGAGGAGACGCGCGTCGAGGTAGGCGGTGAAGCCGGTGAGGCCGCGCACGGTGGCCTCCTGCGCCTTGTTGATGTAGACGACCGGCATGCCGATGTTGTGGTGCTCGATCACCGTGTCGATCAGCGCGGTCAGGCTCGCCGCATCCAGCGTGGCGGTGGCGAGATAGTGCGTGTGGGTCGCGCCGACGAACGTATCCCCGGTGGGGCCGACCGGCAGGGGTGCGCCGTCCGCGTTGGCGAACGCCTTGACCGCCAGATCGACGTTATCGATCAGCCGATCGGTGAACGTGCGATTGGTCGGGCCGAAGATCGCGCGCTTGAACTCGCGCTGGATCGCCTTCACATCGGCGTCCTGCGCGGCCACGAATTGCGCGGCCAGTTCGGCGGCGGTGTGATTCTGGAAATACTTGCGCGTCCACTGCACGGCCAGCCCGTAGAGGCGCAACGGGAACGCGACGGTCTGCCCCGCCGTGACCTTCTGCGCGTCGGGGGTGCCGTACTCGTCGATCTCGTCCATCTGCATCGCGTCGGGACCGCCGTAACGGCGCTGCCGATCGGCGCTGATCTCGACCAGGGTGCCGAGCATGTCCTGGGTGATGGCGTTGTGCGCGCGCAAGGCGTCGTCGATCGCCTGAAAAACCTGCTGCTCCCCGACCTGTGCCACGCTCTGCTGCGTGGACGCCAGGAGGTCGGAGACGGAAAGGGTGCCGTAAACCATCTCTCAGCCCTCCTAGTAGTTGCTGCGGCCGAGGTGGATGCGGGTCGCATCCACGACGAAGCCGATCGGCGCGGTGCCACCGATGGAGGCGGCGTCGGCCAACCCGCCCGGCACAGTGCCGGACAGGAACACGTCGGCACCGGGCGCGAGGCCCGCGCCGTAGCGCATGGTGATCCCGAAATACAGGGATACCGCCTCCCCGGACTTGGCGGCGATCTGCGCGTAGCCGCGTACCTTGGCGTTCGCGCCCGCTGCGGCACCGGACGAGCGGAAGACCCGCCCGGCGACGGGATCGATGCGGCAGGCGTCGCCCGCCGCGATGTCCTCCCCTGCCAGGAGTCCGGTGACCTTGTTGTTCGCCGGTGGCGTCTGGGACGCCAGGGATGGGATGCCGGTCTTGGCGATCTCGGCCATGTCTCACCTCGCTTGATTCGTTAGAAGGGGGAATAGCGCCCGCTGCGCTCCTGTTCCTCGCGCACCGCCGCAGCGCGGTCGGCGTCGCTCGGTGGCTGCCCGCTCCCCTGCGCCGGGTAGCGCACGCCGCTCGACTGCTGGCCCTGCCCGCCCGTCGTCACCGCCAGCGCCCGCGCGACGTAGGCGGGCTGCTTGCCGACCCACTCGGCCACGTCCGCCTGTTGGTCGCCCGCGCCGATCCGGTACTTCGTGACGGCCTTGCCGTCCTCCTGCACCTCGTAGGGCGTGAGCGGCAGGTCGCCGCTGTGGGCGCGGAGCGCCTCATAGTCGTAGCCGTAGCGCTGGGCCGCGTCCCTGAGCGTGCCATCGCGCTTCGCGGTCGTGACCTCGGTCGCAAGGGTGTCCCGCTCGTCGAGTCGGGTCTTGATCTCGGCGGGCTTGCCGAGTGCCTTGTAGGCGTCATACGCCGTGGCCTCGTCGCCGGTCAGGATCGTCGCGCCCTCGGGCCGCTGATTGGCTTTGAGTGCCTTGACCTCGTCCTGCAATTCGCGCCGCTGTTCGCGATAGCGATAGTTCTCACCTTCCAGCGTCGCGACCCGATCCGCCATGCGCACCGCGTCATTGCCGTACTGGGTCAGGACATCGGCGCTGCTCCGCCGCTGGACCTCGTTGCCCGCGCCGCTGTTCGGCGTTTCCGGTGGCGTGGCGCTGAGCATGGCGCGCGCTTCGGGCCAGTTGTGCGGCTGCATGCGGGCGAACATCGGCTCCCCCTGGGAGGTAGGCCCGGCCATGCCGGACACGCAAAAAGGCCCACATCCGGCGACCGTAATGGTCGCGCGAATGTGGGCCGACAAAGCCCGAATATGCACTTGCTCCTACTGTAGCGGAGCGCCCGGTATATTGTCAAGTAGGACCGTGCGCCGCCCACATTTGTCGCAGACGACGCGCGCGGGGAGGGAGGCGGCGAGGCCGCGCCCCCGATGCGCCATGTGGAGCCAGCGCGCGCTGCGATAGCCGAGCATGGCCCCGCACCGACAGCGCACGGGGGTCGCGCCGGGTTCGGGCGTGGCGGGTGGCAGCGGGCGCGCGGGCATGGCGCTCACGACTCGCTCGGGGTCGCGGCGGGCGGCGGCAGTGGGAGCAGGGGGGCGAGCGCCGCCGCCAATTGCCCGAGGGCGATGTCATCAATGCTCATCATGCGCTCACTCGTCTCGCCGTCCGTAAAAATCGTCGTGGTCGAGATGCGCAGCGCCTCACCCACCGCTTCTCCTGGCTCTCGACCCCAAGGCTGTGGCAGCGGGAAGAGCGGAGCGATGGCGCGGGCCAGCCCGTCCACGGTCGTCTCTTCCGCGATCTCACTCATCCGCGAGAACATGCCCCACGCGGTTGTCCCCAGGGGCGCTTCGACCATCTGCCACACCTCCCAGACCGGGCGGAGATGGCAATGAAGCAACTCATGGATCAGCGTCTGACGTTGCTCTTCGGGATCGGCATCGAACCACTCATCGGAGAAACGGAGCTTGGCCTGATACTGATGCACCGCGCGCCAGCATTCCGCCTTCGCATCGTCGGAGCAAGGGGCGCATTGGATCGCGATGTTCCAATGATCCAGTCCGAGCATCTGGTAGCAACGGATGGTCCAATCGCGGTAGAACTCGATGCGTTCCTTGCGCTCCTCCGTCGTGAAGCGGGTGTTGCCCATCGGATGCGGATCACGGCTCACGGCGTTTCCCCTCCGTCGCTCAGAAACCAGTCAGCGTGGCGACGAGCCCCGACCCGTCCACGCGGCCAGGTTCGGGCACGCCGTTGCCGGGCACGCGCTCCAAATGACAGTTGTCGCCGACGTGGGCGGGGAAGGCGGGCACTCGATCGGTCGTGTATGGCCCGCCATTCGCATGGGCGTCACAGATGTCAGGTCCCACATGTCGGGCGGAACGGACCCAGGCGATCCGCTCGCCCGACCCGCGCGCCGCCGCGATCTGCGCCATGCCGCCGACCCGGTTGACCTCGTGCGTGACCAGTCGGCGCGCCGACCAGAACGCCTCATCCCCCCGCACCGTGCGACCGGCCACGTCGGGGCGCACGAAGCGCCGCAACTCGCCCGCCAGTTCGTCCGGCGTCGCCCCGCGCGCCAGCCCCGCGTCGAGCACGGCGGTCAGCCGCGAGCGCGCGTCCTCGCCCGCCAACCAGACGCGATCCGAGAGGACCAGGCCGTTGGGGTCGCGCCAGGTCCGCACGGGGGCCGCCGCGCCTGGCACCCCGCCGCCCGGTGCCGCGACCTGGACCGCCGCGCGGGTGGACGCCGCGATGAGGTGGGGGATGGTGCCGGGCGCGGCGTAGGCGGAGTCGGCGGCGGCGGGACTCGTGCCGAAGAGGCGGGCGATCGTGTCGGTGAGCCAGGCGAGGACCGCCTCGCGCCCGGTCGGGGTGACGGTGCCGCGCCTGCCCGCGCGAACGACGAGCGCGGCGAGGCCGGTCGCCACGTCGCCGAGCAGGGCGCGCAGGGCGGCGGCGATCGCGGTGTGCAGGGCGTCCCGCTGCTCACGCTCGGCGGCCATGCTAGAGCGCCCCGATGAAGCGCAGCAGGACAACGACGATCCAGACGATGAAGGACAGCGAGGCGAGCCCCAAGAGGGCGGAGAGGATGATCCAGACGACAGCCCAGCGCGCCGCGCGCGCACTTCCCCGGCGCATCTCCGGCCAGTCCTCATCGAAGGAAGCCATTCGCTCGTTCGCCCGTTGACGTAGCAGGTCATGCCGTCTGTCCATCGGATGTCCCCTCCATATCTCGGGATGCCCGCCCTACTGTCCCAATTGCGCCGCCAGCACCGCCGCCGGGTCGGTCGGCGTCGGTGCCGTCTGTGCCGCCGGTGCCGGGCGCGCGACGCCCATGAGCGCGGCGTCCCCGGCCTGCCGCTCGGTTTCGATCCGCGTGATTTCAGCATCTACATCGTCCTCGCCGAGTCTGGTCAGCAATGTTTCCAGCGACAGGCCGCCCGCCTGCCACTGCGTCACGTACTCCGCGCGCTCGTCCGAGGTGAGCGGGCCGGGATCGACCGTGACCGCGAACTGGGCGCGCAGATCGGCGTAGCGACCGGGCACCCCGGCCAGCGCCGCCGCGAGCGCCAAGGGCGTCTCGATCAGCCAGCGGCCCAGGCCGTCGAGCGCCACGCGCGTCAGGCCGAGCGAGGCCGCGAATTCGGCCCGCGCCTGCTTGCGGCTCTCGCCCGACGCCGCCGCGTCCCCCGCGATCAGCGCGTGCAACTGGTAGGTCGCGCCGAGGATCGCCGCGCGGAAGAGCTGGTCGGCGACGTTGAACGTCTCCACGCTGACCGGCTGCTCGTAATGCAGGCTCGGCGTGGTCATGCCCACTTGTTCGCCCTTATCGTTGTAGACCGGCACGCCTTGGAGGAACCGATCCATCCCCGCCCCGCTCGGCAGCCCCTCCGCGACGAACTGCCGGTCGTTGGGATCGTCCGTGGGTCGCCAGGGCTGGCCGTCGCTGATCTTGCGGTACGAGCCGGGCGGCTGCGCGCCGAGGAAGGTGCGCTCGCGCGAGCCCGCGAGGTTGAGGTTGCGCCCCAGGTTGGTCAGGTTGAGGTTCGCGGCCTGCTGGAGCTTGCGGACCTGGGCGTCGATCAGCGGCTGGCGGCGGGCCTCGTAGAGCAACAGCCGCCCGCCGAGATCGAACGCCGCCGCCGCGTCCACGCCGCCGCCCAGGACGCGCAGCACGGTCGCCCCGGATTCGTCCAGATAGGTCGCCTCGACCCATTCCTGCTGCTGGCGACGGTAGGCGTAGACGCCGAGCCGCGCCTTGGTGTCGTCTTCGGTGACGACCGCGCACGCCTCGCGCGCCGGGCTGTCCACGTAGAGCAGGTCGAGCGCGGCGGCGAGACGGACGAGATCGGGGGCGTCTTTCGGTGGGAGTGGCGCCATCCCCGACGCCGCGTTGTCGAGGATCAGGAAGCCGCGCGGGATGTAGAGGCGGGCCACGGTGCGCCCGGCCAGCAGGAGCGCGGTCGCGGGCTGTTGCAGCCAGGGGAGGATGTCGCGCTTGTCCCACCACGCGGTCAGCAGCGCCTCGGCCTCGGCGATCAGCGCGGAATCGGCGGCGTTCGGCGTCTCGCCCTCGGCGAGCGCGCGGCGCGGGGTGAGTCGCCAGAGCGGCTCACGGCCCAGGACACCCGCACGGTGCCGCTCGGCGACCTCGCGGACGTGGTTGATGGCGATGAAGCCGCGCTCCACGGCGGCGAGGAATGCGCCGCGCGTCTCGTCGGTCGGCACCTCGCCGAGCCAGAAGCGCGAGCCGCCCCACATTTCGCCGGCGAACATGAGTTCGTTGTCGACGGCGGCGTCATCGGCTTTCGGGAGATAAGCGCGTGCGGCCTGCGGGTCGAGCGCGGCGAACGCGGCGGGGACGATCGGCATCAGTACCTCCTCGATATGGCGACGGCGGGCGGGGGCGGGGGGACGAGCAGCGGCCTGGACCGTAACTTGCCGATGATGTAGCGCTCGGCGTCGAGCAGGTGGTAGGTGGCCTTGTCCTCGATTTTCTCGGTCGGTTCCCCGTCCGGCCCGATCGCGCGACTGTACGACTCCTTCTCGCCGAGATAGTCGTCGAGATCGTCGAAGACGACGATCTGGTTGTCCGCGTGCGCGCCGTAGACGCGATCGATACCAACCTCCACGTCGGAGACGACTGGCTCACCGACCGGCAGCCCGCCCGCCCGGAACTCCGCGCGCCACTGGCCCTCCGACTGCGAGCCGCCCGTGCAACGCGGCACCATCGGCTCGCCCGCGAGCAACGCCCTGGCGTGCCCCTCCGCCGTCCTGCCGCCCGCCTTGTAGGTGCGATAGAGGTACAGCTTGTTCGTCCCCGGCTCCTGCGCGTAGAACACACCCGCCGTGTTGACGCCGCCGAAGTCGAGACCGAGGAAGCGCGGCCACTCGGCGGGGAGGGCGAAGCGCGGGCAAGTGTGGCGTTCGGCATCGAAGTTGTCGTAGATAAGGCCGGGCGGGCGCGTCAGCACCCCCCGATAGAACAAGTCGAACTTCCAGCGCGGCAGGACGCCGCGCGCCCGCTCGTACTCGGCCTGCGGGAACGCCGGGTTCATGGTGCTGGCGAACTGGATCAGATCCACGGTGGGATCGCTCGCCCGGAAGCGGTCGAATATCTCCGTCTTGAGCCAACCGAACGCGCTATAGGGCGTGGTGGTGATCAGCGCCCGCCCCTCGTAGATCGACAAACGGCGCTGCAACGCCTCCCACGACTCGCGCTTGAACATGCGTTGCCCGGCCTCGTCGGCCACGAGCGCCTTGTACGTCGCCGATTCGAGGCTATCCGGGTCTTGCGCGTAGCCGAAGTAGATCGTCGTGCGCGTATGTCCGCTCGATCCGAACAGGCGACGATCCCCTTCGGCGCTGAACGTGAACCGGCGCACGGGCGAGGCGACATAGGTGCCGAGGCCCAGGATGTCCTCGAAGAGGCGGCGGAACTCCGGGAGCGCCTTCTTCTCCAGCAGGGGGAATGTCGGCGTGATCACGGCGTAGTCGCCCGGCCCGCGCAACTGGATCTCGCGCCAGAGCCACACTGGCATCCAAGAAGTCTTGCCACTTTGCGTCCCGGCAACGATCGCCACGAAACGCTTCTTGCTATTCCAGGCGCGCAGCTGCCCCGGATGGAAGTGCAGCCGCAGCCGTCCATCCGGGGTGATCTCGTAGATGTCAGTCCGGGGAACCGTCGCCAATGCCACCATCGGGTACGACCACCTCTACGATCTGGATCGGCAGGGCCGCACCACCCTTGCCGGTCAATTCCTGCTTCTCCACAATCAGGCCGAGCACCTTCGCTTGATCCATCACCGCCTGCCGCGCCTGGGCCAGCGCGGCCGCCTTATTGCCCCGGAACTGCGCCGAACCCTTCTCGTCGCGATGCACGCGGAACTGTCGCTGGCTTTCAGGCAGTTCGTAATTCGGCACCAGCGGGTCATCGAAGAGGACCGCGCGCTCGCACATCTCATCGAACTCGGCGGCGTCGATCGCCCGGTGGTAAATGTCCTGCAACTCGGCGATCTTCCGCGCCCGCAAGTCCTCGATCTGTGCGCCGGTACGGTCGAGCCACAACTCGCGCAACCGCTTGATGTCGTTGCGGATCGTCCCCTCGTCCACGCCGAGCGCGGCGGCGATCCCGGTGTTCGGCTCGCCCTTCAGGTGGCGACGCGCGACCAGCGGCAGGCGCGCGAGGATGACGGGGTCCTGCCGCCAGGGCACGCTTTTGCGCCTGCGGCGATTCGGAACCCCTTGTTCGGAAACCAGCATGCCTGTTTCGTCAGCCATACCCCACCGTCGTTACGCCGACTACTCCACCCCGAACGGCACGAGCGCGGCGCGCAGGCGTTCGGTGCGTGGGGTGCTATCGGTGGATTCGATGCCCGCCTGGATCAGCTCCCGCACCTCGGGCGCATACATAACCGGGGAAAGCGCACCGCCCGCCACGATCACCCCCTCCTCACTGGGGAAGAAGGTCGGCAGCGTGGCCCAGGAATGTACGCCGTCATGCCCTGGCGCGTAGGCGCACGCCAGCGGTTCGCCGGATGGGCCAGAGGCGCTGATCGTGCCGCAGATAGATGACATCGTTCCCCGCTCCTTACCGCAGCGCGCTCTGTCGTGCATCGTCGCCGGACCCGGCGCGCTCGGCGAAGGCGGCGACGGTGTAGGGCCGCTGCATGGCTCGCCCCCCAAATGCGAAGAGCCGCCCGCCACCCCTTGCGAGGTGATCGGGCGGCTCGACCGGCCCAGAAAGTACTGAGTTATGTCACCAATGCTACAAGGACAGACTCAAACTGTCAAGCGGCGAGATCGGCACGGCGGAACGTCTGCCCACGGCGACATTGCGGGCAACGTACCTCGATCCGGTCGGGGAGATAGAGCGCCCCGGAGACGAGCAGGCGCAACCCGGTCGCGGTGAGCACGCCCAAGAGATGCCCGCACGCACACCGCCACTCCCGCCGTCTGTCGCCCATCGCCTCAGCCTTCCCGTTCGCGTATGGCCTGATCGCGCCCCTTACCTCCCCGCGTCGGCCACCGCCGCCCGCGCTACGCCGCCTCGCTGTCTGCCGCTGTGTCGTCGATGCCCACACGCACCGCCAGGTACGGCACGGTCTCGGTCGAGAGGAGCGGGCC
>JAABUM010000573.1_pt1 | contig 62867 bp, 61 predicted proteins | sample 5559161 | NCBI WGS metagenome assembly JAABUM01 (sample SAMN10711868, study PRJNA513369) | rock metagenome | isolation source: Antarctica rocks | place: Antarctica: Victoria Land, Siegfried Peak nord
GGTGGGAACGCGGAAAGCAGGCGGGACGGCGTGCGGCGGTCCAGCAGCACGAACACGCCGCGGTCGCCGGCCGAGCGCACCAGGCGGCCGAACCCCTGGCGCAGCCGCAGCCGGGCCTTGCTGTCGTCGTAGCCTTTCGGATCGCCGCCCGAGAGATGCGCCCGGCGTTCGCGGTGCAGGATGTCCGGCCGGGGCCAAGGCACACGCTCGAACACTACCAGCCGCAGCGCGCGGCCCGGCACGTCCACCCCGTCCCGCATCGCGTCGGTGCCGAGCAGGCAGCTATCGAGCTCGGTCCGGAACACGTCGACGAGCGTCGCATTGTCCATCGCGTCCACATGCTGCGCGAGCAGCGGGATCCCTGCTGCTTCCAACTCCGGCGCAATCCGCGCGTGCACCGCCCGCAGCCGCTGGATCGCGGTGAACAGCCCGAGCGCGCCGCCGCCGGCCGCCATGAATAGTGCTTGGTAGGCGGCCGCAAGCGCCCCGAGATCGCCCGGCGCCACGTCCGTCACCACGAACGCCCGGGTTTGGCTTGTGTAGTCGAACGGGCTCGCGACCGAGACGCGCAGGGGCGGGGAGGGCAGGTGCAGCGCGCCCACCCGCGCCTCGGCGGCGTGCCAGCCGGCCTCCGCTTCCACGCCGTCATTGCCATCCCGCAGCGTGGCGGAGGTGATCAGCAAGCCGTGCGCGGGCGCCGCAAGAACCTGGGCGAACGGCTCCGTTGGGTCGAGCCAGTGGCGGTGCAGCCCGACGTCCCGGTCCATGCCCTCGCGGCGATCTAGATGCAGGGTGTGGACATGGTCCGGTCGAACGCCGGGCTCGGGCAGCGGGGCGGCGACGGCGTGCAGCATGGCCTGCCACGCCGTGAGCCGGCCGATCGCCCGGCGCTGGACCGACCGTTGCGCTGCCTCGATCCGATTGCGCTGTGCGGTCTCGAGCTCCTCCGCCTCGTCCTCCAGCCGCTCGCCAAGCCGGTGCAGCAGCGTCTTGAGCGGCTCTATGATTCGGCCGAGCGCGCGGCCCAGCAGTGCTGCGGCGTCGGGCAGCCCGGGCGCGACCGGGTAAAGCTCGCATTCCAGGTTGCCACGGCCGCCCGCTTCGACCTCGCTGGTCAGCCGGGCCAGCACCTGGACGCGCGCCAGCCGCAGGAATGCCTCGGACGGGTTGGCCGGCTCCTCGCTTCCGGCCAGGCGGCCCGACCAGCCCGGCGCCGGCAGGGCCCGGGCCGCCTGGAGCGCTGCGTCGAGCGGCGCCTCCAGCTCCGGACGCCCCGCCACCAGGTCGTCCAGCCGGCGGCGCAGGCCACGCGCCCGGGACCGACCGCCCTCGGCCCCCAGCAGCCAGCGGCGCAGCTCTGCGCCCTCGATGCCCGACAGCTCGGCGGAGAACGCGCTATCGGCCGCGTCGAACAGGTGATGGCCCTCATCAAACACGTATCGGCTGGGCACTGCGTCGTCATCCAGGCCGCCCCAAGCCGCTTGCGCCATCACCAGCGCGTGGTTCGCCACGACCAGCTCGGCGCCGCGGGCCCGGCGGATCGTGTGCTCGACGAAACAGTTGCGGTAGTGTGGGCAGGCGCCGTGGATGCACTCGCCGCGGCGGTCGGCGATGGCTGGGATCAGCGCCGGGCCGAACAGCTCGGGGAACCAGCCCGGCAGGTCGCCGCCGGCGATATCGCCGTCCGAGGTGGCCAGGGCCCATCGCGCGACCAGGCCAAGGGCGACCGCGCCGTGGCCGGTGAGCGACGCGTTGACCTGATCCTCCATGTTCAGCAGGCACAAGTAATTTTCCCGCCCCTTGCGGATCACGACGCGGCGGCGGCGTTCCGCCGGTTCGGGAAACAGCCGGGCCAGCTCGGCGTCGATCTGGCGCTGCAAGTGGCGGGTATAGGTGCTGATCCAGACGGTGCCGCCGTTGCGCTCGGCCCACAGGCTGGCGGGGGCGATGTAGCCGAGCGTCTTGCCGGTGCCGGTGCCGGCCTCGGCGAGCACGACGTGCGGGTCTCCTTTCACCTCCCGCGCGGCGAAGGCGCTGGCGGCGGCGCTGGCGTAGTCGGCCTGACCGGGCCGCTGCTCGGAGTAGGGGCCCAGCATGCGCGCCAGGCGGGACCGTGCCTCGTTCGCGCCAACGGGCAGGGCGCCCGGCGGCGGCGGCGGCGCTTGCTCTTCCCATTCCGGCAGGCGGCGCCAAACCTTCAATGCGTCGGCGGACGGCTTGGCATCGGGCTTGCCGAGGGCGGCGACGACGAGCCCAGCCCAGGGCCAGCCAGCCTGTCCCATCCGGGCTGCAAGCCCCGCCGCGTCCTTGTTGCGCGGCAGGTCGCGACCGGCTGCGAGGTGCTGCAGCAGGATAGCGGCGATGTCCGGCAGCAGGGCAGCGGCCTCCTCCATGCTGGCGGGCAGGTCGAAGTCGAGCGCATAGGCCAGGCCCCGTGGCGTCGGCGGCACTGGCCGGGCCGGCATCGCGAAGGCGAACAGCTCCAGCAGGTCGAGGCATGGAAACCCATCGCGTCCGCCAAGCCCGAGGCGCCGGAGCGTCGCAGGAGCATGGATCAGCAGCGGCATGCTGCCATGCAGCGCATCGGCGGCCTCGGCCACGGTGAGCGTCAGCAGTTCCCCATCCGTGCTGAGCACGGCGGCGCGGCCATGCCCAGCCACGACGGCCGGCGCATTCGGGATCAGCAAGGGGGCGGGCGGCGGCATGAGCGGCTTGTGTACGGTCTGGGCCGGGGTAGGGGCAATGCCAAGCTGTGCAATCGCTTCAAATCCGTAGATTTTTCTCGGGAAGCCACCTGCCGCGATTGACCCGGGACCCCCCCATTTCTAGCTTGCAGCCATGCCAGCACATCCGCATCACGCCCCTGGACCGATCCCGAAGGCATGGCCGTTCGAGGAAGCGGCCAAGGTTGCCGAGCGCCTCGAAGCCAGCGGCAAGGACGTAGCCCTGTTCGAGACGGGATATGGACCGTCGGGCCTACCGCATATCGGCACCTTCGGCGAGGTCGCGCGCACGACTTGGGTACGCCAAGCCTACACGGCCCTGACTGGTAAGCCAGCCCGGCTGCTGGCGTTCAGCGACGACATGGACGGCCTGCGCAAGGTGCCGGACAATGTGCCGAACCGGAAGATGCTGGATGGCTTCCTGGGCCAGCCGCTGACCCGGGTGCCCGACCCGTTCGGCACCCATGAGAGCTTCGGCGCCCACAACAACGCCCGGCTGCGCGCTTTCCTCGACGGCTTTGGTTTCGAATACGAGTTCGCCTCCAGCACCGACTACTACACCCAAGGTCGGTTCGACGCGGCGCTGCTGCGCACGGCGGAGCGGCATGAGCAGATTGTGGCGACGATCCTGCCGACGCTCGGGCCGGATCGCCGCGCCACCTACTCGCCATTCCTGCCGATCCATCCTCATACGGGCCGGGTGATGCAGGTCCGCATCGACGAGGTGGACGCGGCTGCCGGCATGATCGCCTGGCAGGACCCGGACAGCGGCCAGCGGTTCCAGACGCCGGTGACCGGCGGCGCCTGCAAGCTGCAGTGGAAGGCCGATTGGGCGGCGCGCTGGTTTGCCCTGGGGGTCGACTACGAGATGTCGGGCAAGGACCTGATCGACAGCGTGAAGCTGTCCGGCCGGGTGTGCACGGTGCTGGGCAGCGCGCCGCCGGTCGGCTTCACCTACGAACTGTTCCTCGACGAGCACGCGCAAAAGATCAGCAAGAGCAAGGGCAACGGCCTGTCGGTCGACCAGTGGCTGCGCTATGCCCCGCCGGAAAGCCTGGCGCAGTTCATGTACAACTCGCCGCACCGCGCCAAGCGGCTGTTCTTCGACGTGATCCCGCGCGCCGTGGACGAGTACTTGGCCAACGCTGCCAAGCTGCCGGAGCAAGACACCGCCGCCCGGCACGTAAACCCGGCCTGGCACATCCAGGGTGGCCGCAACGCCGGCGCGGCAAGTCCGGTGCCCTTTGGCATGCTGCTGAACCTCGCGAGCGTCGTGAACGCCGAGACGCCGGACATGCTGTGGGGCTTCCTGCGACGCTACAGCCCCGACGCCGCACCTGGCGCGAGCCCATTCTTCGACGGCCTGGTCGGCTACGCCGTCGCCTATTACCGCGATTTCGTCCGCCCTTCGAAGCGGCATCGCGACCCGACCCACATTGAGCGCATCGCGCTTGAGGACCTTGCTTCGATGCTTGCCGCTCTCGATCCCGGCGCTGCTGCGGAGGCGATCCAGGATGTTGTCTATGAGGTGGGCAAGCGGCATCCATTTCCAGAACTGAAAGCCTGGTTCGGCTGCCTGTATCAGGTCCTGCTCGGCCAAGCGGAAGGGCCGCGTTTTGGCGGCTTCGTGGCGCTGTATGGCGTGCCCGAGACCATCGCCCTCATCCGCAGCCGCCTCGACGCAGCCGCCGCTTCAAACGCCGCCTGATCATGGAGGCGTTGAAGAAAGTCGTCCGACAACTGCCGGCGCTGCTGGGCGTGGCGCTGCTGGTCGGCGCCATCTGGGTGGTGTGGAAGGAGTTCCGCCATCTCAAGGTCGCCGACATCAAGGCCGCGCTTGCCGCCATTCCGGAACGCGCGCTGCTGATCTCGTTCGCCTGGACCGTGCTGTCCTATGGCGTGCTGACGTTCTACGACCGGCTCGGCACCATCTATGCCGGGCACAAGGTCAGCTATGGCCGGGTCTCGTTCGCGTCGTTCTGCGCCTATGCGCTGTCGCATAACCTGGGCTTTGCCGCGGTGTCCGGGGCGGCGGTGCGTTATCGGCTCTATGCGCACTGGGGGCTGACGCCGTTCCAGATCGCCAAGGTGGTGGCGTTCTGCAGCCTGACCTTCGCGCTCGGCGGGCTGGTGCTGGGCGGGGTGATCCTGTTCCTGGAACCGGACGCCATCCCATTCTTCGGCGCGATCATACCGAACTGGGGCATGTATGCGATCGGCGTGGCGCTGTGGCTCGTCGTCGCCGCCTATGTCAGCCTGTCCCGCTTCGTCGGCACCATCCGGCTGTTCGGCGCCGAGGTCACGTTGCCGGACTGGCGCATGGCGATCGTGCAGGTGGCGCTGGCGACGGTTGACGTGGCGGTCACGGCGGCGATCTTTTACCAGTTGCTGCCCGAAGTCCCGGGGCTGACCTACGTCCGCTTTCTCGGCGTTTATGTCGCGTCCTATACCGCCGGGCTCGCCGCCAATCTGCCCGGCGGGCTCGGCGTCTTCGATACCGCCATGCTGCTTGGCCTCGAACCCTACCTGCAGCCGCCGCAAATCCTCGGCGCGATCGTCGTGTTCCGCCTTTATTACTACATCATCCCGCTCTTCCTGGCCGGCACGCTGTTTGCCGGCAACGAGATCCTGCTGCGGGGCGGCGCACTGTTCAAGATCGGCGCCCTCGGTCGCAGCACCCACGCCTTGGCGCGCTGGAGCGAGCCGGACTTTGCCGCCGGCGCCGCCTCAGGCGCCGTGGCGCTGTGCGGCGCGCTGCTGCTGGCGTTGGGAATACTTGACAACCGCCCGGATTTCTCCTGGATTGACCCCGATTATGCCGACCTCGCCGTAAATGCCGGACAGTTCGTTCCATCATTGATCGGCGCGGCGCTGATCGTGCTGTCGATTGGCTTGTCGCAACGGGTGACCTTGGCCTGGGGCGCCACGATCGTCCTGCTGCTGGCGGCGGCCGGATTCACCGCGGCGCAGGGAACCGACCTGTGGATACCGGGTGTGCTCATCTTAGTGACGCTGCTGGTGGCGCCGTTCCGCGACGCCTATTACCGCCATGCCCGGCTGCTGTCCGGCCCGTTGCAGGCAAGCACCGCCGTGCCGCTGTTCACCCTCGTCGTGTGCGTGCTGGCATTGTCGGCGTTCGAGCCGACGATGCGGACCATGGCCGAGAATAATTGGATCGAGGTCGTGCTGTCTCCCGATGTCCCGAACAGCTTGCGCATGTCGGTAGCCTTGGCCGTGATCTTGGCGCTGGTGGCGATCTGGCGGCTGATCCGGCCCAGCCGCGTCGGCTGGGTGCCTTGGGCCGGGGAAGGACGCCGCCGCTATGCGGAGCTTGGCGCGGTGCCGCCGGTGCAGGCCGATGGGATCGTGATGGGCGAGGCCGGGCGCGCCGGCATTCCGTTCCGCCGGATTGGCCGTGTGCTCCTCGGCCTCGGCGACCCGGCCGGATCGGTGCAGGACCGGGTTTCGGCCATTTGGAACCTGCGGGACCTCGCACAGCAGGAGGGCCTGGACACCGCGGTATGGCTCGCCGGCCCTGGCTTGCTGAATGTTTATGCCGACTTAGGATTGACGGCCCTGCCGCTAGGTCCAGATGGCCTGCCGCTGCCGGAACGCAAGGACGACGCCCCGTTGGTCGCGCAATACCTGTGCTGCCAAGCCGAGCGCGACCTCTCGTTGCTGCTGCCGCTGCTGCCGACCCTGGCAGAGGCCGGCCTGGGCGGACGCGGCAAAGCGGCGTAGGCCCGGAGAGCCGTGGACAGAGCGCGTATATGCGCCTATTTTACCTCATGCATGAAATGCCAGACCTGGAAACCATGGGCAGCGTTGCGGGCGTATGCCATTGCCAGACATTGCGGCAAGCGGCCCGCCGAATGACGGCGTTCTATGACGCGGCGCTGGCGCCGTTCGGCATCCGCGTGTCGCAGTTCAGCATCCTGGCGCGCCTGCACCGGAATGGCCCGCGCAGCATCCAGGCGCTGGCGGCCGAGCTGGTGATGGACCGCACGACGCTCGGCCGCAACATCCGCCCGTTGGAGCGGGACGGCCTGCTCTGCGCTATCACCGACCCAGCCGACCGACGCTCCCGCTTGCTGTCGATCATGCCGCGCGGCATTGAGCTCGTCGCCGAAGCACGGCCGGCCTGGGTTGCGGCGCAGGCAGGGTTCGAAGCACGTTTCGGCACCGAGCCCGCCGCCCAGCTGCGATCGGCGCTGCAGGGAGTGGTGACCGCGTTACACACGCCGGGGCATTAGCGCCCGGATCGAAACCTATGCCGGCCCGCGGCGCTGTTCGTGGCACGCGTAACGAAGGGACCGGTATTTGTTTGCAATGGCCACGGCGTCCAGGATCACCGAGGGCCTGCCTCATCCGCTCGGCGCCACCTGGGATGGCGTCGGCGTCAATTTCGCGCTGTTCTCCGCCAATGCCACCAAGGTCGAGCTGTGCCTGTTCGACCAGGAGGGCCGCACCGAGCTCGAGCGTATCGAGCTGCCGGAATACACCGATGAGGTCTGGCACGGTTACCTGCCCGACGCCCGGCCGGGCACCGTTTATGGCTACCGCGTGCACGGCCGGTGGGAGCCGGATGCCGGGCATCGCTTCAACGCGCACAAGCTGCTGCTCGACCCCTATGCCAAGGGCCATGTCGGCGAGCTGATCTGGGGCCCCGAGGTGTTCGGCTACCGGTTGGAGACCGGCGACGATCGCACGTTCGACGAGCGGGACAGCGCGGCCCACATGCCGAAATGCGTCGTCATCGACCCGGCCTTCACCTGGCTGCGCGACCGCCGTCCCGAGGTGCCGTGGGAGCAGACGATCCTCTATGAGACACACGTCCGCGGCTTCACCAAGACCCATCCGGCAGTGCCCGAAGAACTCCGCGGCACGTTCTCCGGCATGGCGAGCAAGGCGGTGGTGGACTGGATACGCGGTCTGGGCGTTACGAGCGTCGAGCTGCTGCCCATCCACACCTTCATCAACGACAGTCAGCTGATGAAGCAGGGGCTGACCAACTACTGGGGTTATAACACCATCGGCTTCTTCGCGCCGGATCCGCGCTATTCGAGCAAGCCCGCCTTTGCCCATGCCGAGTTCAAGGAGATGGTCGCGCACCTGCACGACGCCGGGCTCGAGGCGATTCTGGACGTCGTCTACAATCATACCGCCGAGGGCAATGAGCGCGGCCCGAACCTCTCGTTCAAGGGGATCGACAACGCGTCGTACTATCGGCTGCTGCCGGACCAGCAGCGGTTCTATATCAACGATACCGGCACCGGGAACACGCTTAATCTATCGCACAGCCGCGTGCTGCAGATGGTGACCGACAGCCTGCGCTATTGGGTGCAGGAGATGCACGTCGACGGCTTCCGCTTCGACCTCGGCACCATCCTCGCGCGGGAGCCGCATGGTTTCGACGAAAGCAGCGGCTTCCTGCACGTCTGCCGGCAGGACCCGGTGCTGAACAGCGTCAAGCTGATCGCCGAGCCCTGGGATTGCGGACCCGGCGGCTATCAGGTCGGCGGCTTTCCGCCGGGTTGGGCGGAGTGGAATGACAAGTTCCGTGACGAGGTCCGGCGGTTCTGGAGGGGCGACGAGGGCATGGCCTCGGCGATGGCGGCGCGCCTGTCGGCGTCGGCGGATATGTTCAACAAGCGCGGCCGCAAGCCCTGGGCGACGGTGAACTTCATCACCGCCCATGATGGGTTCACCCTGCGCGACGCCGTCAGCTACAACGACAAGCATAACGAGGCCAACGGCGAGGACGGCCGCGATGGCAGCGACAGCAACTATAGCTGGAACCACGGCGTCGAAGGGGAGACCGACGACGCCGAGGTCAACGAAACCCGCCGGCGCCATATGCGCAACATGCTGGCGACCCTGCTGCTGTCGCAGGGCACGCCGATGATCCTGGCCGGCGACGAGTTCGGCCGCACCCAGGGCGGCAACAACAATGCCTACTGCCAGGACAACGAGGTCAGCTGGTTCGACTGGAACCTGCCGGAGTGGGCCAAGACCCAGGTCGCGCTGGTGCGGCGCCTGACCAAGCTGCGCCATGACTATCCCATCCTGCGCCGCGGCCGCTTCTTCACCGGCACGCCGATCGACGCGCTGGACGTGAAGGACGTCACCTGGATCAACGCGTCCGGCGCGGAGATGGAGGACAGGGACTGGGGTGACCCCGGCATGAAGTGCTTCGGCATGCTCATCGACGGACGCGCCCAGGCCACCGGCATTCGCAAGCCCGGCAGCGACACGACCATGCTGATCGTGCTGAACGCCCACCACGATCTCGTCACGATCACCTTGCCGGACTGCACCAACGGCAAGGCTTGGAACCTCGTGTTCGACACCAACGTCCCCGACCGCGACGACGAGCAGAGCTTTGCCATCGGCGACCCTTACGACGTGACCGGCCGCTCCCTGCTGCTGTTCGCGCTGCACTCCTGATGCGGCTGGCCTCCGTGCCGGGCTGAAGCCGACTGCGCCCGCCATATAGGCACTAGCCCAGCATCATGCGTGCCAGCGCCCAGCCGGACAGGAACGCCGCGTGCCGGGCCGTTCGCACGATGCCTTGGCGCTCCATATGCCGGGCCAGCGCGGACATGCCGGGCACGCCGCACCAGCGCCCACCGCCAGCCGCAGGCCAGGGCGCCGCGTCACCCGCTGCCGCCATCGCCTGCATCTCTGTAACGAATCCGGGGCCACGGCTCGTCGCATACTGCGCGCCATGGTCGAACATCAGGTCACCGACGCGCCGAGTCGCCAACCGCCCGCCGACATGGCGGCTTTTATCGAACAGCGTGACATCGGCGCCAGCGCGGTGCAGCGCACCGGCGCAGGCTAGGTCGGCCATGCCAGCGCCGATGACGGCGATATGGGGTGCGCTGGATTGAGACATATTCGATGCTGTCCTGCGCCGCCTTTGCGGGCGAGCCTCGGTTTGCGGTTGCGCATGATGGCCGGGCTGCCGATAACAGGGCCGGACAGCCACAGGACTGAGAATGAGCCGGCCCGCCCTACGCATCACCCGGCACGATGCAGCAGATGGTTCTGCCCGCTTCGACTTTGGGGTCTGGAACCCTTGGACCGCCGCCTACGAGCCGCAGCCGGATCTGCACAGCGCGCTTCATCAAGTGGACGCGCTGCTGGACCGGGTGCGGCAGGCCTGGGTCAGCCAGGACCCGATTCAGTCCACCCTGCAGGACGTCCCCGATCCCGACCTGCCGGATGACCTGGAATGGGCGGAATTCCGTTGCAGCGCGCAGGCGAATCGGGTGCATGAAACCCGCAATTTCGACGTGCTGCATTGGCGCAAGGCGATGGGCGGCCGCAGCGGGGCGCTCGAGACGACGTGTAACGAGGTCGGCTTCCGGCCTGGCTAGCGCCATGCGGCCGCTCAGGATCTTGTCGTTCTCGACCCTGTTCCCGAATGCTGTGCAGCCGCGCCACGGCATCTTCCTCGAGCATCGGCTGGCGCACCTGGCTAGTTCCGGAAAGGTGGAAATCCGGCACGTGGCCCCGGTCCCGTATTTTCCTTCCCGCAATCCGCGCTTCGGCCGCTACGCCGAGCTTGCTTGCGTGCCGGCGGCGGACACTCGGGCCGGACTGCCCGTTACCTACCCACGTTTTCCGCTGCTGCCGAAGATCAGCATGTCGGCTGCACCCTGGCTGTTGGCAGCCGCCGTGCTGGGCCACGTGCGCCGCATCCAGCGCAGCGGCTTCGACTTCGATCTGATCGACGCCTACTACCTCTATCCGGACGGCGCCGCCGCCGCAGCGCTCGCCCGCATCCTGCGCAAGCCGCTGTTGCTGACCGCCTTCGGCAGCGACGTGAGCCAAATACCCGCCTACGCCCTGCCGCGCCGGGCGCTGCTGTGGGCGGCCCGGCAGGCGCCTCTGACGACGGTCGTGTGCCAGGCGCTCAAGGACGAGTTGGTTCGGCTCGGCGTGCCGGAGGACCGGCTGCGGGTCATCCTGCACGGCGTCGACCTGAGGCTGTTCCAGCCGCCGGCGAACCGGACGGCGCTGCGGGACAGCCTGGGCATGACGGGGCCGACGCTGATCTCGGTCGGGCACCTTATCGACCGCAAGGGTCACGACTTCGCCATCCGCGCCATGCCGGAGCTTCCCGGCCATACGCTGCTGATCGTGGGTGACGGTCCGCGTGAGGCCGGGTTGCGGCAGTTGACGCGGGAGCTGGGCCTTGCCGACCGGGTGAAATTCCTGGGCCACGTGGACCAGGCGCGATTACCGGCGCTGATGGGCGCCGCAGACGTGCTGGTAAACTGCAGCGACCGCGAAGGGATCGCCAATGTGCTGATCGAGGCCATGGCCTGCGGCACTCCGGTCGCCGCCACTGCCGTCTGGGGCTCGCCGGAGGCGGTGACGACGCCCGCTGCCGGCTTGCTGCTTAGGGATAGGTCCGCCGCGGCGCTGGCCGACGCCGTACGCACGCTGCAGTCTGCCCCGCCCGATCGCGCCGCCACGCGGCGTCATGCCGAAGGCTTCACCTGGGAGCGAACCGCGGCCGAGCACCTGCAAGCCATCCAAGATACCTTGGCCGCTTGAGCGACGATCTGCTCACCCTTGGGCTTGGTTCACGCTGCGCCGCCGCTCAGGTGGTGTCCGAGGAACCGTCCGTCGCTTGGTTCAAGTCCGGGCCCGGCGTCCTCGTCAACCTTTCGGGCCAGCCGTTCGATCCGGTCCGCCTGAATGCCGGGCACCGCCTGTCGCATGAACGACGGCTGGAATGCCTGCGGTCGGTGCACCTGTTATGGTCCAATTTTTTCGTCGCTGACGGCCTCATCAGCACGATCTACGACGCCAATACCCGCGCCTCGGTGGAGCAGGTCGTGGCGATCGCCGAGCTGTCCCGCTATGTCGGCCTCACCCAGCGCGGCGATGACTTCACCGTCCCGCGCGCGCGGCTGCAGGATGCGCAGCGCGTTCCCGGTCCCGTGCTGTTCGCGACCTCGGACGAGCCGCATAACTGGGGCCTGTGGCTGCTATACGTGCTCCCGGCGATCGTCCACTTCACGCAGCACCGGCATCTCTATCGCAAGCTGTTCGTGTTCGCGGCGCATCCCAACATGCGCGCGCTGCTGGCGCTGCTCGGCGTTCGCGATGACGACATGATCCTGCACGACTGCGGCACGGCATACTGGTTCGAGGAGGTGCATGTCTTTCGGCAGTCGGTGCGGGATTGCTGCATCAGCCCGGTCGCACGCCTGCTCTATGCCCAGCTGCGCGACATGATCGTGGCCCGGCACGGCCCGTCGGATGTCCGCAAGCTGTATGTCGCCCGGCTCCGCCGCACCCGGGAGCTCAGCGCCTATCGCGGGCTGCTGAACGAGCAGGCGCTGGCGGACCGCTTGGAAACGCTCGGCTACGTCGCCATCGAGCCCGAGTTCATGACCGTCGTGGACCAGATGCGCCTGTTTGCCGGGGCCGACCGCATCGTGGCGATTGGCGGCGCCGGGCTGTTCAACACGGTGTTCTGCCATTCCGGCACGCGGCTGCTGGATATCGAGAGCACGCCGCTGTACCTAGACGCCCACTCCAATATCTTTGCCGGATGCGGGCTTGAGTATGGGTTGATGATCGGGCGGGAGGACGAGGCAGACGACAGTGTCACCCATAAGCGGTGGTCGATCGACCTCGAAGCGGCGATGCCGGCAATCGCCGACTTCATGGAAAAACGCTAACACTAGGCGTCATGCCGCCCGAGTCGCTGTTGATCGTCGCCTGTGGGCTGCTGGCCATCCTGTGCCTGCTGATGCTCGCGCTGCTGTTCCGCCGGCCGCCGGACCTGCAGCATCTGCTGATGCTGGCGGACCAGGCCGCCGCAGGGCAGCGGCAGGAGGCGGAGGCCACCCGTACGCAGCTGGCCCAGGTGGAGCGCGCGCTGTCCGTCCGCGCTGAACAGGCCCGGCTGGAACTGCAGGCGACCCTTGGCACCCTTTCGACCAGCATGGCGCGCGACCAGGGCGACGCCCGCGCCCTGCTCGAAGTGAAGCTGCGGGAGATGAGCGAGCAGGCGGCGGTTCGCCTGGCGAATATCCAGCGCAGCGTGACCGAGCAGCTGCACCAGGCGGTCGAGACGCAAATGCAGGGCAGCTTCCAGCGCGTGATCGACCAGTTCGCCCAGGTGCAGAAGGCGATGGGCGATGTCCAGGCCATGACCGCGCAGATCGGCGACCTGAAGCGCATTTTTACAAATGTGAAAACCCGTGGCGCCTGGGGTGAACTGCAGTTGCGCGCCCTGCTGGAGGACGTGCTGCCGGCCGGCGCATGGCACACCAACCGCAAGCTGCGCGAGGATAGCGACGACATCGTCGAGTTCGCGGTCATAATGCCGATCCGGGGCGAGGTCCGGCCGCTGCTGGCGATCGACGCCAAGTTCCCGGCCGAGGACTACGACCGCCTGCTGCTCGCCGCCGAGGCAGGGGATAGCGAGGGCGAACGCGCCTCCCGCCGCCGGCTCGAGACCCGGCTGCGGCTGGAGGCGAAGACGATCAGCGGCAAGTATATCAACCCGCCGGTCACCGTGGACTTCGCGGTGATGTACCTGCCGACGGACGGGCTGTATGTGGAGGCGGCGCGGATGCCTGGGCTGATCGAGGGGCTGAACCGCGAGCACCGCGTGCTGGTCATGGGGCCGAGCCTCGCGCCGGCGCTGCTGCGCACCATCCAGCTTGGCATGCTGACGCTGTCGCTGGAGCAGAAGGCCGACGAGATCCAGCGGCTGCTGGGCGCGACGCGGACCGAGATGGGCCGGATGGATGAGGTGCTTGACCGTTTAGCGAAGCAGGCCGGCACGTTCAGCAACACGATCGACGCTGCCCGCCGCCGCACCCGCGCCGTTGGCCGCCGGCTGCGCGGGATCGAGGCGCTGGAGCAGACCCAGGCGGACATCCTGCTGGATCTGGAGAACATTGAGGAAGAGCAGGCCTGAACCGATCTCCGTCGGGATGACGGGATTTCTGTGCAGACACGTGGAGGCAAAAACCTCCGCAAAACATAGAAGGCCCCGGGACGAGCCCGGAGCCTTCACATTGTTCGACAGCCGCGGCCGCCGGACGTTGGTGTTCAGCCAGCCATAACTCGAGTGGTCACGGCGGGCGTCCAGGTCACGGGGCGCGACTGTAGGGCCAAACAATGAGACACTGGATCACCTCCTTTCATCAAGTTGAGCCTGCTACTTGGGGCCACGCCGCAATTCATGCAAGCCTGGAAAGCGGCTTATTGCGGCGCCACCTACTCGCTATGCCTACTGATGATAAAATTTTGGCGGTCCAGGCACCCTGGCGCAACGTTGCGATGGTCTGCGGCAAGTGCAGCCGCAAGCTGCATGGCGGCTTTGGCAAAAAGCGTAAGCAGGACCTGGCCCACGTCCTCAGAGGCGCGCTGAAGGACGCCGGTCGCCGGCGCGAGCTGCGCGTCGTCGAAGTCGGATGCCTGGGCCTCTGCCCAAAGCACGCGGTGACCGCGGTCACAACGGCACAGCCGGCCCATGTGCTGGCTATCCCCGAGGGCGCGGACCCGGCCCTGGTGCTCGCCCGGCTCAGCCCAGCGGCAGTAGCAGTGCCGTAGCGCGTCCGCCCTCAATCACGTGCGCCTGCAATACGGCGTCCACGTCGGCGGGGCTGTCGATCCGGTACCAGACGCCTTCCGGGTAGATCACCAGGCAGGGTCCCAGCTCGCAGCGGTCCAGGCAGCCGGCGCTGTTGACCCTGATGTTCTTGATGCCAAGCTCTTTCGCCCGCGCCTTCATGTAATCGCGCAGGCGCTCCGATCCACGGGCGGCGCAGGAGCCGCGCTTATGGCCGTCCGGGCGGCGGTTGGTGCAGACGAACAGATGTGCGTCGAAGTATGGCGGCGGGTCGGTCGGCAGCGTGGCGCCCATTGGATATCCTAAAAATAGCGTAAAGTGAGCCGGATACAGCCACCGCCGGGTCCGAGGCGGATAGCGGCGTCCGCGAACTTTGGCGGGCCAAAGCGAAATGGGGCGTCGTTGCTGAAGCCGAGGCCCTCGGTCGGGATGCCGAGGAAGTTGCGGGTCACGGTCCCGCTGTCGTCCTCATCCAGATAGGCCTGCGCCGCCCAGGTGCCAGGCGGGACATCCAGCGTCACCATGACCTCACCCGGCCTCGCTTTGACGTCGCCGTTCCATTGGCAAAAATCCTTTAGGAACATATCCGCGGAGCATACGGCGACACGGACGTGACCGTTGCCGTTACGCACGTTGGCCACGACGATCTCCAGCGTCGCCGCGTGCGCCGCGTGTGGCAGCGTAAGGCAAGCCGCGGTTATTGCGCTGTGTAGGCACGACCGCGCCAGGTTGCCGGCCGTCCGCGGACGGCGCGTATCAGCGACCACCATTGCACGATCAGCAGTGCCGCCACGCCGAGCGGGTGCAGCACGGCGGCGATCCAAGGCTGGCGGAACCGCGCAGCCAATACCAGCCGGAACCCGACCGACGCCAGCAGCGCCAGACCCGCCGTCCAGCCCGGCGATAGCAGCATCAGCACGGCTGGCAGAACTTGTCCGCCGCCCAGGATCACCGTCCAGACCGGCAGCGCCAGGGGTTTCGCCATGCCCTCCGTCGCGTTCTTGCATAAACCCTCCCATACCTGCGCGGCGTTGGCATACATGCGGCAGCGCGCGAAGCCGCTCGCGTCGAACAGCCGGGTCATCGAACCCGCCCGGCGGAAGGCGCGGGGCAGCGTCAGCCCGTCATGCAGCGACGCCCTGATCGCCGCGTGGCCGCCGGCCCGCGTGTAAGCGGCGCGCCGGACGATGAACAGCTGCCCGCATCCGGCGCCTAGGCCGATCGCAGGCGACCGCAGCATCGCCGCGATCGGCAGAAACCCGAGCAGCAGGAAATGGATGAGCGGGATCAGCAGCTGTTCCGACCAGGTTATCGTCACCTGCGCCGGGAAGCCGCTGGCCAGGCCGACGTCGTGCCGCTGCATCGTTCCGGCCATGCGGGTCAGCGCGTCAGGCGCCAGGCGCACGTCGGCGTCGACGAACACCATGAGTTCATGCCGCGCCAGGCCGCCCAATACGTGACAGGCGTGCTGTTTACCCGACCAACCCGGCGGAAGCGCGGGTGCTGTCGCCACACGAAGGCGTGGATCGCTAATGGCGGCGAGGATCGCCGGCGTCCGGTCGGTCGAGGCATCATCGAGCACGATCAGCTCGAGATCCACCCCCTCGCTGGCAAGCACGGCTGCGCAGGCAGCGCCGATGTTGGCCTCCTCGTTGCGGGCTGGGATCAGCACGGAAACGCTTGGCCGGCCGGTGGCCGGGGCGGGCGCCCGATAAAGGCGCAGGTTCCACAGCCCGAGCAGCAGCGGTCCCAGCGCCAAGAACAGCGCGAGGCCGGCCAGCGCCGTCATTCCCGCTGCTCATGCCGCGGGTCGAAGCGGCGTCCGCTGGCGAGCGCCCGGCTGCGGCGATACAGGTCATAAATCCCGCCGACTCCAGCGCCGCCGCGCAGCAGCGTCCGAAACAGGCGCGGCTCGCGCTGTATCGACTCGGCCGCGAGCGTATCCATCGAGCGCGCCAGTTCGCTTTCCAGGTGGCGGGTCCACTCGGCGACGCTGCGGTGCCGTCCAGCCTCGATCGGCTCGCCGAAGCGCGCCAGCGCCTCGGGCCGGCTCTCGTTCCAGAAGGTGTACTCGACCGCGAGCGGCAGGATGACTGCGCCGGGCATGCGCCGGGCCAAGTGGGCGATGCCCGGGCGAAGCTGCAACGGACGGCGGCGCGGGTCGGCGAACTCGCCCTCCACCGTGATCCATAGCACGCTGGCGGGATCGGACAGGATGCGCAGGCTCGTGGACAGGAAGCGCGCTGCGCCGCGCGGGCTGTCGAGGGTGATGCCGAACACGCCCATACGCTCGAAGACGCCGTAGTTGCCGAGCGCCTTTGCATCCATCGGGCCGTAGCCAAGACGGCCGGGAAACAGCTTTATGCAAAGCAGGATGTAGAGCGCCGGGTCCCACCACGATGGATGGTTGCTGTAAATGATCAGCGGACGGCCCTCGAAGCCGTGCGGCGGTCCGCTGCGGGACAGCCGCACGGCGTGGAAGCGCCGATAGAAGAACCAGCGGAGATACCAGCCGAACGCCCAGATCGCCCGGCCCGACCGCACCGCGACCGGGTCGGCCATGAGCGCTTCAGGCACCGACAGGCACCGCCGCCCCGCGCAGCGCGGGATTCGCCGCCATATCCTGCGCGAGGCTGTCGGCGGCAATCCATCCGCTCATCAGCACCATGGGCATGCCGGGCCCGGGATGGGCGGCGCCGCCGGCAAGATAAAGGCCCTTGAGATCGCGCGACCGGTTGCCAGGCTTGAAGGCCCCGTTGACCTTGCCGTGGCTGGCGAGGCCGTATATCGCGCCGTCGAGCACGTGGTAGCGATCGTGGATATCCTGCGGCGTCAGATGACGCTCGAACACGATGCGCTCCTCGATATCCCCCATGCCGGCACAGCTCTTGAGCTTGTCGAGGATCACCTGGCGGTAGGGCGTGAACATCTTGGACCAGTCTTGGTGCGGACGCAGGAACGGGGTGTGCACCAGCACATACAGCGCCTCGCCGCCCGGGGGCGCCACCCCCGGCTCGGTGCCGGACGGGGCGGCGACGTAGCAGGTAGGGTCCGGCGCCGGCTCGCCCTTGCCGTAGATCCAGTCGAACTCCTCCTCCGGGTCCCTGGAGAAGACGAAGTCGTGGTGCGCCAGATGGTCGTAGCGGCGGTCGAGGCCAAGATAGAGCACGACGCCCGAACACGCGGGGTCACGCTTCCAGCGTCGGGCAAAACTCGCCTGCGGCTTGCCGCCGACCAGTTCCTTGTAGGTCCGCACGCTATCCATGTTGCTGACCACGGCCGACAGCCTGACGACCTCGCCGGCGTCGGTCCGCACTCCGGTTACCCGGCCGTCGTCGGACAGGATCGCCGCGATGCCGGTGCCCGGCCGCAGGTCGACGCCGAGCTCACCCGCCAGCCGCTCCAGCGCCAGCGGCACGGCGCGGGTGCCGCCCATCGGATACCACACGCCCTTCTGCGTCTGCATGTGGGCGATGGAGCACAGCACCGCCGGCGACTGGTAGGGCGAGCTGCCGACATACTGCACGAAGTGGTCCAGCATCTGCGACACCCGCGGGTCCGGCACCCGCTTGCGGATCTGCGACGCGACCGAGGTGCCCATCCGCAGGCTGAGCACGTCCTTGAGCGTGGCGAGGTTCATGCCCTTGAACTCGAGCGTGTCGCCGATGCCCTCGACCGACTTCCAGAAGAAGAACTTCTCCGAAACCTCGTGCAGCTTCTGCGACATTGCGATGAAATCGGCGTAGCCCTGCTCGCTGCCGGGAGCATACCCGGCGATGACCTTGGCCATCGCCGGCACGTCCTCCTGCAGGTCGAGCACCGAGCCGTCCTCGAAGAAGCAGCGCCACTGCGGATCGAGCCGCCGCAGGTCGAGGTAGTCGGACATGCGCCGCCCGGCCTCGGCGAACACGCGCTCCAGCACGTCGGGGACCGTCAGGATGGTCGGGCCCATGTCGAAGCGGAAGCCGTCCTGCTCCAGCAGCGCCGCCTTGCCGCCAAGCCACTCGTTCTTGTCGAACAGGACGACCTTGTGCCCGCGGGCAGCCAAGGTGCAGGCCGCGGCCAGGCCGCCCAAGCCTGCACCGACGACGCCGACCGGCAGCGTGCCGCGGATTTGGTTGATGGCGTTCATAGGGCCTCCGCTATGGCAGGTTCGTAGTGGTCCTGCGCCATGGCAGATGGCGCCTCCCAGTGCGCATCGAGGCCCAGGTCCTCCGCCATCAGCCGTGCGGTGATCCGTGCGCTTTCGAAGATGACCGGCAAGCCGGAGCCGGGATGGGTGCCGCCGCCGACGAGATAAACGCCGTCCAGGTCCTCGAACCGGTTGCGCGGGCGGAAATGCAGCATCTGGCCCAGGTTGTGCGCCAAGTTGAAGGTGGCGCCGCGATAGATCTGCAGGTCGTCCTCCCAGCCCTGCGGCGTCAGGATCTTCTCGAAGCGGATGCGCTTCTCGATGTCAGGGATGCCGATGCGCTGCAGCCGCTTCAAGGTCAGCGCCCGGTAGCGCGCCGTTTCCGCCGCCCAATCGATGCCGTCGCCGATCCGATGGCCGACCGGGACCAGCACATACAGCGTCGAGTGGCCCGGCGGCGCCAGCGCCGGGTCGGTGACGCAGGCGTTCTGCACGTAGAAGCTCGGCTCCGCTGGCGCCATCCCGGCCTCAATCTCGGCAATGTTGCGGCGATAGTCGTCGGCCAGATAGATCGTGTGGTGCGACAGGTCGGGGATGCTGCCCTCGATACCCAAGTACATCATGAACGTGCTGCAGGAGAACTTCTTCGACGCGATCTTGCGGTCGGACCAGCGGCGGCGGATCGTGTCCGGCACCAGCTTGGTCATGGTTTGCGCGAAATCCGAGTTGATCACCAGCGCGTCGTAGCGCTTGGCCTCCCCCTGCGTGCGCACGCCGACAGCGCGGCGGCCCTCGAAGAGCACCTCCTGGACGGGCTCACCCAACTGGATCTTCACGCCCAAATCGCGCGCGACCCGGGCCATGGCGGCCATCACCGCGCCGGTGCCGCCGCGCGGATGATAGACGCCGAACTCGTATTCCATGAAGGACAGGATGGTAAACAGGCTCGGGCAGCGGAACGGCGACATGCCGAGGTACTTGGACTGGAAGCTGAAAGCGAGCCGCACCCGTTCGTCCCGGAAGTAGGTGCCGAGGTCGCTGTCGACGCTGCGATGCGGGCGCAGGCGGGACAGGCCGCGCATCACCTCGGGCCGCATCAGGTCGCGCATGGAATTGAACGCGTTCTCCAGCACCGGGCGGAACACCGCGAGCTTCTTGCGGTTGTCGGCCATGAACCGGGGCAGGGCGGCGGCGTCGGCCGGCGAGAACCGGGCGATCTCGGCCGCCATGCGGGCCATGTCGCCGGTGGCCTGGATGGCGCCGCCGCCCTCGAACACCAGATGATATTGCGGGTCGAGCCGGATCAGCTCGACTTCGTCCTCCAGCCGGCGACCGCAGGCGGCGAAGATGTCGGAGAGCACGCGCGGATACAGGAAGAAGGTCGGCCCCATATCGAAGCGGAAGGTGCCGGACGCCGTCGGCGCCGTGATCGTGCTGGACCGGCCCCCCACCATGTCGCGCGACTCATACAACGTCACGTCGACACCCGCCTTGGCCAGCAGCATGGCAGAAGCAAGCCCGCCGGGGCCAGCGCCGACGATGGCTATGCGGCGGTTCATGCAAAAATCCAATTTGGAAGCAGCGGATGATTAATCGGGCAAGACGACATTGGGCGGAACCTAATCCTTCTCTCGATGGTCGGATAGATGCGGGATAGAGGTGGGGGCATGAACGATCTTGTCATCACCGCAACCCTCGCGCGGGCTCGGACGGCCGGGCAAACCTGGTCGAACATAGCTCTTCCAGCGCGGCTCGCGGTCATCGGTTGCGTGCGTCGGCTGATCGCGCGCGACGCCGCCGCCCTTGCGGCGACCGTCGAACGCACGCCGGCCGACACGCTGGTTGCGGAGGTGCTGCCGCTGGCCGAGGCTGCGTGGTTCCTGCTGCGCCGCACGCCGGCGCTGCTCGCGCCGCGGCGCCCGCGTGGCCTGCGGCCCTTATGGCTGTTCGGTGTGCGCGCGCGCGTTTACCGCGAGCCCTGCGGCGTCGTGCTGATCCTGGCGCCCGGCAATTATCCGCTGTTCCTCCCGGGCGTGCAGGCGCTGCAGGCGCTTGCGGCCGGCAATGCCGTATGCGTGAAGCCCGCGCCGCATTGCGAGGCGCCGATGCGGGCGCTGGCGGCCTTGCTGCGGGAGGCCGGGTTGCCCGACGGGGTGTTCCAGGTTGTGGACCCAGCGATGGGTGAGGCGGCGGCTCGCGCCGGGTTTGATCACATCGTGCTTACCGGCAGCGCCGAAACCGGCCAGCGCGTGATGGCCGCCGCGGCCACGACGCTCACGCCGGCCACGATGGAGCTTTCGGGCTCGGACGCCGTGTTCGTGCTGCCCGGCGCGGACCTGGAGCTCGTCGCCTCCTGCCTGGCCTACGGACTGCGGCTGAACGGCGGCGCGACCTGCATCGCCCCACGCAGGGTGTTCGTGATGCACGCGGACGCGGCGGCGCTGGAGGCGAAACTGCTCGCCCGCCTGCCTGCGATCCCGGCAGCGGCCGTTCCCGCCGCCACCGCCGCACGGCTGTCGACGCTCGTAGAGGAGGCTTGCGCCGGCGGCGCCCGGCTGGCGTCGCGCGGCGCCGGGCGGCCTACCGTCGTTGCCGACGCCCGGCGCGGCATGACGCTGCTGCAGCACGACGTGTTCGCCTCCTGGCTGGCGCTGATCCCGGTCGCGGACCCCGAGGCGGCGCTGACCGCTGCCGCAGACTGTCCCTATGCGCTGGGCGCCAGTGTGTTCGGCCCTGCCGCCGCGGCGCAGGCGATCGCGCAGCGCGTGATTGCCGGATCGGTCTGCATTAACGACCTGATCGTGCCCACCGCGGACCCGCGCCTGCCGTTCGGCGGCCGTGGCCGCAGCGGGTTCGGCAGCACGCGGGGGACGGAGGGACTGCTGGGCATGACGGTCGTGAAGATCGTCAGCGAACGCGCCGGCCGCCTGCGCCCGCATCTCGCGCCGGCGACTGCAAACGACGCCGCACGGTTCGCAGCCATGACAGCCCTGCTGCACGGCGATTGGCGCACGCGCTGGGCCGCACTGCGCGCCATCACGGCTCGGGAGCGGGGCAGCGTGTCGCAAGGTTGACGTTCAACGCCGCTTCGAAGCTGCTAAAGACGGGCATAGGGAGAAAGTTTGATGATCAATCATCGAACGTGCGTGAGGGCCATCGCGGCAAGCGTCCTGTTCGGCATGCCGGTCGCCCCAGCATGGGCACAAAGCGGCACGACGGCGACGCAGACGGTCGACGCCATGAATCAGCTCTGGGGCCGCCATCCCGGGACCCGTGCCAATCACGCGAAGGGGGTTGTCGTCGAGGGCAGCTTCACCCCTACGCCCGAGGCCGCCACCCTCAGCAAGGCGAGCCTGTTCGAGGGAAGGCCGGTGCCGCTGACGCTGCGCTTTTCGGACTCAACCGGCCTGCCGACCGGGAAGGAGTTTCGCGACCTGCTGCAGGCGCTGGCCGCAAGCGGCCCTGACGCAGCGAAGCTGACCAAGGCCGAATAGTTCATCGCCGCCCATCCCAGCGTGCCGAAGGCATTCGCCTCAGCAACCACGCCGACGAGCTATGCACGCGAGACCTATAAGTTGCCGCAGCGCTTGGCGAAGCAGCCGATCGCCTTTCACGCGATGGCGCAGCTTGCCGACCCGGGCGATCAGACCAAGGACCCAACCCAGCCGTGGCCGGCCGATCGGCGCATGGTCGATCTCGGGACGATCACAATCACGAAAACCGTGGCCGACAGCGCGGCCGCGGAGAAAGCGCTGCTCTTTCTCCCCAACCGCCTGCCCTCGGGCATCGAGACCTCCGACGATCCGCTGATCGGCGCGCGCGTGCAGGCCTACCTCATCTCGGTGGGTCGCCGGACCCGCTGACGCGCGCCACCGAAGCGGGATTGCCGTAGCGCAGGACGATGCCGCTGCTCCCGTCCAGTTTACCGGACGCTTGCCGCGCCGTCCTGAAACCGTCAGCCTCGGACCGCAGCAGGGGATGTGGGCATGGACGGAACCAGGATTGGGGCAATCGACCGGGCAACGGCGTTCTTCGACGATGGCGGCTTCCAGTCGCTGCTCGCCGGCCTGGTCGCAGTGCCGAGCACGTCCCAAGACCCTGGCCACGACGCCGACCTGTCCGGCTATCTCGAATCGCACCTCAGACCCTGGCTTGAACGCATGGGCTTCTCGGTCGAGCTGCACGCCAATCCCGTATCGGGCTTTGGCCCCATCCTGCTGGCCGAGCGGATCGAGGGCGCCGGACCCACCGTGCTGACCTACGGCCACGGCGACACCGTGCGCGGCCTGGCGGATCAATGGCGCGCCGGGCTTGATCCCTGGGTGCTGACGCAGGAGGGCGACCGCTGGTACGGGCGCGGGTCCGCCGACAACAAGGGCCAGCACGCGCTCAACCTGGCGGCGCTGGAGGCCGTGCTGGCCGAGCGCGGCGGGCGCCTCGGTTTCAACCTCAAACTGGTGCTCGAGACAGCGGAGGAACGCGGCAGCCAGGGTTTGCGCGAGTTCGTCGCCACGCACCGGGAGCGCCTCGCCGCCGACGTGCTGATCGCGAGCGACGGCCCGCGGGTGAACTCGGCGACCCCCACCGTCTCGACCGGCACGCGCGGCACCTTCCACTTCGACCTTGTGCTCGACATCCGGCCTGGCGGCGTCCACTCCGGCAACTGGGGCGGCATGACCACCGACCCCGCCATTGTGCTGTCCCATGCCATCGCCAGCATCGCCGACCGCAACGGCCGCATCCTGGTGCGCGATTGGCTGCCGGCCGCCATCCCGAACAGCGTGCGCGATGCCCTGCGCGGGCTGGAGCTGGTGGCGGAGGGCGAGGCGGCGAGCATTGACCCTGGCTGGGGCGAGCCGGGGCTGTCGGCTGCGGAAAAGATCTATGGCTGGAACAGCTTCATCGTCCTGGCGCTGCTGTCCGGCCGGCCGGAGAACCCGGTCAACGCGGTCGCGCCCAATGCCCGTGCGAGCTGCCAGATCCGCTATACCGTCGACACCGATCCCATGACCTTCGAACCCGCGCTGCGCCGCCATCTGGACGCGGCCGGCTTCCCCAAAGTGAAGATAGTCGCCCAAGGCGTACGCATGGTCGCAAGCCGCACCGACCCCGCCAACCCATGGGTGCGCTGGGCCGTCGCCAGCATGGCCAGTACGCTTGGCCGCCCGGTGCAACTCATCCCCAACGGCGGCGGCGGCCTGCCGGGCGACGTGTTCGTCGATCACCTGAACACGCCGCTCGTTTGGGTGCCGCACAGCTACAACGGCTGCAAGCAGCACGGACCCGACGAACACCTGCTGATCGCGCCGGCGCGCGAGGGGATCGCCGCATTCGCCGGCCTGTGGTGGGACTTGGGGCAGGGCGGGACACCCGGGGCGTCCTGATCAGGGACTGGTGGGCGCGACAGGGATTGAACCTGTGACCCTTCGCGTGTGAAGCGAATGCTCTACCGCTGAGCTACGCGCCCCCCGTCCTAGAGGGTTCCAAGGGCTAGCTGTGTAGGAGCCGGCTCCGGTCGATGTCAAGTTACGGCGATGTCAAGTTACGGCGCGCGTAAATGGGTCCAGTGTTGGAAGATGCGAAACCTTCTTGCCGCGCTGATCCTGTTAAGCTGTCCCTTGGCTGCCCATGCGCAAACGGTCCAGGCGCACTACGACGCCTACGCGACCGGGCTGAACGTGCTCCGTCTCGATGTCGAGTTCGCGATCAAGCCGCGCGACTACCGGGTGCATCTGGTTTACCGCACAGCCGGCACGGTGGGGGTGCTGATCCGGGCGGAGCAAGACACCGTCGTCGAGGGAGCGTTCGTCGGCGACCGGCCGATACCCCGGCGCTTCTTCAGCTATGGCCACCTGCGCGGCCGGCCCCGCGTCACCCAGATCGACTATCCCAAAGGCCAGCCGGAGATACGCACGCTGACCCCGCCCAACGAGGAGGAACGCGAGCCGGTCGCCGCCGCCGACCAGGCCGGCACGATCGACAGCCTGAGCGCCATGGCGCAGCTCGTGCGCCAGGTGAACGCGTCGGGCCGGTGCGAGGGCCATTCCCGCACCTATGACGGCCGGCGCCTCGCCGAGCTGAGCGCGCGGAGCGCCGGGCAGGAGACGCTGGAGCCGACCGGACGCTCCAGCTTCAGCGGGACGGCGCTGCGCTGCGATTTCGAGGGTCAGCAGCTCGCGGGCTTCCGGCTGGACGCCGACCGCACCAAGGCGCAGCGTCCGCGGCGGGGCAGCGCGTGGTTCGCGGCCGCTGCGCCCGGCGGCCCGCTGATCCCGGTGCGGATGCAGTTCGAGACGGACCTGATCGGCAGCGTGACGATGTATCTAGCGACGCCCGAGTAGCGCAGGTCTGAGCAGTCCTGGCGCCAGCCTCGCCACCTCGGCGAAATCATGCGCTGTCGCGGCCACCTCCGTTGGGATCGCGCCATAGCCCCAAGCTGCGAAGATGCAGGGCACTCCGGCGCCGGCCGCCGCCTGCACGTCGTTATGGTGATCGCCGACCATTACCGCCGCATCCGCGCGGCCTCCGGCGTCCGCTAGTGTCGCGAGCAGATGCTTGGGATCGGGTTTGCGGGTGCGGTAGCTGTCGCCGCCTCCGACCGCGGCGAACAGGTCCAGCACGCCCAACGACGCCAGCAGCTCCCGCGCCGGCACGACCGGCTTGTTGGTGCAGACCGCGAACCGCCATCCATCCGCCGCCATGGCGCGCAGTGTCGGCTCCACGCCGGGGAACAGCCGCGATCCCTCGGCGACATTTGCCGTGTAGTCGTCGAGCAGCGTTTGCAGGTCGGCCGGCGTCGCCTCCCGTCCGCGCGCCGCCATCGCCCGGCGCACCAGCACGGCAGCGCCGTCGCCGATCATCGGGATGACCTCGGCGGCCGTAAACGCCGACAAGCCGAGCGACGCCGCCAAGCGGTTGAGGCTGGCCAGCAGGTCGGGGACCGTGTCCACCAGCGTCCCGTCGAGGTCGAGCAGCAGCGTCGCTTCCATCCCAGGCACTCCGGATAGGCCGCATGGCCGAATGAGCAGCATGGCCTTTGACATGGGTGGAAGCCGGAGGCTACCCCCTACGGCATGACAACAACCGCCGTCCTGCTGGCCGCTGGGCTGGGCACCCGAATGAACTCCGCGTTCCCCAAGGCGCTGCATCCGATCGCGGGACGCCCGATGCTGCAGCATCTGATCGCGAGCTGCGCCGCGGCGTTCGACCGCATCGTCGTGGTAGTCGGCCCGGATATGGACGCGCTGGAGCGAACTGCGGCGCCGCATGCCGTCGTCGTGCAGACGGAGCGGCTGGGCACCGCGCACGCGGCGCTGCAGGCGGCGGCGCAGTTCGGCGACGGCGACGTGGCGGTGCTGTATGCCGACAACCCGCTTATCCGCCCCGCGACCCTGCAGCGCCTGCTGAACCGGCGCCGCACGCCCGGGGTCGCGCTGGCACTGCTGGCGATGCGCCCCGCCGACCCCGGCCATTATGGCCGCGTGCTCACCCGAACGGATAGCGTGGGGGAGGACCACGTGGAGCGCGTGGTGGAATGGACCGACGCGACCGAGGCCGAGCGCGCAGTTGGTCTGTGCAACGCCGGCGTGCTGTGCGCTTCGGCCGCCGATTTTCTCCGCTGGCTGCGCCAAGTGCAGCCGAGCCCAAAAGGCGAGTTCTATCTGCCGAGCTGCGTCGCGCTGGCCCGCAGTGAGGGTCAGCGCGTCGCCTTCGTCGAGGCGCCGTTCGAGGAGCTGCGCGGCGTCAACTCCCGCGCCGAGCTGGCGGAGGCGGAGGCGACGGTGCAGGGCTGGCTGCGCCAGGCCGCGATGGATGGCGGAGCAACCCTGACCGCCCCCGAGACCGTGTTCCTGAATGCGGACACGGTGCTTGCGCCGGACGTGACGGTGCAGCCGCACGTCGTGTTCGGACCCGGCGTGAGCGTTGCGTCCGGCGCCGAAATCCGCCCCTTCAGCCATCTCGAAGGCTGCGAGATCGGGCCGGGCGCGCTGATCGGTCCCTATGCGCGGCTTCGTCCCGGCACCGTGGTGGCGGCGGGCGCCCATGTCGGCAACTTTGTAGAGCTAAAGGCAACCCATCTCGGGGCGGGGGCCAAGGCGAACCACCTGAGCTACCTCGGCGACAGCAGCATCGGGCCCGGCACCAACATCGGCGCTGGCACCATCACCTGCAACTACGACGGCTATGCCAAGCATCGCACCACGATCGGCGCCGGGGTGTTCGTCGGCACCTCGGCGGTCCTGGTCGCTCCGGTCGCGTTGGGAGACGGCAGCTTCATCGCGGCCGGCAGCGTGGTGACTCAGGACGTGGCGCCGGACGCAATGGCGTTCGGACGCGCGCAGCAGGTGGACAAGCCCGGTCGCGCGGCAGCCTTCCGGGCAGCGCGGGCGAAGCTGGCGAAGCCGGGACCCCGCTGACATCGGCCGCGCGGGTGCCTATCTTTCGGCAAACGGAGGACCGCCATGCTAAACCCAATCGCACCGCTCACGCTCAAGGACCCCGACCTGTTCCGCCAGGCTTGCTGCATCGACGGCAAGTGGGTGCAGGCAGCGAACGGCAAGACCCTGGCGGTGCGCAACCCCGCCACCCAAGCGGTGATCGGCGAGGTCCCGGCGCTCGGCGCCAGCGAGACGCGCGGGGCGATCGAGGCTGCCGCCCGCGCCTTCCCGGCCTGGCGCGCCATGCTGGCCAAGGAGCGCACCGCCATCCTGCGCCGGCTGTTCACATTGATGATCGAGAACACCGAGGACCTCGCCGTCATCATGACCGCCGAGCAGGGCAAGCCGCTGGCCGAGAGCCGTGGCGAGATCGCCTATGCGGCCAGCTTCATCGAGTGGTTCGCCGAGGAAGCCAAGCGCGTCTATGGCGATACGATCCCGCAGCCGCAGAAGGGCCGCCGCATCATCGTTACCAAGGAGCCGATCGGCGTGTTCGCCGCCATCACGCCGTGGAACTTCCCGGCCGCGATGATCACCCGCAAGGCCGGGCCGGGCTGGGCCGCTGGCTGCACCGGAGTGATCCGCCCGGCGAGCCAGACACCGTTTTCCGCATTGGCACTGGCTGTGCTGGCGGAGCGCGCCGGAATGCCGCCGGGTGTATGCAACGTGATTACGGGTCCGAGCGGCGAGGTTGGCGGTGAGCTGACCAGCAATAAGCTGGTGCGCAAGCTGAGCTTCACCGGCAGCACCGAGGTTGGCGCCAAGCTGCTGGCGCAGATCGCGCCGACGGTGAAGAAGGCCAGCATGGAGCTCGGCGGCAACGCTCCGTTCATCGTGTTCGACGACGCCGACCTGGACGCTGCCGTGGTGGGCGCCATCGCCAGCAAGTTCCGCAACGCCGGCCAGACCTGTGTCTGCGCCAACCGCCTGCTGGTGCAGGACGGGGTGTATGACGCATTCACCGAGAAGCTGAAGGTGGCCGTAGCAGCCTTGAAGGTCGGCAACGGCATGGACGAGGGCGTTACCCAGGGTCCGATGATCAACATGGACGCTGTCGAAAAGGTCGAGGCGCATATCGAGGACGCCGTCGCCCGTGGTGCCACGGTGACGCTGGGCGGCGCGCGGCATGAGCTCGGCGGCACGTTCTTCGAGCCCACTATCCTGACCGGAGTATCGCGGGCCGCCGACATCTTCCACGAGGAGACCTTTGGCCCGGCCGCGGCGCTGTTCCGCTTCTCGACCGAGGCGGAGGCGATCGAGATGGCCAACGACACCGAGTTCGGCCTGGCAGCCTATTTCTACGCCCGCGACGTCGGCCGCATCTTCCGCGTCGCCGAAGCGCTGGAATACGGCATCGTCGGCTGCAACGAGGGCATCATCTCCACCGAGGTCGCCCCGTTTGGCGGCATGAAGTCGAGCGGCCTCGGGCGCGAGGGCAGCAAATACGGGATCGAGGACTACCTCGAGATCAAGTATCTCGCCCTCGGCGGCATCGGGACCTAGCGCATGACTGCATACGACTACGACCTGTTCGTCATCGGCGGCGGCTCCGGCGGAGTGCGCTGCGCCCGCATCGCCGCCGGGCATGGTGCCCGGGTCGGCATCGCGGAGGAGGCGCGTTGGGGCGGCACCTGCGTGAACGTCGGCTGCGTGCCGAAGAAGATCATGGTGCAGGCGTCCGAGTATGGGCGGCATGCGGAGGACTCCCGCGGGTTCGGCTGGGATGCCTCGCCGGGCGTGCATAGCTGGGCGGCGCTGATCGAGCACAAGGACCACGAGATCCTGCGGCTCAACGGCATCTACACCCGCATGCTGGACGGCAGCGGCGTGATACGGCATGAGGCACGGGCGGTGTTCACCGGGCCGCATACGCTGGACGTCGGCGGCCAGGCTGTCACCGCGGCGCGTATCGTCATCGCGACCGGCGGCATTCCGGCGATCCAGCCGCCAATCGAGGGCATGCATCTTGGCATCGTCTCCGACGACGCATTTGAGCTGCCTAGCCTGCCGAAGCGGGTCCTCATGGTCGGCGGCGGCTATATTGGCATGGAGTTCGCCGGCATCTTCCACGGCCTGGGCGCCGAGGTCGACGTGGTATTCCGCCAGCCTATGCCATTACGCGGCTTCGACCATGACCTGCGGGAAGCCCTGGCCGCCGCGGTCACCGCGCAGGGTATCCGGCTGCATCCGGGCCAGACGGTGCATCGGGTCGAGCAAGCCGGCGATGCAAGGCGCGTGACGCTCACCAGCGGCCACGTGATCGAGGCCGACCTGGTGTTCTTCGCCGTGGGCCGCGTGCCGAAGACCGCGGGCCTGGGCCTGCAGCACGCTGGCGTTGCCGCCAACAGCAAGGGTGCCGTGATCGTCGACGCAGAGAACGTCACCACCCAGCCGCATATCTTCGCGCTGGGCGATGTGAGCAACAAGCTGAACCTCACCCCAGTCGCCATCGCCGAGGGCCATCATCTCGCCGACCGGCTGTTCGGCCCGGGCCGGCCGCGCAGCTGGGCGCTCGACCCGGTCGCGACCGCCGTGTTCAGCAGCCCGCCGCTCGCTACCGTCGGAATGACGGAAGAGCAGGCAATTCAGCACGGCCCTATGGATATCTACCTCGCGCACTTCACCCCGATGCGCCACGTCATGTCCGGCCGCTCCGGCAAGACGCTGATGAAGCTGATCGTGGACCAAGCCAGCCAGCGCGTGATGGGCGTGCATATGCTAGGCGACGACGTGCCCGAGATGATGCAGGGCATCGGCGTGGCCTTGATTGCCGGGGCCACGAAGCAGGATTTCGACCGCACGATCGGCATCCACCCGACCAGCGCCGAGGAGTTCGTGACCATGCGCACCGTCACGCGCGTGGCACCCGGCGTCCAGGTGTCCAAGGCCGCTGAGTAGGCCCGCTGCTGAAGCCCTCTCTCCCTCCGGAGAAGGGTTGGGTGAGGGCGGAAAACGCGGCGCATACACAACTCAGCGGAATCCTCAAAAGAGGATTTGCGCGACACCCCGACCCTTTCCCCGGGGAAAGGGAGCAGGGGGCGCGATATGCGGCTGCTCCGTTCAGTTCAGACGCCCGGGTAGCGTTCCCCAGCGAAAGTCGCAATAATCCCGTCCGCGTAGAGGGGACTGGTACTATGAGCGAAAGGCTAGGCTGGACGCCGGCGAGTTGGCGGGCGCGGCGGGTGCTGCAGGGGCCGACCTATCCGGATCAGGACGCCCTGGCCCAGGTCGAAACCCGGCTGGCGAAGTATCCGCCGCTGGTTTTTGCCGGTGAGGCACGGCGCCTGCAGGACTCGCTGGCGCTCGCGGCCAATGGCCAGGCGTTCGTGCTGCAAGGCGGCGACTGCGCTGAGAGCTTCGGCGACTTCACCGCCAACGTCATCCGCGACACTTTCCGCGTGCTGCTGCAGATGGCCGTCGTGCTGACCTTCGGCGCCAGCGTGCCGGTGGTGAAGATGGGCCGCATGGCCGGGCAGTTCGCCAAGCCGCGGTCGTCCGATACCGAGACCATCGACGGCACGGCGCTGCCAAGCTACCGCGGCGATATCGTGAACGGCCCCGAATTCACCATCGCCGCCCGGGTGCCCGACCCGGCGCGCATGGAGACCGGATATTTCCAATCGGCCGGCACGCTGAACCTGCTGCGCGCCTTCGCCGGCGGCGGCTATGCGGACCTGCACGAGGTGCATCGCTGGAACCTCGACTTCGCTGCCCGCTCGCCGCTCGCCGCCCGCTACCAGGACATAGCCGCCCGCATCGACGAGACGCTCGCCTTCATGGCGGCGTGCGGCATGAGCAGCCTGAACACGCCGCAAATTCGCGAGACTGACTTCTACACCAGCCATGAGGCGCTGCTGCTGCCCTATGAGCAGGCGCTGACCCGGATCGACAGCACGTCGGGCGACCACTACGCCTGCTCCGCCCACTTCCTGTGGATCGGCGACCGCACCCGGCAGCTCGATGGGGCGCACATCGAGTTCCTGCGCGGCGTGCGCAACCCGATCGGCCTCAAGGTGGGCCCGACGATGGAGCCGGACGAGCTGCTGCGCCTTATCGACGCGCTGAACCCGGCCAACGAGGCCGGGCGCCTGACGCTGATCAGCCGCATGGGAGCGGAGCGCGTGCACGCCCGCTTGCCGCGGCTACTGCGCGCCGTGACCCGTGCCGAGCGCAAGGTGGTTTGGCTGTGCGACCCGATGCACGGCAACACCATCAGCACGGCGGCGAAGGTGAAGACCCGCAGCTTTGACAGCATCCTGGCCGAGGTGCGCGGCTTTTTCGACGCACACGCGGCCGAAGGGAGCTGGGCCGGCGGCGTCCATGTCGAGATGACGGGGCAGGAGGTCACGGAATGCGTCGGCGGCGCGCACCGGCTGACCGAAGCGGACCTTGGCGGCCGCTATGAGACGTTCTGCGACCCGCGGCTCAATGCCGAGCAGTCGCTGGAGCTGGCTTTCCTGATCGCCGAGGAGCTGAAAGCCCGCCGCGCTTCCCTGCGAAGCTCTCAACGCATCCAGGTGGCGGCGCAATGACGCTCATCGAGGACATCAACACCCGCACCGACGCCTATTTCAACCGTACGCGGGAGGTGATCGGGCGGTTCGGCGATAAGCGCGTCACCTACGCCATGTTCCTGCGCCGCCCCGTCATCTCGGCGCCGCGGCTGATGCTCGACTGGCTTACCGAGGTCGCGGCCGCGCGCAACACCCAGTTCGAATTCGACCAGGCGCATCCCGAGGGCACTTGGGTCGGCGCCGGCGAGCCGATCGTGTATGTCACCGGCAGCTTCCATGAGCTCGCGGATTGCGAGACGATCTGCCTGCAGAAGCTCGGCGCCGCCTGCGTCGCGGCGCATAACGCCTATCAGATGTGCCTGGCGCTGCCCGACGTCCGCTTCATCGCCATGGAGGCCCGGCACTGCGCCGGCGCTGAAATGCAGGAGATGATGGGCTACGCCGCCAGCGTCGGCAGCGCGGCGGCACGGCGAGAGGGCGCGCAGGGCTTCATCGGCGCTTCGTCCGACCTCGCGGCACCGTATTTCGGCGGCAAGCACGGCGTCGGCACCATGCCGCACGCGCTGATCGGCTACGCGGGTTCGACGGTGCGCGCGGCGGAGATGTTCCACGAGACCTGTCCGGACGAGGCGCTCACGGTGCTGACGGATTTCTTCGGCCGTGAGATCACCGACGGGCTCGAGGTTTGCCGCCGCTTCCCGAACCTGGCGGCCAACGGCCGGCTCTCGGTGCGGCTCGACACCCATGGCGGGCGCTATCTGGAGGGCTTGGACCCCGCCGAGAGCTACGCCGTGCTGGAGCGCCGCGCGCCCGGCGCTATCCGCCGCTACCGCAGCGACCAGGAGTTGCGGCAGCTCGTCGGCACCGGCGTCTCGGCCGCTGCGATCTGGCGGATGCGGGAGGCGCTGGACGAGGCCGGCTTTCCTCATGTGCGGATCGTCGTGTCGTCGGGCTTCGGCGTCGCGAAATGCCGGGTGATGGCGGACACCCACGCGCCAATCGACGTGGTCGGTACCGGCAGCTTCATACCGGATGACTGGCATGAAACCTACGCCACCGCCGATATCGTGGAGTACGACGGACGCGCTTTGGTCAAAGTTGGGCGCGAATTCCTACTTCGGGCCAATGTAGTGCGCCAGGCCGACGCCAAACGTGTTGAAACCGCGCCGGCGAACCCCAGTTCTGCCGCATGACGCTACGGATCGCGCTCGCCCAGATCGACCCGCATGAGGGGGAGGTCACGGCCAATCTCGCACGTATCCGCGCGGCTCGCGCGGAGGCCGCTGCGCAGGGTGCTGACCTAGTCGTGACGGCGGAGTTCTCCATCGCCGGCTACCCGCCCGAAGACCTGGTTCGCAAGCCTTCGTTCGTGGAAACCTGCGAGGCCGCCATCGACGAGCTGGCGCGCGACACTGCAGACGGCGGCCCCGGCCTGATTGTCGGCGGCCCGTGGCGCGACGGGGACCGGCTGTATAACGCTGCCCTCGTGCTGGATGGCGGCCGGATCATCGCACGCCGGGCCAAGCATGAGCTGCCGAACTACGGCGTGTTCGATGATAAGCGCGTGTTCGACGCCGGCCCCAGCCCCGGGCCGGTCGCCTTCCGCGGCTACCGCCTGGGCGTCATGGTCTGCGAGGACTTCTGGCTGCCGGCGGTATCGGAAACCCTGGCCGAGAGCGGCGCGGAGCTGCTGCTGTCCATCAACGGATCGCCGTTCGAGGACGGCAAGCAGGCCCGGCGGGTGGCGCTCGGCGTCGCGCGGGTGGTGGAAACCGGGCTGCCGTTCGTGTTCCTGGGCCAGGTCTGCGGCCAGGACGAGCTGGTGTTCGACGGCGCCAGCTTCGTGCTGAACGCCGACTGTACGCTCGCGGTGCAGATGCCCTATTTTGCCGAGGCGGTGACGGTCACCGAATGGCGGCGCGAGGGCGACGCCCTGGTGTGCACGCCGCAGCCTTTGCCGCCCGAGCCGGACCGGCTGGAGCTGATCTACCGCTGCATGATGCTGGGCCTCGGCGACTACGTTCGTAAGAACCGTTTCCCCGGCGTGCTGCTCGGCCTGTCGGGCGGCATCGATAGCGCGCTGTCGGCGGCGGTCGCGGTGGACGCGCTAGGTGCGGCGCAGGTCCGCGCGTTCATGATGCCCAGCCCCTATACCAGCCAGCATAGCCTCGACGACGCCGCCGAATGCGCGCGGCTGCTGGGCATACGCTGCGACACCGTGCCGATCAGCCCGGCCATGCACGCCTTCGGTGATGCGCTGGCGCCGCTGTTCGCCGGGCGGCAGGCCGACATTACCGAGGAGAATATCCAGTCGCGTTCGCGCGGGCTGATCCTGATGGCGCTGTCCAACAAGTTCGGCGACATGCTGCTGACCACCGGTAATAAATCCGAGATGTCGGTCGGCTATGCGACGCTGTATGGCGATATGTGCGGCGGCTACTCTGTGTTGAAGGACGTTTATAAGACGACCGTGTTCGCGCTGTGCCGCTGGCGCAACGAGCACTTTCCGGCGGGCGCATTGGGTCCGCATGGCCCAGTCATGCCGGACCGGGTCATCACCAAGGCGCCGTCCGCCGAGCTGAAGCACGATCAGACCGATCAGGACAGCTTGCCGCCCTATGCGGACCTGGACGCCATTTTAGAGGGGCTGGTCGAGGGCGAGCAGTCGGTCGATGCGTTGGTGGACGGCGGCTTCGACCGCGCGACCGTGCTGCGGGTATGGCGGATGCTGGACCGGGCCGAGTATAAGCGGCGCCAAGCCCCGCCCGGCGTGAAGATCACTCCCCGCGCCTTTGGCCGGGATCGCCGCTACCCCATCACCAACGGTTATACGGGCCTTGTCGCGTGACCCAGCCACCAATTCCTGAGCAGGGCTGGTGCGTCCGCATCCTCGATCTGTCGGGCGGCGCCGAGGACAATATCGTCGAGGACGTGCCGGGCTTCCTGTCGTTGGAGCACGCGAACCTGTTTGCCCGGCGCTACGTGCGGGACAGCATCGAGCGCTGCCGGGCCCGGGGCATGGAGGCGAAGGCGGTGCTGGACGCCTGGTTCGCCTTCGGCGAGGACGCCGAGGTGCTGGACGCAGCCGAGAGCGGCTGGCGCAGCGCGACCGAGCTTCACGATTTTGCCGCCCGCCGCGCCGCGATGGCCGACCGGGATTGGCGCTCGATCGACCCCCGCATTCCCCGCGGGGACGAGGATGACGAGATGGACGGCGACGAAATCGGAGGCGACGAGATCGGGCACGCATGAAGGTCCGCTTTGCCCCGAGTCCGACCGGCCTGCTCCATGTCGGCAACGCGCGGATCGCGCTCGCCAACTACCTGCTGGCCCGCCGCCATGGCGGACGGTTCTTATTGCGGCTCGACGACACCGACACCGAACGCAACCGCCCGGAATACGCCGACGCCATCGGCTACGACCTGCGCTGGCTTGGCGTTGCTTGGGACGAGACGTTCAGCCAGTCTGACCGGCTGGACAAGTATGCCGCTGCGGCCGAGCGCTTGAAGGCGGCAGGACGGCTGTATCCCTGCTTCGAGAGCGAGGAGGAGCTGAACGCCAAGCGCGAGCTGCGCGTCCGGCGCAAGCAGCCGCCCATCTACGACCGGGCCATGCTCAAGCTGACGCCCGAGCAACGCGCCGCGGCGGAGGCCAACGGCAAGCGTCCGCATTGGCGCTTCCTGCTGTCCGGCTACCCCGCCGAGTGGGGCGACATGGTACTGGGCGCGCGTTCGGTGAAGCTGTCCGCCATCTCCGACCCGATCCTGATCCGGGCAGACGGCACGCCGCTCTATACCTTCACCTCCGTCGTGGACGACATTGAGTCCGGGATCACCAACATCGTCCGCGGCGAGGACCACGTGACCAACACCGGCATCCAGATCGATATCATGGCCGCCCTCGGTGCCCGGCCGGCGAACATGCGGTTTGCGCACCTGCCGCTGCTGGTGGACCAGGACGGCGGCAAGCTGTCGAAACGGGTCGGCGCGCTGTCGCTCCGCAGCCTGCGCGGCGACGGGATCGAGCCGCAGGCCTTGGTCGGCTACCTCGCCCGGCTCGGCACTTCCGACGACCCGGCCCCGCAAACTGCGGACGAGATCGCCGCGACGTATGATCTGTCCCATGTGTCACGCTCCGCGGCGCGGTTCGACGGGCGGCAACTGCTGGCGCTGAACCGCCGGGTGCTGCATGATCTGCCGTTCGAGGCGGTGCGCGACCGCCTGCCGCCCTCGGCCACGTCGGCGTTCTGGCTGGCGGTGCGCGGCAATCTCGATCTGCTGAACGAGGCGCGCGGGTGGTGGGACGTGGTGGCCGGCACGATCGTGCCGCCGCTGATTGAAGGGGAGGCCGAGTATTTGCACGCAGCGCTCGACACCCTGCCGGCGGAACCCTGGGGCAACGACGTATGGACCAACTGGATCGACGCGCTGAAGGCGGCGACGGGCCGCAAAGGCAAGAAGCTGTTCCTGCCGCTGCGCCTGGCGCTGACCGGGGAGGACCACGGGCCGGAGCTGCGCGACCTGCTGCCGCTGATGGGCCGGGACCGCGCGGCGGACCGGCTGCGGCTGGCGGCGGCATGAACGACATTCCCGACTATGCGGCGCTCCGGGCGCATATGGGCGCCATCAGCCCGATGGCGGAGCGCAAGGTTCTGCCGGCGCTCGACCGGCATTGTCGCGCCTTTATCGCGCTGTCGCCATTTCTAGTCTTGGCGTCGTCGGATGCGGAAGGCAGGGCGGACGCCAGCCCGCGTGGCGACCCGCCGGGCTTCGTGCAGGTGCTGGACGACCGCACCCTGCTGCTGCCCGACCGGCTCGGCAACAATCGCGTGGACAGTTTTGCGAACATCCTCACGGCGCCGGGCATCGGCCTGATTTTTTTCGTGCCCGGCATCCACGAGACGCTGCGGGTGAACGGCACGGCGCGCCTGTCGACGGACAACGAGGCGCTTGGAGGCCTGGTGATCGCCGGCAAAACGCCGCGCACCGGCCTGGTGATCACGATCGACGAGGTGTTCTTCCACTGCGCCAAGGCGCTGCGCCGTGCCCGCCTATGGGACCCGGCGACCCAAGTGGAGCGTTCGAGCTTCCCGAGCCTCGGCCGCATCATCGCCGAGCAGACCCGGCTGTTCACCGTCGAGGACGCCGAGCGCCGGACCGAGGAAGCCTATCGCACCCGGATGTATTGAGCCTGCCCATGCCGACCCTCACGCTGCACAACACCATGATCCGGCGGCGCGAGGCGTTCGTGCCGATCGATCCCGAGCATGTGCGGCTCTATGTCTGCGGCCCCACGGTCTATGACCTTGCGCATATCGGCAACGCCCGCGGCATGACCGTGTTCGACGTGCTGGCCCGGGTGCTGCGGCACTTGTTCCCGCGCGTGACCTATGTCCGCAACATCACGGACGTCGACGACAAGATCAACGCCCGCGCCGCCGCGAGCGGGGAGGGGATCGACGCCGTCACCGCCCGCACTGCCGCGCAGTTCCACGCCGACATGGCGGCACTCGGCAACCTGCCGCCCGACGTCGAGCCGCGCGCCACCGACCACATCGCCGGCATGATCGCGCTGATCGAGCGTTTGATTCTGGGCGGCCATGCCTATGCGGCGCAGGGCCACGTATTATTCGCCGTCGCGAGCTTCGAGCAATACGGTGCGTTGTCCGGCCGCAGCACGGACGAGCTGCTGGCCGGGGCGCGGGTGGAGGTGGCTCCCTACAAGCGCGACCCCGGCGATTTCGTGCTGTGGAAGCCCTCCGCGCCGGATTTGCCGGGATGGGACAGCCCATGGGGCCGCGGCCGGCCTGGCTGGCACATCGAGTGCAGCGCGATGGCGTGGCAGTACTTGGGCGAGACGTTCGACATCCACGGCGGTGGCAGCGACCTGATGTTTCCGCACCATGAGAACGAGCGTGCCCAGAGCCTGTGCGCCCTGCCAGGCAGCGGTTTCGCTCGAGTTTGGCTGCATAACGGCATGCTGAACCTGAACGGCGACAAGATGTCGAAGTCGCTCGGCAATTTCTTCACCATTCGTGACGTGCTGGGGCGCGCGCCGCATGAGGCTGTGCGGCTGATGCTGCTGAAGTCGCAATACCGCGGCACGCTGGAATTCAGCGACGCCGGGCTGATCGAGGCACGCGGCGAGCTCGATCGGTTCTATCGCGCGCTCGCGCACACGGCTACGCCGTTTCACTTGAACCGTACGCCAGCAGCCGATGGCCCGGTGCCCAGCGCGGTGCTGGACGCGTTATGCGACGACCTCAATACGCCGCTCGCCCTGTCGGCGCTGCATGCGTTGTCCGACGATGCCATGATGGGCGACGAAGCGGCTGCGTCCGGATTACGGGCTGGCGCGGCGCTCATGGGCCTGCTGCAAGCCGACCCGACCGCCTGGTTCCAGGGCGGCGGCGACACGGCCGCGATCGAGGCCGCCATCGCCGAACGCATTGCTGCCCGGCGCGCCCGGGATTTCGCGCGCGCCGATGCGATCCGGGCCGAGTGGCTGGCTCAGGGCGTGCTGTTCGAGGACCGCCCGGATGGCTCGACCGACTGGCGCCGGGTGGCGACCGAACCGGCATGACCGGCCGCAACGGCGGCGCCGACATCGGCCCGATCGGCGAATACAGCCCGGTCGTGATCCTGGTGCGCCCGCAGCTTGCCGACAACATCGGCGCCTGTGCCCGCACCATGGCGAATGGCGGGCTGTTTCATATGCGGCTGGTCGCCCCGCGTGACGGCTGGCCGCAGGAGCGGGCATGGCGCACCGCGTCCGGCGCCGACCGCATCCTGGACGGTCTGACACTGCACGACACCGTGGCCGGCGCGGTGGCCGACCTGCATCGGGTTTTTGCGACGTGCCCGCGCCCACGCCACGTGATCAAGCCGGTGATGACTGCCCGCGCCGCGGCAGGCGCGTTGCGGGACGCGGGACAGCGCAGCCTCCGCGCCGGTATCCTGTTCGGGCCGGAGCGCGCCGGGCTCGATAACGACGACATGGCGCAAGCCGACACGCTGGTGCGCTACCCGCTCAACCCGGCGTTCGACAGCCTCAACCTGGCGCAGGCGGTGATGATCATGGCCTATGAATGGTGGACCGCCGCGGACACGACCCCGGGCGTCAGCCTGATGACCAATGAGACGACAGTGGCGCCGAAGGCCCAAGTCGAAAACCTGATGGTTCACCTCATCGACGAGCTCGACGCCAGTGGCTTCCTGCGCAATGCGCCGAAGCGGCCCGGCATGGTCCGCAACCTTTATCACCTGTTCCAGCGCGGCGAGGTGACGGAGCAGGAGCTGCGCACCCTGCACGGCGTCATCAGCATGCTGGCCTTGGGCCGGCGCCAGCGCGGCCGGCTGGAGCCTGGCGACGTCAGTCTGGATTTGTGAGCCGCTTCGCGAGCCGGCGTGACAGGATCCAGCCGATGATAGCGGAGGATGGGCCGCCGATGATGATGGGGATCAGGCCGAACGGCTGCCCATTCGCCATCAGGTCCATGCCGATCCCCAGCATCGAGCCGCCAATTATCCCGCCGGTCACGCCGGACGCGATGCCGAGCCAAAGTATGTCGCCGCGTGTGATCATGCGGGACACATGCGGGCAGGCGCCTGGTTTGACAACTGGTCCTCACGGCACTACCACCCGGGCACTGCCGGGAACGTGGACGCGCCGATCTTGCTGCAAAGTGGGGGAGGGCGTGCGCCCGTCGCAATGCTGTTTGCGGCCTACCGGTGCAACAAGCCGCGCCTAAGCGCTGCATAGAAGATGGAGACCGCGCATGACCAAGCGCGCCGAAAGCAAGTACAAGATCAACCGCCGCCTGGGCGTTAACCTGTGGGGCCGTGCCAAGTCGCCGATCAATAAGCGCGAGTATGGCCCGGGTCAGCATGGCCAGCGCCGCAAGCAGAAGCCGACCGACTTCGGCATCCAGCTGATGGCGAAGCAGAAGCTGAAGGGATATTACGGCAACATCGGCGAGAAGCAGTTCCGCAAGTACTATGACGAGGCGGTCCGCCGCAAGGGCGACACCAGCGAGAACCTGATCGAGCTGCTGGAGCGCCGGCTGGACGCGGTCGTGTATCGCCTGAAGTTCGCCATCACGCCGTTCGCCTCGCGGCAGTTCGTGAACCATGGCCACATCACGGTAAACGGCAAGAAGGTCAATATCCCGTCGTTCCTGGTGAAGGACGGTGACGAGATCGAGGTGCGGGAGAAGTCGAAGCAGCTCGCGGTCGTGCTGGACGCGGCGCAGAGCGGCGAGCGGGACGTGCCGGACTACATGGAGGTCGACCACCGCGCGATGAAAGGCCGGTTCGGGCGGGCGCCGAAGCTGACCGACGTGCCGTATCCCGTTTCGATGGAACCGAACCTGGTCGTCGAGTTCTACTCGCGCTAGTCCGACCCTATATAGGCTATGCAAGCGCCGGGTCCTGCCCGGCGTTTTGTATTTGAGGGCAGTGATGACACCCGCAGTGCTGACACCCAACCAAGAGATCGCCCGCCGCCGCACCTTCGCGATCATCTCGCACCCGGACGCCGGCAAGACGACGCTGACCGAGCGGCTGCTGCGCGCTGGCGGCGCCATCCAGTTGGCCGGCAACGTGCGCGCCAAAGGCGAGCGGCGCCGCACCCGGTCGGACTGGATGGGAATCGAGCGCGACCGCGGCATCTCCGTCGTCACGTCGGTGATGACGTTCGAGTATTCCGGTTGCGTGTTCAACCTTCTGGACACGCCGGGGCACGAGGATTTCAGCGAGGATACCTATAGGACGCTGACCGCCGTCGATTCCGCGGTCATGGTGATCGACGCCGCCAAAGGGATCGAGGCGCGCACCCGCAAGCTGTTCGAGATTTGCCGGCTGCGCGACATCCCGATCATCACCTTCATCAACAAGATGGACCGTGAGGCGCGCGATCCGTTTGAGATCGTGGACGAGGTAGCCAGCACGCTCGCGCTCGACACGGCGCCGGTGACCTGGCCGATCGGGCGCGCCGCGACCTTTGCCGGCACCTATGACGTGCGCAGCCGCGACCTGCATCTGACCGAGCCGCTCGGGCAGAGCGATCCGCGCATGATCGCGCTCGGCGAAGAGCTGGAATTGGTGCAGGCGGCGTTGCCGGAGTTCGACCTGGAGAGCTTCAACGCCGGGCACCTGACGCCGGTGTTCTTCGGCAGCGCTATCAAGGAGATCGGCGTTTCCGACCTGCTGGACGGTTTGGTCAGCTTCGGCCCGCCGCCGCGGGCGCAGCCGGCCGACCTGCGCACCGTCGAGGCGACCGAGGAAAAGCTGACGGCGCTGGTGTTCAAAATCCAGGCGAACATGGACCCAAACCACCGCGACCGCATCGCCTTTGCCCGCGTGTGCTCCGGCCGGCTGGTGCGCGGCATGCGCCTAAAGCAGGTGCGAACTGGCAAGCAGATCCCGCTGCACGCGCCGCAGTTCTTCTTCGCCCGTGACCGGCAGATCGCCGACGAGGCATTCGCGGGCGATGTGGTGGGCATTCCGAACCATGGCACGCTGCGCATTGGCGATACGCTGACCGAGGACGAGGAGCTGAACTTTGTCGGCGTGCCGTATTTCGCGCCGGAGATCCTGCGCCGGGTTCGGCTGGACGACGCGATGAAGGCGAAGAAATTGCGCCAGGCACTGCAGGAGTTGGCGGAGGAGGGTGTGGTGCAGCTCTTTCGCCCGCAGGACGGCAGCCAGCCGATCGTCGGCGTGGTCGGGACGCTGCAGCTCGACGTGCTGGTCGCGCGGCTCGCCAGCGAATACGGGGTGGCGATCGGCTTTGAGCCGGTGCCCTACGCCCTGGCCCGCTGGGTAACGGGCGAGAAGGCGCTGCTGGCCCGGTTCGTGACGGAACAGCGCACCAGCATGGCGGACGACGTCGACGGCGACCCGGTGTATCTCGCAAGCTCCGCCTTCATGATGCGGCGGACCGCGGAGATGCACGAGGGGCTGACGTTCCGCGACATCAAGGACGTTCGTGCAGAGGCCGTGGCCGCCTGAGGTGGACCGGATCGACCGCAAGCTGTTGGCCTTGCTGCAGCAGGACAGCACTCAATCCATCGCCAGCCTGGCGGACCAGGTCGGGCTGTCGCAGACCCCATGCTGGAAGCGCATCCAGCGGCTGGAGGCGGATGGGGTGATCGAGCGCCGGGTGGCGCTGCTGTCGCCGGAGAAGCTTGGTTTAGGCCTGACGGTGTTCGTCTCGATTGAGGCGGGCGACCACTCGCCGGACTGGCTGGCGCGGTTCGCCGAAGCGGTGTCGAGCTTTCCGGAAGTGGTCGAGGTGCATCGCATGGCCGGCGACATCGATTACATGCTGCGCGTCGTCACCCGGGACATCGCCGCCTATGACGGGTTCTACAAGCGGCTGATCTCCGCAGTCCCCATCAAGAACGTCAGCTCACGGTTCAGCATGGAGCGAGTCAAGTCGACGACCGCGCTGCCGCTGAACATGGCTGATTAGGCAGCTTGGGCCTGCATATAGGTCGGACCATCGCCGGCGACGGTCGTACGGCGCACGTCGCGCACTTGGGCGGCGTCGAAGCGGCGCACCCGGTGCATGGTCTGCCGGTTGTCCCACATGACGAGGTCGAACGGCTGCCAACGATGTACATAGACGAACTGCGGCTGGGTCGCGTGCTCGTTGAGGTCGCGCAGGAACGCGCGCGCTTCCGGCACCGGCCAGCCCACGATCGACCCGGCGTGCGACGACAAATATAGCGACTTGCGCCCGGTCTTCGGATGCGTGCGCACCAGGCGCTGCCGCACCGGCGCAAACATCACGCGCTCCTCCGCCGTCAGCTCGTCGAAGCCCAGCGCCCCCCGCGAGTGCATCAGCGAGTGCTCGCAAACCAGGTCCTCGACCTCGCGCTTCGTCGCCTCGTCCAGCGCATCATAGGCCGCGCGCATGTCGGCGAACTCGGTGTTGCCGCCGGACGTCGACACCACCCGGCCTGACAGAATCGAGTACTTGGCCGGCGTTGCGCGGAACGAACTGTCGGAGTGCCAGAGCTGGTTGCCGAGATTGAACATCCGCCGCCGGTCGTCGCGGGCCAGCGGCTTGCCGTGCTGGTCGAGGTTGGACACGTCGGCGATCCTGGCATCAAGCCGGCTCTGGTTCTGCTTGGTGACGTTGCCGCCCGCGGTGGTTTCGAGCTCACCGAAGTTCAGGGTGAAGGTCACCTGCTGCTCGTCGGTGATCTCCTGGCGCGGAAACACCAGAACGGCGTGCTGGTCCATTCCGGCCTCAATCGCCGCCACTCGCTCGGCATCGAGCGGCCGGGTCAGGTCGAGGTTGGTGACCCGCGCGCCTAGCATAGAGCCGGTCGTCTCGATCGCTATCGTCATGGTCTGCGCTCCGTCCACCGTTCGTTTTCCCTACCGTCTGAGTCGGCAATCGGCGATAGGATTGTCAAGGACTCGCTCTTACTTCGTCCACCGCGTCCCAGCTGAAGCGTAGCAGCGGCAACGTCCGTTCGGCCATATCGACGACGGCGCCGACCAATGCCGGCCCGGCCGTAACCTCCAACGGGAGGTCTTGCCGCACGATGAAGGAGCGCAGCCGCAATGCCGGAGCGACTGGACCGTCCCTAAGATCCTCGAAACCGCGCGGCATCCGGGTCAGGCTGTCGGCCGTATCGAGCGCCATGCCGCTTGCCGCCAGGTCGGCCTGCATCGTGAGGAAGCGATCGGGATGCACGCGGATGCGTTCGCGGATGGCCCCCAGCACCTCGGCCTCGGGCCGGTAGAATGCAGCAGCGGCGAAGCAACCCTCGGCAGCCAGATGAAAATACAGCACGCCGGCACCGTCCTTGCCGCTGCCCTGGCGATACCAGACCGATCCGCTGTTGGTCTTGTATGGGGTCTTGTCGTTGGAGAACCGGGTGTCCCGGTGAATGCGAAAGCTGGAGCGCTTCGGGTCGCCTTCGAACGGCACGCCGCGGCGGGCCAACTCGGCCCTGACTTCGGTCACCAACGCGGCGGCGGGCCGTTTGACCGCCGCTTCATAGGTCTTGCGGTTCGCTTCGAACCACGGCTTCGCATTGTTGAGATCGAGTTCGATCAGGAAGCGGTAGGCGGCCGGGGTGAAGCCCGAGAACCGCCCGGCCGCCAACGGGCTACGCCGCCGCTTGGTGCGGCACGCCCTTCTCGGTCAGCATCGTCTCCAACTCGCCGGACTGATACATCTCGGTGATGATGTCGCAGCCGCCGACGAACTCGCCCTTGACATACAACTGCGGCACAGTCGGCCAGCTTGAGAACTGCTTCACGCCCTCGCGCAGTTCCGGGTCCTCCAATACGTTGGCGGTCTGGAACGGGACGCCGAGATGGGTCAGGATCTGCACCACGCGGGCGGAAAAGCCGCACTGCGGGAACATGGCGTTGCCCTTCATATACAGCATGACAGGGTTGGCGGTGATCTCGCCTTGGATGCGTTCGTGGATCGGGCTGCTCATGGTGTCGACTCCGTTGGAGGTGGGGAGGTCTGCAAGGCGAGGGCGTGCAATGTGCCGCCCATCCGGCCCTGAAGCGCTGCATAGACCATCTGGTGCTGCTGGACGCGGGAACGGCCGCGGAATGCCTCGCTGACGACGGTGGCGGCATAGTGGTCGCCGTCGCCGGCCAGGTCCTCGATCGTGACCTGCGCGTCGGGCAAGGCGTCCCTGATTAGGGCCTCGATCTCGCTGGCCACCATCGCCATGGCTAATTCCCCATCCAAGCCGGAAAGAAGCGCTCATGCGCCGCTCGTAGCTTGACAAGCGATATGGCGACGCCGCCGGGCAGTGTCAAATGCTTGCCGCCAGCCCGGCCAAGGCGCATCGCTGGCACGCCTGCGACGTCGGCGGCGGCCAGCACGGCATCCGCATCGGCGACCGCCAGCACGTAGCGGGCTTGGTCCTCACCGAACCAGAATGCATGGGGCGCCAACCCGGCGGGCGGCGTTTCTAATGTTGCGCCGATCTGGCCGCCCAGCGCCATCTCGGCCACTGCGATCAGCAGACCGCCGTCCGAAACGTCATGACAGGCGCACACCTGACCCGCGAGGATTTGGCCGCGCACGAAATCGCCGTTGCGGCGTTCGGCCGCGAGATCAACCGGCGGCGGCGGCCCGTCCTCCCGCCCGGCGACCTCGCGCAGCCACAAGGACTGGCCCAGCCAACCCTGCGTCGTACCCATTAAAATCAGCTCCAGCCCCGGCTGCAGCGCCAGGCCGACGCAGCTTCGCGCATCCTCCAGCACGCCGAGCCCACCAATGGCGGGCGTAGGAAGGATGGCGCGGCCGTCCGTTTCATTATATAGGCTGACGTTGCCGCTCACGACCGGGAAGTCCAGCGTCCGGCACGCCGCCGCCATGCCGCGTATGCTGGCTGCGAACTGGCCCATGATCTCGGGCTTCTCGGGATTGCCGAAGTTCATGTTGTCGGTGATCGCCAATGGGCGCGCGCCGACGGCGGTCAGGTTGCGCCAGGCCTCGGCCACCGCCTGCATGCCGCCAAGCTCCGCGTCGGCGGCGCAGTATCGCGGCGTGCAGTCCGTGGTCATTGCCAAGGCGCGCGCCAGCCCCTCGATCCGGACCACGGCCGCGTCGGCGCCGCCGGGCCGCTGCACGGTCTGACCGCCGATGGTGCTGTCATACTGGTTCCAAACCCAGGCGCGGGAGCATAGGTCGGGACAGCCGATCAAGGTCAACAGCGCCGGCGCCAGCCCGACGGGATCGTCCACCTCGCCCAGTTCGGCCGGCTTTGGAGTGTCGGCTGTCGGCCGGTGATACAGCGGCGCCTGCTCGGCGAGCGGACCCAGCGCAATATCCGCCTCGACCACGCCGCGATGCCGCACCACGATACGGCCGGTGTTTGTCAGGTGGCCGATGACAGCGAAATCCAGCTCCCATTTTTCGAAGATCGCGCGGGCCACGTCCTGCCGGTCCGGGCGCAGCACCATCAGCATGCGCTCCTGGCTCTCGGACAGCATCATTTCGTAGGCCGTCATCGCCGCCTCGCGCTGCGGCACCTGGTCCAGGTCCAGTTCGATGCCGACGTCGCCCTTGCCGGCCATTTCCACGCTGCTGCTCGTCAGCCCGGCGGCGCCCATGTCCTGGATCGCCACGATCGCATCCGTCGCCATCAGCTCCAGGCAAGCCTCGATCAGCAGCTTCTCCGTAAACGGATCGCCCACCTGCACCGTAGGGCGCTTCTCGTCGGAATCAGCCCCGAACTCGGCGCTCGCCATCGTGGCGCCGTGAATGCCGTCCCGCCCGGTTTTGGAGCCGACATACACCACGGGGTTGCCGATGCCCGCGGCGGCGCTGAGAAAGATGCGGTCGCGGGGCGCGATGCCGACCGTCATCGCGTTGACCAGCGGGTTGCCGTTGTAGGCCGGATGGAAATTGACCTCGCCGCCCACCGTCGGCACGCCGACGCTGTTGCCATAGCCGCCGATGCCGCGCACCACGCCGTCCACCACGCGCCGGGTGCGCGGGTCGTCTGGATGGCCGAAGCGCAGCGCGTTCAGGTTGGCGACCGGCCGGGCACCCATGGTGAACACGTCGCGCAGGATGCCGCCGACGCCGGTCGCGGCGCCTTGGTACGGCTCGATAAAGCTTGGGTGGTTATGGCTTTCCATTTTGAAGATGGCCGCCAAGCCGTCGCCGATGTCGACGACGCCGGCGTTCTCGCCGGGTCCGTGAATGACCCAGGGCGCGGTTGTCGGCAGTTGCTTCAGCCAGACGCGGCTCGATTTGTAGCTGCAGTGCTCGGACCACATCACGCTGAATATGCCCAGCTCGGTCAGACTCGGGGTGCGGCCCATGATCGCCAACACGCGGCCGTATTCGTCAGCACTGAGGCCAAACTCTCGGGCCAAGCTCTGGTCGACCTCGCGGACCGTCATGCGGCGAGGGCTTCGACCATGCCGGCGAACAGCGGCAGGCCGTCGGTGCCGCCCATCAATGGGTCGATCAGGTCCTCAGGATGCGGCATCAGGCCGAGCACGCGCAGGTTGGGGCTGAGAATGCCGGCGATGTTGCGGGCGGAGCCGTTCGGGTTTGCCGCCGGCGCGGTCTCGCCGGACGGGGTCGCGTAGCGCAGCGCCACCAGCCCCTCGCCCTCAAGCTGGTCCAGCGTGGCCGAGTCCGCAAAATAGTTGCCGTCGCCATGCGCCATCGGCGCGCGGAACACCTGGCCGCTCCGGTAGCCCCGCGTGAAGGCGGTATCCGAACGCTCGACGCGCAGATGGCAATCCTGCGACAGGAACCGCAGCGAGGCGTTGCGCAGCAGTGCGCCCGGCAGCAGCCCCGCCTCGGTCAGCATCTGGAAACCGTTGCACACGCCCAGCACGTGCCCGCCGCCATCCGCAAACGTGCGGATTGCGTCCATCACCGGCGACCGCGCCGCCATAGCGCCGCAGCGGAGATAGTCGCCATGGCTGAACCCTCCCGGCAGCACGACCAGGTCGAGGCCTGAAAGGTCAGTGTCGCGGTGCCAGACCATGCGCGGGCGCTGGCCAGAAACGGCCTGGAGCGCAAGGGCGACGTCACGCTCCCGGTTGGTGCCGGGAAAAACGACGACTCCCGCTTTCACGGCCAAACCTTCATGGCCGTACCGTCACGAGCTCAGGCCGCCCTCGGTGCCCTGGCACTTGAAGGTCTCATGCAGTGCACGCAGCACGACGCCGGAAGCCTGCAGGTGCTGGCTCTCCGGATGCGCCCTGGCCCAGCCGACAACCGCCTCACGCATCTGCACGCCGGTGATGGTTGTTGGCAGGCAGATATAGGCCGGAAGCTTGCCGCCCTTGCTGCCATCGGCCGGCCGCAGGTTCTGATAAAAGCTGGCGGCGTCGGAAACGCCGTTGATGTAGGCGGTGCATTCAGCCACCACGGCCCGGTCGCGCCCAGCGCATAGCCCGATCAGCCTGCCGCCGTCGATGGCGGAGAATCGCTCGGCGTGCGCCGACCCGGCGGCAGCGGCCAGTACGAACAAGGTTCCAAAAAGCAATTTCATCCTGCAATCTCCACTTGAAAACCCTCGATAACGGTATTGGCCAGCAATTTACGCGCCATCTCTTCGGCGGCTGCACGTGCCTTTGCGGGGTCCTGCTCGGCCAGCTCAAGCTCGATCACCTTGCCGGCCCGGACCTCGCCAACGTCGGCAAAGCCGAGCGAATGCAGTGCGTGGCCGATCGCCTTGCCCTGCGGATCCAGCACCCCAGGCTTGAGCATAACCGTGACGATTGCCCTCACTGCATCGCCTCCGGCCCCTTCATGTCGTTGTTGCCCGCCTCCGGCAATATGCCCAGCCGGCGGGCGACCTCCTGATACGCCTCCTCGACCCGGCCCATGTCCCTGCGGAACCGGTCCTTATCCATCTTCTCGTTGGTCTTGGTGTCCCACAGGCGGCAGTTGTCCGGGCTGATTTCGTCCGCCAGCACCACCCGCATGTCGTCCTCTTCCCACAGCCGGCCGAACTCCAGCTTGAAGTCAATTAGGCTGATCCCAACCCCCAGGAACAGCCCGGTCAGGAAGTCGTTCACCCGCAACGTCAGGCTCACGATGTCGTCCATATCCTGCGTGCTGGCCCAGCCGAAGGCGGTGATGTGCTCCTCGGCGACCATAGGGTCGTTCAGCGCGTCGTTCTTGTAATAGTATTCGATGATGCTGCGGGGCAGGCGGGTGCCCTCGGGAATGCCCAGCCGAGTCGACAGGCTGCCAGCGGCGACGTTGCGCACCACGATCTCGAGCGGAATTATTTCCACTTCGCGAATGAGTTGCTCGCGCATGTTCAGTCGGCGGACGAAGTGCGTGGGGACCCCGATCTCGGCCAGCCGCATCATCAAGTACTCGCTGATGCGGTTGTTAAGCACGCCCTTGCCGGTGATCGTGCCCTTCTTGGCGCCGTTCCCGGCGGAGGCGTCGTCCTTGAAATACTGCACGAGCGTGCCCGGTTCCGGACCCTCGAACAGCACCTTGGCCTTGCCTTCATAGAGTTGCCGGCGGCGTGCCATGCCCGCGATCCTTATCACCACGCGGCCCAGATCGGCCGCGCACGCGGGGGATATAGCAGGGGGGCGCAATGCCCGCCACGCCTGCGGCGCGCACGGCTGGGAAGCGGCGGCAGGGTCAACGCGGCGTCTCCATCACCACTGGCATGAATGCCGCCTGGTCCGGCGGGCCGGCCGCGAACAGCCACACCGGCGCGCCCCCAGCCGGCAGGCCGACCAAGGAGGAGCACACGGTGCCAAAACCATCCCGCGGCAGCACGTTCAGCGCCGCCTCGGGCACGCCCGAGCGGTCCGCAAGCAGCGCCTGCCACGCCGTCCAGTCGCCGCGCGCCGGGTCCGGCGTTGCTGCTGCGGTGAACCGTGGCAGTTGCGCCCTGGCCCGCGGGCTATCGGGGTCATTCGGATCATGCGCCGTGACCACATGCAGCCCCGGCGGAAGCTTCCAACCCTCCGGTCGGCCATAGCCGAGTCCGCGAATAAAACAGGTCGAATAGCGGTCGGCCACGACCATGTTGAAGCTGCGGTAAGCCGTGCCATCCAGCGCCAGTAACGCGCTTGCTGCCGCCGCGGCCGACCCATGCTCCACCGCCATCAGCGGCAGGCCGCCCCGGCTCAGCTTGCCCGGCGCTGGTCCCAAGCTGCCAGGCCGGTTCAGCACGGCGGCGATAAGGCCGCCACGCATCGCCATCCAGGTGCCGCCGCCAAGCCGGTCGCGGCCTGCCACGACGCCGGGCTGCTCCGGCCAATATTCGCCAGGGGCATCCCACGGACGGTCTAGCCGCTCATCACGGTTGGCGGCGATCAGAACCGGCCAGGCATGGCCGGGCCGCAGCAGGACAATGACGGTGCACACGGCGGCGCGTATGCCACCGTGTGCCGCGCACTACCAGCCGCGATGCCAATGTTCGCGGGCCTCATGGCGCTCGTGACGCCACGCCTCATGCCGGCGAAACCGCTCAAGCTCCTCTCGCCGGCGCCACTCGCGGTAGCGCCAGTCCTCATGGTACTGCACCGGCTGCACCAGGGCGGCATCGGACACCATCGGAACAGGGGCTGCAAACCGTGGCGCGGCATTCACACCTGATGTCGCCACGACGGTGCCGGCCAAAACAGTCAAACCCATCAAAAATTTGCGCATTGTCAGGGACCTCCTCCGATCCATTGCCAAGCTACGCATCGATCGCGGCGAATTCAGGCCGCGGCCATGGCGACTTCATGGCCGCCAAACACTCGCTCAAAAACGTGATCGACATGTCGAAGATGCATCTCGGCCGTCATCGCCCGGTCCAGTTCCGCCGCCGGCACCCGGCCGGCCACCTCCGGATCGGCGTCCAGATTGGCGCGAAAGCTCCTTGCGTCCGGCTGACCAAGCCGGGTCCAGGTCGCCATGGCGCTGCGCTGCACGATGCGATAGGCGTCCTCGCGCGAAATCCCCGCCCGAGTGAGCGCCAGCAGCACCTCGCCGCTATGCACCACGCCGCCGAGGCTTTCGAGGTTCGCCGCCATCTGCTCGGGATAAACGGTGAGCTTCTCGATCATCCCCGCCAGCCGCACCAGTGCAAAGTCGAGCGTCACCGTCGCATCGGGTCCGATCGCCCGCTCGACGCTCGAGTGGCTGATGTCGCGCTCATGCCACAGTGTCACGTTTTCCAGCGCCGGGATCACTGCCGCGCGGACGATGCGGGCGAGGCCGGTCAGGTTCTCCGACAGCACCGGGTTGCGCTTGTGCGGCATCGCACTGCTACCCTTCTGGCCCGCATGGAAGAACTCCTCGGCCTCGCGCACCTCGCTCCGCTGCAGGTGCCGAATTTCGGTCGCCAGCCGCTCGATCCCGGATGCGATCACGCCCAGCGTGCAGAAGAACGCAGCGTGGCGGTCGCGCGGGATTACCTGGGTCGAGACCAGCTCCGGCTGCAAGCCGAGCTTCTTGGCCACATGCAACTCCACGGCCGGATCGACGTGGGCATAGGTGCCGACGGCGCCGCTGATGGCGCAGATCGCGACCTCGGCGCGCGCCTGCAGCAGGCGGGCGCGGTTGCGGACGAACTCGGCGTAATGCCCGGCGAGTTTCAGGCCAAAGCTCGTCGGCTCCGCGTGAATGCCGTGGCTGCGGCCGATGGTCAGCGTGCGCTTGTGCTCGATCGCCCGGCGCTTCAATGCGGCCAGCACCGCGTCCAAATCCGCCAGCAGCAGGTCGGCCGCCTGGGTCAACTGTAGCGAGAAGCAGGTGTCGAGCACGTCGCTGCTGGTCAGGCCCTGATGCACGAAGCGGCTGTCGGTTCCGATGCCCTCCGCGAGCCAGGTCAGGAAGGCGATCACGTCGTGCCGGGTCTCGGCCTCGATAGCGTCGATGCGATCGAGGTCGGCTTGGGTGATATCGGCAACCTTCGCCTGGCCGCGGCCGCGTATGGCACGGGCGGCCTCGGCGGGGATGCTGCCCAGCTCGGCCATCGCCTCGGCGGCCAAGGCCTCGATTTCGAACCAGATGCGAAACCGGTTCTCGGGCGCCCAGATCGCGGTCATGGCGGGACGGGAATAGCGCGGAACCATTGGCGGCCTCATCGGCTTTGCGGGTATGCCCCTCCGCAGTACGCCCGTGCGCCGGTGATGACAAGACGGCGGCCTGATATGCCATAGGAGCCTGCGCTGACCTTCCCGGACCTATGGCCGCAACTGGTCGCCCTCGGGCAGGTGCTGCTGATCGACTTGGTGCTGGCGGGCGATAATGCCGTGGTCGTCGGCATGGCGGTGGCCGGGCTGCCGGGGGCGCAGAAGTCCCGCGCGATCCTGATCGGCGTCGCCATCGCGACGGTGCTGCGGATCGGCTTCGCCTTGGTTACCCTGCAACTGCTCGCGATTGTCGGTCTGATCTTCGCCGGCGGATTGCTGCTGCTTTGGGTGTCCTGGCGCATGTATCGCGAGCTGCAGGGCGCCCGCCACGACCCGGACGCCCTAGCGAGCGCGCCGGTGAAGACGATGCGGCAGGCGCTGCTGCAGATTGTGCTGGCCGATATTTCCATGAGCCTGGACAACGTGCTGGCGGTCGCTGGGGCGTCCCGGGAGCATCCTTGGGTGCTGGTGCTCGGGCTGACGATCTCGGTATTGCTGATGGGCGTTGCGGCGCGGCTGGTCGCCGACTTGCTGGAACGCTACCGGTGGATTGCCTGGGTTGGCCTACTGGTCGTAGTATATGTTGCGCTCAAGCTTATCTGGGACGGCGCGGATGACATCTCGGCCCACCTGGCGGGGTGAAGAACCGCATTGTATGCATGGTGGATCGCCTCGAGCACGCCCTCCTGCCGAAAGCTGAACCAGCGGCCGTTGCCGACGATCACGTGGTCATGCAGCGTGATCGACAACGCGGCCGCGGCCTGTTTCACGAGTCCGGTCATCTGGACGTCGTCACGGCCCGGGCTTGGGTCGCTGCTGGGATGATTATGCACCAAGATCAATGCTGTGGCGTGCAACTCTAGCGCACGCTTCACCACCTCGCACCGATAGACCGGGATGTGCACCGTGCCGCGCGCCTGTGCTTCATCGGCGAGCAGTTGGTTGCGGCTATCGAGGAACAGGATGCGGAACTGGTCCGCCTGCTCCCGCGCCAGCACGGTCGTCAGATAGTCGATCAGCCGGTCCCAGCTTTCCAGCACCGGTCGGTCCAGCACCTCGGCACGGACCCAGCCGCAGCGCCGCGGCCTGGATCGTCTTCAGCGCCGCAGCGCCGGCGTCGCCCATGCCTTCTACGCTGCGCAGCTCCGATAACGAGGCGGACACCGCGCCGGTAAAACTGCCAAACCGCGTCAGCAAGGCGCGGGCGATCGGCTTGGTGTCACGCCGGGGCAAAGCGAGGAACAGCACCATCTCAAGCAGCTCGTGATCCGCCAGGCTGTCCGGCCCGCCGGTGAGCAGGCGTGCGCGCATCCGGTTGCGATGGCCCTCGGCGCTGACCGGAGACGGCGGGACTGGATCGAGCTGCTGGGCTGGCTTCGCCAACGGCAGCAGCAGGTCGTCAGGAGTCTCAGCCAAGCGTCACGCGGTCGCCTGCCAGCGGGCCAGGCTTTCCCGCCATGCGCCCTCAAGCGGGACAGCGCGGCGCACCTGACGGTCCATCACGACCAGGATCGTGGTCGCCCGGGCGCATAGCTCGCCCTCAAGGATCAGGCGCTGATGCAGGGTAAAGGACCGCTCGCCAAGGCGCGCGACCTCGGTTTCGATCGTCACGGCGCCCGGCCACGCCATCTCGCGCAGGAAATCCAGCTCCAGCCGCACGATGACCAGGGCTGCAGTGTCGGACTCGATGGGCAGCCCGGCCTCGACCGCCAGCTCCGACCGGCCCTGCTCCAGCATGACGGCGAACACCGCGTTGTTCACGTGCCCTAACCGGTCGGTGTCGTTGAACCGCAGCCGGTGGATGGTCGAGAAGATCATCCGTACGGCGGCTTATGCAGACCTGCAGGCGAGATGGTGAAGACCTCGCAGCCGTCCTCGGTCACCCCAACCATGTGCTCGAACTGGGCGGACAGGCTGCGGTCGCGGGTCACGGCGGTCCAGCCGTCGTCCAGCACCTTCACCTCAGGCCGGCCTGCGTTGACCATCGGCTCGACGGTGAAGAACATGCCGGGCCGCAGCACTGGGCCTTCTCCGGCGCGGCCGAAGTGCAGGATGTTCGGCGCCTCATGGAAACGGCGGCCGATGCCATGGCCGCAGAAGTCGCGCACGACGCTAAACCGGTTAGCCTCCACATAAACCTGGATGGCATGGCCGAGGTCGCCGAGTGTCGCGCCCGGCTTCACCGCCGCGACGCCGCGCATCAACGCCTCATAGGTCACGTCGATCAGCTTGTGCGCCTTGGTCGATGGCGGTCCGGCCGCATACATGCGGCTGCTATCCCCATGCCAGCCATCGAGCACGACGGTCACGTCGATATTGAGCACGTCCCCCTCGACGAGGCGGCGGTCCCCCGGAATGCCATGGCAGACGACATGGTTGATCGAGGTGCAGATCGACTTCGGGAAGCCGCGATAGTTCAGCGGCGCAGGTGTCGCCCCGTGCGCCTTGATGAAGTCATGGCACAAGGCGTCGAGCGCTGCAGTGGTGATACCGGGCCGGACGTGCGGGGCAATCATGTCGAGCGCCTCGGCCGCGAGCCGGCCGGCGACGCGCATACCGGCGAAGTCCTCGGGCGAGTGGATCGTAATGCGTCTTGCGTCGGTTCCACCGTCCATGGGCGCCCGGCCTCCTAACCTCGTGATGCCATCCTCAAAATGCGCAACGTGGACGCTACGCGCAAGAGTGCGGCCTCCAATGATCCATTGTCATCACCTGGTGTAGGCCGGGACTGGATGTAAGCCGTGGCCTGGTGTCAGCCGGGAAAGCGGCCGGTCCAACGGTTGGCCGTGCGGGTGCTCCCGGACCGACCAGACCGGGCAGCCCTGGCATCTCGCAAGGGCGCGCCCGCACGCGAGGGCGCGAGCGTGGAGGAACGGGGCATCAGCGCCATGATCGGTCGCGGATGCAGCCGCTCTCCTCGCAGCTCCGACCCCCGACGCGACGCTGCAGCGTGTGTCCTCATGGGCATGGCCGCCTGGCCGGCCCGCATACCGCGGTGCCCGCCTCCGGCTGCAGAATAGTATCGAAGCTGCAGGGGCGCTGCGAACGGGGCGGCTTGAGCGAAGCTGATAAATGGGGTGATCCGGTATGGGGCCGATACCTCGTGCCGCACCATCAGTGCCGGCACGCCCCCCCGTTCAAACCCTTGGTCGAGCAGCGACGCCATGTGCTGGTCGCGCTCCCATCCGGATGCGGCGCCGAGCACGACGCCGATGAGCCGGGTATCCGAACGCAGGGCCGAGGTGACGACATTGAAGCCCGACGCACCGATGTATCCAGTCTTCAGTCCGTCCACGCCAGGGTAGGTTTGCAGCATGCGCTGGTGGTTCAGTATCGTCCGCCCTTGAAACGAGAACGACGGCACGCTGAAATACCAGTAGTACAGCGGAAAGTCCTGGATGAGATGGCGCGCGAGAATTGCCAGGTCATGGGCGGTGGACACCTGGCCCACGTCTGGTAAACCCGATGCGTTGCGAAAGGTGCTGCGGCTCATGCCCAGCGCCCGCGCTCGGAGCGTCATCATCTGCGCAAAACGCTCCTCGTCGCCGCCCATCAGCTCACCGAGGGCGGCTGCGGCATCATTCGCGGATTTGGTGACCAGGCCGAGCAGCGCCTGCTCGACTGTGATATAAGTGCCGGGCAGCAGGCCGAGCTTTGTGGGCGACATCGACGCTGCCCATGATGAGACTGGAACCGGCTGTGAAAGCGCTATGCGCCGGTCGCGCAACGCCTCGAACAGCATGTAGATCGTCATCAGTTTTGTCAGGCTGGCAGGAAAGCGATACTCGTCGGCGTTCACCGCTGAAAGAATGTCACCGGTGGACGCGTCGATCATGATCGACGCATAGCGGTCAGACCCCACCTGTGCTGTCGCTCCACGAAGCGAGGTGGCGAGCAGTATTGCCATGATTGTCAGAGTTGTGAGTGAGCGCGCCAAGCAGCGGCGGTAGGAGGCGAACCTGGTCATTACCACCCATCCTTCTGAAAGCCATGCAAGCCTATAAAGGCAGCCCCCCGCTGTCCAGCGATTGTAGCTGGACAACTCCATTTGATACAGCGGCTTACCAACGACCTATCACTGTTCAGTTGAAGCTGCGGTAAACATTCCATGCTGCGTTGCACAAAAAATGTTGACTTGAGATCGCCAACCCCGCACACAACGGCTTGTTGCAGTGCAGCGCGCGGCGTCAGATGTCCGACGCGACCTGCTCCGCTGTATTCCGCAACTGCCGGGCGTACGGCACTTGCTTTCAAGCCGAACGGGGCAAACCCAGCACACGTAGGACATCGATATGAAAACCGCAGAAGAATTCGTCAGCTTCGGCCAGGGCAACGTCGAGGCGTTGGTCAAGTCCAGCCAGATCGTCGCGACCGGCCTGCAGGACATCGGCAAGATGATGGCCACGAGCGCGCAGGCATCGATGGACGAGGCGATGAACACGTTCCGCGCCCTGACCAGCGTTCGTTCGTTCAAGGAGGCCATTGACCTCCAGGCCACGCTGGCCCGCTCGACGGTCGAGAAGACGCTGACGCAGACCGGCCAGGTTGCCGAGACCTCTTTCAAGCTTGCCGAGCAGGCCATCGCGCCGATCGCCAGCCGTATGTCCTTGGCGGCGCAGTCATTCGGCAAGGCGGCGTAACGCCGCTCCCCGACCCACGCCCGACTCACGTCGGAGTTGAAAACGGCCCGGGGGCACTGCTTCGGGCCGTTTTTTTGTTTATAGCGCCACGCGCCCGGGTGAATATCCGGGAAGGCGAGTGCTAAACCTTTTCTCAGGCCATCGCGTTCCGATATGCTTCTCAAGGTAGGTCGGTGGCCTTTCCGATTGGGACGGGGCGCCGACCTGGTTTAAGCGGCAATCGCGCTATTTCGGCGCATTGATCTTAGGGAGGCGTTGTGGCGGCGCCGCAACGGCTCGGGTGTCAGGGTAGTGGGCTTTCAAGGCGATGAGCGACAACGACAAACGCGGCAACGGGGACGGACCCACGATAGGCGTCGTGGTGAAGGCGCGGCCAAAAACGCGCAAACCCGCGATGTACAAGGTTTTGATGCTCAATGACGACTACACGCCCATGGAGTTCGTCGTCCATGTGCTGGAGCGTTTTTTCCAGAAGACCCGCGAGGAGGCAACGCGCATAATGCTGCATGTGCACCGCCGGGGTGTCGGAGTCTGCGGAGCCTATACGTATGAGGTTGCTGAGACCAAGGTGACCCAGGTCATGGACCTAGCCCGGCAAAATCAGCATCCGTTGCAATGCACGATTGAGAAGGAATAGGCTGCACAAACCGCTATCCCGTCCCATCTATTTGCAACCTAAAATGCTTGGAACCCACATCGGATTGGGTCGGACCGTGCAGACGGTCGAGGCCCCAGCGCGAAGGAGCGTCATTCGCTATGTTGTCACGCAACCTTGAACAGACGCTGCATCGCGCCCTGTCCCTCGCCAGCGAGCGTCGGCATGAGTATGCCACGCTTGAGCACCTGCTGCTCGGCCTGGCAGAGGACAGCGACGCCGCTACCGTGCTCCGCGCCTGCGGAGTGGACCTCGACAAGCTTCGCCAAGACCTCGGCGAGTTCCTGGATAAGGATCTCTCCGGCCTCGCAACGGAGCGCCCTGGCGACCCAAAGCCGACCGCCGGCTTTCAGCGCGTCGTGCAGCGCGCCGCGATCCATGTGCAAAGCTCCGGTCGCGACGAGGTGACGGGCGCCAACGTGCTGGTCGCCCTGTTCAGCGAGCGCGAAAGCCACGCGGTCTATTTCCTGCAGCTGCAGGACATGACGCGGCTCGACGCGGTTAATTTCATTTCGCACGGCATCGCCAAAGCGCCTGGCCGCGCTGCCCAACGTCCGACGCAAGGCGCCAAGGAGGATAACACGTCCGAGAACGAGCGCGAGGAAAAACCTGGCCGTCGCGCCCAGGATGCTCTCAGCAACTACTGCGTGAACCTCAACAAGAAGGCCGCTGCCGGCAAGATCGATCCATTGATCGGCCGCGACTCCGAAATCGAGCGCACGATCCAGATCCTGTGCCGGCGCACCAAGAACAACCCGCTGTATGTCGGCGACCCCGGCGTCGGCAAGACCGCCATCGCCGAAGGGCTGGCCAAGCGCATCGTCGAGGGCGACGTGCCGGAGGTGTTGGCAAAGTCCACGATCTTCGCGTTGGACATGGGCGCACTGCTTGCCGGCACCCGCTACCGCGGGGACTTCGAGGAGCGGCTCAAGGCGGTCGTTACCGAGCTTGAGGCGCACCCTGGCAGCATCCTGTTCATCGACGAGATCCATACCGTGATCGGCGCCGGTGCGACCAGCGGCGGCGCCATGGATGCGTCCAACCTGCTGAAGCCGGCGCTCGCGGCCGGCAGCCTGCGCTGCGTCGGCAGCACGACCTATAAGGAATACCGCAATTACTTCGAGAAGGACCGCGCGCTGGTGCGGCGCTTTCAGAAGATCGACGTGAATGAGCCGTCGCTGGAGGACGCGATCAAGATCCTCCGCGGCCTCAAGACCAACTACGAGAAGCACCACAAGGTCCGCTACACCGAGGAGGCAATCCGCGGTGCCGTCGAGCTTTCGGCCAAGTATATCAACGACCGCAAACTGCCCGACAAGGCAATCGACGTGATCGACGAGGTGGGCGCGAGCCGGATGCTGCAGCCCGAGGGCAAGCGCCGCAAGATGGTCACTCTGCGCGACGTCGAGGAGATCGTCGCCAAGATCGCCCGCATCCCGCCAAAGTCGGTCTCGGCCGACGACAAGGAGACGCTACGGAACCTCGAGCGTGACCTGAAGGCGATGGTGTTCGGCCAGGATAAGGCGATCGATGCGCTCGCTGCGGCGATCAAGCTGTCCCGCGCTGGGCTGCGCGAGGCGGAGAAGCCGATCGGCAACTACCTGTTCAGCGGCCCGACCGGCGTCGGCAAGACCGAGGTGGCTCGGCAGCTCGCCAGCACCCTGGGCATCGAGCTGACGCGCTTCGACATGAGCGAGTATATGGAGCGGCATAGCGTGTCCCGCTTGATCGGTGCACCGCCGGGCTATGTCGGGTTTGATCAGGGCGGCCTGCTGACCGACGCCATCGACCAGCATCCGCACTGCGTGCTGCTGCTCGACGAGATCGAAAAGGCGCATCCAGACCTGTTCAATATCCTGCTGCAGGTCATGGATCATGGGAAGCTGACCGATCACAACGGCAAGGTCGTCGATTTCCGCAATGTGATTCTGATCATGACGACGAACGCCGGCGCCAGCGACATGGCGAAGGAGGCCATCGGCTTCGGCAGTGTCGAGCGCGAGGGTGAGGATACCGAGGCGATCAAGCGGCTGTTCACGCCGGAGTTCCGCAACCGGCTGGACGCGACGATCACCTTCGCCGGGCTGACGCCGGAGATCGTGGGCCGCGTGGTGGAAAAGTTCGTCATGCAGCTTGAGGCGCAGCTTGCCGACCGCAACGTGACCATCGAGCTGTCTTCGGCGGCCAAGGAGTGGCTCGCCGAGCGGGGCTACGACCGGCTGTATGGCGCGCGTCCGTTGGGCCGGGTCATCCAGGAGTATATTAAAAAGCCGCTGGCCGAAGAGCTGCTGTTCGGCAAGCTGGTCAAGGGCGGTTCGGTCAAGGTCGCCTTGCGTGATAGCAAGCTGGACTTTGAGTTCACCGAAGCGTCGCAGCAGGGCATGTCCAAGGCAGAGGGTGACGGTGACGAGGGCTCCTCGGAGCTTGAGCCGGAAACGGCGGAGTAGGATTTAGCGATGCAGGCCGGGCCGTATGCCCGGCCTGGTGCTTTGCAGAGGTTGTATGAGAGCAGTTTGGAATAGCCAGGTTGTGGCAGAAAGCGACGACATCGTCATCGTCGAGGGCAACGCTTACTTTCCCGTCGCAAGCCTGCGCTCCGAGTTCGTGGAGCCGAGCAATCACACGAGCACGTGCCCCTGGAAAGGGACCGCGCATTACATGTCGCTGAACGTCGGCGGGACGGTAAACAAGGATGCCGTTTGGTTCTATCCGGAGCCGAAAGAGGCGGCCGCGAATATTCGCGGCCGTGTGGCTTTCTGGAAGGGTGTGACGGTTTCGGCTTAGCTGCTCCGACGCTTGATCGCCAGCGGCCCGGCTGCCTGACACGTCGGCATCATCTCCAAACGGTTGATGTTTACGTGGGGGGGCAGGCCAACCACCCAGGCCACCGCCTCTGCGATGTCCTGTGGTGATAATGGGGTCGTGCCGGCGTAAACCGCGGCGGCCTTGTCCACGTCGCCTCCAAAACGTACCTTGCTGAACTCGCTGCCGCCGACCAGGCCAGGTTCCAAATCCGTAATTCGCACGCCGGTGCCGACTAGGTCCGCCTTCAGGTTGGCACTGAAGTGCATTACGAACGCCTTGCTTGCGCCATAGACGTTGCCGCCGGGATAGGGGTAGCTCGCAGCCGTGCTGCTGAGGTTGATGATATGGCCGTGATCGCGCGCCACCATGCCCGGCAGGATCGCATGGGTAAGCCGAATTAGGCCGGTGACGTTGGTCGCCACCATCGTATCCCAATCCTCAAGGCTGGCCTGATGCGCCGGCGCTGTGCCCAAAGCCAGGCCGGCATTATTCACCAGCACGTCAACCTCTCGCCAGCCCTCGGGCAGGCTGCCCGGCAACGCGGCTGTTGCTGCGGCGTCGGTTACATCAAGCTGGAACGGCAGCAGGTTCGCCCCGAGTTCGCTTTGCAGCGCCTGCAGCCGCTCGGCCCGGCGGCCGGTGGCGATCACGCGGTGGCCGTCGTGGATGAAGCGGCGGGCGATCGCCTCTCCGAAGCCGGCGGTCGCGCCGGTGATCAAGACGGTCAGGCTCATGATGGATGCTCCGTTGGATTATGACCGGAGACTAGCTGGCTAATCTGGCAGGCGAAAGCGCACGGAAACCGGGCAATGGTCAGAAAGCTGCTGCTTCGCGGCCTCGCTGGTTTCGCGATAAACCATGACCCGCAGCGTGTCGGCCTGCATCCAGCCGCGTGCGGCGCCGCCGGCCAGGATATGATCGATGAAGCTGTTGCCGCCCCAGCACGGGCTGCCCCGGCCTTCGGTCGCGCGGAGCAGGGGCGCCGTCGCGCTCAGCGCCGCCAGCAGCTCGTCGCGGTCCTCCATACGCCGATTGAAATCACCGAGCAGCACGAATGGCACGCCCTCGTCACGGCGTTGCGCGATCCAGCCCTGCAGCGGGGCGATCTGCCGACGCAGCGTCTCGCAAACCCGGCCGGAGTCGCCGGAAAGGCGCGCGTGGCTGCATCCGCTTTTCAGGTGGACAGCGAGCATGCGCAGCCGTCCGCCGGGCAGGTCGAGCGTGATGTCGGCGCCGCTGCGCAGGCGGTGCTCTGCGGTTGGATACACGTCGAGGCCGACGAGATCTGGGTTGCGCACGACCGCGATGCCGCGACGGACCGCGAAGCCGACCCGCTGCACCACGTGGTCGCCCGTGGTGAAAACGGCGTAGCGTTCTGGCGGGAAGACTTGCGCGGCGATCTCAGGCCCGTCCACCTCTTGAAAGGCGACGATGTCGGCGTCGAGCAGCAGCGCATAGCGACGGAGCGCATCGACGCCGTCGGGCTGCTTTGGATGCACGTCATCGGGCAAAGCCGGATCCCCGAAACCGCGGGCCGTGAGCCATTCGAGGTTCCAGGTCGCAACCCGCAGCTCGGCTGCCCCAGCGCTGCCGGATAAAACCAGCAGGAGGGCAAGAATTCGGATCACAGCAGGAGTGGTTCGGGCATTGCAGCAGCTTCGGCCGGCGGAGGCGTGTCGTCCAGCGGAATGATACCGCACTCCAATAGATACTCTGCCACAGCGTCATACCGGGCTGGCAGCCGCGTCGGGTCCCGCACATCGCCGCGGGGCACCCAGATCACCGTGGCAAAACGCGCGCGCGTCAGCAGCACGCGATAGGCATTCAGCCGGTTTGAAACGGCCTCCATGCGGCGCGCGATGATCCAGGCGCTGCCGCGCAGGCTGCGGGCCTGCCACTCGGCGCCGCCCACCGTCCGGACCAGGTCGCCATCCCAGCATACGCCGGCTTGGTCCAGCTCGAGCCCTTGAACGCCGAACTCGGTCGCGACGACCTCGAGCGCGTCGGCGCTGCGAATGTCCGGCCACCGGTCCAGGAACCAGCGGGCAACCGCGTCCTCGTCCTGATGCGGCAATACGCTGCCCAGCCCTTCCGCCCGCAATCGGCGCGCCTGCGAACTCGCAAGCAGCCCAGATTGACGTCGCCCGCGGCTGCGCAATGCGGCCCGCATGGCGTCCAACGAGCGCGTCAGGCGGAAAGGGGCGCCGCCCGCGGTCCTAGCGATCTCGCTCGCCCGGTTTGGGCGGTTGGAGAGCACGGCCTCGACCCAGGCTGCCGCCGAAGGCGCGTTTACGCTGCGGACAACCTCGCCCAAATGCAGCCGGTCGTCCCAAGTTATGCTTGGGGCGGCGGCAAGACGCTGGCGCAGGTCGGCGGCCTCCCTCGCATCGGGCGGCGCGACCGCGCGCCAGTTCGGCCGCTCGGCCAGGGCCCGGCCCCATTCGGCGATGCCGCCTTCGCCCGCATGGATCTCCTGCCCGCCGCCGAGCAGGCAGACGACCACCGACCAGTCCTGGTGCCGCGCCATGATGTCGAGCAGGTGGCCGGGTTCGGAGGTGGCGAGCGGCACCGGCCGGCCGCGCGTCTTGCTGATGGCGTGCGATGCGGTCCAGCAGCGCTGCGCCTCATCAATGATCAAGATGCGCTCCGGCGGCGGCCCGGCCTCTCGGACGTGATGGTCGCGAAAGCGGGGCAGCGCCTGGATGATGCCCTCCATCCGCTGCTGCGCCGCCCGCCGTCCCATACCGCGGCGAACGGCGTCCCGCACCAGCGCCTCGCGCAGCACGTGCACCAGGGTGGGATTGCCGGTGAGGAAAGCGGCGCCGTGACCGGCAAAGGCAAGGTCGAGGCCGCATAGCGTTTTACCCGCGCCGGGGTCGCCGGTGACGAACACGGCGAGATGCAGGCCCTCCGCGCGGGCCTGCCCGACCGCATCGGCCACCGCCGCCGCGGTTCGCGCCAGCCCGCCGCGCCCAGCCTGCGCCAAGGTGAGCGCCGTGACGTCGTGGCGCGCATACAGCAGGCACGCCGCCTCGACCAACGCGGGCACCGGGCGATAGGGCGCGGCCCGCCACGCGCTGGGCGGCGCCGCGCCGGGCACCGCTGGGAAGCCGACGGCTATTTCCAACAGTAAGCCCGGCAGCAGCAGCCGGGTTGTCTCAACTACCGACGCTGCCCCGAGTATCGGCAACGGCCGGGCGCGTTGCGGGTGGTCGCCGTTCGGCACGACCAGGATCGGCAGGACCGGCATGCGCCTGCACCCAGCGTGGAAATCTGCAAGATCCAGCGCGGAGTCCTCGATCGCCTTCCGGTCCGCGGCGCTGAAGCGGTTTGCCTCCATGGCGATGCGGAACACCAGTATTGCACCCGGAGTGATCACGACCGCATCGACGCGGCGGCCCAAACGCAGCAGCCGATAATCCAGAACCGTCGCCCATTGCTGCGTTCCCGGTATCCTGGCCAAAGCGTCCTGCAGCAGTCCAACGCCCTTTGACCCGGTCCGCATGCGCAGTGCCGGCACGCTGCCGCACCAGGTCTCGTCCAGGCTCGATGGCGATCCGTCGGGCATGCCGCCGTTATTGCTGGGAAACCGTCACATGCGCTTGAGCCTTAGGCCTCATCCGGAAACAAGTGCTCGGACTGGCGGCGTGTTTGGTTGCATGATGTAGTTCCATTCGCCGTGGAAGGCGTCGCGGCTGATGTTGAGGCCGTCCATTTCTCGATCAGACACGAC
>JAABUM010000574.1_pt1 | contig 62850 bp, 107 predicted proteins | sample 5559161 | NCBI WGS metagenome assembly JAABUM01 (sample SAMN10711868, study PRJNA513369) | rock metagenome | isolation source: Antarctica rocks | place: Antarctica: Victoria Land, Siegfried Peak nord
CAGCAACTCGGGCCCGGCGCCGCCGCCAGCCCTGCCGCCGGGCGTGCCGCCGCCGCCGACGCTGAAGCCGCCCGGGCCGCCGCCCGGCCTCGAGCCCAGCGCCCCGCCGGCGCAGGTTCCCCCGGCGGCGGCGCCTCCAGCGGCAGAGCCGGCGGCGCGGGATCATGGTGCGGCCACCGCCGACGCAAGCGACGGCAGCAACAAGGGCGCGGCGCAGGCGCTGCGGGAGCGCATGCGCGCGAGCGTGAAGCGCACATCGCCGGAGGCAGCGCCCGCAGCGGACGAGGCAAGCGAGGCTCCCATCAAGAAGGTCAAGGCGGAGGATGGCGGCGCAGTGCCTGTGCTGTCGGGCATTGGCGAGGCGGCGGCAGCGGCAGCAGCCGGCAAGCAACCAAGCGCGTTAGCGGAGGCGGCAGCTAACGGCGCCGCAGCGCAGCAGCCCGGGGCACCTGCAGAGGCGGCAGCTGGCGGCGCAGCGGCGGAGCAGGCCGGTGCCAAGGCGGGGGGTGGCGTGTCAGAACTGCAGCTCGGGTCGCCAGTGAAGCTGGAGGACGGCGCTGCGGCTGTCGAGGAGGAGGAGGTGAAGTTGGAGGTGAAGACGGAGGTGAAGACGGAGGCCGATGCCGCGGCCGACGGCGATGCAGATGCCGCTGCAGGCGAGGAGGACCATGACGAGGTGTGCTGAGTACGCTGTAATGCGTGATGTTGTGCGGGCCAATGCTCTGGAAGGCTTCAAGTTGCATTCTCTTCTGCCAACTTGCTTGGCTTGCTGACCTGAATGCAAGGGACTTCAAAATGATGGGGGGCGGAGCGTCTGATGCGGCACCATTTCTCAGCTGCAATACCCTGCTCAACGCAGTGGTCGCTCAATCACCGGCCGGCAACTCCCAGTCGCTGACAGCAGTGTGTGCCGCTCTGCAGGAAGCGGAGGCGGAGCGCCTGATGCGGCAGGAGGAGGAGGACGCGATGTCGGAGCTGGAGCAGGAGCTGCAACTGTCCAAGGCGCAAATTGCCGAGGCGGAGGCGGCCGCCGAAGCAGAGGCCGAGGCGGCGGCGGAGGCGGGCCGCAAGGCGGAGGCAGAGCTGAAAGCGACGATGGCGGCCAACCTGAAGGAGAAGGGCGACCTGTTCGACTCCATGATCGAGTCTGAGCAGCGCATCCGGCTGGGCGAGGACGGCTGGAAGGACCGCTACTACCAGGTATGTTGCCTCGACGTACATGCAACTTTATTCCCGGAGGCTTGCGAATGGGTGTGCAGCATTTGCGTGAGGCCGTGCCGTCAGGACTGTGGCAGGTGCAGGGCAGCGGTTTGTCGCGACGGCAAGGGGCTTGAGAGGCAGACGCTTCTACCACGTCGGACATGCTAAATCCACCCGTCGCGCCCTTGACGTTCACAGCCCCGCAATCTGTGTCCGTTGCATTGGAGGCGTAGGAGCCGTCGAGTGGGCAGCAGCGGCAGGGCGGGAGGCACGCTCAAGGCCAATATCGCAGGGCTGGCCTCAGCTGGATCTGCGAGCGGTGCTGCACCTTTGCACTTCATCCACACTTGTGCAGGAGAAGACCGGGCTGACGGGGCCGGAGCAGGCGGAGGAGGTGCACAAGATGGTGAAGTCCTACGTGGAGGGTCTGTGCTGGGTGATGGCATACTACTATGACGGCGTCGTGAGCTGGACCTGGTACTACCCCTTCCACTATGCGCCCTTCGCCTCCGACCTGCGGCGGCTGCCGCAGCTTGGCATCTGCTTCGAGCTGGGTGCGCCCCCGCCTCAGCCCAAGTCTGCGCACCAACAGCACCGGAACGCGGCCCTCCTGTCGGCTGCAGGCTGCCACGGCTGCTGCTCCAGATGCAGCCCTGTGCAGGGGCCTTGGCTGAACCCTAAACCCTAAATTCCCTTCTTGCAAGCCAGGAGATCTTGCTTGGTTGCAGGCCTTCGTTTAGGAATTGGGCTGAGATTTTCCACAGCCAAGTAGTCACTTGTTAAAATGGGAACCATTTTGAAGACACCCCATGCATCTGGGGCCGCAGGCGAGCCGTTCAAGCCGTTCAACCAGCTGATGGGGGTTCTGCCGGCGGGCTCGGCGCACTGCCTGCCGGAGGCCTACCAGCCGCTGTTCACCGACGCCGAGTCCCCCATCCTGGACTTTTACCCGGCCGATTTTGCAGTGGACATGAACGGCAAGCGCTTCGCCTGGCAGGTGCGCTGCGCTGGGAGGCCAAAAAAAAGCTGGGAGGCCAAAAAGGCTGGGAGGCCAAAAAAAATATGTCAAGAGTGCATGCTATGTGCCTCCTGGTCAAGATGGGCCTCCCTCTGTGGGCGCTCAGGCTCGACACATGCACCCTTGCGGTCACCGCGCAGCCTTCAGAGCACCTAGCTCACTGAGCTCAACGGCTTTGCTGATCGATCAACCGACATCGGTGTCAAAGTGCTAGTCAGCGATCCCCTCGCTGCCGTGTCAAGCCAGGAGAGCCGAAAGTCATGAAAACTCTCTCCGAGCGCAGCTGGCAGCAACCCGCCCTCCTCGCTCAGCGTCCCTTTCCTGCCAGATACTGCAGGGTTTTCAAGATCTGAGCCTAAACCCTACACCCTAATTCTCAAACCGTACACTTCTGCGCAGGGCGTGCCGCTGCTGCCGCTCATCGACGAGACGCGGATGTTGCAGACTGCTGAAGGAACCCCGTCTCACACCGTGATATGCTGTAGGGTTGAGCATAGCACCAACTACTGCTGCAGGGTGTGGCGCTGCTGCCGTTCATCGACGAGACGCGGCTGCTGGAGGCGGTCACGCCGCGGGAGGAGACGCTCACGGAGGAGGAGCGCTACCGCAACGCCAAACGCTACGAGCTCCTGTTCCTGGCCTCCTGGCACCCGCTGGCGCCAGACGTGTTCTCAATGGCGGAGGAGGGCGCCGGCCTCGCCGGCGAGGCGCGCTCGCTCGCGTCCGCACCCGTCGACCCCGCGGTGCACATTCCTAGACCCCTGACTTCTCGAAGTGTAACTGAAAATGAATCTTTGCAACAGCATATAATAACAATAATATATTAATTGTATTATACTAATACTGGTGCGGGTTATCATTGGACAGGGCCATAAGGGCATGTGGGTCACGCATATTCCTGCCGGGTTGCTTGCTAAGGGCAGCTCGCAGCCACAGGCATGTGCCGCCAGCAGGCGTCTTAGTGACATCGCTGCGGTGCTGGTGAGCGTTTGACACGGGCTGCCTGTGTGTCTGTGGCTGCCATGTGCTGCTCTGGTGCACCACTGCATCCCCCGTCCTGGTGCGTCCCCTGAAGGTGCTGCAGACGACACCACCCAAATGCAATGCCAGCAGCAACGGTCTGCAGCATGACTAATGATGAACCTGTGGCTCCCCCAAACCTGCGGCTGACATGAGGCGTGAACGGCGCGCTGCTGCTGACGGATGGCAAGGCGGCAGGCTGCAGAATTTCGCGCTGCAGTGCCAATTCATCCGCAGCCTGACTGATCTCGACATGCCCATGCTGTCCCGCAGCTCACACGCGGCATGAACGGCGCGCTGCTGCTGACGGGCGGGGAGGCGTGCCCGGCGGTGGTGCCGGCGCCCTTCTCGCTGGGCCCCGACCTGACGTCCAACGCTGTTGTCGCCGCGGGCTTTCGGCTGCCCCCGCACCAATTCCACGCGCCCAGGTGCACGCAGAAAAGAGTCGCACTGCATACAAGTGTAGAGAGTCTGGTGCAACTGCAAAGTCATTGCCTGGACATTGGGGTGCACCATTGCGAACCTGTCCTTCATTGAGCGGGAAAACCAAATCATTCAGATTGTGACCTAATTGGTGTATTGGCCTGCAGGCTACTGGAGGGGCATGTGCCGGAGCCGAAGCGAGTGGAGCACGTGGACCTGCCGCCGCCAAAGCCGCTGTGGCACGAGGACAATCGCGGCCGTCGGGTGCAGCTCTCTCTTGCCCTGGACCATGGCCTGCGGCCAATCTTAACAGGCATCCCATCACTGCACCTGTGCAACGTATTGCCTTCTGGTGTTGTCTCATCGAGTGAACATTCAGGCATGGCAGGCAAACAACGCCTTCTTGCTCATGGTGTTGCTCGGTGAGACATGCACATCGCCCGCAGTTGATCAGCAGTTGCGCGGTCAGAATGCCACTGGGCAGCACAGCGCGTAATGACGAATGCCTCGTTCTGGCAACTGCAGGGCTTCCACGCGGAGCGGGAGCAGCGCGGGCTGACGGGCTACGGCGCCGCGCACGCGCCGCGGGGGCCGCCGACGCAGATCGGCCCCGCCGGTGTCCGCATGCTGCAGGCGGGGCTGGGCGGCGGCGCTGCGGTGGCTCCTCCTATGCACTACGGCCGCGGCGGCGGCCCCCCGCAGCCGCAGCTGGGTCCCCCCGGCCCCTACGCCAATGGCGGCTACGGCGGCCGCGGCGGCGGCGGGTACGGCGGCCCGCCGCAGCAGCAGCAGCCCGGGGGGTACAATGCAGCACCTCCACATGTGTATGGCGGTAGCGGCGGCGGGCGCAGCGGCTTCGGCGGCCGCGGCGGCGGCGGCGGCTTGGGGATGGCGCCCATCGCCGCGCAGCAGCCGGCGTTTCAGCAAGCCGCGCCGGGCGCGTACCAGGGCGGCCGCCCGCGGCCCGGCTCGCAGCCGGCGTACAGCGCGCAGCAGCCCGCCTACCAACAGGGTCCGCTGCAACAGCCCGCGTACCAGCAGGGTCCGCCCCCGCAACAGTACGGCGGTGAGCCTGCGCTTATGTTCTCACCTGTTTGCTGTCTCCAGTGCTGTCTGAGCAATGTCGTAGTGTCTGCACAGCCGTCTGTGTGATCTGTGAGCCGCCGCGCTGTGTGGGCCTGTGCTGTGTGGGTCAGACTGCAGGAACACTTGCATTTGGTTGCGAGACTGGTTGATGCCACACCGCAGGCCCTCAGCAGTACCAGGCGGCGCCCGCGCAGCAGTACAGCGCTCCGCCGCAGCAGCAGTACGGCCAGCAGCTCCCGCCTCAAGGGGGCTACGCTGCGCAGCGCCCTTACGGCGCGCCGGGGAGCTACGCCGCCCCGCCGCACCAGCAGCAGGGTTACAACCAGTCGCCGGTGCAGCAGTATGGCGCGCCGCAGATGCAGCCAGAGCTGCCGCAGGCGATGTTGAGTGCCAACCCTTTCGCGCCACTCGTGCGGCAGGGGCCGCCTGCCGGCGGTATGGCGTTGCCGCCGGGCGGCGGGCGGGGTGGCGGGCGGAGGGACCCCCGCCAGCGGTAGAAGTGCAGATGTAATGACGACAGAATGCTGCTTTGGCATGCCAGCTCGGCTGCTGGCATGCTTGTGCTTGGGGATGACCAGACCACGAGAGAGGATGCTCTCATCAGATTCTTTGCGGCGTCCGACAGGTTTGCAACGAGGCTGCTGCTCGTGATCTGACGGGGCGCGCTAGAGAACAAGCTGGCTGCACGACCACAGATGCGCAGTGTTGGGGTGCAAGCAAGATTTGTTTGCTAGTTGCTCTTCGGTACTTACATCAGCAACACGCGCATGTGCTGCTCAAGTCTGCGTTGTGCACCTCGGACACATATCTGAAGATTTGCAGCGCATCCACTCCTACCCTCCGCTCACCCACACCAGTCCTTCCCATACCCGTCGAACCTCCAGCCTGATGGTTTGTTGCAAAGCATGATGGACATGGTGAACCTTTGCTCGAACCACCTCCGTGAGCAGATACAAATTAGGGATATCCAGTAGTGTGGACTTTAGTGGGTCACTGTAGCATTCTACCAGCAACCGTGCGGCATTGCAACTACGTCCTCTCAACATGCTGTCAAATGCTGTACCGCTGCCAAACCAGTCATGCTGTTAGCATGCAGACATAGATCGTTCCCCCCTGTCCACCGCTTGCAGCCGCGCACTCTCATGCTACTCAAGCCATCGCATGGCTCCATCACGAAAGGCAGGCATCAAAGTGCAGGGGGTGTGGCTCCAGGGTGGCGATGTCGAGCAGCACCGCGATGCCTGTCTTGCGGAACTCCGGCACCGCGATGATCCGCACCTTCTGCCCCTCCGGCCCTGCCCACGCAGGCGACAGCTTTTCATATAAGTGGTTTGCGGAGTGCGAGCAGCGGCGCTGGAGGTGCATGAGTTTGGAATACAAGTGCAGAGGACGGTCATTTCTGATCGTTAAGTGGACGCAAACACTAGCGGCAAGGGACAGGGCACACCTGTCACAAGGCGGGTGCCGTAGGAGGGCTGGCAGCCGGCGAAGAAGACGGCGGGCGCGGATGTCAGGATGAAGGGGTCGGTCTCGGACAGCGGCATCGCGGCGAGGGTGTCGGGCGCCGTCGGCACCATGTGCCGCCAGCCCAGCATCGCCTCCAGTACATCCAGCCGGTTGTCCATGTCCGAGTACCTGTCGTGAAGAACGAGGCATGATGCCGAGTTCCTTGTGGACGCCATGCGGCATTGGCGCAACGAGCAGCCGGCAGTCACACCAGCCCGCGGCTGCGAAAGTGACACGCCACAGAACGCACACACACGCTCATGGGCTAGCAGAGTTTGCTTGCGATGAGCAATGGTCAAAAGGGAGCGCACTTCCACACGTCGTCCACGTTCTGGCCCGAGGTGCCCAGGAAGGTCGTCCCGTCGGCGGCAAACTCGTGCGGGTTGGTGACCGAGGTGAAGGTCGCGAAGCTGGCGGCGCCAGGAAACAGGCACCGGTGCAGCGGCTGCTGCGGCAGCGCGGCGGACGCCGGGTCGCCGCCGCCCGGCATCGCGTCCACGGGCAGCCCCGCCGCCAGCTGTGTGAAGCACATGTCCATCTCCCTGCAGCAGATCAGAACTAGTCAAGTCAGTCCCCTGGAACGCTGGTGTTCTTCTAGTGCCCGCGCCGAATGACACACATGCCGGAAGATCAGGCATAGGACTAGCTTCTGCCACCCTAAGAGCAAGCCGCAGAGCAGGAGCATGGCATCTTGAGTGTGGCAAGATAAACGGTAGGCTGCAAGGCGCACCGGACAGGCTGCAGCACGGTGTTGGCGGCGCGAAATGACGCGTGCGTGGTGGGCGCCGCCAGCGCGTCCACCGCCCCGCGATGCATCAGGCCACCTGCCACCACCAGCCGCACCACCTGCACCATCGGGTCGCGTCCAGCATGTTGACCGCAGCAGGTGACCTTGGAGACTTTCGATTGAAGATGCATTAGCCGGCGCACGGGTGCCAGGCTGATGGCCCTGGCAACAGCTTGAGATCTGCTCATATTCAGCTAGGTGCTGACAAGGCCTGCCCCAGCAGCCTGCCCGCCATGATTGCAATCCAGTTGTGTGGAGTAAACGCCTGCATGAGTCATGATATTGGCGTGATGCAAAAGTCACCTGGGCGGCCTGCGCTTGGTCCTCGGGGCCGCCGAGTAGCCCCGTCAGCCAGTCCACCAGCAGGCTGACCGCCAGCGGCTCGCCGGCGTCGCCGCCGACGCCGAGGCCGCTGACCAGCGCGATGTACTTCCTGCTTCCGCGTCCGCCGCCGCCGGCGGGCGGCACCGATCGCGCCGGCTGCGGCGGCAGCCCTGCGGGCCGCCAGTCGGTGACCTGGAAGCTGCCGCCGGCCGCGGCGCTGCCGCGCACCATGACCGCCACGCCTGCGCGTGTGCAGGCGGGCGCCGTCGAGTTCCAAAGAGTGTGTGGCAACCGAGCTCGAAAACGTGTGGCAGCTGACGTCTTCGTTCTGGACTTCAGTGGCTGCATCTGTCAGGGGCATGTTGTGGTAATCCCCCTTTTCGGCAGCCATTCATGGCCGTCGAACAGCGGTGCATGTGCGCTACAAGATGTGGTGCAATATGATCACAATGCCCCTCAGGGCACACAGCCACCGCACCGGTGGTGGCGCAGCCGATGAGGGCGTCGGTGCCGCGCGGGATCCTGTGGCTGCATGTAGTCCATGCGCTCAGCAGAGACGTGCGCGCAAAAGGGGGATCATGTTGCGGATGCTGAGGCGGCCGTGCCGCACCGGTGGTGATGCGGCCGATGAGGGCGTCGGTGCCACGCAGCACCATGCGCGCCTTCTCGTCCTCCAGTATGAGAACATCGTCGCCCGCCGTTAGCTTGCCGGGCCCCACCGCCCCGCCCACTCCCCGCTCCTATGCAGACACGGGGGCAGCGGCTGGCCTTCAACTTGCCCAATTGTCAATGTGATCAAATGCTGCTGCCGCCGCCGCCGCTGCCACCCTGTCGGGTGCGTCTGTGGCACTGCAAAGAGACCAGCCGAGCAGCGGGCCACTTCTGCAGCGTTGGCATGAATCTACTTGCTGAGCGCAGATCTGCTAAGAGCGCCGAATGCGCACCCTGACATACTCGTCCAGGATGTTGGGCTTGAGCCGCATCTCCTTGTACGCGGTGCCGATGACGATGCTGTCCTGCCCCTCCGGCAGGTTCAGGATGCCCTCCACTGCGCGGCACCAGGGCGGCAGCCCAATCAGAATCTAGCAATTGGGCAGAAAGGTGGAGCCTGGCTGCGCGAAGATGTAGCACATCCTTGCCGAAATGGAGTCTGCTACCGAACCAGAGCGTGCAGCTCACCTGGGACGCCGGGAAACTCCTTTGCGGCGCGCGCCGTGAGGATCGGGCGCATGAGCGTGAGCCTTACGAAGTAGCTCTGCGCGTACTGCCCATACGCCTTCTCCTTGATACGGAAGCGTTGCCCCTGCACAGTCAAGAGTGAACGTATACGGCCATGACATCTGCATGGCCCTGTGCTCCAGGCTCTTGTCCGGAGCATGCTCTCGGCGCACAGAAAGTGCTGCAGCAAGCAAGGTGCGTCGCAGGAGCATCATGCCGGCGGCCTGGCGCACCGTGTTTTCGTACTGCACCGTGCTGCGAGCGATGGGCGGCGGAGCGACCATGTCGGCTGGCGGCGCCGACATGAGGTCGGCGCCGTTGCCCTGCCTGTGCACCATGGAGCGCACGTCAGACGGTGCCGGGAGACATGTGCAGCAGCGGCGGCGGAGGCACGGTCACCCGCGACTAGCAACTACTCACCTAGCATCGTCGACCTCCATGGGCAGGCCTCCCATGTGAGGGCTCTCAGTCGCTTCCAAAAGGTTGTCTGTATGTTGTCGATGTTGTTATTCTTGTCACGAGTTGTGTGCGCTAGCGTGCAACCTGTTGTATGCAATCACGAGTCTGCACTCATGATTGTGTCCGCAAGTCTGCACTCATGATTGTGTCCGCAAGTCTGCACTCATGATTGTGTCCGCACCACCCAGCTGGAAATGTTCACTGCGTCTGAGGTGCAATCAAAGGCGATCCAGAGCTTTTTCCCAGGTTGCGCCCGCTGGGGAAACGGTGGGTGTTTCAATTTCAAACTAGTGTGTCTCTCAACGAAATTTGATAGTTGTAGCCGCACACGCAGTTTCTTGCGGGAGAGCTCTGTCAGCGACACAACACCTCAAGAAACTCATAATACCACCGCAGAGTGACTCAAACCGGCAGATGGCACGCCATGCTCTGACCGAGCCGCTCCCGTCCGTCCATATTTCTCCCCCTGCATGCACGTGCATGATCCATGTGTTTTGTCGCGAGCGAGCGTTGGGCAGGATCGTCGGCCAATCTCTGGCATCATCTACTTCATGAGTGCGGCACATTGGTGTTGCACCGAACAGCCCGCACTACGCAGACCAGCAGCTGATTCTTCGGTTCGAATGATGTGACGAAAGATTGCTCGCAAGCGCCAGCAGAACGCTCTGTCGGCTCTCTGGATCCTCTGGCTTGATTACCGCTGACCATATCCATCGATATCTTCGCCGGAGCCAAGAGTGCGTGTCCGAGCTTGCTACAGGTGAGCTGCCAGGAAAGTTGCGCAGAAGCCAAGCTCCAACCCACATCATCCGCTGCACACACTACACTGCACGAGCGTCTTGATGTCAACATGCCCAACACGGTTGTTCTTGGCTGCAGACGAAAGGGCTCCGCCTGATGGGCGCCTCGCCGGCGCTGCCCCGTGCGTCACGACACCGCCATGCTGCACGCCGTGCTTGAGGGCATCGCCGGCGCGCCGCGCGCTGCCGCGGACGCCCTCGTCCGCAGGCCGGCCGCCTGGCTGTGGCAGTGCTGCGTGCGGCAGAACCATGCCGTCGCCGGGCCGCCGATGTGGCTGCGGCCTCGCGGCGCCAGGTCTGGCATGCTGGGCGCCTGGGACACGACGCGGGCCGCCGAGCTCTTCTTCCCGCTCCTGACCATGAGCATCTACGGTGCGATCGCTCTTACTTAGTTCATGCCTCGTGGAAGCAAAGGCACCGACAGTGGTTTGGACAAGTGCCGCAGTCCACAGATCAGCACCTCATGCATCCGCCGTCAGGCGTTCAAAACTTCGCAGAGTGGCAGGATCCACGCCATTAGGGTGCACTCCATGGACGTCTGCAGGCGCGACGCACTACCTGCGCTGGGCGAACCTTGCGCGAGCTGTGGGCGTGCGCATGAACATGCGCTCCAAGGCGCTGGTTTTCGGCTCCTACATGCTGCTGCCCAACCTGCTGGTGCCCGTACTGGACCTCCGCTGCCTGCACATCGTGCTGGTGCGCCTGCCTGGCTGCGGTGCAGGCATAGCTGCGGATTCTCTGCAGCCCTGCTGGCTTTGATCCGCATCTGCATTGCAGTGTGCTGTTGTGTTGTAGGTCCCTCGCATGTGCTGTGGGTACCAGCTTCTAGGGAACCGTCTTGGCGTTTTTGACTGCCAACGCGCGTTGTTCTGCTTGCGCAGTGCATTGTCGTTGCGGCGAACAACCTGTTCCTCTACCGCGAGGTGACCTGAGATTCATGTCACATCGGATTTTGGCTTCCCACCGCTTTAAACACAAATCAAACTCAAATTAAATTCAAGAACAATTCGCGCCTCAGCAGATGCTGTGGGGATCACACCTGCCGATGACCCCAAGCTGCTGCAGTTTTCGCACACCACCTTTCCGGTATGCGGTTTCCAGGGAACCAATCCTGCATCTGAGGCGCTCACTTGTCCGCCTGCTGCAGTTCTGCATCATGGAGCAGATGGCGACATATGGCCAGCGCCTGCCCGGCGAGCCGATGCTCGTTGGTGCATTCCAGGTGGGTGTCTTATGGCAAACGTAGGTCGAGGTTGCCAGGCACGGGCATCTGCAGGCTCGTCCTTACGTCATTTGCCTTGTCAGAAGCTCGCAAGTGGCCCGTAACTGGCAGCGTCTGGGCCTCGGGGTGGAAACAGTGTCTTTGTCGGTTCGCAGGCGGCCAATGTTCTGCACGACGCCTTTGAGGAACCGGGTGTCATTTTGTGGCGCAAGGTGCGCCTGCAGCCCTTGGCTGCCAATCTTGAGCTTGCTGTGCAACTGATCTCATGCAACCACCCGACCAAACATTGGAGGTAACAGACAATGCGCTTCGTGTGCAGGTGCGGCGGCATGTGCCATCATTGCTGACGCCAGGACGCCTGACTAAGCTTCGAATAGCTTAGCTGCCAGTCGGAGATGGACGAAAGGGCTTCGATGATGGGCGGACAATATTGCATTCTGTACTTGGCCAATTGCTGCTCGTTGTGATACGATCGTTTATACGATGGCTGTACCTGTCCTGGCATTGAAGTATCGTGTGGGTACGTGGGCAATGTGAAATTCACTATTGAATCTCCTTTCAAACCTCGTCTTGAAAGACGTCAAGAGCAACCTAACAAGCTCTTGCACGGGAGAGTGTCCATCTTTCAAGCTCAGCGATCATGTCCTCAACATTCATCATGTGTCCGCTTGTTCGAGAAACCATCGGAAGTTGACAACCAGCTCCTTGTCCGGACCAGCAATAAATCGCGCAACAACAATGTCACCATGCTTCAACGACAGGCTCGCAACATCGCCATCGAAAACACAGTCGCGGTGCGCAGGTCAGTTTGCAAATGCCGTAAACTATGACTCTGCGCGCCAGCAGCTGGACAACGCTGCCGCCATGTCCCCTCTCCAAAACAGCCGGTGCAGCGCACGACTCCCTGCCGATGCGCCACCGCCTTGCGGGCGGTGCCCCGCATGGTGGGTTCTGAATGGCGCAATCCGGCCGCTGCTCACAGCAGCTGGCTCTCACTGCCGTCCAGTCCGGTGCTCTGCGACTGGCTGAGCTGCACGCTGTTGCGGCGGTCCCAGTTGCGCGCAGGCGTCACGGCGATGTCGCCGAAAGGCGCCGCCTGCGCCAGCCGCACTTTCTTGTCCTTCTGCAGCTGCAGCGTCTCGAAGAACGCCCGCGCCGCGAATAGCCGGTCCCGCCCTTTGAGCACGCCCTGCTGCGGCGCCAGCACCGCCTCCTTCACCTGCAGCAGCAAGCCGCAGGCTTGATGGAATTTGTTGGGAGGTGCAGACTATGGAGGGCAGCGAGTGGTCTGAGGTCAGGGACTACAACCAACAAGCAGCCATGTTCTTGCAGGACGGCAGGTCGACAGGCAAGTGTGTTCACACCCATTTCTGTAGTCCCACACACTGGCGCTCTTGAAATGAAAAATCATAAAACCTGAGGAGCATGGTGCCAGCAATCAGGATGGCATCCCAATAAGGGATAGGCGCACCCGTACAGCCGCGAACTTGCCGGCCAGCCAGGAGTCCACCTCCTTGCGCACGCGGCCGGCATTGCTGGCGTCCATGTCCGACTCGTCGCCGCCGCCCAGCACTGCACCATATCAAAGTGATGTTTCAAGATTCGTAAATCCAATCAGAAACGCCTCGACTGCTTCCGCTGCTACTGCGTCCGCGTCCCCGCCGCCGCCGCCCAGCGCTGAAAAAGGGTCCAAAAGCCGGAGTTCAGAAGCCACAACAATCGCCTTGCCGGCATGAAAGCGGCTTTGGCTGCCGATGCTGCTGCTCACACAACTGCCAGCATAGAACGGAGACCTTTGATGTCTCTAAGCTGGGAACAGGCCAAACCGCATGCCGTGGCTAGCAGCGTGGTAACCACAGCATCGCTGCAGGGCAGCAGCAACAGCTGCAGCACCGCGCCAGGCAGGCGTGCCAGGAAGGTGAACGCACCCGAGCCACTGGCAGAGGGGCGCGGCACGCCGCTCAGCGACAGCCGCGCCCGCTTGGCGCTTGGCGGCACGCTTCCGTCGCGCGCCTCCGGCCCTGCACATGCAGGCAAAAGAGAGTCTACACAGCCTGTCGACGAGGAAAGCATAGCATAACATGCACGATCGGCCAAGCCCTGCCCAGTCAGTGCTTGAGACAGCAGGGCTATACAACCGCGAGCCCTTGCTGCAAAATTGTGGTCAGTCTGCATATTCGCAGTTGGTGCTTCAGATGCTGTTTAATGCCCCGCTGCTGCGGCAGTGCTGGCCGCAGGGGGGCAACGCCGCGCACGGGCAAGGAGCCACCGTACTGAGTTGACACAAAAGTCACCCGTGTGAGGCGCGTCAGGCGCCAATTCGTCAGGCTGGTAGTCCATCGCGTCCGGCATCGGCAGCTCGCTGTCCGCGTCAAAGCCTGCGCCGCCGTCCGGCGCGCCGGCGGGCGTCGCCTCAATGCCGTCTGCGTCGATGCCCTCCCCTCCCGCCGGCGGCGTCTGCGGCGGCCGCGCCGGCAGCCGCGGCGGCGGCGGCGGCATGCCTGTCGCCGCGCTGCCCAGCGCGGCGCGGATGAGGTCGTACAGCGGCGGCGCCATCGTCGCCGAGTGCGCGGGCCAGTACATGCGGCTCTGCGCTGCTGCGTCGCTCTGCATCGCCTGCCGCAAAAAGGCCAGTCAGGTCAGAGGTCCGATTGTTTCAGAGCAGGGAAGTGCTCCTTCAGCCTGGGCAATCTGGAAGGGAAGGGCCACCACCATGCTCTGGCCGGCGCATGGCCGGGAGCAGAACAGGTCGCCGGAATCAGTTGGATAGCTGCTGTGTCTGCAGCACACCGGATGCTTTGGCCGTAGAAGACAGGACGACATGCGGGGGCAGAATTACTGTGAACACTGCAAAACCACCTACATTAGAACAGGGCCGCACCACATGGTCAGGCGGCAGCGGGGCGCTGCTTTTGAGCCGCTTGACCTGCGGCCCGCGGTCCGTCATCAGCGACGCCCGATCGCGCAGCAGCGCGGAGATGACGGAGGACGGCAGCTTGGTGTTTGGCGCGCCGTCCGGCTTCACGTCCAGCACCGGCGCCCGCCGGCTGGACTTTGGCCGCTTTTGCCGCGCCGGCGAGCGCTTTGACGCATCCGTGTCCACTCTGTTGGGAAAACACGCACAGCTCATCCTCAGCTGCGCCTCAGCTGATACACCACCTTTGGCGGCCATGTATGCATGACGCAGGTGAGCGGAGAGAGGCTCGAGCTGGCAGTGTCTGCACAGCATGCACGCTGCGTCTCCAGCCCACAGAATCACGGCGCCCCGGTAATCAACAAGGTTCCTAGGACGTCACCTAAAACACTGAAGCGCCCCAAGAGGACGAAACAGCACGGTTGAACGGGAGCCCAAGGCTTACCTTGCGGCGGAGCCTGGCTCGCCGTCGGCAAGTGGCTCGATGCTGGGCAGGCGAAAGGGGGCGCCGTCCGGTGAGGCGCCCGCCGCGAGCGGCGACGCCGGCGGCGGCCCGGAGCCCGGCGTCGCCACCGGCTCCAAAAACTCCGGCTCTGGCAGGTCCGGCATCGGAACCTCGCCTGTGGCACGGCGCAACCGGCACCTCTGGATGATGTTGGTATGACGTCGAGGAGTGGGACTGGTATTGCGGCCGGCCGCTGGGCAGAGTGTGGCCCAGTGGGGGCTCAGTGCTCGAGAGGCACATTCGAGGGCTGCAAAACAGTTGCTGGGAGCAGGAGGATGTGACAGCGGAGTGCAACAAGAAGCTTGGCGCACCGTCGTCATCAGGCAGCGGCAGCGCTCCGGGGGTGTGGTCCAGACCCAGGCCGAGCGCGTTGCCGTCCGGGCCGGCGGCGCCATCGGCGGGCGCCGCTCGCGCCAGCTCCGGCTCTTCCGCGCGGAACTCCGCGTCCAGGAACGCGTCGTCGAATGTTTCGAAGGTCTCCGGCTCTGCAGGCGCACAAGTCATTTGTGAGCCCGGCGGCAACACTGGCGCTCTGAGCACGCGGTGGGCGCCACTGGAGAGGGTGTGGCGGAGCACGATATAGCAAACACATGGGAGAATAGAAGACACTTCATCTCTTGGCTCTTGCACACTCATGTCGGTGTTGGTTGTGTTTTGTTTTTCTCACCAGCCATCCGCTGCAACTTTGCCATGCTGCAAGCGTGATGCACCTGGTGCAACATCAGGTGACTGTAAGAGTGGCAGCGCGCACGCACCTCCAAAATGCTGGCTGTCATGTCCGAACAGCCCGCTGCCCATTTGGCTGTGCTCCTCCTCCACAAAGGCGATGGAGGAGCGGCGGCCGCGCGGCGTCACCGCCCGGGGCGTGCCTGTCGGCGTCTCACCGAACCTGCAGAGAAGACAAGAGCGTGCTCAGCTGTGATGCGAAACTCGGTCGCTGAATACCAACGTGAACACGCAGTCACTTGGCAAAGGCAGCAGTGCTCGGCATTGAGGGTATGAGTACGTGATTGGCAGATGGCGAGCAGGGCAATTCATTGTCGGTATCACAGAAGAGGAGCGGCACGCACGCGTCAAAGTTGATGCCGGAGCTGCTCTGGAAGATGTCGTCGTACATCTTGTCGGGCAGGTTGATTTGGTCCGGCGCCGCCGCCATGCTCTCCGGTGGCAGGTCCACATCCGCCGGTTTGCCCATCTGTTTCGTGGAGCAGCAACACGGGTGAGGGCCTTTGACGTGAAGCAACAGAGACGAGGGCTTTGACTGGATCATCCTCAACTGAACTCGCCAGTCTGACGCCGCTTTGTGGGGCCGACCCTGCAGGGTACAGCCGCCAGCGGCTGCATACCCGATGTATCATGCTGTACTTCGTGGGAGAGAAATCCACCATTACGATGCTGAATGAAGTGCCGAGCACACACCTGGCGCAGCTTGATAAGGGCGCCATTGGCATCGTTCGCCAGGTATTCGACCTGCTTGTAGTAGATTCGCACGACGCCGAGCATCAGCTGACCCGACAGCCGCAGCGCCAGCGGCGCCTCCGGCGAGATGATGCGGTCTGCGTGTCACACAGTATTCGCCTTCATATAGAACACGCCAGCAGGCGTGCTGCACAACTATGCGAGCGGCGGCATGCGAGCGGCCACCCAGGCACGAAAGCAGCAGTGCGGGGAGGGGGGCAAAGAAATGCACTCACCGCATGAATCCAGGATGTTGGTGCCGGACACCTGCTGCTTCTTGAGGTAATTCTTGTCATGATGCGCCGCGATCCACACGATCCCCAGCGGCCCTTTGCGGGCCAGTATCTGCGCAGAGTAGAACATGATTCCGCGCCGCCCGCAGCTGCTGGAAGCTCACTGCTGGCCGGGCGGGCGAGTGTGACGCCCTGCCGAGGTTCAGGGCGTTGTGGCTGGCCCTTTGTGTGTCATTCCCCCCTTCTCGCCTTTGCTGCTGGGCGCCGGAAAATGGCTGTCAGCGCCTAGAAGCAGCTCCACAGTCGATCAGCGCATCAAGAAGGTAACCTGCAGCCTCGTGTGTTCTTGCGGAGCAAGCCGAGAGACTGCCCTGTTTGAAACGATTGGTCGTCAGCCTGACCCGATTCTGATGCAAGTCGGACTAGGCGCCCAGGTCTGGACCTGTTACGCGTGGCAAGAGCGAAAGTTCAGAAGCGCTGACGAACGTGAAGTGGCCGGCTCGAATGCCCAGCACGGGCACAGCATGGCAAGGGGTGGATAAACATATTGCGAATCGGCTCAAATTAGGTTTTGAGTCAATCACGCTAGCCTTTGTCCAGCTGTCACCCCACTCTAAAAATTTACAGCTGTGCGGTCAGCTGGCAGGTCCGCGCGCAGTGGATTTTGGTGCAGCTGATACGTAAAAACTCTACCAGTGTATCAATCGGTCATCTGGCAGCTCTCCGCGCGTTTCTACGGCGGCCACAGCTGCTTGTGCGACAGAATTTTTGCCGAGAGAAGCCAGTGTTTGCGCCTGCCGCCTCTCCGATCCATATTCCGCTGCAAGAGTCCCAGCCCCTCGACCTGCAGACCACCGGTGGCAGGGCAACGGTGCGCTTGCGTGCGTAGTCGCTGCCTGTACGCCGTCGTTCGGGCCCGTTTTGGGCTCGACCTCGCGTTGACACGCTCCACCTGGCAAAACAGCTGTGGGGCCGCTGCGACGGTGGACCAGAGTAGCGTGCCCAAGACGCACGATTTGCTGTGCATCGGCGCATTTTGCTCGAGCCAACTCGCTCGTACCTCAGTGTTGGCCTTGACGCCACGATGGTCCTCCCAAGTATACCACCTAGCTGCTTCGCACTGGCGACAACAGTTGCCGGGGGAGGTTCGAGTCGAATCAGCAGTATCGCATCTGCTTCGCTTCTTCTGGTGTAGCGCCGATCACCGCATGCATCGGCTAGGACACTTTCTGTTGTTTAGTGTCGTGCAACTCCCTGCAGGGCCGGCGCAGGCCCGGCTGGAATCCACAGCAGAAGCTCGCTTGCAGAACAGACTCTATCTGTGGAACCCTGCCGGCTGGAGGGCGGAGCTCGGCGTGGCTGGAAGGTCAGCGAGTTGCGGGCAGCGGCAGCCACCTGGTGGGCACAGGCAGCAGGCGTCACAGCCGTGGCGGACCCAACTTTGAACGCTCGGTAAACGTTCAAAAAAACAGGAGAAGCCCGTTGGCTGACGCACTTCGGCATGCCACCGGATCGGGCTCTGTGCGGCCTCCAGCGCCGGCGGCAGGCGCGATGGTCACGCACAGGCGCAGCTGCGATGCTGCTGCTGCCGCTCCTCTGCGCAGCATGGAAGCTCCGCACGGCGGCAGCAGACCAGGGTCCCGGCGGCAGCGGCAGTCCCGGCGGCAGCGGCAGTGGCCCCGGCAGCCCAGACGGCTCTAGAGGCGGCGGCTCTGGCAGCCCAGGCGGCTCCGGCCAAGGCGGTCCTGGCATCCCCGCTATCGAGCGTGGGGCACACTACTGCTCCGATAACAGTGAGTTGCTGACCGCATTTCCTGACCTTGACTCCTGGACCACTTTCGCGCGCACTGCATCACGATGTGCGCCCTCTTCCTGCTCTCAGTCAATGGCGTGGGTGCAGTGTCGCGGAGGGTGGTGTGGGCGACCGCCACTGCCAACGGCCGTAACTGCGCTGCCGCCTGCCGCGGCTTCAATGGCGGCTCCAACAAGCCCTATGTCGCGCTCAACGTGGGTTCGAAGTATGCGCCAGCCTTCCTGTGCAGGGCATCGGTGCGTCCTTGTCCCCGCCAGAGCTGCTGGCCCATCCTGCAAAAATTCCTTGCACTTTCCATGCCGCCCTCTGTGCCACCCCTGAGTTGTAGATCCGTACCTGAATGCTGCCCCATATCCCAAACAGGACCCGTCGTTCGGCGGCAGCAAGCGGGCGGGCTGCAGCACCAACAACAGGGGTAAGGCTGAGCCGTGCTACGGATACGCAAACGGCGGCCCCAAGCAGGCGACCCGCTCGTCCATCCTGTCGAGCTACAGCATGCAGTGCGGCTGCGTCGCCGACCGAACACGCAACTCCCACAGCGGCTGCCCAGCGTGAGTCTCCTGCCACATTCCTGCTGCCCTGACTGACGATGAATGAATGACAGCGGCAGCTGTCTCTTGCGCTGCTGCTGCCTCCTTTCAAATTCTCGGAATCATATCGATTGGGTCATTTCTGCGATTATCCGCCGAGCAGGCCATTCATGTGTTGGCAAGCCGCAAACCTGAGCCATTTGCTGCGCGCAGGGCCATCTGGAAGCTGCACTCTGGATCTGGGACCAGCTGCCGTTCAACATGTGAGTCCTACGGGCACCGCAATGCAGTAGAGGACACCCCGGGGCAGAGCCACTACGTGTGCCGCCCCACGCCGCCTGCCGGCCAGTCCAGCACCCGCATTGGCTGGGCGGCCTATCAGGCAAGTTTTCCGCACATTCCTGCACTTTTGTGTTGAAAGCGCCCAGCGCTGCATGCCCCAGGCCTGTTCGATGCTGCGCTGCCATCTGCTTAATCCCAAGCTGCCTTTCCCATCGTGCAAGCTTTCCCGTTGTGCAGCGGCCGCATGCCCGTGTCCAATCAAGCCAACGAAGGCTGACGATGCGTCATCCCTTGACTGCAGACGGGGATCGGGCCATCAAAGTCCGGCATCGCGTGCCACTTCGTGTCGCGCAATGCTGTGTCTGGCGACTTCCTCAGCGTCTACAGCTTCGATTTTCAGTGCCTCTGCATCTGAAGCAGGCAGTGTCTGGGGACGCATACACTGCGGAAGGCAAGGGTGACCGTGTGTTCGGCGGCGCATACCTAGCAGCGGCAGCGATGACAGAAGTAGAGATCAGTATCCGACAAAGAACGCAGCAGCAGTCTCGCATCTTCTTGAAGCGAGTATGACCTGGGGCAGATGTGCAGCTGGCAGCAGGCGACCTGGATCAAATGGAGCCGTCGCCGCGCAGACCGCAGGCGGTATTGGGCGTGCACCCCAAAATTCTCATGTGTGCTGTGCCAGCACGCATGTCTGGACGGTTTTCGTCCTTTCAGGCGAGGTAGACGAGTAGCTTTGTGGTTTTTGGCCGGCGCTCCGGCGGGCACGTTCACGAGAGCAGATGTCGGCTTTGTCGCTGTTGCATCGCCGTCAGATGCGCAGCTGGCCATGCCGCCCCCGCGTGCTGGCTCCTTGTGCCTTTGACCGGCAATGCAGCAACGCGCTGCTTGGTACGCACAGACGTTGTAATCGAAAGCATCATCACAGAGGTGGTCAACATGAAGCATGCTGTACCAAAGGGTTTTCTTCACAGCCTCTAAATGCCCCACCACGACAAAACCCTGGAACAGATCTGCCATGTCACCGCCACCTCAGCGCACGCAGGGGGTAGGAGCCTGAGCGCGCTGGAGACGGGGCGGGCATTGCGCTTGTAGGGTGTTGGACTGACCGCAATCCGCGCAGCAAGCAGCTGCTGCAACACGGGCCACCTTCCGGAAGCTGTCAGCACCAGCGCACGGCGCCGCAAGCCAAACGGCGGGCCCAGCCTAATAGCACTGGAATGCAGCTATCCAGCGGCGCTTGCCGTTTGCTCTGCTGCACTCTGTGCATTAGGCCTGCCGGAACTGGCGCTCCCGCGGGCGATTTGGTTGCAAGGAGTGGCCGGTTGCAGCGGCGTTCGGCGCTGCAATGCGCAATGCCCGTCTTCTGCGCGCTCAGGCTCAGGCCCCCTGCGTGCGCTGAGGTGGCGGTGACATGGCAGATCTGAGCAGGTTTTCGGTGTGGTGAGGTGACGCCTGCGTTTCCTGGAGTGGTCAGCAATACAGCGCATTACTAACCTGGCTGACCCACTAAGCTGGCTGACTGCAGCAATCGAGACCATTCCGTTTTGCTCGCGAGGAGCCTCGTCGACGCTTGACACCCCGTTGGCCACTTCTTCTAGCTTTGAATAGTCGGAGCCATGCACTCTGGATCAATGCCGATGATGATGCTGTCGGTGAGTGCGGACGTTGAGGAGCAGCCCAGTGCACATGCCAGCCGTTTCCGTGCAAGCACGTTGCTGGCATACAAATGTACTGAAACGCCTGGTCGAATGATGCACCAGGCGTTACAGGGGGCATGCGGTGATATCGCAAGTGCTGTTTTCGAACAATCTGCCACCGCCGCCCTGCCACGCGCTGCCTTCTCCATCTCCTGCCGCGTATGGACTGCATTCTCATCCTGTTCGCAGGGAGAGAAACAGCTGGGAAGTTCCTTGGCCGCTGCTGTCGTGACCGCTGTTCTCTTCTTCATCGTTGTCGTGGGAGCCATCGCCAACCTTGGTGCGGCGATAGCCGCCGCTGGCGACTGGCTCGGCTGCATTGCCTGCATGGACGACGGTCATGCTGTGACTTTGATTTCGTACTCGGTCGACTGATGCCACCTCTGTGGCTGTGCAGCTTACACCAGATATCCCTTCTACAACGTAGTCATTGTTTCGGCAGCATGTGAGTCGTGGGGCACATGCTCCGGGTTGCTATGCAGGTCGGAATGTGCATGCTGGGATGCTGTGAGACTTTGTTGACACATCCAGATGTGCATCGAAAGGTTGCTTGCAATAAAAACGATCAACTCGTTGATGTTGTGGCGCAGTCCGCTGCATCGCCTACGGCTGCCGGTGAGGGGGCCACTCTTCGTGCTGGCCATGCATGCCAACACGTGTGAAACTTCTGTGCGGCTGTCAGTGCGAACCTCACTACATTGATCTGGATTCCCAGGGCGGCCTACCTGTCACACTTCCGGCCTGCGCTGGAAGGCGTCTTTCTGGTGTGTGCCTGCAAAGCACGTTGGCGCATCGCATTACCCGGCCATGCCTGTTGACGCAGCCCATGAGCGCTCTCAGCTGACAGACACCGCTGCTGCTGCTGCCGCTGCTGCTGCAGGCTTTTTCCAATGCGGGCTACGGCGTCAACCTCGTCGTCTTGCACCTAGTCCAGGCCAGCTGGTACGTACACATCTCCAACCGGTACTCAGACGCGCTGCCGGAGTGCTGCAAATACCGGCTCCAAATCATCACGGGAACCACAGCTTCCCGCTCGTCAGGTTCTGCTTGACTCGGTCTTGTTGTACCTGACAGGTGCACACATGCAGTGCTGACGTCCATGACGGCGCGGGAGCAAAAGTTCTGGAGGATCGCCTCGTATGTCCTCATCATCCCTATCATTTGCTTCGGTCCCATCATCGGCGTGGTTGCCGCCGGCTACATCTTCGGTGTGTATGCCCCCACTGGTCTCTCGTACATGTCGCACTGTCTGCTGCATTGTGGAAGCAGGCAGCAGTCTGAGGGCCGGCGCACTCTGCGGTTTCAGTTAAATTACGGTCTCTGCGACACTTGGCAACGTTGAATGCCTATGTTGCGCAGGCGACCTGAACCCCCACGGCCAAAATGTCGGCTCCAGGCTGCGATCCATCGCCACTTGGGTAAGCAACACGTCAGTGACGCATCCTCCTGATTGCGATGCCCTTGTTGTGACTGCGCACGCAAGCGCTTTGCAAACCGGACGGCTGACATGGCTCATGCGGCCGGGCACAGGGGCTGTGGGGGTGCACGATGACGTTCACGCTGATCAATGCGCGGCTGTTCTTGGCTTCTGTCACGGCTCGGAAGACCTCAGACGGCGAGGTGGCGGTGGCAGCGGCGGATCGGGCGGTCGGCAACGGCAGTGATGCGTCGTTGCCGCGACACACACAGAAGCAGCAGCCGCTGGTGAGGGGCGCAATCGTGCAAATTGCATGACACTGTGCTCTAGTCCTGCCAGCAAACCACAACATATTCTCTCGCCTACGAATCTACATATGAAACCGTAGCTGCTATGAGCTGCCATCTCCTGGCGTTGAGGGATTCTGACCCGTCAAAGCATGTGCACGTGTGGTTGTGCGCAGATTGGCGTGCTTGGGCTGTTATCGCTGCTGCTGCACGTCAGGGCGCTGCTCAACATCGTGGTGCTTTACCCCAAAAAGAAGTACACAGAGGACCACTGGTGGTAAGTGAACGAAAAGTTTGTGGAGTGAAACCCAGGTCCGTTCCTGTAAGGCAGAGCAACGCCTTCATTCCGTGGATGTCAGCACTCTGAAACCTGCGATGGCGTCGACCTGCAGGTACCCTCTGTCGGTGCTGCCAGAGCTCATTGTCATGTTCGCAATGATCACGCCGACGTTGCTCGCGCGCATTGCGCTGTTCTGGCCGCGGCCGCCAGCCGCAGGGCGCGACTTACAGAAGAATACCACAGAAGATGTTTGATGTAGCCTGCGGCACAACAGATATGACAACTAAGCGCAAGCGGTGTAGCGGTGTGATCTGACATGCTGCTGAGACGCGAAGCTACATGGCTCGATCTCAACACTGCGACCTAGAACCGTCATCGGCAGTGCGCCAGTGACCGAGTCTGAATCTGCACGACTGTGCAGTATATTTTTGACGTAGTGAATATACTTGGTCGTGTAATGTCTCTCCGTGACTCGTCTGGTGCTCGTCCTCCGCATGACACCACCTTTGCACTGCGGCTTGTTTTAGGGTGTTTCGTGTGGCACGTTGCAGACTACGTCAAGGGACGGCTAGCCAAGCCCAGGCTGCTCTACAAAAAGAAGTAACTGATACACCTTGGTCCAGCAACGGCAATCACGAGCCCCAGTGAAGGAGTCACCAGGTTTTGGCGTGGACCTGGCGATGGGAAGTCAACACAAACCTGGGCAGTCAATACAACATGCAGGGTCGTCCGTGTTCTTGCGGCCGCAGTCTGAGCCCTGTACAATCGCCGATATTGTCTCACTCTGATGCTGAGTCATACTGCACGAGCGAAGTCAGCAGCAGGCCGGTGTCACCCGTCACCGCTGCACCGTCTTCCGCCTCCTCGTCATTGTTGCTGTCCAGCTTGATATCGCTGTGTTCCGCCACGGCGCTTGGCAGCGGCTCCGGCTCCTGCTGCTCTGCGACGTCCTGCTGCGGGTCCGCCGCGCCTGACGCCTCGGCCGCGGTGGCGTCTGAACCTTCCACCGCCGCCGCGCCCGGCTGTTGGGCGGCTGTCTCAACCCCCGCCGACTCTGCAGGGGGCTGCGGCGGTGGGCTGCCACCCAAAAGCGGCGCAGCAGCCGCGGCAGGCACCTGGGCACCCCCCGCATCTCCAGCATCGCCCTCGACATGGCTTGCCGCCGCCAGGGCTAGCGGCTGCTCCTGCTCCGCGACCGAGGTTGCTCCCGCCACCAGAGCGGGCGTTACTGCAGGAGGCGGGGGCGGCGTCGTTTCCATGGCCCCCTGTGGCGACTGCTGTCCGGCAGGCACCGCCTCTTCTGCGGCCGCCACCTGCTGCTGCTGCTGCTGCTGCTGCTCGCTTTCATGGGGAGGCGCCTGTGACGCTAGGGTGGCATCGCCGGTGGCTGCCTGGCCAGCTGCTTCAGGCGCCGGATACCCTGCCGCAGCAGTTCGTGGCTGCTCCGTCGCAGCAGCCTGTGCCGGCGCCGCTCCTGCTCGGCTGCTGGGAGCTGCCTCGCCAGCCGCCTGACCGGCTGCGGCAGCGGCCGCCGCAGCAGCCGCGGAACCGCAGTTTGGCAGCTCTGCGATTGCGGGGGCAGCGGCTTCCAAGACCGCGTGCGGCGTGCTGGCGCAGGCGTCGGCGGGCCGGCTGACCACATCCACATCCAGTGCGGTGCGGTTTGCCTTCTGCACCGGCGCCAGAGGCGGCACAGCAGCTCCGAGCGGCAGCGGCAGCGGCAACAAGGCTGCAATCGGCAGCTGCAGCGGCACCGCAGCCATGAGCGGACACGGCGACTGATCCGCAGGGGGCGCCAATGGTTGGTCTGCAGGCGGCGCCGCCTCGCCTGGCGCAGCAGCGGCCGTTGGCGCTGCAGCGTCGGGCATCTCTACGTCCGCGGCGATGCCAAGGGCAGCCGCGCCGCTGGTGACGGGTTGCGCTGCGGCTGGCGGCGCAGCCGGCTCGGCCGCGGCACCTACCGCCGCGCCGCTCTGCACTGCCGGCGCTGGCGCCGCGCCAGACGCTGCAGTCTGCAGCGGCGCCGCTGCGGGCGGCGTAGCCGGCGCGCTCGCCATTGGCTGCCCGGCAGCCGCCGTCCACGCCGCCGCCGGCGCCGACTGCGGCCGGGACACCCGGCTCAGGCCGGCGCCCAGCATCGGCGGCAAGTCGCCGGGCCACATGTTGCGATTGGGCGGCCGCGGCCCGGCGCGGGTCGGCGCGGCGTACGGGTTGGCGATAGTCTCCTGCGGCGGCTTGCGCTTGCGGTTGGCGGGGCGGCTGCCGCCGGACTTAGGCAGCGCCTCCGCCGCTGCCTCCGCCTCCGCGTCGCCGACTGCACAACAGGCGACCCCCACGCTTTCGACCACGATCGCAGAATTCAACATCGGATCACAGTGCCTATGAATACGCAGCTCGAAATGGCATCTGCGGTGGTCGCGCACTTGGTGTTGTGCGCACACACTTGTTTTCGTTGCTTGCTGCAGCCTGGGAATGCTCATGCAACAGCCCTGACGCCATGCTGTCCGCGCTGCATTGAACACACTGTCGTTTGAAAAGCAGATCAGGCCGAGAAGCTTGGCGAAGAAGCAGGTGCGCACCTGGGCCGGTCTCGGTGGCCGTGGGGCGGGGGCCGTGCTTCACGTCGCGCGGCGGCGTCGGGCACGCCGGCATGGGCCGGTGCACCGCGTCCTCGTTCATCAGCCACCTGCACACGAGTGTTTGACCAGCAGCGTTGCTGTTCAAGTTCCGACCCTTTCCGTGAATGCACTCCGAGGTAAATGAGGCGCAGATGTGGCCACTTGAAGTACAAAGCAGCTGCGGCACATTCGGCTCGACGCCTTGATGGCCTAGAAGCAGAGCAGAACGGCCCAGGACAGCAGAGACTCTGAACGAAGCGGGGTGGATCTTGGGAGTTGAGATGTCACGTCCCTGTGGGGCATGGCCGCCAGCGCCACGAGCTTCAGGTCTTCACATGCCAAGAGCAACCGTCATGGTGAGATCAGGATTAATCACAGGGAAGGCGCGTGCCTGTGGGGCACGGCGTCCAGGACGACACGCTCGATGTCGTTGTCGTCGTACAGGATGGTGTGCCTTTGCGTCGCCGCCGAGTAGCCAGTCACGGTGCCGCGGTACCAGGCGCCGTCGCCCTCCCAGAACACCTGCCGCCAGGATACAATTGCCTTTCATTACGTTTCGGTTTCATTCTAGCTTGGGTTGCAGGTCTGCGTGGCTGAGTCGCGGCGCAGGGGGTCTTTGGACGCCGGCGCACAGGCGCAACGGCAACCCATGCAGGTAACTGTGAGACACGCACCTTCGACCGCCACGAGATGGGCAAAGGCAAGCAGTGGCCGCTGCAGTGACACAATGGCAAGGGCGCACCTCGACGCGCTGGCCGAAGTCGCGGAAGCGCTCCGGCTGGCTGTCCATCGTTCCCCGGCAGCCGGCCGCCCCGCAGCGGCACCTATTTTTGACACCATCGTTGTGTCACGAGCGGAAAGGCACGTCCGTACTTGAATCAGCAGTTCAAACGAGTCCCGCAATGCCAGCGGCAGATCGACATGCAGCCGCAGTGAGCCGAGCGGATCTCCCGCGGCTGCTCAGGCAAGGAGGCCAGCGTGTGAGTTGCATTTCGCATTGCATCAACAACGCAGGTGAAATATCCAGCGAGTGCGCACCGGTATGCGGCGGCGGCGGCGGCGAGGCCGTGGTGCTGGAACATGTAGTCGTAGGTGACCTCCACGCCCGCCGGGATGTCCTCCCTCGCAAAGATGCCGATGCGCACTTCCCCTGCGCCGACATGAATGACCGCCCCCTCAGCGACGCACAGTTCAGACGTGGTGCCTGCTGATGGCGGACAGCCGTGCTGTAGGTGTTGGAAGACGATGAGAACATCAGGGAACCAGAGATCAACCCAGCAAGTGTCAGCAGACGTCACAGTGGGAGTCAGAACAGCCCGCACCGGTGCCGGCGTCGTGCCACTTCTGGCTCTCGGCGTTGGGCACGCAGGAGGAGTTGATGAGGCGCGCGACGTTGCCCCGCTGCCGGGCGTCGATGATGAGCCCCGGCGCCAGCTCCATCATGTAAAAGTGCGGCTCGCCGGCCTCCTTGGCCTCCCGCATGCGCCGCCCGCACTCCACGTCCGTGATCACCTCCCCTGCAGCAATGAATAAGCTGTCGAAGTCCGCTCCGCTGAGAGCAGTGCTGCTTACCCGCTCCATAGTGACCTAATGTCCAGCCGACTGTTTTACAGGGGCTTCTAAGGGCTTTCACCTGTCTGAAAACATTGCCTGCCAGATCCGCAGAGCAGTGATATCCATCACTGCAAGCCCAGAAGAGCCCCATGATACCGTTGTGCGCTGCAGCCTGCTGCCGGTTGACACAGCAAATTCCCTGGCTTCACGCCAGATTGTCTGATGTCGTGTGATGGTGGAGAGTGCCGCAAGAACATAGCATCTATGGCACATACCGGCGTACTCAATGATGAAGGTGCCCTGGGGGATGGGCTCCTTGCTGTGCACGCCCCAGCCGCGGTCCTTCGTCAGGAATATCTGCACCCGCAGGAGGGGACACTAGCGATACGTTGCTGAAGCAAGGATGCCCGCCACAGCGACTTGGTGCCTCAGACACTTCAAGCACTTGCAGGAGGCCAGGTGGTGGCATACCGATTTTCACAGAGGATTCTCACAGAGGTGTGGCTCTGCAAGCGCAAGTGCGTGTGCCAAAAGCAGTGAAGAATTGAGTCGCGTAGTCAATGGCAACAGTGGGATGGCGTGAAGCGCACCTCCATGGGCGGCGGGCGCAGCGCGTGGAAGGGGCGGTTGCTGCACACCGCGCCGCAGGGGCAGGACTTGGGGTCGCAGTGGATGAAGGAGTGCCGGTTGAGGCAGTCCTCCGTGCACCCCTCTCTCGCCGCCTGCAGTCGCAGGGAAGCCGTGTCATTCACACTAGGGCCCTGGCAATATGCCAACTACTGTGCCCAGTCGTTACCATATAATTGCAGCCGTTGGCCGGCCAGGTGCAGCGCGCTGCCCAGACATGAAACAAAGCGGGGCATGGCAGGTGGTGCCTGGCAAGACGTGCCGGAAGCTGCAGCCTGGGCCTTGGTGTGGCATGTCTCACTCGCGGAGGTACATCATCCCCGCCGGGCGGCGGCGCCCGCAGCAGACCCTATTTGCACTTTCCTGTTTGACTGTATTGAAAAAATTACACACCTGTGGCGGCGCGCCGTCGACGGCGGGCGGCGGCGCCCGCGGCGGCGCGCAGCAGCAGACCTCGATGTCGTCCTTGGGCAGGCGCTTGGGGCGCTGGCCCGCGGCGGACGCCGTCCACACGTTGCGCTTGACTTGCTCGTACACCGGCGGCCGGTCGCGCAGGATGCCCGACGGCAGCTGGAACTCCGCCGGCTCACCGTCTGGCACTCGGGGCTTCCCCTGCAGCATGAACGGTCTTGTTTGAGCGCACGTTTGGAGCCGTTGTTGGCTTGTTTGGTAGTCTTAATGCCATGCATATAGCATGCAGCGCCCCGCCCATTGCCAGCGTGCCGCCTTGCGCTGAGGTTTGGGCAGCGAGATGGAGAGGACACGGATGGGCAGCCCCGGCGGCGGCGCCTACCCCATTGCATCAATGAACGGGCGACGTCCTCCAACCGGCTGGCCAGTCGGCCTGCCAACGAGCTCGATCCGCAAATTCTATGACTTCGATTTGCAAACCATATGAATCTCAACCACAAACCCGTTTGTCACCTGCGGTCTAACGGGGTCAGTGTCCAGCGCGGCGGACAGGTCGCGCTCCATGGCGGGGTGGTCCATCATAGCGACTTGAACTACAGTTAGCGGCGGTGGCGGTATCAGGGGTATCACTACCTGCGGCCAGGCGGGGCCGGTGTCCAGGGCGGCAGACAGGGCGCGCTCCACGGCGGGGTGGTCCATGACGCCTGGCAGCGCCAGCAGGCCACGCAGCTCGGCACCGCTCAGCCGCTCCACCGGCAGCCCATACTCCCCAAACGCCGGCGCCAGCGCCGCAAACATCCTGCCAACACATCGGAAGCATCGGCAACGATGAGCTACGTGACACAAACGCAGTTTGCAGACTAGCCGGCTGTCCAGCGTGCGGAGCACGCTTACTCTTCAACAAAAGCAAGTCAGCCGGCGTCGGGTCCGCCCCTGCATCCTTGAAGCTCTCTGGTGAGCACCGCCCGCTACCACCCACATTGCAGACAACAAGCAGACTTGATCAGACATGCAGACTCAAGACACATTCGAAAAGCGACGCACCTCTGCAGCTGCGGCCCGGACAGCTCCTCCAGCCGCGCCAGGTCAGGCTGCGCGCTCTCTTTCGGCGGCGGCGACGACGACGCTGCGGGCGCGGACCTTGGGCGCTTTGCCGCCAGCCTGCTTGCATGAATGAAGAGGTTGAGACTTGCGATAGCACCTCGCGGCACTTCTCTCCGGTGGTGCAGATGAAAACTTTAGGCAATCGATCTGGGCGCAGGGCATGAGAGATAAGCCGAAACCTTTTTCACAAAGTCAGCAGCTAGTGTGGTGTTCTGTGTAGGGACCATCAACCACTCACCTAGACTCCCCAGGCCCCTCGGGCGTCACCTCACCACTGCGCTTTTGGCTCAGCACGGCAAGCAGCCTCTGCACACACCACAATTGCAGTTGAGATGAGGCTGAGCAATTAGCGATCCTTGCGCCGACAAGGGCTCCCGTCAGGTGTATCTCACGCCACATGTATGCGCTGTCATACCAGAAGCTCTTAGTAGGCACCTGGCTGCTGCTGTTGTAAGATAGAAACCCAACCGGATCACACTATCCGGGAGGGCAAGAGAAGAAGCGCAACCTGAGCATGCTCGGCGGCCGCGGCCAGTGCCGGCGCCCCGCCGTCGCGCTGCGCGGCCCGCTGCGCCAGCTGCGCCAGCGGCACCTCTGCTTCTGCCTTCCCGATCGCCTTCCCGGACGCGCCCGCCTTCTTCGGCTGCGCCGCCTTCTTTGGCGTCTGCGCCGCCTGCGGCGACGGCGGCGCCTTGGTCCACCAGCCCTTTGGCGCCTTGCGCTTCTCCGTGGGGTGCAGGAAAGCGTGCACCTGCAGAGATTGTGTGGGGCAAGCTAGACCATTCCAGCAGGAGAGGCAAAGGCAAAACCCAGTTGCAGGACCTGCTCAAATATATGTGCACAGACAGCAGCGTGACAGAAGGCTGCTTGCTCCCAGCTCCATTGTGCAGGAAAGTGAATGCATGCGGATGCGCCCGGGGGCTGCCTGAAGTGAACCCTGTAGAAATCCTAGAGGCAGGGCACATCTACAGGAACAGGAACACTAATGCAGCAAGGCGCCTCCCGCATCCTGACCTGCTCGATGCCGTCGGCCAGCAGTGCGGGCTTGGTGCGGCCGGAGTGGCCCGTGGCGCAGCCGGCGGCCCACGACAGCGTATCCTTGGGCTGCAGCCACGCAATCTCCAGCGTGCCGAAGAACATGAGCGGCAGAATCGCGTCCTTGCTGTGCCGCACGTCCGCCAGCCGCTTGGTCGCCTCCCGGTCCGACATCACCTGGGCCTGCGGGTCGTGGCGCCGCCCGTGTGTCAGTCCAATATGAGATACACATGGCAACCGCATCGTTTCTTTGCTCGGGGCATCAGTGGGCTGCCTCGGAGTCTGACAACAATGATTCAAACATTGGAGACTACCGCGTTTGTAGCTTGAAATCATCTTGGCTTCATCAGAGTGGGGACGAAGACAGATTCAACACACATTGCGGAAAAGGAAGAAGGTCCCCACCGGCCAGAAGGGGAAGCCCTTGACGCGCCCCCAGATGACCTGCGCCTGAACCGCCGCCGCGACGACGGCCTTCGAGTCGACGCCGTCACCGTCTTTGCTCTCTGCCTCCGGCGCATTTGCCGCCGGCGTCTTTGCGGCTGGTGCCTTTGCGGTTGGCGCTGCGTCTGAGGGTGCTGCAGCGATGGCGGCGATGGCCGGCGGTGCTGCGGCGCTCTCCACAGTTGGTTTGGATGCCCCAGCCGTAGCACGAGCCGCTGCATCTGCTGCCGGCGCTGCTGCGGCAGGAGCCGCAACAGCCGCCGCCGGGGGTTTTGTGATTGGCGCCGGTGCAGCAGGCGCAGCCGCGACTGGCGCCGGCGCAGCTGGCGCAGCTGGCTCAGCAGCCGGCGCGGGCTCGCTGTTGGCGGGCACCGCAGGCGGCTCAGGCGCAGCACACCCGGGACGTGTGGACGCGGGCTCTGCCGGCGGTGCAGCGGCCTCCGCAGGCGGCGGTGCAGCTTGCCAGGCGCTGCCGCCTGTCGGCGCTACAGGTGCGCTGGCGGGGCGCTGGCGCTTGGGGCTGGGCGCCTGTTGCGCCTGTGGCGGCGGCCACAGCGCTGCTGCTGCTGCTGCTGCTGCTGCGGCGGTGCCGGCGGGAGCAGTGTGCCCAGCAGCCAGTGCGCCGAGCTGCACGGCGCTGCCGCCAGCATAATCAGCAGTCTGTGCGCCGAGCTGCATGGCGCTGCCCCCGATGGCCGCTGGCAGCACAAAGCCTGCCTGCTGGCCGTCGCCGTTTTCATGCTGGCGGAGCTGCGAGAGCCGCCTCGGCGGCGCGAGGCTCGAGCGCTCGCGTAGTGACGGGGCGCCGGCCGCCTGGGACGCGGCTTTCTGTTGCGTCGGCGGAGGCTTCCAATCGCCCTCGTCTTCATCGCGGTTCGCGCCCCGCCTCCCAGCGCCGCGGCCGCGGCCGCCGCGGCCGCCACGGCCGCCACCTCCGCCGGAGCCCTGGCCGAGATCCCGGCCGCGCCGCGCCGCCTCCTTGATCTGCAGCGGCGGCTGTAGCGGCGGCGTCGGCAGTTGCGGCGAGGGGGCCGCCGCCAGCGGATGCGCAAACGCGGCTGCCAGTGATTCCAGGTCTGGCGAAGCCGCTGCATACTGTGATGCCATGTGCCGCCGCGGCCGCTGCGGGCGGGACATCTGGGCATCGAGGTGCTCCAGTGCTGGCTGCCACTGGTGAAGTCGCTGTGAGTGCGGTATGCCGGCAGCGGGCAGCGCTGACGAGCCCGGCGCGAGCCAGTCCCTTGGGAAGGCATACGCTTGCGCCTGCGGCTGAACTGGGGGCGGGCTGAACAGCCCTCCGTTCTGAAAATGATGCAACTGCCGTGCGTGAGGATGCAGCGAGCTCCCGTTGCCACCGCCGCTGGCGGCGAGGCCCGCGGCTGCGGCTGCGGGTCGCACGGCTGCAGCTGCAGCGGCCGCCTCGTCCTGCACGACGCCGTACAGGTGCGGATTGGGCGGCTCTGGCAGCGGGGCCGAGTTGATGCGCGGACCTACATAGGCCGCCGATGCGCCGCCCAGCATGCTGCCGCCGCCATCTGCAAAGTGGGGTTGCTGCGGCAGCAGGCCGCTCTGTGTGCTGTTCATGGCTGACCACAGCTGGCCGCTGTGGCCATTTGCCACGTGCGCGGTGCCAGCGTTTGCATAGGCCATGCCGCCCTGTTGACCCCCAGTCGACTGCGCCTCCCGCATACGGAGTTCCTCAGGCATTATGTGGTCTGCGGCACCGTAGGGCGCCGTCATCGCGCCTGCAGATGCCATGTTGAAATTCATGACGGCGGCAAAACAATGTGGTGGTGGCATGTTGTAGCGCACGTGTGCCACTCCGAGGGAGCCTCTGCCAGTGGCATCGATCGTACGAACGGTGATTGCGCACTGAAGTACTTGAGGCAGACGCACCCTCTGCTGCATTTGAGCAGCCAGGGCCCTTCACATGATTATTCTAGCTGCAGCCTGAGCATCTGCAACGGGACGACAAGCGATCGGGGAGGCCATGGTGCTGTCATGGTCATTCAAGGCCAGTTTGCAGGCAGGAAAACGCACATACAGCCCAGGCTTGCACAAAGTTGCTTGAACAGCATGGGCCACACGGATAGCAGGATGCCATCACACTCACCAAACTGATTTGCCCACCAGGAAAGAGTACCAGAACGGTTTCAGTGTGAGTCCACAAGGACCACGTTCCTCGCTCGGGCGCACAATCTTCAGCATAAAGTGTCGGAGTGCCAGAGTGTGTGCATCAAGTGTGTCACTGGATCACGGCGCTGGCGCCTGCGATCTGTGCATTGATCACCATTTTAATCTGCTGTACTGCATGCCAACAGTGCAGCGGCGATCTGGTGCTGGTCCAGGAACTCAAATGTCGAGGGCCAATTAGTACGAGATTGGACTACCAGGTATCTGCTGGGAACGAGGGTTTGGCGGAGTCTTCGAGCTTGGTGAAGACTCACACGAGATGTGGATAGCGATCTGATTTCGAGCTTGAGCCGTGCTCGACCGCACTGCTAGCGCTCTGTTGTCCGCGCGCTACACACTCAGTCCATCCCGTCTGCAGCCGCAAGTATGGCCGCCGCCATGCTCACCAAGCAGTTCATGGGCCAGACCCTGAAGGGCTCCGTGGCACCGCTGCAGCCGACGCAGGCGCCGCGCGCCGCCCCAGTGCAGGCCTTCTTCAAGAAGGCGGAGAAGTCCGCCAAGCGCGCAGTTGCGCCCGCCAAGGGCAACGTCACGCAGGTCAGCCGCTCATCGGCGCCGGATCATGCACTAGCTGAGAACGCGATCCGACACTGGCAACAGCCCATTCTCGCTCGATGCCGTGATCGTCAGGAGGCGGTGGTCTGAACATGCACACATGTACTCTCGTTTCATCATGCATCGGGCGGCCGTCCCTGTTTCTGCGGCCTGCGTGAGGCCATGCGACGCTTGCATCGCAGGTGGTGAAGCAGGGGAAGGGTCTGTTCAACAAGGCCGCCAAGGAGGTCAAGAAGGCTGAGCCGAAGGGCAAGGGCCTGTTCAACAAGGCCGCCAAGGAGGTCAAGAAGGTTGAGCCCAAGGGCAAGGGCCTATTCAGCAAGGCTGCGAAGGAGGTCAAGAAGGCTGAGCCGCAGCAGGCGAAGCAGCTCAAGCGCGGTCAGACCCCCAAGCCCCCGGCGAAGCCTCTGCAGCAGGCGAAGAAGGCCGTGACGCAGGTGGGTGCTCTTGTTGGTAGTTGCACACGTTTGAACCGCCAGAAGGTCTTGCTGCAGTCGACCCCTGTGCTATGCGGCGGCACCTGACTGCGCATGCTGCGCCAGTGCTGCAGCGCGAGTGCTGCAAAAGGTGCATCACGTGTTAATGGAATTGGCAAGTATGCACTCGAAGGGTGATGATTGCACGGGGCGTATGTCTACTGGATCTGAGAAGAAACAGCATAATCCACAGGCGCATGCGCCCTCCCGCAATCATCCGGCAGTCCCGACGCCGCGCACGCTGCGACGATCACGCCTAGGTTGCATCGCCAGCAGGGGTGTCCACAATCAGGCTGGCATGCCGCAGGTGAAGAAGGCGGCGCCGAAGCAGATCCAGAGGAAGGCGTCGCCGCCCAAGCGGGCGACCACCCCGCGCCCCATCCGCCAGGTGGCCAACGCCATCAGCCCCGGCAAGGGCCTGGACCAGTGGTATGGTGAGTCGCCGGCTCGCGCCGTTGACAGGAATGTCTTCCAACGCGGGAGGTGTGAATCAGTATCTGCGGCGGCGCCGTCAGTGGCAAGCAATGCGCAGCAGGGGCAGATCGCGCCCGCAGATCACGGCAGCGCCCATGGATCTCAGAGCGGATGTCCAAGTTGTCATGATCCGACTGCAGGCCCATCGCGCGCGCTGTACCTGCCCCGCGGCCTGATGGACCCGCAGGATATTCCCTCCTACCTGAACGGCTCCCTGGCCGGCGAGTGAGTCGCCTCCGAGCGATTCTGCTGCACACACGTTCACCGCAGGGTCCTCTCGCACATTGCATGGTGATCTGCTGTCGCTCTCAATTCTATCACACAGCACAGGCTGCATAAATTCTGGGAAACTATTTCTCATACGTGCCTCCGCTGTGCATTTCATGCTGAGAGACGCGGCTGTCTCTGCAGCTACGGCTACGACCCCCTGGGTCTGGGCTCTGACCCCGCCACCGTGGAGAAGTACCGCGCATACGAACTGATCCACGCCCGGTGGGCCATGCTCGCTGCGGCCGGTATCGTCATCCCAGAGGGCCTGCAGGTGCGGCCGTGATTTTGAGATTGCGTCACTTACTGGTTGGTGTTGAAGCCTTCAAGTCTGTCGACCTGGATTCTCAGACAAACACTCTGCAGAGTTGGAGGTCCCTCTGCAGAGTTCCAGCAGACAGTGCTTCCCACCATCGGGCGCCAGCTGCGTCTCGAAGACGCAGTTGTGTGCCCCTCAGCATCGCCAATACTTCACATCTATTCGCACCACAAATCTATGTGCTGCGTCACAGGCCAACGGCGCCAGCATCAAGGGCGGCACCTGGTTCGAGACCGGCGCGGAGATGCTCGGCGGCGGCACCCTAAACTACTTCGCTGTGCCGTTCGGCATTGTCAACAACCCGCTGCCGCTGGTCGCCGTCACCGTCATCGAGATTGCGCTCATCGGCGCCGTGGAGAACTACAGGTGACCGCTGATGACTGCCACCTTGTTTGCTACTCACTTCCACTGCTGCAGGCATCAGGTCCGTTGTAGGTGCGGCCAGCATGTTCATGTCACGAGATCGCACTCATGGCAGACAATGCAACGAGATCCCGCCCCTGAGCTGCTGCAGACGGAAATCTGCACTGTGTCCTCGCTCAGCCGCCCACCTCACCCCGCTGTGATTGACGCACCCCGCAGGCGGACGCAGAGCGGCCCGCCAGGCTACTCCCCGGGCAAGGGCGGCGGCAAGTTCGACTCGGACGTGTTCAATGGCCTGGACACGCTGTACCCGGGCGGCCCCTTCGACCCGCTGGCGCTGGCCGACGACCCCGAGACTCTGCAGGAGCTCAAGGTCAAGGAGATCAAGAACGGCCGCCTGGCCATGATCTCCATTTTGGTGCGTCTCCATGTGCAGATTCCGAGAATGTGGTCACATGGTGACATTCCAACTCAATAGGAAGATCCTTGTCTGCGTTTTGCCGCCGCTCTGCGCCAACCTGCCTTCTGAAGTGCAGCAAAACATGTTCCATCGGTCACATCGCAGTAACGTGCCGCTGCTGCCTGTGCTGCAGGGCTTCGCCTTCCAGGGCTACGTCACTGGCGAGGGCCCGTACGCCAGTGAGTACCTGATCCTTAATGTCTGGCCAATTGGCAGTACGGCTTGCCTCCAGATTGCTTCAGCAAGGTTCATGTACTTGTATTGGCTTGCACATGCCGGTCGGTTGCCGCTACATGTTGTCAGCACCTGTCATTCACTGACGGCATCCATCGTTCCTCTGCAGACTGGGCCAAGCACGTCTCTGACCCTTTCGGCTACAACCTTCTGACAATCTTGGTGAGGGTTCCACCCCCATCGCTGCATCTGCAGCTGTTTGGCGATCTGTGCCGCACTTCCAGCATGTGCAGCGATACCCGTGCCAACTTCTCCTTTCCCTACCATCTGCCTGCGCGCTCACTCGCCTCCAATCTATCCTCGCAGGGTGCTGAGGACCGCCTGCCCACCCTCTAAGTGTGTGGAGCGGCAGACCTTTGCTGTGCCATGCTGGCGAATGGCGGGCTCAGGGATGGCGGCAGGGCAGGCCCGGCAGCAATCAGCCAGCAGTGGAGTCGCCAGAGAGGGCTGGCTTTTGTCAGCCGTGGCATGTTGACAATTTTGGTCGCAGCTGGATCATCTTGTAGGAGGGCTTCCGAGCAGACATAATCAAGTACCTAGAAACTCTTGTTGAGTTGGGTTTGGCCGCGCAGCGCAGCGGCACGTTGGCGTTGCAATTGGCAATTGATGATGAGTTATCACATTGGCAATGTAACGGGCAATGCTGGATCAACAGCTGGCCAGTGCATGAACAGCAAACACCTAGAGCGGGCAGGCATCCCACAGGAAACTTGCCTTCAGATAGAGACAAGAGTTGATTCATGCATCACCGGCAAGATTGCCTTCGTGCATGCGGTGAGTCTTCACGCTCTGCGACGACGCGGGCGGATACAATTCATTCGTAAGCACATGACGTCGTGCTCGCACTTTGGACCTTGCCGCAATTTGCAGTTCGCATCATGCTGTTGCCATCCGTGTAGATTCCTTCCGTGGTCACAATTCACATCGCTCATCACAGCTGCACGTGGAGCACACGCTGCCCGTTTGTTTCAATACGACCGAACTGCGTTGCCAGCCTGTATCGGATATCCGAGTACGCCGTCTTCTGCAGCTTCAGCCATTAAACTTGCAGTACGTTGGATCCGAATCCTCTGCTGTGCCCTGAGCACGCAATTCCGAAACGCTGCTCCCGCTTGACGGGCCTCCTCAAGTTAGGAGTTCAGGTAGACTTTACTGCACGTTTGCCTTCCGCGGTGTGCAACAGCGCAAGGAATTTCTCAGCCTTTCAACTCCTAGCAGTGTCTTCAGCGGTACAGTGGTTGTTCTCGATTTTGTGGGCCGGACAGTTTGAGGGTGACATCCTTGTGCGGCGCGGCAGCCTTGGCGGGCGTGTCCCTGCTGACGGCGGACTTCCCAGTCGCTGGAGGCCTGGAATTTGTCTCTGAAGCTTCAAATTAGACGAAGCACCGCATATCCCAGCCACGGTCTCCATACTCAGCGAAGCTCCGGCGCCACTCAGCCGCGGTCTAAGCTGAGCGAGCGGTTTTGTGGCGGCGATCGCCATGGCATCTTTCAAAAAGATGCTCAGCCACCAGAAGTCTGCAAAGGAGGATCTGGGACGTCCTTACCGCTTCCTGCACACCATGTGAGTGCACCTGTGCCATGCTGTGCTGGGACAACAGTACCGCCGCTGTGCCGGTACTGTGAAAAGGTTATGCCAGTGTAGCATCCTGAGTTGAGTGCTGTATTGTGCGCAGGTGCTGTCCCTGCATCGACAGGCAAGTGACCGGCATGCCTGAAGTAAGGCGCACATCGTGTGTGTCTCGGCGGCGCTCGTGTGACGCATGCAGCTGTGGCACTGTAGCGTGTGCCCGCACAGCGCTCATGTATCGCACGCAGTCAGGCAATGGCATGAGACGCTAGCCATGATGCCGTGCAAGTAACGATGCAATTTGTGCCGTCTGCAGCTACGACCTCTACTGTGACTCCGATTACAACTGGTGAGTACAACATGCACTCACAGCACCCGCTTGGGGTTGCACCTGCCGCGTCGCCATGCGCATGCGCTGCAAGCTTGTAACACCCGACTTGTCCGCCGAGCTTCACGTCATGGAACTTACTCGCAGGGACCAGTGGCAGCGCCTCAAATCATGGAATCGGCATGTGCCCTCGGCGCTCACCTGGTGCGTGGGAGGAAGCGTCATGCACTGTTCTTCACACATGACATCTGGCCCGGCGATGCAACCCCAGCATGGATGCACCGCATGGTCACCGCTACTGGAGGCTTGACCCCACCTTCCTGCCGATCTCCTTGCAGCATCCAGGTGCTCAACTGGTATTGGCCACCGGTGCTGATGGTGAGTTACTGCACCATCTACGTCCACATTCCAACTTCTCTATTTCTTTTCGAGTCGTGTGGGTTCCCAAACCAGGAGCACGCCACAGTCCGGGCCCCAAGCATCCTCTCAGCCGGAAGCTTGCATGTGGCAGGTGGTGGGCATCTCGTGTTTGCTGGGCGCGTACGTTGAGAAGGCGGAACCGGCGGGGCGCCCAACCTCTCCAAGCGGGACTACACGGTGCGTTGTTTCCCTTTGTGAACTGGATACAGATCCCTGCGGCTGCAAGGCGAAGCCAGGGTCTGAACCCTTGCCGGCGCTACCAGCCTGCGGCGTGCACTCGACATGACAAGGCTGAGCTTTCAGCAATCGCTTTCGAATGCTGGCGAACTGCTGCTCCCATGCCGCAGGTGCCCTTCACGCTGACGTCCTTCGCGCTGTCGTTGCTGCTGGTCTTCCGGACCAACAACTCCTACGACAGATGTGCGGCGCTCGTGCAGTCGTGGCCTGGCCCTTGCGTTTGGGTGCTGCGGATGTGCATAAGAGCAGCGTTAACAGCAGCTGTGCCTTCGCCCTGCGAGGCTGCTGCTTCTCACCTATTTTTGCATCAATCATGGCGTGAACCCATTCTCCCCGTCGATGCTTTTGTGGAAGGTTGCCGTCCCCTGCAGGGTGGGAAGCGCGCAAGATCCTGGGTGGCTTGCTCGGGGTGACGCGTGACATCGTCCGAATAGTAAGTCCTAATAGTGAGCACCTGCTTGACATGGCTTTGGGATCTGGATCAGCCTTTGGCCTACTTTGCCCAACGGCTTGGCTGTTGGGCAAAGGCCTGCATGAGCCACTGCTGGTGCAGCACGTTCCTGCAAAGCAAATGTTTATTAAATCTGTGCCTGTCCGCAGTGCATGACGATTTCCCGTCCTGCTCGTAGGTGCGGCATGCATGCGAATTTTGGGCTTGGCCTCGTTTGCATCTCCCAGCGTTGTTCAGATGCCAGTGCTGTCACCTTCTCATCTTCTCCTTCCAGCTATGGTGGCACGGTGGACGATCGCGATGCCGTACGTGCTGCATCACCATGTGACGGAGTTCAAGGGTGTGCCGCGGCCACTACAGGTGCAGTGCCCTTCAGTGCTATGCTTTTCATTGCGGCTCTTGGAATCTCGGGTTCATTGCGGTGCTCTTGCGTGTCGCCCTGTTCATTGCGCGACTGACTGGTGGTTGCAAGGATCCCTTGAAGGCCTGCACAGCCCCGCGCACAGCGGCGGGTCCAAGCAGCTGTGCGTGACGGTACTAGTAGGCCGGGCAGCCAATAATAGTCCGAGAGCAGGCTGCGGCGCGGCGCCGAAGCCGGGACGCTTTGGCCCACCGGCTACGGCCCGCAGAGCGTGCCCCAGGTGCGCAACGAAACGGTTCCGCGCTGCCTGTTGCAGGCGCGGCCACGTGGTTGCAGCTGCCACATGTGGGCACCCCACACCTGGGTCCTGGGTTCAGCAACATGTCAGTCGACCATAGGCTCGCCTGCAGACACGTATGAGTTCAAGCCAGCTGTCTGTCCTCATCGCTGCGCTCGTGCTGCTCGCAGCACATCACCATCATACCCGATGACGAGGTCCAATTGGACAAGGATGCGGAGGATGCTGAGGCCGGGCAGGGAGCGTCAAGCAGCATGCCGAAGTCGGTGTACATGATGGAGCCGACCACAGGTGATGCTTGTTGCGACTCTTGTCAATCGGAGAACACTGTCTGGGACAGATGACACTGCTTTGGTTAACATACCGCACGACCTGGCCCTGTTACCTCATTGTGTGCGGCCTTGCCTGAGAGCGTGCAGCCGATAGGATGCCCGCTCGTTCAGGTTTCGGGGTGGAGCCAAGAGCTATGCCGTCTTGCCAACTCTGCAGGCCGGCTGATGATGAATGGCAGCTTCAGCGCCGCAGCGGCCGGCCGCATGAAGCCCGGCAGCTTCACTGGCGGCCTCGACGGCGCCAGCTTCACTGGCGCCATGGGCCCGCCGCGCATGGCCAACAGCTTCACTAGCTTTGGGGCGCGGGGGCGGGCCGCCACCGCGGCGCCGGAAAGCTGTCCATCGGTGCCTTTCAGCATCCCATCGGACATCCCGGAGGGCCGGGAGGCGGCGCCGGACGCCATGGCCATCGACATGGCGCAGCTGAAGGAGGGCGCTCGCGAAAAATGGGTCCGGCGGCAGGGATGGCAGCAAGGAACAGTGACAAGGCGCCGAGCAAGCGGTTGGCGGTCGTTGCCCAGCTCATTAGGGGCAACTATCGCCAGTGCTGGGCGCATTGGATGGTTCTTGGGCGCCTCGCGCTACAAGCGAGTAGCTACACGACATAGCAATCGATACGAAATGTGACAGTAGGGCTAGCAGACCCTGATCATCGAAACCTGCACACTGATGTGCTTTGTCTGCAGCATGCGCCAGCGCTGCCGTTGAGACGCATGCGCACTGCTCTTTGTCGGACGGTGCAGGGTGGCCTGCACCTCGTGCTGGTCTTCCAGCAGCTTTGACCAAGGTTTGACTCCCTGCTCCTGTGCAAATCGCTCCTGTGCAGGTCCATTACGATCTCTGTCTTCAAGGCCAGCATGCAGTGGATTCTGCAGCAGAAATGCAGCCAGACCGCATGACTGCATCGCTTGCCCTGCCCTCAACTCGTGCCTCTACTCAGTTCTTAGGCGTCTCATCAGTTGGGGCCCTGACTGTCTCGGCCAAAAAGCTGTCGGTGATTCTTACGGCAGTAACATTCGGGGCCATTGCAGCAACCGCCTTGCCTGCACTCGACCGAAGCTCGTACACAGTTGCTTCACTAAAGAAACTTTTTACATTGGCCTAGAAGCATGGTTCTGCAGCTCGTCTGAAACGTGTCCTGTGTGCGGCTCCTGCGCCACTGCACGCCAGGGTGCAGTCCTTCATCTGAGCACCCAGGCGTCGACAGACCATCGCAAACCAATCGCACATGTGATAACATCTGTCAGGTGAGACGCTCCCGGATCCAATGCCGGTTTTCGAAGCCATCTGATTGTGGTTGGCAGCCGGCGGCGTTCGCATGATGTCATTGCGACTAGCACTTCGAAAGCTGGGACAGCAGCTTGAGCTTCCATCAACCTACAATGGTGTCATTAAATCTCGCAGATAGCAGCTCGCTGTCAGGATGACATTGTTTGGACGCCTGCTGGGGCGGCAGCGGACGGCGAAGGAAGAGCTCGGGAAGGTTTGTCCCATCAAAGCTCTCTGTCAGTGACGGAGTTCCAGTCGACTGCAGCTGTTCTGTCAGCAACAGCAAGCTCGTCCAGAAAGTTTGAGTGACTCAGGCACGCTATGTCTGCGCGACTACATGTGCTGGCATCATCGGCTGTGAAGCTGGCGCACTGATGGGCTGGCTGTGTCTGCAGTCCTACCACTTTCCGCACACGTCGTGCCTGCCTTGCATCGACGCCTACGACCTATTTTGCGACCAGTCAGCTGACTGGTGCGCTTGGGTTCGTGCATGGTGCAGAACATCCCGCCACACGGGGTTCCCTTATGCCGAAATGCCTGCACGGTCTGGCTGCCTGTGACATTGATAACGAAAACCTCACATAACACTGCAGGGAAAGGTGGCAGCGCCACAAAAGCTGGTCCCGCCACATCCCCACGCCGCTGACATGGTATGACGCTCCCTTTCTTCCCGTGCACATGGGGTTTTTGCCATTCGCCGAGCTGCCCCATCATTGGCCACTAAAGTGCAGATACACTGAGCGAGCCAAACTTGTACTGGCTTCTTTGTGCTTGACATGCAGCATCCAGGTGGCAGCTTGGTATTGGCCTCCGGTGCTGATGGTGAGTGGTGATGTTCAGATGTCATATTGATGGACAAAACTCACACAACACAGACAACGCGTAGAGGACACAACGGACTTCACAGGGTACACATATGTCAGATGCGTGGCCAGCGATTCGCTTGTGCTGTGTGCTAGGTGGTGGGCATTGCCTGCCTGTTGGGGTTGTACGTTAAGAAGGCCGAGCCGCGGGGTGCGCCCGACATCTCCCATCGCGACCTCACGGTGAGAGTTGACATTGCGAAGACAACACCTCGATTTCCACCGCCGCCGGCAGCAGTCACAGGGCTCATGCAGACTGTACTGACTGCCATCAAGAGTTTCCACGCCTGGCACTGTCTGTGAGCTTGCACATCGTGTGCATGTCTTGGTAAGGCAGTGACGCGCACCCGGGGGGACCACCGGCCGCGCAAAGCTCGCGGTGGTCGCCAAATGGTGGTTGGACCTTGCATCGCAGGCGCCCTTCACGCTGACGTCCTTTGCTCTGGCGCTGCTGCTCGTGTTCAGAACCAACAACACCTACGACAGGTGGTGGGAGGTGGGTGCTCCGAAAACTCTCTCTCTGTTCACATGGCGTTTCCTGTTCAACTAGAGTGCTTTGATGACAGGTCCCCTTGGACACACTTGCAACAGTATACTTGCAACAATATACCTGCCCGATCCCGGTGCGCAGGCACGCAAGATTCTTGGCGGGATGCTTGGCGTCACTCGCGACATAGTCCGCCTGGCAAGTCTGCCTCCCGGGGTGTCGAACGGGCAGGGCAGATCACTCGGTGTCAGCGACCCACAATTTCGTGCTCTGAACATTGCGCGTCATACCTCCGCGGCCACGTGGGCATTGAGGGACAACGTCTCTCTGACTTGTTGCTGCTGTGGGGCCTGCTGTCGAGCTCTTTGCTGAACTTCAATGCTGGTTATGATGCAGGCGATGTCGGTGTCGCGCCCAAACTGCCAGCACCTCGTAGGTACGCCTGAGAATGCACGCATGCACGGCAGTTTCACATCCTCATCTCTGCGCCATCAAACTGACATGACTCATCTCTGCGCCATGCTTTACAGCCATGGTGGCTCGGTGGACGATCGCGATGCCGTATGTGCTGCACCACCACGTGACGGAATTCAAGGAGGTGGCTGAGCCGCTGCACGTGCGTAAATCTAGGGTTTAGGTTGTGATCGCCTGCAGGGCTGCAGCGCGGCCGCCGCCTCATCTTGTCACTGTCGGTCATCCCACCCTGCAGCTCGTCGTTTTGGCTGACACGCACACCACCTCCTTCCTGAGAAGTGGTTGCACCACACCTGCCGACTGCCAATGCATCTGGTGCCCGGTGGCGCATAGCTAGCGCCCGAGAGCGCGCACTGACCCCAGCAAGCTGCTGGCTGCAGCGCATCCTCCTGGACCGAGAATTAGAGTACCTCAAGCGGGCGAAGCACCGTCCCACTGCCGTCATGCAGGTACGTCCCAGCATTCTGTTCTGCACTCTGGTTGCATGTGCTCACAAGAACATTCACGTGTGTAGCATCCCTGCACGCGTTACTGCTGAGGGCAACTTTCAAGTTCCAACAATGCTGGCGCCGTGTCAGAGACTAGCACACAGCGTCAGCGTCCTAGGTACTTTAGCAACTCCTCTGCTGCATTGGCACCGCAGCCGACATGTCTTTGCGCTGCAGGCCATCTCCGGTTTGGAAAATGGCGGCAAATAGCGCTGGCATCCGCCGACATCAATTTTGCGGCCATCAGAATGCGGACCAGACTGGTGCAGTATTTGTATTTTCCGAGCATTTTCCACATCGTTTCTGGCGCAGGCCATCTCTGATGCGGCGCTGGCGCTGGCGACGGCAGACATCAAGTACTACGCCATCAGCCAGCGCATCAGCACATATGCAGATTATGTCGCCGCTGCGGAGCGCCTCCTGAAGCAGCCCATTCCCCGCGCCTACACGCGGTGGGTTCTGTTGCCCGACGCCAATCTGAACCTTGTGGATAACGCAGCGCCTGCTGCGGCTGCTGCGGGCAGCGTCTGCTGCGGCTGCTGCGGCAGCTCACCCCCCGCGCATACACGCGTAGGGGTCGGCCGCCGGCCGCTGCCAGCCGTCTGCACCTCGTGGAACCTGACCTTGTGAATCGCATTGGTCGCAGGATCACCTTGACTGTGCCGAGCTGCAGTCTGTATTCCGCCAGTGAGGCTGGCGTATGTACACTGCTCACACGCTGCGCGCATGCTCACGTGACGCGATGCGATGGTGAATCATGACCTGCGCCGCAGGCACACCTCGCGCTTCATCATCACGTACATAATCTTCTTGCCCTTCGCCTTTTGGCGCACCTGCCAGTGGCTGACGCCCTTCGTGTCCGGCGTCGTCACCTTTCTGCTCATCGGCATCGAGAACATCGGTGAGTAATCATCACTGGCATGGTTTCATCTGTGTTCTTGTGTGCAGATGTCGTTTTGCCGCAAGATCCTCCTGCAAGCTAGCTGCAGCTGCATTGGTTGCAACCTTGTCGGTAGCTGCTACATATCGTCGGACTGCGTCTCACCTGGCGCACTCGACGCCCTATCGTGATTCCAATTTGTGGTTTGACGCAGGCATTCAGATCGAGCAGCCCTTCTCGGTGCTGCCGCTGGGCAACTTCTCCCGCATCATCGAGGAGAACGTCCTGGAGCAGCTGCAGGTGCCTCCTCGATCTCCCTAGAGCACAGCTCGGCCCTCACGCGCGCCTTTCACACGCGCCTTTCACACGCGCCTTTCACACGCGCCTTTCAAACGCGCCTTTCACAAGCGCCTTTCACACGCGCCTTTCACACGCGCCCTGCATCTGGAGAAACGACCCTCTGCGAGTCGTGGCTATCTGGTCTGGTCACAGCCGTGCCTGCCCGCGCGCAGCCGTCAGCCACTGGGAGGCTATGATTGCTAATATACATGAAACGCTCGCCGGAAACATAACACATTCCCTCAAAGATATAAATCTACAACCGGACTCGGCATGACTGCGCGCAGATGCGCGAGGAGAGCGAGTCGCTGGTGGCGGAGGCCGAGGCGGAGGCCCTGGAGCGACTGGCGAGGGAGGGTGCAGAAGCAGGGGGCGGCGGCGGTAAGCCGCAGCAGCGGAGAGCCGACGCCGGCAACCTGTGGCCCACTGGCAGCGGCCCGCAGGACGTTCCCCAGGTGAGATGTCCCACTCATTTGCAGTGGAATGTTGTGTCTTCGCACCTGGCAATAGGCTGGGCGCAGGGGTGCGAGATCTGGCTGTTTCCTCCCACTGCCGGCTGGCAGGCAGCGTGGTGTGGGTTAGGGCCGAATTGGCGCCCCACATCTCGTCCGTTCACCCTCGAAGTCGCCACGAGCTCTCAAGATAGGGCGCCGCAATCTGAGGCTGTGTGCCTCGCCTGCAGCACATGTTGATCAGCCCGGAGGACCGCGTTCATGTGGCGACCCCCGGCGACGGACGAAGTTTCGAGGGAGCGCACTGCGGCGACAGCAACAGGGAAGTCTACGTGATGGAGCCGACCACAGGTGCGTCAGAAATGTTGTTGTCACGGGTCTCAAACGCCTGGAAATTGAGGGTGGCTGCATGCATCGAGAACAAGCACAAACATGCACGGTGTTTCGATGGGTCGCACATCGCTTCCCCTTTCGCAGCTCGCTGCATCATGTGCATGTACCTCGCAGGGTGGGTCTCACGGGCTTTCAGACCAAGTGAGTGAGCTTTTGTGGACTGCAGGCCGATATATGGTGAATGGCAGCTCCAGTGGCACACCGCAGCGGCGAGCATCCAGTGGCAGCCCCGGCGCGGGTGACACCGGCCGGCCAGGCGCACTGCCGCGGCGGCCCGAGCAGCAGCGCATGCCGCATTGCTCCGCCGCGTCGCAGAAGAACGGCGAGGCGCGACAGGCATCGCCCACACACGTGCGGTATGATGGCAGCTCGGACGAAGAGGTGCGACAGGCAGCAGGCATTGACGTCGCCAGCCGCCAACAGGCAGCCACGCAGAATGGCGACAGCAAGCATCGGTGAACTACAGCAGCTTTTCGTCCAGCGTAATCAAACCGCAATGCGGCACAGCCATACCAGGAGTGGTTTACACCAGCGGAAGTCGGGCTAAAGATGGGAGTGGCCTACCCGGCCGCGATGTACTGCCACTTACCCGGCCGCGATGTACTGCCACCAAATTCTTTGAGCTGAATTGTCATGAGATTGACAGGCCACTCGACGTTCATCTGAGTAGGATGTATAGGTAGACGCATCTGGATGCGCAGCTTCTTGAGGAACGACAGTCTTTACATTTACAGGACAGCGTGACAAAACAGTTCGGTGTGCCTGACTGAGAAACGGCTGCAACTTGACTAAGCATGCAGCACCGGGCAAACGACTCCATGCCAGGAAACGGACACACAAGATTCGACAGCCTCCTAGAACGAACTGCAGCACACGATCACCCAAAATTCAACTCGAAGAACGAATGCAAACCATGTTCTGTTCACACCCTAGAATACAATGTACAATCGCAGCTGAGATATGCGCACCGGTGGCCATCTCCTGAATCAGCTCCTGCCTACACCCTTCTACGTGTTCCGCCGTCCTACAACGTATCTCCTGGTAACGTACACTACATCGTTCCACACTGTCCGCCTCGATCGCTGGCATTCGCTCTAACCTAGCACACGATTTTTAGCTCCAGATCCTTGCCTGTTATACACTGCTCCAGATCCTTGCCCTGGCGGCGGCCGCGGCATGCAGCTCAGACCACGGGAATGTTATTGGTGCCCTGCCGCTGCCGCGCGCCCAACAGGCCGCTCGCCGCCGCGACGTTGGACAGGATCTGCCCCTGCAGCTCGCTGGCCGAGTTGCCGCCGCGGCGGATGCGCATGGCCACCTGCAGCACAGGGGTTTTCTGAGGTTTTTCTGAGTTCTATATAGGAGCTGTGAAGGAGGCGTCACATAGATTGCTGCCAGACGGCGTATGAGCTTCTGCGGCCTCGACTGACCATCGGCGAATGTGTACGATTGCGCCGCTGACCATTGCCCAACTTCCATTGCACAGCCCCGCACTGCTTCCTGACATTCTGGTAGTTCACAGATGCAGCATTTCTCACCGCAGAGGGCCCCATGATGGGCGGGCGGCCTGCGGCGGCCGCCGCGGCCGCCGCCGCCGACAGCTTGCAGAGCACAGAGTCGCCGGGCTGCAGGGTGTCTCGCAGCAGAGCGTCCGCGAGGGCGTCTTCCAGTGTGCCCGCTACCGCTCGCCGCAGCGGCCGCGCCCCGTACTCCTGAGGCAGCAAACGTGAAGATTGTCCGTTGTCTGGGTTTCGAGTGTCCAGCCTTCGTGTCGCACAGCCAACGGGCAAGCCGCCACTCGCAGGGGGCCTGCGCATGCGGAGGTGGGGATGACTGGCCGATGGGGTCCCAAAAAGCGTGTGGCTTGCCTTCCAGGCGGCTGCGCAGACTCGGCGCATGAGCCCAGGCAGCATCTTCAGGTTCAGCCAGAAGCTGCAAGATGTGTTGGAGATGTGTAGCTGCAATGGCAGGGCCTTGTGTGATACAGGGGTGTAATCGTAAAGGTTGTCAAGCGGTGGCAGGCAGACCTGGTCGTAGCCAGCGGCGCAGATGTGGTCCAGCAGGCTGGGCGCCACAGTCAGCCGGATGTTGCGCTCCCCTTCCAGCAGTCGCGCCGCCGTTTCCGCCACCAGCAGCCCCGCAACGGCGCACACCGCAGGACGGTCCAGCGAGCGGAAGACAAGCACCTCGTCCAGCCGATTGAGCAGCTCGGGCCGGAAGTATGCCTGCAAAACAGGGTTCAGGGTTTGGATGCCTGGTCGGGGTAGCTCGATGCAGGGTTGCTGCTGGAGATGCTTGCAAGGTTTGGCAAGCGCTGCGCAGCCCAGTCCAGGTGCCAGTTGTCGGCGATGCCGGCGTGTGAACAATTGCAGCACATCGCCGCCTGGACACTGATGCGCAAATGCAGCGCCACAAAACTGCCCCAATGCACGCCTGCTCATGACTGACGACTGACGCGGACACTGCCGCCGCTGCTCCTTCCTGATGCACACATACGCACGACTAATGTGGACACTGCTGGCGCTGCTCACCTTGAGCTCGTCGGTGACGAGGTCGCGGATGACGCCGTAGGCCGCGTCCTCCGCGGCCTCGCCGGCGGCAGGCAGCTGGAAGCCGACGCGGCCGCCGGAGCCGCCGGTGATGGCGGCCGAGCCCACATTGCTGGTCATGACGACCAGCGAATGCCGGAAGGACACGACGCGGCCCTGCATCGTTGGGTATCAGCATTGTTGGGCAGTGTTTGGTGCAGAAAATCTCGGCGAACTTTAGGCTCAGTTCAGGCATCTGACGGCACATTGTCCGAGGAGGCTCGCATGTCCAAGGCGACTCACCAGGACTGGCGCTGATATGCTGCGCAATCTGCAGCAAGGCGACCTCTCGGGTCCTGCAACAATGTCGACTGCAGCCCGAACCTGTTCCCACCTGGCTGTCGGTGAGGCGGCCGTCCTCCAGGATCTGCAGCAGCACGTTGAGCACATCGGGGTGCGCCTTCTCGACTTCGTCAAACAACACCAGCCCCGTCGGCCGCCGCCGCACCGCCTCCGTCAGGCCGCCGCCCTCGCCGAAACCGACGAAGCCTGCAGACAGGTGGACGAAAACAACCCGAGTTGGTTCGGAGGTCCGCTGAGAAAGGAAGTGCAAGCGCGTCTAGACCATGTGTTGGCTTGCAGCTTACACTGTTTCAGGCTACAGTCAAGCTCCCACAGTAACACACAAGATTGAGAGTGCAATGGGAACTCCACACACGATCCAACTGGCAAGGGGGGCAAGGCTGGCGCACCGGGCGGCGAGCCGAGGAGCTTGCTGACGGAGTGACGCTCCATCATCTCCGACATGTCCACCCGCGTGATGGCCTCCGCGCTGCCGCAAATCTGCTCCGCCAGCACCTGCTGGGCGGGCGTGTCGATGTCAGCAAGGTGAGTGTCCGTGCATTCTCCATCCTCGCAGGATAGAACACCTAAAGTCGGCGGTTCGCTGGGCTCAGCCTGACATTGCCGCAGCTCCGCCACCTTCTGCTGTTCAAGGTCAATCGGATCAAGATGTCTGATGGGCCGGAGTGTATGGAGACGCTCCCTGAAAACCAGTTCTTAGAAACAAAACTTCGAGAACACTGGCAGAGCATCTGATCCTGCACCTTGGCGAGGTGCGTCTTGCCGACGCCTGTGGGGCCGCAAAACAGGAGCGCGGCGACGGGGCGACGGCCGTCGCGCAGCCCGGCGCCCGCCCGCTGCAGCGCCCGCGCCGCCGCCGACACCGCCTCCGCCTGCCCAACCACGCGCCCCTGCATGCAGGAGTCGTTTCAGATCAGCTGATGTCTTGCCGCGCAGTTGGGCATGCTGTCACATGAAGCAGATGTGAACACCACAAACGGCGAGACAGACATGAGGTTGTCGCAGCAATGGAGCATGCCTTTGAGGAATACAGCAGCCGAGAAGCCTCTAAGGATGCTAGTTTCAAAGCACTCAGCGCACCGCCAGCGTGTCGGGGAGGCGCTGCAGGCGCGCAGAGTCTGAGGCGGACAGCTGCTCCACGGGGATGCGCGTCCAGGCGGCCACCACCGCCGCAACGTCCGCCGCCGTGACCTGGGATACAGATTGCAGCAGTTGCTCACAGCCGACGGTGCTCAATGACAAATGCAATGACAAAGACTGTCCTTGACCTTATCCACGCTGACTAACATGAAAGCGCCCAGGTCGGGAACAGCCTTCGATCTCACCTGCTGGATCTCAACTGCTGGATCTCTAACTGCTAAATCGAAGGATTTGCCGCTGCCAGTCAGGGTACAGACTTGATCATTGAAAGCAGGTGAAGCAGCTGCGCACCCGGGGCAGGCGGGGCCCGGCATCGACGGCGGCCGTCAGAGCCTCCACCAGCTCCACCTGCCGCGACCGCAGCAGCGCCGCCTCCTCAAAGCGCCCATCCTGCAGTCGATGGGCTCGTTGGGAAGTTAGGACAATCGCTGTTCCGGAGCACACCTGTGCAGCGCCTACCCATAGTATGTGTTGCCATGATCGCAGAACGAGGTGCAAAGCACTGTCAAGTGACAGATGTACTCGCAAAGTAGACATGCCGGATGGGCGGTCTGTGTCTGCCGACGAAATACCCGACGGCTTCTTGTTTGTGCAGCAGCCAACAGGAGTGCCACAGTAGACAGAGGCCGTTTGTGCCTGCTTGACAGCATGTGTGAAGACGCAGCACCTGCTCTGCCTTTGGCCTTGGCTGCCAGCACGTCCTGAAACGCGGCCCAGTCCGATGGAAGAGGGTTTGAGGTTTCTGAGAATCCGCACCTGCGCCGCCACCGCCTTGGCGACCAGCATGTCCTGCAGCTCGGCCTAGCAATATCTGAGTTAAGGTTCAAGGTTCCATGTTCAGGAACCGCGCCTGCGCCGCCACCGCCTTGGCGGCCAGCACGTCCTGGAGCTAGGCTCAATGTTTTGATGGATGGGCTTTGGGGACTCCAATGGAACGTACCTGCGCCGCCTCCGCCTTGGCGGCTAGCACATCCTGCAGCTCTGCCCAAGGGCCGGCGCCGCCGGGCCGACCGCTGGAATCAACCGCGCCGCGTGCCAGGTACGCTGCTATGCGTGCCCTCGATCCCGCCTCGTCCAGCACGTCAATCGCCTGCAGCAAGAGCTGTTCATTGAGCATGGGAGAAGACTCCAGCAGTGGGCTTTAGCCACCGGCACGGCTGCGCATGGAGAAAGTCGATGGTAGACCAGAGAGGGTCGATCAAACAGAGGGTCGATGGTGAGGAGAAAGTCGATGTAGACCGGAGAGGGGCGAGCAAACACTCCGAGCCGACCAAACAGAAGAAAGCAGGGCAGGACTGAATTGGACCCACCTTGTCGGGCAGCTGGCGGTCGGCGATGTAGCGGGACGACAGCGCCACAGCTGCGTCCAGCGCCGCGGGCTCGTACACGCACCTGTGGTGCAGCATGTCGGTGTCACGAGTATCCGGGTCGTCATCAGTCACCTGAACATATCCAGGGCAGCTGACGGTCTGCAAAGCCGCTGCAGTTCTGGTCATGTTGCTGTCCTATCACATTGTCAGCTCTTGCACGCAGTGCCACAGCACGCACTTGTGGTGGCGCTCATACGCCTCCCGAAGCCCCTCCAGCATCTGGCGCGCCTCCGCCGGGCTCGGCGCGTCCAGGTGCACCGGCTGGAAGCGGCGGGAGAGCGCCCCGTCCGCCTCGAAGTACTTGCGATAGTCGTCTGCCAGCGATCACAACCAGCACTCAATTTGCGAGAACGGAACGTCTTGCAAGACATCAACCAATCAGCACCGCGCTCCGCCTCCAGGTAGTTTTGATCTAGTTTTGATCGTCTGCGGCGGGAAAGAGGCAGCTAATATTTGATATGGGTTTGGCTCTGCGACCTCAACGGTGACGGACACCCAGCAGCTGCGTGCGTGTAACGAGGTTGTACTAGTGCACTGGAAACCGATCAGAACGTTCCTGACGCAAGATCCATCACTTGCGTCAGCTGACGCTTGCAACGATTCGCAGTGCAAAGTCAAAGCCTGACTGTGCTCGAGACGAGACAACATGGTCCACAGCCCGTTCGACCCCATCTATATCCACTCTATTTGGCTGTGCAGCAGACGTTATGTGAGGCTGTGCGGTCCACGAAACCGGAGCTTACCCAGGGTGGTGGCGGCGATGCAGCGCAGCGACCCCCTCGCGAGCGGCGGCTTGAGCAGGTTGGCGATGTCCATGCCGGCACCGGTGCCGCGCGCCGTCTGCCCCCCGCCCACCAGCGTGTGCACCTCGTCGATCCTGTGCCACCCATACGATACTGGCAATTGGACTTTTCTTTGCTTGGTTGGACTTGGCGCGGTGCCATGGTAGCTGCGCTGTGGAGTCTCGAAATGGAGGTTCAACCTGGACCTGCACAGTTTCCGGCTGCCCGGCAGACTGTGCAGGATACCTGAGCGACCAGTTCAGGCCTTGGCTGGCTTGTAGGGATTGCAGGGATTGACGACAGCATGCAGAATGCTGCAGAATTGGACGACAACACACAGGAAGGGAAGGGACAGGTGTGGACAGTCATATTGGCGTAGTCTAAATCCAAGTCTCGGTGGTTGATTCCTAGTGGAAAAGCGCACATGAAGATGACGTCGCTGGCGGCGGCTGCGTCGGCAAGCAGCCCCGAGACGCGCAGCTCCAGCTCGCCGCGCTCCTTGGCGCCCGCTATCAGTAGCCCCACGTCCAGTGCCATGACTCGCTGGCCCACCTGCATCGGGGTCGCAGGTGTTAGGTTTGAGTGATCCCCGATGGAATTCGTCTGTGACAGTCAGGTTTGCATGGCAGGACATTCTGTCCTGACGCATCTGTTTTGGATCGACTTGGATCGAGCAGAACATCAGTAACGTTGGGGGCAACAGCCGTGAACGTCAGGCAGCATGCTGGCAACTTTTCTTTGCAAGAATACTTGATGACATCAGAGCCGAGGCGCAAACGCACCAGTGACGGCGGGGATCTGTCGGGCAGCGCGCCGGCAAAGATGTCCCACATAAGCGATGTTTCGTGCACTTCACATGAATCATGGCGCCCAACGGACAGACGCACCAGGAAGGGCGGAAGCGGGGAGCCATCGGGAAGCGCGCCGGCGACGATGGCGGAGGCGATGCCCTCCGCGACGGCGGTCTTACCAACGCCCGGCTCCCCCAGCAGCACCGGGTTGCTCTTGGTCTTGCGCCCCAAAATTTGCACCACCCGCTGCACCTCCACGTCCCGCCCGATCACCTGTGGCAGTTTAGGAGGAAAGTGCAGAGTTCAGTACATCTGAGGCGAAAATCGGCCATCACACCGACCTGATGAGGGTTTTTCATAGATTACCATGCGCATCTTGTAGCGAGCAGCGGTGCATTGAAGTGGCTAGCAGGACACGCAGCATGGAGCACTGCCCTGTCTGCTCAAACCGCTCCGAAGTGTGCGTATGGTGGCAGCTGTGGGGCAGTTGGAACACATGTAGCAGCCCGGCGCACCGGGTCCAAGCGGCCGGCTCGCGCCTCTGCGCACAAGTCTCGGCAGAACTGCGCCAGCACCTTGCCGTCGCCCTTGCCGCCCTTGCCGCGCTTCGGGGTGGCCGCCTTGGCAGGCGCCTGCTGCGACAGCAATCAGGCAGCTCCGTGTCAGCAGCAGCAGCCTTGCCAAGGAGCAGCAGTGTGTCAGCCAAACCGTTGACACCCTGAGACAGCACTGTGACATAGTATTTTCTGAACACTGAAAAGCAACAACAAAAGCAACATGCGCCAGCTGTATTCCAGGAGCAAGCGCACCGCTGGGCTCGCCACCACGGCTTTGGGCGTCTTTGTGGGCTGCGGAGCTCCCTCGCCAGTCGCCTCCTGGTCCCGCCGCAGCTTCTGCAGCGCCATCGCCTTGACCACCTCGCTGTCAATGCCCAGCCTGAAGCAGCACGGTTCGGAGCCTGTGAGCGGAGCTCGCATGCTGTGTCGAGGCATGCCCAGGTTTGAGGACGGGCCACCCCAGGCATGCAGTCATCCTGGACTGCTGTTGCTGCGGCGCTGGCGAGTATGGTTGCGCCAGCAGGGACATGTGAGAGGGGGCACGTAGTATGCTGTATGTTGTACAGTCTACATCCTGCGCCGAGTGTCGGAGCAGGACACACTTGTAGTGGCCAAGGCGCGGCACCGCAGAGCGGCGCAGCTTCGGCACATCGTACCTTGCCAGCACGCGCAGGGCGCCGCAGTCGCCGATGGACAGCACAGCGATTGCCAGGTGCTCAGGCCCCACAAACTCCATGCGCAGCCGCGCCGCCTCCTGCATTGCTAATTTCTGCATAAGTGGTCCCAGCGCATGGAAGTGACACATGGGTCCTCCAGAAGGTAAACATCTGAACCTGCACAGTAATTCCACATCCTCAAGATTCAAGCCAGACAATAAACTTGATGGTGCAGAGCTGACGTTAGGCACCTGCACTGCTGCCTCAAACGCCCGCTTTGCGGTGTGGCTGAATGCGAGCTCGGGCGTGCGCGGCCCTCGGCCGCTCTTCCGCTTTCGGCCGCACACCCAGGCACTGGCCGCATGCGCCGCCTCGGGCGTGATGTTCAGCCCCAGGTAGCCGTTTTCTTGCGGCTGCGGCGGATGCCCCCGCCGCGCTGCCGCCACGGTGTTCTCCATGATCAGCCCCAGGACAACGTGCTCCGTGCCCACCTGTTCGATAGCAAGCACGCCATTTTGCGGTGCTGGACCATGTGAAGCACAATTGAAGGCTCTCTGCATACTTTGGAGACATGTGTGGGGCGCTGCAAGAACACTGCAGTGACTTCACGGTGGTGAAGGGATCGCCCACCATTGCATCCATCAAGCGCATGCAAAAGCCCACCTCTGTGGCTTCAAATGCCTTGGCCTCCAGCTGTGCCAGCATCACCGTCTTGATGGCGCGCTCCGTGAACTGCGCGAGCATTTTCAAGCCTTCAATATATTTGCAGGGCACCGTCCGAGAAGCTCGACACACGCTGACTGGACAAATGGACAAAGTGCGGGCGATGCGCCGAAAAAGGCCAGTTGAGGTGTCATCACGAGCATGACTCGTGTATGAACGAACGGACGGAGTCACAAACCTTCTCAAATACTGCTCTTGTGATGGGCTTGGTAATTCTTGGACGTTCGGTCCGTGCATCAGCCACCAGCTGCCGCCTCCCGCCGCCGTGAAAGACGGAAGCTTTGCTGCCGTGTACGCATTTGCCATGCACAGAAGGAGCAACTCTCTCGACCAAGCCTGCACATGCTTTTGTGATGACAACCCTTTGCCGGAAGCTGAACAGCGGCAGCCCGTGTGGCGTTTGCGACACGCCAGCGCGTTGCCCTGACAATCGGGTGCGATGCGCCGACTGCATGGTGGACGCGTGCAGTGGCGGGCCGGCGAAAACGCAATGTGAACTTCTCGGAGCTCCGCCTCTAGCGCGCGCTTTCGAATGTTGCAGGGGTCAGAGGAATTTCAGCGGATGGCATGTGTGCTTTTGACCTGCCTCGCCGGCTCTGGCCAGGTGATTGAAGGCTTGTGGTGCAGGATGACGCTCTGGAAGCAACTGAACAGCAACAGATTACAGCGCTCAGTACAGCATAGCGGCATTGGCATCAAAGGACAAACACCACACTCAAGAACGCTTCGCAAAGGACAAACACCACACTCAAGAACGCTTCGCAAAGACGGTTGTTGCGAGCGGCTCCAAACAAAACCACATCAGCTCTAGCTACTACCCGACCGTCGCAGATAAACGAGGTTCAGCTCACAGGGGCACAAGTCGACCAAACCGCGCACGGGCATGCCAGGCACCAATGGCCCAGTTGGGCGCTGTACACGCTGGGCGCTGTACACGCTCGCCACTCTGAAAACTTGTGCATCTCGCTCTCTGCTGTCGCGCTGCCGTCGAGAATCGCGCCATCTACACACTGTTGTTCTGAGCCGTACCACTGCCTCTGATGCGCAGTGCACGGTCATCAACACGGTCATCATCATCCTGACATGCAAGCATGCCGGAGGGAACAGATCCCCAGGGCATCCCGCATGCCATGTAGTATATATTGTCAAACTCCCCGAAAACGAAAACCTCCATGTTCGACAGCATTGATCCGCCATGCTAAATTGCCTGGTCTGCACTACCCGCGCAGTCCCAGTGCAGCTTGTCAGGACCTCAAGCCCCACGTCACACGGCCAGACGGCCAGGCTTGGCGGTGAGGCGCACGCTCTCGGGCAGCCCCGCCAGAAAGTCGGGCAGGTGCTCGAGGGAGCGGTCCTTGACGACGACAGTGGCGTCCAGCGCCTTGGCTTCGCGCAGCGCCTGCATCGACGCCGCCGCCATGTGCATCTCATCGCACGCCTCCAGCCGCCTGCAATTCAGCGATGAAGCCTGGTCGATTGCTGGGATAATCTGGAGTTGCTGGCATAGTTTATTAGGTCTGCAATACAAGTGGCACAGTCCATCCACAAGCTGAGCATGTTGACAGTCAGAAAAGGAAGTGCGCTTGCCTGCTTGCAAGTCAACAAAGGAAAGAGCGCTTTAGAAATGCTCACATGACGCGCAGGCGGGCGAGGCCGGAGCCGAAGGAGAAGTCGCCAGTGCAGTCCTCCAGCGTCAGGCGCTGCAGCGCCGGCGGCGCCGGCTGCGGCGGCGGCGTGAAGCCCGACGGCGGCGAAGCCTCGCGCCCCAGGTACAGCGTCGCCAGCGTCATGGACTTGAGCGCCGCCAGCGCGTCAAAGCCCGACGGCAGCACCACCTGTGCACAAAGAGTGGCAATCACAGACCAGGTTTGTGCGGCAGCAGCTGCAGTGATCTGTTCTTATAACCGCAGCCGGTCTGGAGAGGGAAAGAACAAAAGGGCTTTTGAGCAGGAAAAAAAAGGAAAGGCACCTTTGGGCGGCGCCAGTCGCCAGCCAGGCGCAGCTGCTCCAGCTTGGTGAGGCGCGTGATGCACAGCGGCAGCATGTTGGCGCCCGACGCATGGGTGCCCGGCGACGACGGCTGCGCCTCCTCCTCCTCCTCCTCCTCGCCTGTCGAATACAAGCACGTGTGTTCAGTAAGACCGACCCATTGCAATTCATCAGATGCTGACCATCCCCACAGCGAACTGCAGAGGGTGCATCGCCAGTTTTTGAAGGGAGCATGATCATATGACCAATCCTTGAAAAACCAGCTACAGGAGCAGCAAAACCTGCCCACGACAACTCATTGGAAGTCAGGACTGCCAGCATTGCACACCGTCGGCGGGCGGCAGCGGCGGCGCGAAGCTGGCAAGGTCCAGGTCCAACACCCGCAGGTTGACGAGCGCGCCGAGCAGCATGCCCGGCAGGTCGGGCCGCAGCATCGTGAAGGGACACGCCTGCAGTTTGAGCGTCAGCTCCGCCAGCTGCGTCAGCGGCGACAGGCCCTCCGCGAGCGCCGTGGACACGGCATTGGACGGCGCCGAGGGCCCGGTGAGCTTCAGGCGCTCCAGGGTGGTCAGGTGCTTGAGGCCCGCTAGGTCCGCCTGCGGCTTGGCCCCCGGGAGCACGCGCTCCAAGTTGAGGTCCAGGGTTTTGAGGCCGCCGGCCAGCGCAGGCCACAGCGGCGCAATGGCGCCGGCGGGCGCCGCGTGCCGCGGCGTCAGCGTCAGCTCCCGCACCGCCACGCGGCGCGACAGCAGCCAGCGGCGGGCCTGCGCCCAGCGCAGGCGGCTGCCGGCGGCCGCGGCGTGCGCGTCGGCATCGATCGTGATCGCGCGCCACAGGTGGCTCGGCCCGCGACAGGCAGCCGCCCAGGGCTTGCACACCAGCGGCAGCACGCGGCGTCTGTGAGGCGAATGGAGAACTCGTCAGCATGGTTGAACAGCGAGCATCGGGGCGCCGATTGGCCGCCTGATTAAGATTGTTGCCGCCATGCGCCCCCCATGCGCCAGCCACAGGCGACAAGTGGTGTGTGGCCACCTTTCGTGCTGCCCTGAGGCAGCAAGGCCTACGATCTGGGCTGCGACCCACCCTGAAATCCTTGTGCAAGAAGAATGCGCCGGTCTGTCAAAGTCAGACAGATCAGGAAGGCAGATGTTGTCGTGGTGAGCAGCACCCTTTGTCCTCCCAACAACCCGAACAACCCGTGACGCGTTGGGGCGAACCCGGCACGGCCCAGCTGACATCCCGCAAGCAGGCACAAAGGCCACTGTGGCAACCCAGAAACACGCTGGCGCCCCTCAAACGCCCCAGCAGACGCGTGCTGGAACACTTGCTAAACTATCTTTGGGCTCTTATCGCTTTGTTTGTGAACCCGCCCAGCCGCCGTCTTGGCGCCCTCGCGCCGCAGGGCAGCTGTTCAAGATGTATACTTGGCGACTTCGCTAACGTGTGCCCGCTGCAGCTGCACGATTTGCCCGGTACAGCCGCTGACGGGGACACAGAGGCAAAAGTGGTCTCGACCAAGGCGCTCACCTGTAGTTCACATCGTCCAGAAAGCCGAAGATCTGGGTCAGCACGTCGCTAGGCAGTGTTCTGGCGTTCATGACGCCTCGCGCGCGGAACTGCTGTCACAAAACAATCGCACACTCTCTGCTCTCAAGGATCTTACTCCGCCCGCCAGTTTTGCAGCCCCTGGCGGGCACCTATACACCCATCGTGTGGGCTGCAGCACTCTGCTCCAGGGAGGCAAGACAGCTTGGAACGGCGGGAGAGTTGAAAGTTGGAAGTGTCGACGCCGTCTGCGCCTGGAGTGAATAAAGCGACGGGATTCCCAATCCTAGTTGCTGACAGACAAGTCCGACACTTCGCGGCTGCAGCTCATTCGCGACCAGAATCCGGACTTGTTCCGGGACGGTCAATCCATGCGTGAGTTCGTCAACCAGGTTGTGATGGACCTCATCGTTGCTTGTTTCGACAGTTTCGTTCATACAGATTAGCATTGAGGGGTTCCCACCCCGGAGCTGGCACCCTTTTAGCCCGTTCAGAGCTTGCGACACGGTGTAACATTTATATCTCTCTCGCTAAGACCACAGGCTTCCCATCCCTCGCGAGGCCACAAACCTTGCATCCCCACTGAAGTCGAGAACGGAGTTGCAGGCCACAATACTGCGTGGCTCTGCGCTTCTGTCCCCTTACAATTCCCACAGTCAGTTCAGCATGCTGAGGAGGCGAAAGATGCAGAGGGTAGCGGCGCAGCTCTGGGTCGGGCGATCGGCGACAGGGCAGCAGGCTGTCCCGGCGCCGGTGCCGACGCGGCTGAAGTCTTGCGCCGATTTTGGCATCGGCGGGAGCGGCATACTGCGTGAGCTGCAGTGGCGACTTGCGAGGGGGCTGCCTGCGTTCCAGTGATCGGCACAAGGGTTGCCTGCGTTCCAGTGATCGGCACAAAGGTAGTGTTCACGAATCTGGCTGGATCGAGGCCTTTTGCGACGCATGCTTGGGTCCAGGTGTGGACTTGCGCTATCAGAAGACATGTCATGTACCGGCAGCGGGGTCGCTGGGGTACTCCCCTCGGGGATGGAGGGATGTAGCTGTGCTGTGAGGCGCCTGCTCTTCTTCTGTCGGCCTTCACCGGCGCATGGCGGCTGCCCATCAACTGTTCGCTTCGGCGCAATCAGGCGCCCAGCGGCGTCCGCCACGGCGTCTGCAAGTTTCCTGCTGGGCGTGCGGTAACGACCACTCCTCCTGCGGCACCTTCGCGCTGTGCTTGCCGGTTCCTCGGATGGCCCGGCATGTGCGTCTCCTGCATCTGTGGATGGGAATACTTCACTCTGCAGCTTCGCGCGTTTGGCGGTGGCAGTCGGCGGAGGCTCCAATACGCAGCTCCTGTGAGCAGCGGGACACCCAGCTCATCATCGGACGAGACTTCTGCACCATCACGGACGAGACTTCTGCACCATCAGCTACCCTGGCTGGCCGACCGGCAGACCTCTTCGGTCTGCCACTCTGCGCTCGTTCTGCATCCCCTTGAGTACTGCCCCTCATTGCTCGCTGTGCAGACTCCTTCGCCAGAGTCCATGGCGTCTCTTCCGCAGTGTCACTGTCTTCCTGCCTTTCATCCGTTTCGTCATGCAGCTGTGTTTGCGCTGCAAGAGTGAGCCGGATACGGCAACCCGTGTTGGTGAGAGCACAAGTGTGGCAGGGCGTGCAGGGGCACCGTCATCGAGTTCGCGGCGACGCTTGGGCGCCGGGCGCGCTCCGCTGCCGCTCTAGTCGGCGCTGGGGCCTCAACGCGTTGGAGCCGTGTCCAGCGTCAGCCGCGGGGCCGCCACCACTACCGCCATCAATGCCGCCAGTGGCGCCGCCGGTGCCTTCCAACTTCGCCGGGCTCGTCAGGCATGGCCGGCGAATTTCCAGAATGCAGGATGTCCTGCGAATGCTGTGGATGGACAGCTCCTTCAGCAGCGACTGTCTCGCTGACTCCCGTAGGCCCAGGATCTCCAAGATCCGATCATTGTCCTTGCGCATAATGCGCCGCCAATGATGAAACGGTGCACATGCACAGCACCCCACTTGCCGGCAGTGCGTAGCATGTTGGCCAGATCCTCATCCTGCTGCAGGGCTCCACCATATCATGCACCCGCAGGTCATAAGTGTACTTGACCTCGAGCAGGTGACAGGTGACCTTGCTGTATTTCGGTCCGCTCCCACGGGTGGGTTTGCGGTTTCACTGGCGCCGTGTGACGCCATTCCCCTGGCAGTCTTGGAAGACAAAGTCATCTGAGACAACCATAATAGCCATGAGAGAGGCAGAACGTATGGCAGGCTTGTAACTGGTGTGTCCTAGGGCAGCGATGATTTTACCATGCATTCCCCGTGCCGCGGCATGCGGAGAGATATCCCATGCGACCGGCGCCGATCTGTGTGCAAGAGTCGTGGCACAGGCCCTATGTAGATAATGTCTACCTGTCCTGCCACTGAAGCTGCACATGCTGTGGGTGCGCCGGGTGCAGCGCATGCCGAGCTGTGCCGCATGACCCCCGCAGCAGCACCGACGGGCCGTCTGTAATGCAGGGCCTCACATTATTGCCAAATCGAGCTTTTCTCACTTCACGATCTCGGATGGGCTTCGTGCAAGCAGATCTGCACGACCTGGAAACGTTTCACGAACATGGAGCAGTGCGGGTGCGGCAGACTACTGTGCCGCGCTGGTGCAGCGCGCCAGCCATTTCAACTCGTTGAGAACTGCTCGGTGGACAGCAGCGCAGACTCGATCTGCGGCTGCAGGGCGTTGCAATCGATGGCGTAAGGCCGCGGCAGCTTCGCGGGTGGGTGCGACGTCACAGCTGGAGATGATGCATTACCTCACATTGGACACGCCAAACATCTGCCCGCTGTCCGCGCGACAGCGTTGGCGACGAGCTGTCCACCTGCAACAAAAACGGAGCAGATTCCAGTAGCAGGTCACAATCCTCTTCACAGCCACTCACACTCTACAGCTCTATCTATCGTCTCAGCTGCACTCGTCGTCCACAGCAACCGTAGTTGTGTCCAGCCCTCGCAGCACCGCAGCAGCCAGCATGATGGCCCATGTCATGTCCTCTGCCGCAACGCCAGCAGTCTCCCAGGTTGCAGCCGGCCGACGAAGCGCCGCTACAGCGGCCAGCTCGGGATGGGTGCGGCCTCACCGCTACTCAGCAGCACGACAGCCGTTCGGGCAGCGGCGACGCGGCCCCTCGCAGGTCCAGGCGTTCAGGCAGGGGCCATGCGGTCCTCAGTTTGGCATGGGTATGGGTCCCGGCGGTGGGTTTTCGGTGTCCGAGGCTGACATCAAGCAGCTGCAAAACATGTTCCAGGTGAGAACTGGTCGGCTAAATTGGCATTGTTTTCTTATGATGCCTTCTCACAGATGACGTTATCGGTTGCAGCCTCGATGTTTCCCGCTTCGCCACTCCCAAACACTGCTGCACCTGTCCGTGCTGTGCGTGTCATGCTGTGCTCCAGCATGGACTTGCTTCGCATCATGTGTTGAGCATCTGAACACCCAGGACCGTCGAAGCAGCTCTGAGTCATCCTGAGACGTGTAACTCCACAATCGCAGGATTTCGGCAAGATGATGGGGGGTCCTGCCGGCAACAGTGGCAGCGGCAACAAGGCCGCCCCTGACGCCGCCGCAGGCGCAATGTACGTGCCTGTCGACGTCGCTGAGGAGGCCGACGCGTACACCTTCACCGCCGACCTGCCTGGCGTGTCGCGGGCGGACACCAAGGCACGCTGCCGTCCTTTCGATCGCTGCAAAAGTGTCATCTGCGCTGTCTGTTTGGGCAGAAACCTGAATGGGTGCGGGCGCGCGCGTCTCGTCCCCTTGACGCAGAGCTGCACATCATGCATCGTGTGTGTAGTGTCATATGCCGAGACTCAGGATGCAACAGGATGCTGACATTACATCTATTTGTCGGCAACAGGTCCAGGCCAACAAGGAGCAGCGCACGCTGACGGTCAGCGGCCGCCGCGCTGCGCCGCAGCTGTCCGATGAGCAGAAGCAGCGCCGCAGCCGCACCGAGCGCCGCTTTGGCACCTTCCAGCGCGTCTTCAAGGTGAGGTCATCGCTGTTTTCTGTTGCCTGGTCTGCCTGTAAACCCTTCACTTTGGCCTTTCCAGTCCCCCGTCTGAGTGCGCCCCGCCGCCGTGTTGCGTCATCATCAGAGCCACAGCTGCTTTTGCCACCCTCCTGCGCAACAGCTACCAAATCTAAAGCATAGCCGCAGCTCTCACAGCACTGATTTCGACACGTGCTAGGAACTGACACGGATGCTGTAATGCTGCTGCAGCTGCCGGAGGACGCCGACGCCGGCGGCATCACCGCGCGCTTCAAGGACGGCGTGCTGAGCGTGCGCGTCAAGCGCACCAAGCCCGCGGAGCCGCAGGTCAATGACGTGCCCATCGACGACTGGTTCTCCGGCAGTACGCAGGCATGATGGCCTGATGGCTCTAGCTGAAGATCGCTCAGCAAGACGCACTTGGGGAGTCAGAATGAAGAGCTTCAGGCGGTAGTCTGCAGGAGTGTAGCATACATTGTTGTGTATCCGAATCCAAACATCGTAGGCGAACAGGAAATTCTGATTGGAAGAATCGAACCGACAAGCACTTATGTTGAATCTTTCGTTTGTGACAGCTCTTTGTGGCTGACTCATCGTCTTGGCACTTGAGCATTACGCTGCAACTTGTAACTGGTCTGTTCGCTGCTTCATTGATTCTGAGTGCCGAAAGTGATGCGGTTCTGTCATACAGCACTTCTACCTTCACGCCACTTCATGCACTGCAGCGGCGGAAATGTTGTTGGGTCAATGCCATCATGCATAGCGACCGCCCAGACGGTGGATGATCGGAGGGTCTTCCTGCCCATGGTGCGGCAGTCTTCACGCCACAGCGACTCTATCAGCCTGTAGATGTCCGTCTCATCTTTTGCCAGGTAGCCGCCGATAGCGTCCACGATGTAGCCATTGCGGGAGGATGCGGCAATGTCAAACGGCTCCGCCAGCTCACGAAAGTTGTTGGCACGGATGAGCCACCGCCGATTCAGCCAGAGTCTGCGACACAGGATGAGCGGCAAGCTGAAGCGGCTTTGGCACATCTGCGGCAAGGTTAAGACTGACGATAAGGTGGGGAACCTCATGCGTAAGCCAGCAGAGTGAGAAA
>JAABUM010000575.1_pt1 | contig 62794 bp, 45 predicted proteins | sample 5559161 | NCBI WGS metagenome assembly JAABUM01 (sample SAMN10711868, study PRJNA513369) | rock metagenome | isolation source: Antarctica rocks | place: Antarctica: Victoria Land, Siegfried Peak nord
AAGCGGGTCTGACGACCTCTTCCAATCGAGATTTCACGCTCAAATGAGTTCCTAACACACTCTAGCCTCTGCTGAAAAGAGATGAAGCAGGCTAAGGATTAAATGGCAGCTTTCACGTCACGCGCTGAGTTGCGGGCGCCACAATCGGAACTGGGTGCGGCCAATCGCCCCTCATTTGTCCAACAGCCGCGCTTCTCCTTCGTCTGGCGCCCGAAGATCATTCCACAAAATCCCAGCTACCATTTCGACCGCGCGAACCGAGGCCGGAGTGCAACGCGAAAAAAGCGCTGTTGCATCCGTCGCCCAAACTTCGCGCGCTCCAGTTGAACGAAGAAATGCTTCGATTGTCCGCCCTTGTTCAAGGGTTTGCTCCAAATCGTAACCACAGGGCGCCAAGATGATGACTTCGGGTTTGGCCGCGATGATCTCATCCCACGTCGCGCGCCGCGACGCTTCGCCTGCACCCGACAAAACGTGGTTTCCTCCAGCAAGAGAAACCATTTCCGGCACCCAATGCCCTCCCAGAAACGGCGGATCAGTCCATTCGAGCACCAGAACGCGCGGCTTCGGGCGACCGTAGACGCGAGAACACACCTGTTCCAAGCGGGCGCAGAGCGAGGCGATGAGCGGTTCGGCATCGGTGCCCGTTGCGCCCGCGACGGCGCGCAAATCGGCCCACAACCCGGCGAAAGTGGTCGCGCTCAAGTTGATCAAGTGGGCACCTGAGGGCAAATCGCGTTGCGCCGTTTGCGAGTTGACAGCGCACACGTCGCAAATCGTCTGTGTGAGCACGACATCGGGCGCAAGCGCGCACAACAACTCGCGGTCGGTCAAATACAGCGAGGTGCCCGCTTCGACGGCGGCGACCACATCAGCGTCGATTTGTGCGGGCGGCAAACTCGAATCCACGACCGAGCGCGTCACGACTGGCAAGCCCCGCGCGCACGGATGATCGCATTCGTGCGACACGCCCACCAAAGCGCCGCCCAGACCAAGGGCACCCGCGATATCAGTTCCCGAAGGAATCAGCGAAACGATTTTCATATTGGTTTTCTCGTAAAGGTGCGAAGTGGATCTACTTCGCACCTTTGCAAGAAATTAAATCAACAATTCTAAAGCCGCATCTTCCCAGGCGTGACCCGTCCAATCGGGCGCGGGAGACGGGAAATTGGAGCGACAAAAGCCGCGTTTGGCGCCGAAATCGAAAATTGCGTGGGCGATACGTTCGATGAACAGCGCGGCCACCGTTCCATCGCTCGACCAGAAGATGTCGAGGCCCATCGCGGTCATGTGCTTTGATTGCGCGACGTTGTAGATGTGCATCGCGTCCACGATGAACGTTTCGGCTTTTTTGTCGCAAGCGTAAAAATAACCGGACTCGCCGTCGTCCTCAAAAGCCACGACAAATGAACGATCGGGAGCAGGCGCCTCGATCACCCGTTTTTCGCCAATGACCAGTTCGGTTTCGGCGTCGGTCGCGCGGTGTATTGGCATTGGCTTCAGTGTAAGCCCCTGCTTTTAAAACCCATTACAACGAGTTGAATAGCTTTAGGGGATTACCCTGACGCTGAATCCAGCATCAGGGAACAGGAGTTGCGGACGAAACGACGGTTTTAAAACAACTTTGAAATCGAGATTATGAAAACACTTCACATCATCACTCTTGCCACGCTTTGTGGCGCTTTAGCTTTGGCTCCCGCTGCAAGGGCGCAGGGAACCGCTGGCACGGGCACAGGCTCAACCGGCACAAGTTCAACCGGCACAAGTTCGTCGGGCGCCGGGTCAGCGGGCAACAGCAGCTCCGACCGCACGACCACGACCCGCACGGACACAACTCCAGAGCGTCAGGAAAGCTCGCCTCCCTGGTATTTAGGTTTGCTTGGGCTGGCTGGTCTGGCCGGTTTGCTGAAAAAGCCCCAGCGCGAAGTTGTGCGCCAAACCGAAGTTCGCACCACGCCCAACACGCCCAACACGCCTAACGTGCGCCAGTAACAACCCGCAACTAACGCAAAAAGGACGCACATCGTGCGTCCTTTTTGCGTTAGCACCCCTCATCATTTGGCCCGCGCATCACCTTTGCCCGGGGCGCAACGCGCAGGCTCTGGAGCCCGCGCTTCGATTTGGGAGCAGGTTTCGCCCTTCCATAAAGGGAGGAGCAGTTGCAACTTTGACGCGGCGTCGTGCCGGTTTAACTCGTCCAGAAGCGGATTTTGGCCCCGCTAAACTTTTTGAAAATGCCACACGACAAGATAGACACTTCCCTCTTTTATCATTCGCGCCCGCTCGAACGATTGGAACTGCCCAAAGTCCTCGCGCGCCTCGAACTGCTCTGCGCCTGCGACTTGGGCCGCGCGCGCGTTCAGGCACTCCAATCCGCCAACTCCAACGCCGAAGCGCGCCGCCGCTTGGCTGCGACTTCGGAAGCGCGGCGATTCGTCGATAGCGTTCGTTTTGCGCCTTTTGGCGGGCTACGTGATCTGAGCGAATCGCTGCGAAGCGCGCAAATTGGCGCGACGCTCGAACCGTTGCCGCTGTTAGAAATCGGGCGTTTTGCCGAAGGCGCGCGGCAACTGCGGCGGGCGCTCGAAGACCTCGAACCCGAACGAGAAGCCGAATTTCCCTTGCTACTCGACCTGGCCGAAGGCTTATTTGCGCGTCCCGACCTGGAAAAAGCGATTTTTGAATCCATCGACGACAATGGCGAAGTCAAAGATGAAGCCTCGCTTGACCTTCGCCGCGCTCGCGCGAATCTACGCCAAACGCAAGCGCAAATCCAAAGTCGCTTGCGCGGAATGCTTTCCGACCCGCGCATCACGCCGCACTTGCAAGACGCCTTTGTCACGATGCGGGACGGGCGCTACTGTTTGCCAGTCAAATCCGAGTCGCGCGGTTCAGTTAAAGGCATCGTTCACGACCGTTCGGGAAGCGGCAACGCGCTGTTCATCGAGCCACAAGAAGTGGTGGAACTCAACAACCGCATCCGCGAACTGGTGGCCGACGAGCGCGAGGCCATTGCCGATGTTTTGCGCGGTTTGTCGGCCTTGACGGGCGTCGCGGCGGAACTCCTGCTTCGCACTCAAGACGCGGCGAGCGAACTCGATTTCGCCTTTGCCAAAGCGCAGTTGTCGCTGCGCATGAACGCAATTGAACCGCGACTGCGCGATGATGTGACCGGCTGGGATTTGAAACGCGCGCGGCACCCGCTGGTTGAAGGCTGTGTGCCCAACGACATCCGTTTGGGCGACGAATCGGCGGCGACCGAGCGCGGCGACTTCGACGTGATGATGCTGACCGGCCCGAACACTGGCGGCAAAACTATCGTGCTCAAAACGCTCGGCCTGCTGACCGGCATGGTCGGTTGCGGTTTGCATCTGCCGGTAGACGAGGGTTCGTGGCTTCATTTGCCGCGTGGCATTCACGTGGACATCGGCGACGAGCAATCCATCGAGCAATCGCTTTCGACGTTTTCCGGCCATTTGAAAAACATCGTTGGCATCTTGAAGCGAGTCGAAGAAGGCGATTTGGTTCTCTTCGACGAAATCGGCGCCGGAACCGATCCCGACGAAGGCGCGGCTTTAGCCAAAGCGGTTTTGCGGGCGCTTAGTCGGCGCGGCGCGCGTGTTGTGGCTACAACGCACTACGGCGAACTGAAGCAGTTCGCTTTGTCGGCGCAGCGTTTTGAAAACGCGAGCGTCGAGTTCGATCTGGCGACTCTGGCGCCGACGTATCACCTGCGCATCGGCGTTCCGGGCGCCTCAAACGCCCTCGACATCGCAGCCCGCCTGGGAATGCCTCAGGACTTGATTGGCCGCGCGCGCCGTTATTTGGGAAGCGACAGAGTTGATCAAGAAGCCGTCTCGCAACGCTTGGAACAAACGCAACGGGAACTTCAATCGCAAATCGGAGAAGCCGAAAAAGAACTGGCGACCGCCGAACGCTTGCGCCGCGAATACGAAGGAAAACTGGCGCGCGTCGAACGCGAAGCACAAAAAGAGATCGAAAAAGCGCGAACGCAGGCGCGCGAGTTAGTTGAAACCGCGCAAAAAGAAGCCGATGAAGCGCTCCGCGAATTGCGACGAGCCGCGCGCGAATCGGGCGGAGCGGGCGAAAACAAGACCACCGAAGATGCGCGGGGTCGACTCAAAACCTTGCGCGAACGGGTGCGCGCTTTTGGCGATGGCGAAGCCCCGATTCAAGCGCGCATCGAACTGCCCAAAACCAAAGCGTCGCCCAAATTCGCCGAACAAGAAGCGTTTCAAGCCAAAATCGGGCAACTGGTGCGCGTGAAAAGTCTCGACCGCGAAGGAGAAGTCGTGTCCATTGACGACGGCAAAGTTCAGGTGCGCGTCGGCGCGATGCGTTTGTCGCTCAAACCAAACGAAGTCGCGCCGGTTCGCGTGCAAAACAGCGTGTCAACGGCGGGCGTGCAGTCGCGCAAAACCTTGAATGTTCCGTCCGAAATCAATCTGCTCGGTTACTCGGTCGAAGCGGCGTTAGACGAAATTTCGAGCTACTTGGACGACGCACTGTTGGCCGACAAAAAGGAAGTGCGACTGGTTCACGGGCGGGGCACGGGCGCGCTCAAAAACGCGATCCACAAGTATTTAAACGGCGCACGCGGCGTAGCCGGTTTTCAATTGGCGGAGATGAACGAGGGAGGCGAAGGCGCAACAGTAGTTCATCTGGGATGAAAACCGCGCTGTCTCTTCTGGTTCTATGCGCCCGCGACATCGAAGCAACAGTTGCGTTCTAGGGCTAAAAGTGCGCGCAACCAACATCACGCACATTCCCGATGAGGTTGTTGATTTGCTGTTACGGCGCGTTGATCTCACGAACAACCTATTGCATCGTTTTGATGTGGATTTACCTAAGTGCCGAACGTTTTGGAGTAGGACATAACGATTTAAAACAACTGCCATCGAGGTTGTCAGCAGAAACGGGAGTAGCTTTGGCAGCAACACCACTTCGCGCTTACTCAGGTCGTCTTATCGATGGAATTTCCAGTTTCGTTGCCCCTGCAACTTTCGTTGCCCCTGCAACAGACAAACAAAAACGCCGTTTGAACCTTGGGTTCAAGCGGCGTTCTAAAATTCGGGTTTTACGCGCCGAGCGCGGTTTTGGCTTGATTCACAACCGAAGTGAAGGCTTTGGCATCGATGATGGCGATTTCGCTCAACATTTTGCGGTCGATTGTGATGCCCGCTTTGAGCAAGCCGTTGATGAGAACCGAGTAGGACAGGCCGTTTTGTCTGGCGGCGGCGTTGATGCGCACGATCCACAGGCGGCGCATTTCGCGTTTGAAAACGCGGCGGTCGCGGTAGGCGTATTGACCGGCGTGCATCACGGCTTCGTTGGCCGTGCGGAACCAGCGATGCTTGGCGCCATAGTAACCCTTGGCCATGTCGCGGATTTTCTTGTGTCGTTTGTGGGCGGCTACGCCGCGTTTCACTCTTGCCATAATAATTTTTGTTTTTGAATTCCTTGCGCCCGACAGGTGGTGAATAACTCGGTCAGTCGCGGTTGGGAAGCGAGTTCGCTTCGACTTCTCGCCAAAGCGAGAACGGGATTAGATGGCCAACAGGCGGCGCATCGCTTTAGTGTTCGACTTGGCAACAGACATCGCGGCGTCGTTGTTGCGCATTTGTGTGGTCGAGGCGCGTTTGGTTTGCAAGTGAGCCAAACCGACTTTGCGCCGCTTCAACTTGCCGCTTCCTGTGGTGGTGACGCGCTTGGCCGTCGCCTTGTGTGTTTTCATCTTGTTGCCCATGAGATTGTTTCCCTTTGCGCCAAAAATTGGCGCGAAGAGAAATTATATCAGTCCTCCGATACGATGTCGCGCTTATCGGTAAAAACCTCTTCCATAAATCTCTACGTCTCTCCTGTTCCTCTTTGCCCTCTGTGTTGGAGGATGTTTTTACGTTTTTAGACTCTCGCGCGCCGCTTCAACTGTTGCGTCGATGTCATCTTCGGTGTGCGCGAGGGAAATAAACGCCGCCTCGAACTGCGCGGGCGGCAAATAAATTCCCCGTTCGAGCATGGCGTGGAAGAACGCGGCGAATCGCTTGGTGTCGCTCGCTTTGGCATCGGCGAACGATTCGACGGGATTGGGATTGAAGAACAGCGTCCACATCGAACCCCAGCGTTGAAGTTGCGCTTCTACATCCAAGTCGCGTAAAGCGCGGTTCAACCTGTCTTCCAAGCGGGCACCGAGGGTTTCCAACCGCGCATAGGAATCGTCGTTGAGGGCGTTGATCGCGGCTAAACCCGCCGTCATCGCCACCGGGTTTCCGCTCAGCGTTCCGGCTTGATACACCGGGCCAGCGGGAGCCACGCAACTCATGATCTCGCGTTTGCCGCCGTAAGCGCCCACAGGAAAGCCGCCGCCGATGATTTTGCCCAGCGTCGTCATGTCCGGCGTGATGCCGACGACTTGCTGAAAGCCGCCTTTGCTCAAGCGAAAGCCGGTCATCACTTCATCGAACAGTAAAACGGCGCCGGTGCGCGCGGTTTCTTCGCGCAGCATTTCCAAAAATCCGGGCCTGGGTTTGACAAGTCCCATATTTGCGGGCAACGGCTCGACGGCGACGCACGCCAGTTCGTGATTCAGTTCCCGAATCAACTGGCGCGTGCCCTCGATGTCGTTAAAGTTCGCCACCACGGTGTCCTGCGTTTGCGCGGGAGTGACACCCGCCGAATCGGGAATGCCAAGCGTCAGGGCGCCGCTTCCGGCTTGCACGAGCAAACCGTCAGCATGGCCGTGATAGCAACCGGCGAACTTGATGATTTTGCGCCGCCCCGTGAAACCGCGCGCGGCGCGAAGCGCGCCCATCACGGCTTCTGTTCCCGAATTGACCATGCGCACCATTTCGATGCTTGGAACTGCATTGACAACTGCGCGCGCCATTTCCACTTCAAGGCGCGTGGGCGCGCCGAAAGTTGTGCCTTTGTCCAACTGTTCGCGCACGCGGTCGTGGACAAAAGCGGGCGCGTGACCGTGGATGAGCGGCCCCCAACTTCCCACGTAATCGAGGTAGCGTCGCCCGTCTTCATCGAACAAATGGGCGCCCTCGCCGCGCGCGAAAAACAGCGGCGTGCCGCCAACCGAATTGAAAGCGCGAACCGGCGAATTGACGCCGCCAGGCAAAAGTGCGCGCGCTTCCTCGAACAAATGGGTGGAGTTGGGTGAGTTCATGACCGTTTTGAAGGCTAAAGTTGCACCCTCAGTTTGAGCGGGAAACCCAAGGATGAGGCGCGGCCAATTCATTGCTACGAACACGAGAGATGATTCTTATGAAACGGTTTTGTTCCCCTGGTTGTCGCGGACGGCGGCGCGGCGCGGCACTGCTCGAATTTGCGCTTGTGGCGTCGATGTTTTTCGTTTTGCTGCTGGGAATGCTGCAATTTGGCGTGTATCTCAACGCGACCAACACGCTGTGGAACTTGTCGCGTGAGGGCGCGCGCTACGCTTCGATTCAGCGCAGCGACTCGCCAACGGTGGCTGACAACAACCAGAAAATCATCGACCACATTTCCAAGCCCGCGCCCAATGGAATGCTTCCGCCCACCGTCGATCCGACCAAGCTCAGCATTACGATCACACCTTCGGACGCAAGCACGCGCGGCATGGGCACCGAAGTGCGCATCACGTTGCGCTACGACATGAGCGACAAGTTGTTTGTGCCCACCGGCGATGTGCTACGCAAACAATACGAAACCACAACCAGCATGATGGTCGAGTGAAACCATGTTCTCTTCTTTCTTGCGCCAATCCGTCAGCCCCAGCCAACACCCCAGCCATCACCCCAGGCGCGGCCCGTTTCCGCTTTTTGGTGGGCGCAGGCGGCGACGGGGCATTTCGCTGTGGCTGTTCGTGGCCTCACTGCCGGTCATCGTGGGAATGTGCGGCCTCGTCATCGACATGGGGCAACTGTATGCGCGGCGCGCCCAGGCCCAGCGCGCAGCCGATGCGGCGGCTTTGGCTGGCGCTTATGTGTCGGGGGACGCCAGTGCCAACGATCGGGTGATTTCAACCGCGATTCGTTATGCCGCTGCCAACGGCTTTGACCCGAACAACCCGCGACGACCAGCGACTGTGCACGTTGTGCCTCAATATGCCGGCTCGACGGGCACAGGCTTCGACAACTCGGTTTACGTAGCGGTTTCCACGCAGGAGCCGGTGTATTTCGTGCCGATCCTCGAAACACTGCTTCTTGCGATGGGTAAAAGCGAGGACGCGGCGACTTTTTCTCGAACCGTTAGCGCATCGGCGCGCGCCCAAAGCATCACGCATTTTCCGATGAAGCTGGGCGGGCCGTATGGCATCGCCGATCCCAACCAGTCGCCCGCCAATATGTCGGTTTTCGGGCCGGAAGCGTATTACAGTTTTGGCGACCCGTATTCGACGCAGTTCAAAGATGACGGCTCGGTCAACCCGCTTTACGACGCGACGGGCGGCATCAGCACCTTTTCGATGGACGTGTCGGCGGCTTACATCGCGTCCTCCCCCGACAAGATCGTTCATCTACAACTCTTCGATCCCGATTGCTATTCGCCCAATGGCTCGGATTCCTTCGACGAGATCCGTTCGCCCAACCCACTCAATCAGCACAACGCAACGCACCCCGATTTGCATTCGCAAGACGCTACCACAACGCAATACGAGATCTGGAAAGACGGCAAGCTCATCCCCGGCGCCCATGCCGAATATAGCACCAACCCCGACAGCAACAACAAGTGGGTCGAGCCGCCCGGCTTCGCTATCGACACCAGAACCTACGGCCCCGGCCAGTATCAAATCCGCGTCAAAGCCACCGACGGATCGAGCGAAAACGGCTTTTTGATGCGTGCCGGGCCAAGCGACGGCTTGGCGATGAGCGACATCGACTGGAACAATCACTACGGCGACAAATTGGGCACCGATCCAAACAACGTCGCTGTGCCCATCACGGCTAAAGACCATCTGCAAATGAACTTCACGCGTAGCGGCGTGGTGACTTTTCAGTTGGGTTACGTTCCGGCGAGTCAAGCGGGCCGAACCATCGGCGTGTCGAAATTCGACGTGGATGTCGGTTCGACCGACCTCGTTTATACCTGCGATACCTTGCCGGGACAGACCTTTCCCGGCGTTTTGCCCCGCCCCGGAAACGGCGTGTGGTCAACTGATACCATCCCCGTGCCCAACGGTTATAAAGGCGGCAACTGGAGCGCCACTTACACGGCGGGCGCAGGCGATACCTCGAACTGGTCGTTGCTGGGCCAAACCGGAGAAGACGGCGAAGTGCGTCTGGTCGAGTAGGGATCAAGTCGAGTAGGGATCAAGCAGTTCAAACAAAAGACACCCTTTGTCTGGCACTGGTGTTTGGCACTGGGGCGCGCCGGGAAAGTGGCACGAAGCAGGGCACACCTTTCCCGGCGATAAGGTCAGTTGATGAGCTTTTACGTGGTCATCATTCGATCTACCGCCTTTGACTTTTGACATTTCAGTTCTTTTTAGCGCACGTCGCGTGGGTGTTTGGTGGAAATGGCGTTACCCACATTTCGACGGGTTGACCGTTGTCTGATGGACGATCCGACTGCCAGCAACCGAAACGCCGCGAACTCCAAGGTTCGCGGCGTTTTGGTTTTCATTCAGCGGGTTGATTTTTAGCCAACTGGAACGGAGCGTAGAATGTCTTCAACCACGGCGCGGGTGCCGCCTGACAGACGCGTTTCGGGTTGGCCGATCAAGCGGTGGCTCATCACGGCGGGGGCGAGGGCTTTCACGTCGTCAGGAATGACGAAATCGCGCTGGCGAAACGCGGCGTGCGATTGGGCGCAACGGCCCAGCATCAGGGCGCCGCGCGGACTTAAACCCAGCCGAAGTTTGGGATGCTCGCGCGAAGCGTTGGCGATGCGCAGGATGTAGTCGTAAACCGAATCACTGATGGCGATGCGACGAACGGCGCCTTGCATAGCGCGGATTTGCTCGGCATCCACCACGCTTGTGAGGGAGTCGATTGGGTGATGCAAACGCTGCTCTTTCATCAGCAACCGCTCGGCTTCGGGATGGGGATAGCCCACGCTGAGGCGAAGCGCGAAGCGGTCGAGCTGCGAATCGGGCAGCGGATACACGCCTTCGGACTCCATCGGGTTCTGGGTGGCGATGACGAAAAACGGGTCGGGAAGCGGACGCGATTGCAAATCGACGGTGACCTGGCCTTCTTCCATACATTCCAACAGCGCCGACTGCGTTTTGGGACTCGAACGGTTGATCTCGTCGGCGAGAGCGACGTGCGTGAAAATCGGGCCTTCCCGAAAGTGAAAGCGCGATTCGTTCGGGTCGTAGATCATCGTGCCTGTGATGTCTGATGGCAGCAAATCCGGCGTGAACTGGATGCGCTTGAACGACACGCCAAGGGTGGTGGCCAGCGCCCGCGCCAGCATGGTTTTGCCAACGCCCGGCACATCTTCGAGCAGGATGTGCCCGCCCGCCAGCAACCCGATGAGACAGGCTTCGATGAGTTCGGGCTTGCCCAAAATGACGCGCTCGACGTTATTCGAGAGCGCCCGAAGAGTCAGGGCCAATTGTCCCGAATCCAAGCGTTGTTCTTGGGCTTCGTCGTTTTGGTGTGGGGTTTCAAGTGGAGAAAGAACTGGAGCATCGGCGGGCGTGGCTTGGGAGTCGGGCGCAAATTTCATGGGGAAAACGGAAACAGTGTAGGGAGGCCACCATCATCAACCGTTTAAGAAGCGCATCCACAGCGCGTCCACGCGCTCTTCGAGTTGGGTAAGCGTGCCGTTGTTGGACAAAAAATGGAGCGGCACTCGCTCGGCGAGCGCGCGCTTGGCTTCTGGTGACGGCTGGGCATCGAGCCTGCGCTGGGCATCGTCGCGTGCCATGCGGCGCTCGTTCATCAAGCGCTGCATTTGCACGCTGTGCCACGCCACCACGCACCAAATCTCGTCGCAACCGTGCCCCTGCCCACTTTCGAGCAGTTTCACAGCTTCAACCACAACTGCCCGTTCGCCGTGATCGCGCAATCGCTGCAGTTGCTGGTGGCGTAGCGTCGCCACAGCCGGATGAACCAGAGCTTCGAGTTGCACCATCTTCGCAGGGCTGGAAAACACCAAAGTGCCCAATTTCGTGCGGTCGATCACTCCGCTTGCGTCCAGAACATCGCCGAATTGCCCGGCGATGGTCGCCGCAAAGTCGGGTTGTGCATACAGTTCGTGCACGCCTTGATCGGCATCCAAAAGGGCTGCGCCCCGTGCTTGGAGCAAGCGCGCCACCGTGGATTTGCCCGCGGCGATGTCACCCGTTAGCCCTAAAATTTTCATCGCGCCAAGTGTAGAAAAGCAACGTGAAACTCACGTCAGAACGCCGCAACAACGGACGCTTGACTTGAACTTAACACAACAAATAAGGCGCACAGATATAGATGAAGTAGCGGTAGGGGAGGTAAAGAACAGCTTGATTTGTCTTGCCTTTTCTACACTTCGTGTTTCATGCGAAATTTGCGAGCGGATGTCGCCATTATCGGTGGCGGAACAGGCGGCGTTGCGGCGGCACTGGCTGCGCTTCGACGCGGCAAAACCGTGCTTTTAACGGAAGAAACCGACTGGATAGGCGGGCAGTTCACAAGTCAAGCCGTGCCACCCGATGAGCATCCCTGGATCGAATCGTTTGGCTGCACGGGTTCTTATCGCCGCTTCCGAAATGATGTGCGCCGTTTTTATCTCGACCATTACCCGATGACACCGCGGGCGCGCGGACTGGGCCGCGATTTCAATCCCGGTGGCGGTTGGGTGTCGCGCTTGTGCCATGAGCCACGCATCGCGCATTTGGTTTTGCAAAGCCTTTTGCAACCTTTTTTTGCGTCAGGCCGCTTGACAGTTTTGCTCGAGTGCCGCCCCATTTCGGTCGGTGTGGATGGAAACTCGATTTCCTCGGTGCTGCTTTGCTCCATAGAAGAAACGTTGTGCGTTGAAGCACCATTTTTCCTCGACGCGACCGAACTTGGCGACTTGATCGAATTATCAGGTGCCGAATCCGTCATCGGCGCCGAATCGCGCCTGCAAACCGGCGAACCGCACGCGCCTGAACGGGCGCAGCCGCTCAACCAGCAATCGGTATCAGCGTGTTTTCCGTTGTCTTTTCACCCAGGCGAAAACCATGTCATCGACAAGCCTGTGTCCTACGATTTCTGGAAGCGATATAAAGCCCCATTCTGGCCCGATCACAACTTGAGTTGGACGCAAACCCACCCGATTACCCTCCAAACGCGACATCGCTCCCTGTTTCCGGTGGAAGGCCGCGACCCATGGGAATCGCTGTTCGGCTTTCGCCAAATCCTCGACCCGACACATTTTGAACCCGGCTTTGCCGCGCCCATCACGCTTGTGAACTGGCCGCAAATCGACTATTGGCTTGGCCCACTCGTTGGTGTGTCACCCGAAGAACGCCAGAAAAACAGCGCAAGTGCTCGGCAGCTATCGCTGTCGTTTGTGCACTGGGCGCAGACCGAAGCGCCGCGCCACGATGGGAGCGGCGCCGGCTATCCCGAACTGCGATTGCGTCCCGACTTGACCGGCACCAGAGATGGTCTCGCCAAAACGCTTTACGTCCGCGAAAGCCGGCGTATCCAGGCCGAGCTCACTGTTGTGGAACAACACGTCGCGTCTCAACTTCGTTCCCAAGGGAGCGAAGTTTTCGCCGATTCGGTCGGCGTTGGGAGTTATCGCATCGACTTGCATCCCTCGACTGGCGCGAGCGGAACGGGAGAAGACGGCGACAATTACATCGACGTTGGCTCGTGGCCATTTCAAATCCCGCTCGGTTCCTTGATTCCAGTTCGCGTTGAAAATTTGCTTCCCGCATGCAAAAATTTGGGCGTGACACACATCACCAACGGCTGTTACCGCTTGCATCCGGTCGAGTGGAACATCGGCGAAGCCGCTGGCGCACTCGCGGCGCACTGCTTGGACACCAAACAACTGCCGCGCGAAGTGCGCAATGTCAAAGAGAAGTTGGAAGATTTCCGGCGCGAACTGAGCTCAGACGGTTTTGAACTGGAATGGCCGGCGCTTTACACGACGTGAGGCACATGCCTGTGATTGCGGCGCAAAGAGCGCCCCTTGATTCTCAAGGGGCGCTCTTTTAGCAAAAAATTTAGGCTTCAACTTCTCCCGGTTCGCCTTCGTCGGCGCCACCCGTTCCGTCTTCGGCGACATTTGCGATTTCCTCAAGATTTTCCACTTCAATGCCTTCCACTTCTGTTTCCTCTTCGCCCTCAATCGGCAAAGGATCGCCCGCTTCTTGAGCGAGTTTGGCTTGCTCGGCGGCGAAGCGCACGTCTTCTTCGGCGGCAGCTTTATCGGCTTTGGAAATTTTAGGAAGCGGCTTCGCGCCCGGTCTTGGCACGAGCATCATCGTCATGTCGCGGCCCTGTTTGGTGACGGTGCCTTCGACAGTGCCCGCTTCGTTTACGTCTTGCGCGATGGCATCCATCTGGGCTTTACCTAGTTCGGGATAGGCGTTTTCGCGGCCTTTGAACTGGCACAAGACGCGGACTTTGTGGCCTTCTCGCAAAAACCGATCACAGTTGCGAACCAAAATATCGCGGTCGTGTGGCCCGGTGCGTGGGTGGAGGCGCACCATTTTGAGTTCTTTACCTTTGGGCTTGGATTCCTTTTTCGACTGCTCGTATTTGTATTTGCCCCACGAGATGATGCGACAAACGGGCGGTTGAGCCTGGGGCGCCACCAATACTAAATCCAGTCCCCGATCACGCGCCATATCAACGGCTTCGCGGATGGGTAAAACGCCGACTTGGTTGTTGTCTTGATCGACTACTCGCACCTGGGGAAACCGGATGCGATCGTTGATCATCGGAACTTCCCGCCGATTGTCGGGGCGCCGGTTGTTACGACGAAGTGCTATTGAAGCACCACCTCAAAAATATTCACAGTGTCAGTATGCGCAATCGTAAACCCTAAGCGCTGTAAGCGCCTCAGAGAAGCCGTGTCAAATCGCTGCTTTTAACTTGGACTTAACACAACAAAAGCCACTGATGCTGAGCGCCTCTTTCACTTTCACGGGTGAGGTGATGTTCCCTCTGTTATTGTTCTCGCTACGCGTGGTCTCGTGGGTGTTGAACTAATAACAGGGGGGACATCACTGCGCGATATCATCACTCTGAAGCTTCGATTCTCAACTGTTCCAATAACGCCTCGAGAGTGACTGCACCCAGGTCGCGGCGCCCGCGGGCGCGGAGTGACACGCCGCCGGATGCGATTTCTTTGTCACCGATGATGGCCATATAAGGGATTTTTTCCGCTTCGGCGACCGCGATTTTGGCCCCGACTTTCTCGTTATCCGCGTTTACCTCGACGCGAAAACCGGCTTCTGTCATTTTCCGCGCTACCTCGCGCGCGAAATCGTGATGACGGTCGGCGATGGGTAGCAACCTCAGCTGAACCGGCGCCAGCCACAGCGGAAAAGCGCCCGCGAAATGCTCGATGAGCACACCGATGAACCGTTCCAGTGAACCAAAGGGCGCACGGTGGATCATCACGGGCCGGTGTCTTTTGCCGTCCTGTCCGATGTATTCCAAACCGAAGCGTTCGGGCAGAACGTAATCGACTTGAACTGTGCCCAGCTGCCATTGGCGTCCGATGGCATCTGACACGATGAAGTCGAGTTTCGGGCCGTAGATCGCCGCTTCACCTTCGGCGACGGTGTGTTCCATGCCTAGTTCGCGCACCGCCCCCAAAAGCGCGCTTTGTGATTCTTCCCATGCTTCGGGAGAACCCACATATTTGTCGCCATCGGGCGAGCGAAGTCCAACACGCGCCGAGTAGGTAAGACCTAGCCGTTTCAACACGAGTAGCACCAGTTCGACTTGCTGTTTGAACTCCTCGACCAACTGATCGGGGCGAAGAAAAATGTGCGCATCGTCTTGTGTAAAGCCGCGAACGCGCGTGAGGCCACCGACTTCGCCCGAAAGTTCCCAGCGGTAAACAGTGCCAAACTCAGCCAAACGAAGGGGCAAATCGCGGTAGGAGCGCGGTTGCGAGCCGTAGAGCATGATGTGGAACGGGCAATTGACCGGTTTGAGCACGAACTCGTCGCCATCCTTGGTGGTCATGATCGGAAACATCGAGTCTTTGTAAGCCTCCATGTGGCCTGAGGTGACAAACAGCCGAGTGGAAGCGATGTGGGGCGTCACAACCATTTGATAGCCGCGTTTAAGCAACTCGCCCCGAATAAAGCTTTCGAGCGCGAAGCGGAGCGTCGTGCCTTTAGGCGTCCACAATGGCAACCCCAGCCCCACTTCGGGTGACAGCACAAACAAACCCAGTTCTCGGCCCAATTTGCGATGGTCGCGTGCGCGCGCTTCTTCTAAGCGCTTCATGTGCTCGTCCAACTCCTTTTGCGAGGGGTAGGAAGTTCCGTATAGCCGTGCAAGTTGCGCGTTTTTGGCGTCACCTTTCCAGAACGCGCCTGCAACAGACAGGAGCTTAAAGGCCTCAATCAAGCCTGTGGAGGGCAGGTGTGGGCCACGGCACAAGTCGAACCAATCGCCCTGCTTATAGATGGTGATCGGTGCACCCTCGGGAATGTCGGCCAGAACTTCCAATTTGTAAGCGTCGTCAGCGAAAAGTTCCTGCGCTTGTTGACGCGTGATTTCTTCGCGCTCGATTGCCAAATCCGCTTGTGCGAACTCGCGCATTTTGGCTTCAATCGCCTCGAAATCTGCTTCGCCCAGACCGGGCAATTCGATGTCGTAATAAAACTTATCGTCGAGGGCTGGGCCAACAGTCAATTTGGCTTCGGGAAAAAGGGCTTTGACGGCTTGCGCCATCAAATGAGTTGAGGAGTGACGATAAACCTCGCGGCCCTGCGAGTCTTTCCAGGTGAACAATTGGAGCGAGGAATCGCTTTCGAGCGGGCGGGTTAAGTCCCACATCTGCCCGTTGACCTGCGCGGCCAGGACGGATGAGGCCAAACGGTGGCCGATGGATGCGGCGATTTGAAGCGGGGAAACCCCATTTTCAAATTCGCGGGTATGGCCGTCGGGAAAAGAAACTTGAATCATGGAACACTGTTTTCGTCCTTTTTCCAAAGGGGCGAAATTGATGCATCCTGGAGGATGTTTCGCGCCACCAAAAACTTCACTTATGAGCGTGCCGTTCCCCAAAGACCCGCATCTGTCGTTGAGCCAATTGGCTTTGTTCGACATTGCCCTTGCGGTCGCCGAGGACGAGGCGCAGATGTGGGACGATGACGGCGGATTGAGTCTGTTTTTGGGTGAAACGTTGGAACTGGTGCGGCGCGAAGCGCAAAGTATGGCGTTGTCTTGTGTCGCGCGCACCGGGGAACGGGCGCGCGTGTTTTGTCTGGCTGGCGCTTGGAGTGAAGTGCTGGTCGATGCCGAGCACCTTGCTGCGCTTGCGCGTCATGCCGACGTTTGGGTGTTCGGCGCGCCCGACGTCAACCTGTCCATTGCCGGAGTTGTGCCTGTTGCCGTGCCTCAAGGCGCGCCGCTGTGCCAGGAGCGCGGGGTCGTTATCGAAGCGCAGTCTTTTGGTGGTTGCTTTTTAACCCGTGAAGGCGGGAGTCTCGATTCGGACGATCCGCGCGGAACGCGCTATTTCGAGGGGTTTTTGTCGGTGCGCGCCGATGCCACGGAAATCGCTGCTGGTCGCCTGGCAGCCGTGCTCAAGTTGCCTGTCATGGCGCATCGCTGGGCCGATCACGAGTTGCTCGGCTCGTGGATGGCCCGCTTTAACCGCGTGTTGATCGATGCCTTGGAAGCCCAGCGTTTACAGAAACGCGCTCTTGCCGGGGAACTTGCGCGTATCAAGATCGATCTCGAACTTCAACGCGATGAGGCCGAAGAACTGGAAAACATGGTGAAGATGGTAAGCGGCTATGTTGGTGGAGAAACATGGCGCGAAGTGCAGCTGGCCGTTCGCGGCGGCAAAGACGATCTCGCTGACCTCAACCGAGAGGAATACACGATTTGCTTTTGTGACCTGGTGGGTTTCACCAAAATGTCCGAGCGTCTTAGCCCCAAAGACATCGCTTCTCTGCTTAACGATCATTTCGCCCGCCTCGCTAACATCGTGCGCGTGCACGGCGGCACAATCGACAAGTTCATCGGCGACGCGATGTTAGCCTATTTCCGTGAACCGGTCGAGGCGTTCCACGCGGCCAAAAAGATGGTGCAGGAATCGCGCACCGTGCGCGTCGAAGGCGATTTCACCCTTCCCATCCAAGTGCGCGTGGGTCTCAATACCGGCAAGGTGACTTTGGCTAACCTGGGAGCCGGCGAATACCGTCAGCGCACGGTTTTAGGCGATGCTGTCAACTTCGCGCAGCGCATGCAGTCGGGTGCGCCACCTCAAGCTGTGATGATGAGCGAACATACCATGCGCCTTTTGCCGCCCGATATGCTTCGCGCTCTCGAACCGGTTTCCGTGCCTATTAAAGGTCGCCGTGACCCAGTTGAAGCCTACGTATGGACGCAGGCAAGCGACCGGCGCGACGAGGTTTCGGATCGCATGTCGATTCGGTCTTCCCTTCTCATCAGTGGCAACGCACGCACCTCGCTCGCCGACCGTTTGCGCGGCAAAGGTTGAAAACGTGTTTACGTTCAAGGCAAGGGCAGGGTTAATCAAACACAGAAAAAGTGCAGGAGCATGAGATCTACAGAGAATGAGGTTCACAGAGAAAGAAAAAGGTAACGGGTAAGGGAAAATTTCAACCGTGTTTAATTTCCCCTGCTTTTACCTTGATTACAGGCGTTCTTTATATGCTTACCATTGATGATAGGTAGGCCAAACGACTTTTGATCGAGATTTGATGAGGCCCGCAGGCGTTTCTTCCGTCCAATCAAAGCCATGCGAATAGATGACTTGTTTCAAAGTGGGCAGCAAACGCTGTCTTTTGAGTTTTATCCTCCCAAAGATGTAGAAGGCGAACGACAATTGTTCGCGGCGGTCGAAGACTTACGACCTTTGAACCCCTCGTTCGTGTCTATAACCCGAACCGGAGGTGGCGCCGATCCCACCATTGACTTAGCTGCGCGCGTTCAAAACGACATCGGTTTTCGCTCAATGAGCCATTTGACCTGCGCAGGTTACACGCAGCAGCAAATCGGCGATATCCTCGACCGAGCGTGGAATGCGGGCGTTTGCAACATCCTTGCGCTTCGCGGCGATGCCGCGTCGGGAGAAAAGACTTGGAGCGCCACCGAGGGAGGGTTTTCTTACGCGTCTGACCTTGTGAAATTCGTGCGAGAACGCCACGATTTTTGTGTGGGTGTGGCAGGTTATCCCGAAGGCCATCCGCAATCGCTAAATCTGGTGCGGGATGCCGAATACGTCAAGCTCAAAGCTGACTTGGGCGCTTCCTTTGTCATTACACAGTTGTTCTTCGACAATGCCGACTTCTACCGTTGGCGTGATCGATTGTATGGCATGGGCTGTGAAATCCCTCTTATCGCGGGTCTGATGCCGATCCTCAACGTGGCCCAAGCTAAGCGCTTCGTTACCATGTGCGGCGCCAAAATCCCGAATCCTCTGTTGGTTCAACTCGAATCGCTCGAGTCTGATCAACAAAGCGTCCATACGGCAGGCGTGGAACACGCCTTACGCCAAAGCGAAGATTTAATCGCCAACGGCGTCAGTGGCGTGCATTATTACACGCTCAACCGTTCCAAAGCTACCGTGTTGATTGGACAAACCCTGAATATGAAGCATCCGGTTTAATCTTGTTTAATCTTGGATCCAGAGCGAGGAAAAGAGCGGATCACAGAAGAGCCGCTCTTTTCCTCGTTTTGTCCCTACCCGGCGTTCGGTTTTATATTGTGTTAAGTTCAAGTCGAATGGTCGTCCAGTATCAAGCGGCAACCGGAAGTCAGTTGACCGTAGGGTGGGCTTTACAATAGAACACACGCACCGATCTCGCTTGGCATTTTGTGCGGGGAAACTTGACAACATCTCCGTAGTGATCCGCTCGACCTTGTTGCAGTTGCTTACGCCCGATACCATACAGGGCCGCGTGGCCGACATCAACTCAGTGTTTATCGGCACATCCAGTGAAATTGGTGAACTTAAATCAGGCGTAGCGGCGCAGTTTTTAGAACCGGTTCTGGCTGTTGCAGATAGAGGAGCTATTGCCACCCTCGTGATTATATTTGTCGCTTATCACTGGCCAGTTGTTCGCCGCTTGCAACGCCTTGAAGATTTGCAACCGTCATCGACCGAGTAACAACATCAAATAACACTGGCAGCAAGAAAGCTCGATCAAGCCTTTAATCTATCTCGAACTTCGCTCAGGCGTTAACTTCCCGCAATTATCTGTTGCGGGAAGTTAACATGAGCCGGATAATAGTTAAGGATTCGCAGCCGCGAATATGAATTTATGCCGGCACCAAAACAAGATCTCGATGGAACGTTGCCTTTGGAATGGGAAAATGGCTGCCCCGTTATCCTTGCATCACAAGTCACAAGCGTGGCGAGAGTAATCGAAAGAAAGCCTTTGCCCCCAGGTATCGGCAACGTCTACGATGCTTTCGCCTACTTTCTAAGGGTCGAAGTCGCCAGTGGTGAAGCAACAGCAGACACGGTCGAAGCTTACCACCGCGAGGTTGGCAACTGGATCAAGTGGTGCCAAGTGCGTGATCTTCCTCCAGAAAACGCACAGGGTTATCACTTGGAAGCCTTTCGAGAAGAACTGAAACGACGTGGGTTATCGATTCCTACGCGCGCTCACAAATTGTCCATCATCCGGCGCTTTTACGAAAGTGCCGTGCACGCCGGTTTCCGCGAAGATAACCCGGTTGCCAATGTGTGGGCCGGCAAAGATCCTTGCAGTCCCGAAGAAAAACTAAAAATTCTATCGCAAGAAGCTTTAGCGGTTCTTGTTGATACTTTGCCCAAACAGGGTCTCGGTGGATTACGAGACCGTGCTATCGTCGCTTTGATGGTCGCACACGGTTTGCGACGCGTTGAAATTCAACGGCTCAACCACCATGATGTAATTGGTCATGATGTAACCGATGTAGAGCAAAGTTCTGCATCAAAGTCTCTGCTCGTTGATGGCAAGGGTCATAAAGTGCGTCAAATATTGCTGCGAGATGATACTTGGGAAACACTCGCTGCTTACTTTTCGGAAAAGCAACAGGCCGGTTACGATTTGCACGGCGCAATTTTCGTCGGTCACGGTAATAACGGGCGGGGTCACCGATTGTCGAGGGTTTCCATCAACTCGATCGTCGATAAATACCTCAACGCCGCCCATTTAAAAAGCATCGGCGTTTCCTCCCACGCGTTGCGACATACCTTTGGAACAGTGGCAGTTTCTAATGGAGCTGATTTGGAGGATTTGCGTGATGTTATGGGGCACGGGTTGCTCGAATCAACCGGCATATACGTTAAAGCCGTTCAAAAAGGTAAGGAAAATCCCGCTTTCTTTATTAACGTGAAATTTTAAAGCGTAACGCCCCTTGGTTGACCTTTCCCTAAAACACATGTAAAGTTTGGCTTTCGTTATACTTATTGTGTCAGGTTGGGAGCAGGTTGGGAGACGGAGCGAGGGATTCCGAGGGGTCATCCCCAGCACAGATCAGCACGGCTCAAGCGCTCATTTAGGTTGTGTTAAGTTCAAGTTTGTTCTTCCCGAATAGCAAGGGACTGCCACAGCTATTTTGGTTAGGCCGGGAACCACGTTTTCATCCGTGCGTATTAGACGCGCTAACATCGCTACATCCGTTCGCGGATGCTTTGACTTCCCCCCTATGACGCGTCTGCCACCTCAACCTCCGGCTTTTTAACCTAACGCGCTCGTTCATCTTGTCAGTTACTCAATAAAATTTATGGCAACAGCCTCACACGGTCTGCCGATTCGTCTGCGCGGCACCACCAACTTCTACGATGTAGATGTGCCCGAAGGCGTGGCATCCATTGGCGCGGGAAAACCCGTGTTCGATTCAACACTGGTCGAAACCGCGCAAAAGCGCGCTTACCTGAACCAGTTCAACTTTGACGAAGTGCCTAACCTCGTCGCCATGCAACTGGGTTCTTACGCCTGGTTTCTCGATGTCGGCCTGCGCGAGTTGTTCGACTCGTTTTCACCCATCGAAGATTTCACCGGCACGATGTCGCTGGAATTCCTCGATTACACGCTTGGCGAACCCAAGTTTTCGCCGGACGAATGCCGCGAGCGCGACTTGACCTACGAAATGCCTATGAAGGTCAAAGTGCGCGTGGTCAATAAGGAATCGGGCGAATTGAAAGAGTCCGAGGTTTATCTGGGCGAAATGCCCTGCATGACCGAGCGCGGCACGTTCATCATCAACGGCGCCGAGCGCGTCGTCGTGGCGCAACTTTCGCGCTCGTCGGGCGCTTACTTTAAGGAAGAGATTTCTTATTCGGGGCGACGCCTGCTGCAAATGCAGATCATCCCGCAGGAAGGCGCGTGGGTCGATTCGGAGATCGCCGAAGAAACAACCAAAGGCATCGTGACCTCGCTGGGTGCCAAAGTCGCGCAGTCGAAGCGGATGCCGATCACAACCTTGCTGCGCGCGTTCTCGGCGCTTGATGCGGCTCAGCCCCACCGGGCGCGCACCGAAGCATTGGAAATCGGTGACTCGAAACTCATCGGTCGCACCCTAAGCGAACAGCTCATCGACTACTCGACGGGCGAAGTCGTAGCCGAAGGCGATGTCGTCATCACCGACGAATTGTTCGACAAAATCAAGACCTTGCGCGACAACCCGGACATCGAAGTGCGCGCGACCCGTTTGCAGGCCGCAACGACCCGCCAGATTCTGGAAATGTTCGGCGAAAAGCGCACGGTCAACTTGACCGATCTGCCCGAAGGCGTCGAAGACATCAAGGACTTGTTGAGCGAAGAAAGCACGACGGGCAACGACCGCGAGTTCAACTTATGGCTGGCCAACAACCTGCCCGATCCTGACAACAAGAAGATGATCCTTCGCGCTTGCGCTCACCTTGATGCCGACAACATCGAGAAAGTGCTGCGTGTGGCGCCGGGCGAAATCGAGGTCTACCGTTTGCCCGCGATGCTCACAGGTGCCCTCGTGCTCGACAAAGTGCGCGACGAAAAAGGCAAAAGCGAGGAAGACCCAGCGCAAACCGAACTTCTGGCTTTGGCCGAAGTGCATAAAACCTTGCGTCCAGGCGACCCGGTCACGCAGGAAAACGCGCGCAACCTGCTCAACTCGTATTTCTTCGACCCGAAGCGCTACGACATGGGCCGCGTCGGTCGCTACAAGCTCAACCGCAAGCTTGGCGGCGAAGTGCCGGAAGGCATTCATACCCTCACGATGGACGACCTGGTCGGCGGCATCAAATACGTGTTGTCGATGGAAACCAGCGAGGAAGAAATTCGCCAGGGTGCCGACGACATCGACCACTTGCGCAACAAGCGCGTGCGCGCTGTCGGCGAGCTACTGCAAAACCAGTTGCGCGGCGGAATGCTGCGCATGGAGCGCGTGGCGCGTGAGCGTTTGACATCTCTTGACCGCGATTCGATCACGGCGCAAGCGGTGATTTCGATCAAGCCGCTCACGGCTGCGGTTCGCTCCTTCTTCGGTTCAGGCCAGTTGTCGCAGTTCATGGAGCAGACCAACCCACTCGCGGAATTGGTTCACAAGCGCCGTGTGTCGGTGCTTGGGCCGGGCGGTTTATCGCGCCAGAGCGCGAAGTTGGAAGTGCGCGACGTTCACCATTCGCACTATGGCCGCATCTGCCCGATTGAAACGCCGGAAGGCCCGAACATCGGACTCATCGGTTCGATGGCGACGCTGGCCAAATTGGATGACTACGGCTTCTTACTGTCGCCCTACCGGCGCGTTCGCGTTGAAGGCGAGAATGGATCGAGCAAGGCGTATCTAACCGATGAAGTCGTTTACATGTCGGCTGACGAGGAAGAAAACGTTTACATCGCGGCGGCCTCGTCGTTAGTGGACGAGAAGACCAATCAGCTAACCGAGGAGATGGTGCAAGCGCGTTACGGTTCGACTCACCCTCAAATCGAGCCGACGAAGTGCGCCTACATGGACACCTCGCCGCTCCAGGTGTTTTCCGTTGCGACGGGCTTGATTCCGTTTTTGGAAAACGATGATGCCAACCGCGCTTTGATGGGGGCGAACATGCAGCGCCAAGCGGTTCCGCTTTTACGTCCCGATGTGCCTTTAGTAAAGACGGGCATCGAACGGCGCGTGGCGACCGACTCCGGCGCTGCCATTACAGCTGACATCGATGGCGTCATCACCGAAGTGTCGGCGAAGAACATCACGGTTCAGGGATATGATGGCGACGAGATCACTTATCCGCTGCGCACGTTTTTGCGCTCGAACCAGGCGACTTGTATTCACCAGAAGCCCATCGTTCAAAAGGGGCAACGCATCGTTCAAGGTCAAGCGTTAGCCGATGGGCCTTCGACGCGCGGCGGCGAACTCGCCTTGGGTCGCAACATGACGGTCGCGTTTATGTTGTGGGACGGCTACAACTACGAGGACGCGATCATTTTGAGCGACCGCGTGTTAAAAGAAGATTTGTTGACTTCGGTTCACATCGAGAAATACGAAGTGGAAGCGCGCGACACGAAACTGGGGCCGGAAGAGATCACGCGCGACATTCCAAACGTGGGCGAAGATCAGCTTCGCAACTTAGATGAGCACGGCATCATCCGCGTCGGCGCGGACGTGTTCCCACAGGACATTTTGGTCGGCAAAATCGCGCCCAAATCGCAGGGCGAACTGTCGGCGGAAGAGCGCCTCGTTATCGCCATCTTCGGCAAGAAAGCCGAGGAATCACGCGACGCGTCATTGCGGATGCCGCACGGCGAAAAGGGAACGGTTGTCGGCGTGCAAATTTTCGCACGACACAAGTATTTCTCGCCGCAGGCGTATGAAAAATTCATCCGCGAGGGTTACACCGAGATCGAAGCGCGCCGCATGGCGACGATTCCTCTGGTGGACGATCCCGAACGGCCCATCTGCCCCATCACCGGCGGCGTGATGACCAAAGAGCCAGGCGACGAACTGCGCGCGGGCACGAACCAGATGGTTCGCGTTTACGTGGCACAAAAGCGCAAGATCATGGAAGGCGACAAGATGGCCGGTCGTCACGGCAACAAAGGCGTCGTTTCGAAGATTCTGCCCGCCGCCGATATGCCGTTCTTGTCGGACGGCACGCCGGTTGACATCGTGTTAACGCCGTTGGGCGTTCCGACACGTATGAACATCGGGCAGGTTTTGGAAATGCACTTGGGCATGGTGGGCGCACACTTTGGCACCGATTTCGTGAACCCGATTTTCGCCGGAGCGCGCGAACCAGAACTGTATGCGGGCATGGCTCGCGTTGCGAACCAGTTGCGCTGCGCGTCGCTAAAGAACTTCATCGAGACCGATTTGGAACTGGACATCCCCGAATTTTCGGGCGACGACACGACCGAAGCGGCTATCGACAATCTGGCCCGCGCGTTCACCGATCAACTGCGCGCGATGGACGACGAAGAACTCGAAGTCATCGGCGAAAACGTCGGCACCGACCCAGAAGAGTTCGGGCGCTCGGATAAAAACGTCAAAGCCGACCTCATCGTGAAAGCGATGCTCGACGTGGTTCACACGCGCACTGGCTATGATCCTGTGACGGGCAAATGCACGTTGCGCGATGGTCGCACCGGCGAGCGTTTTGAGCAAGATGTCGCTGTTGGCCGCGTGTATATGATGAAGCTCCATCACTTGGTGGAAGACAAAATCCACGCGCGCTCGACCGGGCCTTACTCGCTCGTCACGCAGCAACCGTTGGGCGGCAAAGCCCAGTTCGGCGGCCAGCGATTCGGCGAAATGGAAGTGTGGGCACTGGAAGCGTATGGCGCGGCGCATACGCTGCAAGAGATTTTGACGATCAAATCGGACGATGTGGCAGGCCGCGTCAAGACGTATGAAAGCATCGTCAAAGGCGAGACCAGTCTGGAACCGGGCGTGCCGGAGTCGTTCAAGATTTTGGTCAAGGAGCTTCAATCGTTGGCCTTGCAAGTCGAAGTCGAAGACGTGCATGGCAACGCGATGGAACTCAAAGAAGTCGAGGACGAGTTCGACCGCTGATTGTGTTTGGCGCCGCGCTCCTGATGAAAATCAGGAGCGCGGCGCGGCGAGGAAGCAATTAATCATGGCCACTTCAACTGCAACAAACGACAACGTGCGCGCCCTCGTTATCGATGGGCCAAACGCCGGTCGCGTGATGATGGTGAACACTCTGGAGCAAGAAGTCGCGCTTTCATCGGAAGAACAAGTCGCCTGGAGCGACCTCCTCCACTCGTCGCGCCGGGTTGAAGAACGCGCCACGCGCTTGCAATCCAAGACAGTGGCTCTTCTCCAGGGGCTTCGGGGCATCAATGGGGAGCGGGAAACCAGCGAATGAGTTTCCTGACCGACTTGTGGGACTTGACCAAGCGGTTCGCCACCATTGATTCGACGTTGGAAGATGTCGAAGAAACTTTGGATGAAGTCGCCGGAGAAATGAAAATTTTCGGCGAACGCATTTCCAAAGTCGAGTCGCGCGTGGACACCTTGGAAAGAGAACGGGATTTACTCAAGGGGCAGCTTCACGTTGCTTTGAGAGAAGTTCAACTGGAAGTTGAGCGTTTTGAACTGCGGCTAAGACAACTCCCGCCTTCCTCTTGAAACAGTTTTGAAAGAATGCGAGCGAGTTAACCGGAACAAAGGGTTCCAAAAACAACACTCAATGGCAGAAACCAACATTTTCGCAGTGCCTTCGGTGGAAGGCACTTCTTCTGACCGCATCGAGCGCGGCGTGTTTGGCGAGCGGATCGGCAATGGCCGTCAAGTCACCCAAACCGTCACCGCTTCGGCGTTCGACCTCCTGCGCATCGGCATCGCTTCGCCCCAGGACATCCGTTCGTGGAGCCGGGGCGAAGTCAAAAAGCCGGAAACCATCAACTACCGCACTTTTAAACCGGAGCGCGACGGTTTATTTTGCGAGCGCATCTTTGGCCCGACCAAGGACATGGAATGCTCGTGCGGCAAGTTCAAAAAGTCCAAGTTCAAGGGCGTCATCTGCGACCGTTGCGGCGTGGAAGTGACGCGCTCGAAGGTGCGCCGCGTGCGCATGGGCCACATCGAGTTGGCCGCTCCCGTCGCGCATTTGTGGTATGTCAAGGGCGTGCCATCGCCGATGGCGCTGCTCCTCGATATGTCGCCGCGCTTTTTGGAGCGCGTGCTTTATTTCTCGCACTGGATCGTTACGGCGGCGGATCAGGCGAAGATTTCCAAAAACGTCGAGCGCATCCGCGATTGCATCGTGGAAGCCTTGACGGAAATCGACCAGTCGCGCGACATGGAGCGCAAGCGCAGCCTTGATGTCTTCTCTGAAATGAGCGCGCAGGCCGAATCCGGCGACGAAACTGTGTCCGTCGACGATTTGGCGCGCGCGCGGCGCATGGCGGAAGATGTTTCGGGCGACGCCTACGCCGAAGAGCGCAAGAAAGAGTTGCAGGACGCGCTCGGTTTGCTCAACGAATTAGAGCCGAAGCGTTTGCTCGAAGACCGCGAATATCGCGGCTTGCAGCGTTTGAGCGAGGTTTTGCTGGCCAAAATCGGGCCTGAGTTCAACGACCTGTATCACGCAGGCATGGGCGCGGCGGCTGTTCAGCGTTTGCTCGAAGTCATCGACCTCGAAGCAGAATCGCGCACCCTGAAAAAGCAGGTGCAGGAAACGCCGTCCGGCGCCAAGCGCGGCCGCTTGATCAAGCGGTTGGAAATCGTCGAAGCGTTTCGCAAATCGAAGAACCGGCCCGAATGGATGATCATGGAAGTCATTCCGGTCATGCCGCCGGAACTGCGTCCGATGGTTCAGCTCGATGGTGGCCGTTTTGCGACTTCGGATTTGAACGATTTGTATCGTCGCATCATCAACCGCAACAACCGGTTGAAGCGCATCACCGAAATCAAGGCGCCGGAATCGATCATCAACCACGAAAAGCGGTTGCTGCAAGAATCGGTGGACGCCTTGATCGACAACACGCGCCGCCAGCGTCCGGTCACGGGTTCATCGGGTCGCCCGTTGAAGTCGTTGTCCGATATGTTGAAGGGCAAGGAAGGGCGTTTCCGCAAGAACTTGCTCGGCAAGCGCGTGGACTATTCAGGTCGTTCGGTCATCGTCGTCGGGCCGCAGCTACGGCTCGATCAGTGCGGTTTGCCCAAAGAAATGGCGCTCGAATTGTTCAAGCCGTTTGTGATGAAGCGGCTCGTCCAAAAGGGCTTCACCTCGAACATCAAGACGGCTCGCCGCATGGTGGATCGTTTGAAGCCGGAAGTTTGGGATGCGCTCGAAGAAGTCATCACCGAGCATCCGGTGCTCTTGAACCGCGCCCCGACCCTGCACCGTTTGGGCATTCAGGCGTTCGAGCCGAAGTTGGTCGAGGGCAAGGCGATTCAGATTCACCCGTTGGTATGTCCGGCGTTCAACGCCGACTTCGACGGCGACCAAATGGCGGTTCACGTTCCGCTTTTTGCTCCGGCTCAGGCGGAGGCTCGCATCTTGATGATGTCGACTTCCAACCTGTTTTCGCCGCGCGATGGCGCGCCAGCGATGACGCCGGGCAACGACATGGTTCTGGGCTGCTTCTATCTGACGATGTTGGAGCGCAACGCCAAGAATCCAAACGTCGTGACCGCCGAAGAGTCGCGCGAGTTGCCGCAATACGGCAACAGCGTCGAGGCGATTCGCGCTTATGATGAGGGCAAGAGCACCTTGCACTCGCTGATTTGCGTTCGTCACCCGAAGGGTCAGATCATCGAAGAAGGGCGCGGGCCGCGTTTGGTCACGACCATCGGGCGCTTGCTGTTCAACGAAATTTTGCCCGAACCGGTGCAATTTGCGAACGTGCTCGCGGACAAGAAAACCATCTCCGGTTTGGTCATGAAAACCTACGAGATGATGGGCAACGAGGCGTGCGTGAAGTTGTTGGACGACGTGAAAAGTCTGGGCTTCCGCTACGCGACGAAATCGGGAATGTCGATTTCGATGGGCGACTTCAAGGTCGATTCCAACCGCGAAGTCATCATCGAAAGGACGGAAAAGCAGGTCAAGCGCGTCAATGACGCTTACCGCGACGACCCGTATTCGATGACCGCTCAAGAGCGCGAACGCTCGGTTTTGCAAGCGTGGGTTAAAGCCACGCAAGACGTGTCGAACGACGTGTCCAAAGCGATGGATCCGTTCAACCCGCTCAGCTTGATGTCGCAATCGGGCGCGACGGGCAAGGTCAAGCAGATGATGCAGATCGTCGGTATGCGCGGCTTGATGCAAGATCCGTCGGGCCGTTTGATCGAGGATTTGCCGGTGAAGTCGAACTTCCGCAGAGGGCTGGATTTGCACGAATATTTCGTGTCAACTCACGGCGCTCGCAAAGGTTTGGCGGATACGGCGCTTCGCACGGCTGACGCGGGATATCTAACCCGTCGTCTGGTAGACGTGTCGCAGGACGTTATCATTCGCGCCGACGATTGCGGCACGGACGATGGCATCTACGTGAAAGAGGTTTACGAGTCGGACGAAATGGTCGCCCTCGATTCGCGCTCGATGATCGGGCGCCGTCTGGCCGACCCGATTCTCCATCCGCAAACCAAAGAAGTGCTTTACCCAATCGACGCTTACGTGTCGGAAACGGTGTTCGCGGACTTCAAAAACTACGACTTCGGGAAGACATTCCGCGCACGCATTCATATGCCGCTCGAAACGCTCACCGAACGTTTGTCGGGACGCCTGGTTTTGGAAGAGATCAAGCACCCAGAAACGGGCGAGGTTCTAGCGCATATCGGCGAGAACATCAACCGCGTGTTGGCAGAGAAAATCGAGAAAGCGGGCGTTCACCGCGTCAAAATCCGCTCGATTTTGACTTGCAAACTGCCCAAGGGCGTGTGTGCCAACTGTTACGGAACCGATTTAGCGACCAACTCGGACGTTGAAATCGGTGAAGCGGTGGGCATCATCGCGGCGCAGTCCATCGGCGAACCGGGCACGCAATTGACGATGCGCACCTTCCACATGGGCGGCGTGGCGCAGGGTCAATCGCTGACGGGTGTTTCTCGGGCCAAAGAAGCGCGCCGCGAGGCTCTGATTCAGCTACGCGGCGACATCGCCAAAGGCACGTTCCAGATGCAGGGCACGGCGACCGAACAGAAACGCGAAATCCAGCGTTACTTGAAAGTGTTGGAAGCGTCGGTCGGCGGGCTACTTCGAGTAGTCGAGTTGTTCGAGGCACGCAAGCCCAAGGGCGAAGCGATCACGACAACGGTGGACGGACAAATCGTGGCCATCATCGGCGGCGGTCGCACCGAAGTGATGCAGGGCATCAACCTGGACATGGACTTGGAGCGCGCCCGTTACGGCGTTCGCAAGGTCATCATCCAGACCAAAATCCCGATGGAGCGCCGCGACGACCTGATCGGTCAACGCGTCGCCAACGCGATTTACGCGCCCGACGCTTACGAGGACGGCGCGCTCGCTAAGGGAGCTAAACCGCTCGTCCCCCATCTGGGCGACTTGAACGAGAAGTTGCTCGACTTGCTGGAGCGCAACGAGGTCAAGGAAGTCATCGTGCAACGCGAGTTCGCGGTTCCTCACCGGGGCAACCTCGACGTTCGCGTCGCGCAGGTCGTGCAACTGGGCGACACGCTCACCAAAGGCCCGCTGTGGCCCCAAGATGTGTTGCAATGGCGCGGGTTGAAGGGCATCGCCGAGTATCTGGTGCAGGAAGTGCAAAAGGTCTACAAGGCGCAGGGCATCAACATCCACGACAAGCACATCGAAGTCATCGTGCGCCAGATGCTCCGCAAGCGCCGCGTCAAAGAAACCGGCGACACCGAACTAATGCCGGGCAAGTTGGTCGACGCTTCGACATTCGCCATCCACAACCAGAAGGCAATCGACGCGGGCCTCAACCCGGCAACTGCCGACTTCGTGTTGCTTGGCATCACGGAAGCGGCCCTGGCCACCGAGTCGTTTCTGTCGGCGGCTTCTTTTCAAAAGACGACCAAAGTTCTCACCGAAGCGGCGACGCACGGCAAAGAGGACATGTTGGAAGGCTTGAAGGAAAACGTCATCATCGGGCGTTTGATTCCCGCCGGAACGGGCCTTCGCCGCCGTGAAGCCATCACGGTGGACGAAGATCCGGCAGCCGTCGAATACGCCAAGGCCAACGCGGAACTGATGCGCGCCGAAGAACTGCGTGCCCGTCCGACGCCGCGCACGCCGGTCGATGTGGACGATGTGTTCAACATCGCCGGACTCGATACCACCGGCAGCCTCGACGAACTCGCGGCGGCTGGCATGAGCATTGAGGACGGATCAAACACGCTGAGTTTGGATGACGAAGTCGAATTGCCTTCTGGCGATTTGGATTCCGATTCCGAGTTATTCAGCGCTGACGATGACGTTCTACGCGACGACGATTAGTCGGGGCGCGAGATCAGCTCGCTCCTCCAAGTTGTCGATTCCAACCAAAGCCCGTCTCGCAAGAGGCGGGCTTTGGTGTTTTCCCTTTTTCTCTAAATTTGCCAATAATTGGCACCGTTCTCGTTTTCCTCTGGCGTCTCAGAGGGCACACTCTGGCGCGCCGGAGTGAAAACCTTGAACTTCGCGCCACGCGTGCCGTTTGATTGCACCGCCAAACGTCAACCCCCTTCACTTTCGAGTTTTTATGAACGCTTCCACGCCGTCTTCTTCGTCCTCTGCCCCCGTTCCCGCTCCTCTGACTGCGCCCGCCCGCCGGCGCACTTTGCCTGCGTTCGTGCGGCCTATGTTGTCGTGTGGGGGTGCGCTTTTGCTCGGTGGCGTGCTGGTTCACCTGTTTTCTCCCGCCCCGGCTCAGGGTTCTTCAGACATACAGCCGGGCACAAGGGCCCCGTCTTTGATGGTGCTTGCCCGATCGCAGATGATGACGGCGCGTCTGGCTCCTTTGGCGCCTCGCACATTGCGGGGCGAGTTCCACCTGACAACCGACGTGATGGGCCGAGCGCCCGTAAGCGGTGAAGTGGCGCGCCAACTGGTCAATGTCGGCGCGCACGTCGAAGCGGGCGACCGGGTTTTGGAAGTGTCGACGGGCGCGGTTTCACGGCCTGTTCCCGTCGCCGAAGTCCGGCAAAACCGGGCCGAGCGCGAGCAAGTCACCGCCGTTCGCAGCCAAAGCGCTTTGTCCGGGCAACTTTTGGGCGCACAAAACCAACTCGCGGCGGCGCAGGAGCGAGTCGCGCGCGCTCAAGAACGTGTTACCTCCACGCGGGCTTTGGTGAAACGCCTGCTCGCGGGCGAACAAATCCCGGCAACCGGCGAATTTGCCTCGTCCAAACCGCCGCGTGAACGCAGACGCAAACGTTTGCGGCGGATTGTGACTCCTGAACCATCGCGCGAGCAAGGTCGAGCCGAAGAAGCTTTATCGAGCGCCAAAAGTGGCCTCGACGCCGCGCAGAGCGAGCGCAACGATGCCCGCAAAACCGTGGCAGGCGCTCAAAAGAAAGCCGAGGCCTCGAAAGCTGCACTTGAACGGGCCGAGGCCGACTTCAAAGCCGAAAAAACCACCGCCGACGTTTTGCAAAACGCACGCTCGGACGCGGACGATGCTGCCAGTGCGCTCAAAACTGCGCAGGCTCGCGCCGATGTTACCGATAAAACCCTCTCTTCTCGCCAAAGCAAAGTCGAGAGTGCCCAAACCTTGGCGCAAAAAAGCCGCGATGTAGTTAAGCGCGATCCCGCTCCCAAAGAAGCGCCCGATCCAGTCGATGCCGAACCGCAAACGCAACAGCGCTATCTGAGCGCAGATCAAGCCGGGGCGATGGTGGCCTCGGCGGTGCGAGAGTCCCAATCCGCGACGCGCACTGCCGAGCGCTTGCGCGCCCGCGTGGACGACTATCAGCATCAGGTCAGCTCCACTTCCGAGCAACGGGAAGAAGCGACCCAGGATCTGCAAGTCGCCCAACAACAGGTGCTCGATACCGCGCCGCGCGCGATTTATACCGTCGCGCGGGCGCCGCGTTCGGGCACCATCACCTGGGTTTCTCGCTTGGCGCGCGAAGTCGCAAGCGGGCAATCGGTGTTTGGCATCTCGCAAGGTCACAGCGGATTCCTGCGCTTTGAAGACAAAGGAAGCGCCTGGAAATCGCTCAAAGTCGGACAAACCCTCAACGCGGCGCCAGACGCAGAAGCGCCAAACGCGGAGGCGCCAAACGCAGCCGAACTTGGCGCAACCAAACCTGGCGCAACTTCAACCGGCACAGCATCTCAGGTTGCCACTACAGCCAACGCGGTTGCAAGGCCCAAGGTCACTGCTACTTCCAGCCCTGCGCCTTTGAGCGCAACGCCTCCTTCGCCAACGATTACCGCGATTCCGACCGGCGCCAACACCCCTGTTTTTTCCGTTCGCCTGACCCGCATCACGGCGCCCGAAAGTGCAGGTGATGCCGCACAAATCGATGCTGTCGTTCTTGATGCAAGCGCGCTCCCCGAAGGAGCGGACGCAGTTCAAGTCCAACTTCCTGCCGACGCCGTCCCCCTGGGTAGCGCCACAGGCATTGCGGCATCACCTATCCGTCCAGTAGTTGTTCCCGTCTCGGTTGTTTTGCCACGCGATGGTGTGAACTACATCGCCGTGATGTCGCCCCTATCGACCTCGAATACCGCTTCCACTTCTGCTGCCAGGCCAGTCACGTTTTCGTGGCGACCGGTGCATGTGTCCCGGCAAACGGCTTTCGATGTGGAATTGCAGGCCGGTGTGCATGATGGCGAACAGATAGTCAATCAGCCAGCGCTTTTGCTTTCGCAGTCAAAGCCGGAAGATAAAAAGCCGTTCTCCGCCTTACTCGATGCTTCTGATTAAGGGGTGAATGCAACTTGGGTCTGCAATGGAAAAAACCCACGAAAATCTTGACCTATAAAGTCATCCATCGCACACTTCCGTGCGTCCCACTCTCGTCTTTCCCGCGTTCTTTTTATGTTTCGGTTTGTATTTCTGGCTTCAATAGGTGTTCTGGCGCTTCGCCCCGCTTTTGGTGATGAGTCTTCACTTCCAGTGATGACGCCGGCAATTGCTCCCGCAAGTGCCATCGCGCGCAGCGACTTCGCCTTGGGCCAACGCGATGCCATTCGCGCTAAACCAGTTGTTTCCAGACCGGTGCTTCAAGCCTCAGCTCCCATAGGCATCAAGCCCGCAACTTCAGGTAAGAGGTTTGCATCGCGTATATCCAAAGTTGTGCGGCTGGCTGTTCCCGCTTCGCCCCTCGCAGAAAAGGCAACAGCCTCGGCGCCCGCGCTTTCAGCGCATCTGTCTCCAGTAAGGGGGCCTGTGCTTGCGCCTAATGCCCCGGTTGCACCGCTGCGCTCTTCCACGTTACACCCTGCTTTAGAAGTGCGCACGCTACCTGCTCCAGGCAAATTGGCTCGTCAACCTGTTGCTCCATCAGCAAAGCCGGCGGGCTCTTTACTGGCGGCTCTGCCTCCTGCCGAATCCAAAACCACCATGCGAATGGAGCCGCCCGTTACGCGTGCGTTACGTCCCGGCCCAAAGGTGTTGTCTTCGCGCGAGATGAAGATGTTACGGCGCTTCGATTCGACTCTCGCTGGTGAACAAGTCAGCCTGAGCCGCACCGAAAATCGCCTAACCAGTTGGCAACGCCAGCTGGGTGTTGTGACTTCAGTTCTCAACACGGCGATGATGAGAACTGGTGATGAGGGAGTCGGTCTCAATCCCTTTGTGCGGGTGGCGGTTCGTTATCGCGGCACGCCCTACGTTTGGGGCGGCGAAACCGGGCGCGGCTTCGACTGTTCGGGCTTCATCATGTGCGTGATGCGCGACCTAGGCTACCACGCCCTACCCCACTCCGCCGCCGAACAATTTAACTACGGTTTGCCAGTCGCCCGCGAGCTGCTCAAACCCGGTGACATCGTGTTTTTTGCCAACACCTACAAAGCCGGCGTTTCCCATGTCGGCATTTACCTCGGCCATCGCCAGTTCATCCACGCCGCCAACTCCAAAGTCGGCACCATCGTTTCTTCCATCGACGATACCAAGTGGATCGAACACTACGCCGGGGCGCGGCGCCTACTCGTCACACGCTCCTGATTGACCTTGAACCTAAAGAGGGCCGCAGTCCAGGTGGACTGCGGCCCTTTTTTCGTGTGTGGACAACTCGGAGAAAGCGAGCAACGTGTTATGAAGCACTTGAAAGAGCGTTTGTTAATCTCTCGCAATCCCAATCAACAGTTCGATGAGAACCTGTCGTTTGGAGAACGTCTCGCCGACAAAATCGCTGATTTTGTCGGTTCAAAGACCGTCTTGGAGCGGAACGTGATTACGAAGTCAATCTCAAAGCGGAGTTAGAGATTACGGCACTTCACCAAAAAATAGACATGTTGCGCGAGGAGCAATGGAATGAGTTGGTGCAAATGCAACAAGAGCAAATTTGGTTGCTTTCCAAGCTACTGGAAGAGCCAAGCTACTGGAAGAGCAAGGGAAATAAACTTCTACGTTCCTCTTTGGACTGGCTGTTTTGAAGTTTGATGATCTAATTCGCCAGTTGGTGGGTTGAACAAAAAAGGGCGAACACAAGTTTCGCCCTCTTTTGCTAACGGATCAAAAGATCAAGTTTCAATTATAATTCGCTTTATTCCATCGAGGCGCTGTAATGCCCTGACCTCGCCGCGCTGTTGAGGCGCAGACGATGCACAAACGCGGCTTGCGCTTGCTCAATATTGCCCGCTTCACCTTTCCACGTTTTCATGGCTTCGTCTTGCAACGCGCGGGCGAAGGAGAAGCTCAGTTGCCAGGGCAGCGTCTCCCCGGTTGAGTTCATCGCGTTCAGTCGCGCGGTTGCCTCGCGGTCGTTTTGCCCGCCCGACAAAAATACGATGCCCGCAACGGCGGCGGGAACAGCTCGCCTCAGCGTTTGGATGGTGCGGCGCGCGACTTCTTCGACTGAGACGTTTTGCGGCGCGTCGTGGCCGGGTAGCACCATGTTCGGCTTGAGTAACATCCCTTCGAGCAGCACGCCTGCTGCTGAGAGCGCAGCGAAGGTGGCGCGAAGCGTCGCTTCGGTGACCTCCTCGCAGTGCTGGATCGTGTGATTGCCGTCCATGAGAACTTCCGGTTCGACGATGGGCACGATGTCGGCTTCCTGACACAGCGCGGCATAACGCGCCAGAGCGTGGGCGTTAGCTTCCAGCCCTGCAAGCGTGGGAATCCCGTCGCCAATCGTAATCACGGCGCGCCATTTGGCGAAGCGGGCGCCGAGCGCGCCGTATTCCGCCAAACGTTCGCGCAAACCGTCCAACCCTTCGGTGACTTTTTCGCCGGGAAAAAACGCCAGTTGGTGGGCGCCCGCGTCCACTTTGATGCCCGGCACGATGCCTTTTTGCGCCAGCAGAAGCGGGAACGGCATGCCATCCGAAGCGGAGTCGCGCAGCGTTTCGTCGAACAAAATCACGCCGCTCAGGGCTGATTGGCAGTCGGGCGCGGAAAAGAGCAGTTCGCGGTAGGCGCGGCGCGCTGGGAGGCTCGACTCGATGCCAAGCGCCTGAAATCGCTTTTCAATGGTCGGCAAACTTTCATCGGCGGCGAGCAGCCCTTTGCCGGGTGCCAAAAGAGCGCGCACCGTGTCTTCTAACTTTTGCGTCGCCAAAGCTCCGCGTTTGCTGAGTGTTCCTCCGAGATGTTGCATAAGGTTTGATTCGAGATACCCGAACGCACTCAGTGTGTGCGTCCACGATGATTGCTGCTTGGGATGGCTTTCATGCCATTTTTTCGAGCGATGAATCCACGCGTTGTTCAATATGAACCGTGAGTAGCGTTCGGCTAGTTTGCGAGGCGACGCGCCCCGACGCGAGTTCGTAAACCAAAGGCATGATCCCAAACCGAACAGATGAACGCGATGGATGGAAAGAGGGCCGCACCTATGTCGTCGGCCACCAGCGGCCCGATACCGATGCCATCGCGTCGGCGCTGGGTTACGCCTGGTTTCTGGCCGCGACGGGGGCGCAAAACATCGTCGCCGCGCGTGCCGGTCAACTACCCGCGCAGACAACTTTCGCGTTGGAGCATTTCGGTTGCGCCGCGCCGGGAATTTTGAGCGAAGTCGCGCCCTTGTTCTGGCACATCACGCAAGAGCAAAGGGCTTTGGCGCGCGATTCTCCGCTTTCCGAGGCGATGGAACAAATGGCGCAAGGGCACCGTGTCGTGCCCGTTTTGGACGACGAGAAACATCCACTGGGCGTGGTTACGCCCATCGCTTTGGCCCGCGTTTATGCGGCGATCAGTCGAAATCCGGGAAACGCGGCGAAAGCCCTGTCGCAGCCGTGCCAGGAAGTTTTGGAAGAAGCGCCGACCTTTCGCGCGAGGCAACGCATCAGCGATCATCGCCGCTCGCTCTTGCGTTCGAGCGATGATGATTTTCTGGTGACGGACGACGCGGGCTTTTATCTGGGAGTCGCGGCGCGCGGGGAAACCGACGGGTCAAAGCATCACGGCGAGTCCTGCTCCATCAACCAACGACAAGACAATGTTCCAGCGTTCTCGTGGTTGGAATCGCGTGTTGGTGCCCGGTTCAAAAGCGTTTTCACTGCGGAGAATCACGGCGTTAAGCTCCTCACAAAACAAAATTCCCCGACGCAGACAGTGCGTCGGGGAATTTTGTTTTGTGCGAACATCAGCGCGAAGTGACGCTGTGGATTTCAAAGGTCGCGGCACGACATCGCCCGCCTCGTTACTCGATTAATCCTTGGAACTCGGCTTCTTTTTGGGCCGCACGCTTGGCTTCTCCGGCGACTTGCTGCACTTTGTCGGCGGTATCGTGGGCCGCAAGACCGACTTTTTCCATCACTTTTTCGTGCGTGTCGCCCATCAGTTTGTCTTCGGTGCGCGTTCTGGGCGCCGCCAAGCCAACTGCCGTTCCCAGCGCCAAAATTGCGGCTCCCACAGCGAGTGGATTCTCTTGCAACGTTTGTTGAAAACGACCTTCAGCGCGCTCGGCGCTTCGCTGAACCCGCTCTCCCAGATGTTCCACTTTTTCCTGAGTGCGGTCGGCGACATCAGACGCTTTTTCCTGTGCGCGGTCAGTCAAACGAGCCGTCGCTTTGCGCGCATTCTCGGCATTTTCCCGCACGCCCTTGGCGCTTTCGCTCACGGTGTCCGCTTCCCATTCCCTCCCAACCCTGGGTTGCACCCGGTCTGATTCCAGGTCGAACGCGCTTTCTTGCAGGCGCGAAGTCCGGCTTGATGGCTCGCTACCCGAACGGCTGGTCAGGAGCCAGGTTAGGCCCAGCCCGATCATCGCTGCTGGAATCGGGTTCTGTTTGATGGTGCCCAGCAAAGAAGACCCCTTGTCTTTGGCAATGGAACCGGCTTCGCGCGCTTTGACGGCAGCGACGTGCCCGACGTATTCTGCGGCTTCAACGACATCGCGCGTGCCCTCGGCTACCGCTGCGCCTGCATCGTAAGCTTTTTCGCTGATGGTCTCACCGGCAGCGTGCGCGCGTTCGCCGAGCGTTTCGGCGGCGTCGCGGGTTTTTTCGCTCGCGGTGTGCGCGGCATCGCTGACGGCTTCCGCTGCGGAATGGGCTGTTTCTTTGATTGATTCGCTTGCGTTATGCAACATGGTTTTAACCTTACCTATCGTCGCCTCATGGACGGCTTGTTGAGTTGCCCGAACTGTCTGGGAAACTTGTTCTCTGGCTTCTTCGCCAGCAACCCGGATGGTCTGGCGAGTTCCCTCTTTGACTTGCTCTGTGAGTGTTGAAACCGCTTCTTGAGATTGCTCTCTTAGATCGGCGACCAAGACCTGAACAGTATCTTGAACCTGTTCTTTCAAGTCAGCTACTACCACTTGAACAGTGTCTTGAACCTGTTCTTTAACTTGCTCGCTGATGTTGTGCGTAATTCCAGGAGCCTGTTCCTTCACTTGATCGAGGAGCTTCTGGGTGATTTCAGGAACCCGTTCTTTGACTTGATCGAGGATCTTTTGCGTTGCTTCCTGAGCCTGCTCTTTAACTTGCTCCGTGATATGAAAAACCGTTTCTTGAACCTGCGCAGACACAGTTTCAACGGTTTCATGGACTTGCTCTTTAACCTGCCCGGTGACTTGTTCGGTCAAGCTTCCGGCGTCTTCTTTAAGCCGGTCGGGGTTGATTTTGTCTTGAAGCAAACTGATCGTCTCGCTCATCCCCGCCCGCGTCCCTTCGATCTGAGCGCGAATGCGCGCCGGTTGGCCAGTCACGTTTTCGTCGGCACTTCCGGCAGAACCACCGGAGGAGCCGGAATCGGGCATCAGGAAATCGGATGTTGGGTTTGTTGTTTGGCCCATTGCATATCCTCCTTGAGCGTTTCCATCGTTTGTTGCGGCGTCAAATTATTGGCTTTGAGAACGCCGATTCCCCGGAAGATGAATAGGGCGCTAATGACGCTGACCACACCAAACACAAGGAGAAAGGCGAGCAAAGCGGGAACAGGGCTATCAGGTGTCTTTCCCCCAGCCAACCTGTCAGCTATGAAGATCACGCTGGAATTGACGAGCATTTCTAAACCCAAAAAAGCGAACGCCATGCCGACTACCAAAAAAGCGATGGCTCTGGTCGCCAAAGCCAACTTCTGGGTGATTTCGGCGGTGGCAAGGCTTACTTCCTGGCGCACAAGGGTGCTGGTGTCCTGCGCCAGATCTGAAAGCAGTTCGCCAACTGAACGGTCAGTTTTAGTCGTCGGTGGGATGGAAGTTTGAGGTGATTGCATGGCGCTGTTCCCCGCGTTTACGAGTCGGTCTTCGCCGATTCACCATCGAAATCTCTTGAGGTGGTTGCCCCAGAAATCAAGGCGTCATCAACGAACTGGTCACGAAAAAACTTTTCATCAACTGCATCATCGTCAACCGCGATGAAACCCATATGACCCGACTCGTTGGACGAGGGAGCGCCGGAGATGGGCGAGGTGGTTTCGGCGGACGGGATGGTTTCAGCTGGCGAGGTGTTCTCGGCAGGAGGCGCGACATCGTGGGCAACGTCGGGACGGGGCAGGTCGGGTGTTTCTGGTGTTTCTGTGGGTAGCGGCTTGCTTTTGAGGAAGCGGGCACCCATCAGGCCGAGCACAAAAGCGCCTCCGGTGAATAGCAGGGGTTCGCGCCGGGCGAAGCTTTCGACTTCACGCACCAGTTGTTTGACATCGTGTTGGCGCAAGTAGCCAGAAATTTGTTGAAGCTGGTCGGCAGCCACATCGCCATAGTGAGCGGCGTATTGGGCGACTGCGCCGTGTTCGGGCTGCTTTAGCTGGTCGCCCATTTGCCGCACGGTTCCGGCGACGCTGGCTAGTTCTTCGGCGGCATGTTCTTTTTGCTTGTCCAAACGGGAAACGGCCTGTTGTTGCACTGCCCCAACGACGTTGTCCGCTGTTTGCCGCGCCTGATCCGCAATCTCGCTTGGGCGTGGTGGGCTGGGCGGCGCTTGATTGGTGCCGGGAAGGGCGCCCGATTCTTCGCGCATCGCCGCAATGACGCGGGCCGCGACCTGAGCGACCATGTCGTTCATCGCATCATCGGGCTTTCCCGAACTCGAAATTTGTTCTGGCATGACTCTGAATCCTTAATTGGCTGTCTCTTCGGGCGGGTTTGCAAATAGAAAACCTTCACCCGAAATCTAAGCCAAGCGAACGGGTGATCGCACAAATTCAGGGGTTTTCCCGACGATGTCGGGAAACGACCTTGCAGTATTCAACTCCAAGTTGTTCAGTTCGATAACTCGTTCCTGACAAGCAATCAATCATGTCCCCGAACCTCAGAAATGGTCTTTTAGGAACAGGCGCCGCCCTGTTGCTCCTGCTCGGCTTTCAATTGCGTCCGCGACCAAAGCAACCCATTCCTCCTGCGACTCCCACACCAACCGCTCAGACCAGCACAACCGCAACACGTGCGAACTCAAGCAATGGTGCTACGAACGCAACCAACGCGAGCAACCAAACCCCCGCCAAGGGTGACAACGCGGCCCAGAACACGAAGACGGCTGCAAACACCAAAACCGGTGCAAGCACCAAGGCGGTCGTGCCTACGATTGGCAAGGTAGCGGACACAACGGCGACAGGCACGAAGGCTATCGCCTCAGCTACGGGCACAACGACGACAAACGCAAAGGCTACAACCGCGAAAGCCCTTACAACTACACGCACCGCTAATCAAGCACGTGCGACAAACGGCATTCGGATCGCGCGAGTGCCTGCTTCAGGTTCCCAAAAGGACAACTCTGTAACCGCTTCTGAAAGCGGTCAGGCATTCGGATTGAAGCACAAAGCGGCAATCTCAAGTGACAGCGCCGGGATAGAAGGGGCTTCAAGCAGCGGGAATCGGAGTAACCATGACAAGTCAGTCAGCAACCGGCACATCACAAATCGGCGTTTGGCTGACACTGGCAGCGAAGCTCCTACGCCTTTCTTTCTTGTCGGCGCTTTGCTGGCGGGCGGTTCACTGATATTGCGTCGCAGGTCGCTTCAGTCCGACTGAGCAGGGTCTTGTCGCCGATTTATAATCGAGAACTCAGGTGTTACATAGTGCCTTGTGCAACGGCTTGAGACAAAGCACGGCCTACCTGATGGCATCCAATTCGGATGAGGCGCTGCAATTGATGAGACCGGAGCAACACCGGTTGTTCCAACAACCGGTTGTTCCCGCAAGCGGAAAACTGGACACAAAGTTCAACCCTTGGAACACCAAATCAAGAAGAACCCGGCGCAACATCGTGCGCCGGGTTCATTCGTTTGTAGGCTTTGCCTACTCTTCGCTTTACTCGTTCTTGAAGACGCCTCTCCCAAGTCCGGGTTAACGGCATCGCTCAATGCACAAGAAAGCCGAACTTGGAAGCCAGATCGCAAACGCCTCTTCACCTCAAGAACTTCAGCTTGTGCATCACCACGTTCACTCGCGTTCTTTGGCTTGGAACGTTGACGCTCTCGATCCCGCTGTCATAGGCAGAAGATCACCTCATTGAGGTGTTACAGCGGTGTCGAGCCGCCTGTGGCGCCAAAGGTTTCAGCGGTGACGTAGCTCGCTTGATCGGACGCAAGAAACACATACAAAGGCGCGAGTTCCGCGGGCTGGGCTGGGCGCTTGAACGCCGTATCGGAGCCGAAGGTTTGCACCTTTTCCTGGGGCATAGTAGCGGGAATGAGCGGCGTCCAGACCGGGCCGGGAGCCACGGCGTTGACGCGGATGCCTTTATCGCCAACAAGTCCGGCCAGCCCCTTGGAAAAGTTCACGATGGCCGCTTTGGTTGAAGCGTAGGGCAACAACATGGAACTGGGCGAAAACGCCTGGAGCGAGGCGGTGTTGATGATGGAGGCGCCCGGTTTCATACGCGGCACCGCGGCGCGGCACAACCAAAACATCGCGTAAACATTGGTCTTGTAGGTGCGGTCGAACTCTTCGGTCGTCCACGCCTCGATGCTCTCGTGCGTGCTTTGGAAAGCGGCGTTGTTGACCAGGATGTCGAGGCGACCGAACTCGGCAAACGCTTGTTCAACGAGGGCGATGCAGTGCGCTTCTTCGCGGATGTCGCCTGGGACGAGCACAGCACGGCGCCCTGCGGCTTCCACAAACTGCGCCGATTCGTGCGCGTCCTCATCGTGGGTGTGGTAGGAAATGAGCACGTCCGCTCCCTCACGCGCAAAAGCCAGAGCGACAGCGCGCCCGATGCCCGAATCGGCGCCGGTGATGAGCGCGACCTTGCCTTGCAACTTGCCGCTCCCCTTGTAGGAGTCCTCGCCGTGGTCGGGCTTCGTGACCATCTGGTTTTCACTCCCAGAACCAGGCAGCGGATGCTGTTCAGTGCCTTCGTCTTGGGGAGCGCCGGGGCCTTTCTTTTGTGGGTCTTGTTCTTGAGTATTCATGTCTTTTTCTTCCAGTCGAACGACTTGTCGAAGGGCGAGCTGCCCTTGCAAACATGAAGCCCTTGGCCAAGCACCCCTCGCCTTAATCATCACGCTCGCCGTTTCAGGCGCGCTTTTGTTCAGGTCACGCTTTCGATGAATGCAGCCGAGCAGCCTCCCCGTCAAGCGCGGAGGTGTTTTTGTCGCCTCCTCTTCCGTTGAGTTAAAGTGGCACTTCTGGGCGCCACAACTCAGGGAACAGAGGCAGGCGCCGCTTCACTTAAAACGGACGCAAAGCGCGGCCCGTAGGAGCAAACGACCATGAAACTTTTCAGGCGCCTCTTCACTTGAAACAGACGCAAATGGAGCGGCGCCTAAAAGTTGAACCGGCAGAAAATCACGCGACAGTTGTTCCACTTCTGCTTTCTTTGTCTAGGAACAGATGGGATGATCCTACCCGTTGGTGTTAGCGCCCTCAGATAAAGCGACCGGTAAAAACGTCATCTGGCTGCGCGTTGGCTGGTCGGCCCGCCTCATTGAGCGAGGGCGAGAGGGTCTTGCTAAAATTAAGCAGCATCCCCGCGCCTCCCATAATTGCCCGAACCGTTTTCAGACTCCAACAGTTGTGCCTGGTCAAAGGTGCGGCTTCAGCACCTCTGCGCTTTAACGGGCTTCATTTGGCTTGAAAGGAATCTCAGCGAGCTGCAACGCGCGCAGGGAGTGGGACAGGAGAAACTCAGTTCATGGCAACGCGCCCCAATTCCAACCGCAAATTAACGATGGGCTTCGCACTGGTGTTGGTGCTACTGCTCGCCAATGCGCTGCTGTCGTTTCAAAACCTGCGCCGCGTCATCGACAACAACGCGCAGGTGACGCATACGGGCGCGGTGATGGCCCAGTTGCAGATGGTGCTGTCGACGATGCAAGACGCCGAAACCGGGCAGCGCGGCTACGTCATCACCGGGCAGGAACCTTATCTCGAACCTTACAACGCCGCCGAAAAGCGCATCGCGGGCCAAATCCAAGAGTTGAAAAATCTCATTATCGCTCCTTCGGTGAAGCCCTTGGTGCCCGTTCTCGAACGGCAGGTCGAAGGTCGGCTCGATTCCTTGCGAACAACCATCGCGCTCCGGCGCACCCGGGGGTTGGAAGCGGCGCGGCAACGCATTTTGAGAGGGCAAGGCAAGAAGCGCATGGACGCGCTTCGCGCCACCATCGCCGGAATGGAGCGCCGGGAAAACAAGCTGCTTTTGCAACGCGAAGCGCAGTCGCGCGCCGCCGGGCGCAGCGCGATGCTCACTTTCGCGGTTTCTGCTCTTGTGGGTTTGGCGCTTTTGGCGCTGGTGCATTACATCATCGGGCGCGACGCGGCGCATCGCGGGCGCGCCGCCGCGCAACTCAAAGCGTCCAGCGACCGCTTTGGCGCCATCGTGTCTTCGACTTCGCAAATCATCTGGACGCGCGATGTCAACGACCAATTCGTCGAGCAACAGCCGTCGTGGAGCGCCTTCACCGGTCAAACATTTGACGAACTCAAGGGCAAAGGCTGGCTGCAAGCCGTCCACCCAGATGACCGTGAGCGCGTTGCCGCGCAGTGGAACGCGGCACTGCAAGCGCCGGGATTGTTTGAAATCGAATACCGATTGCGCCGCCACGACGGGCAATTCCGCGATATGGCTGTGCGCTCGGCTCCGGTGCGCGAAGAGGATGGGAAGCTGCGCGAATGGGTTGGCGCCTCCACCGACATTACCGAGCGCAAGCAGTCGCAGGCCGAACTGCGCCGCACCGAAGAGCAGATGCGGCTCGTCATCACCAACGCGCCGACCGTGCTTTTTGCCACCGACCGGAAAGGCGTTTACACGCTCAGCGAAGGCAAAGGGTTGGCCGCGCTGGGTTTGCAACCGGGCGAAGCCGTCGGACGCTCAGCCTTTGAAATGTATGCCGCTTATCCCGATCTGGTGGACAATATGCGCCGCGCCCTCGGCGGCGAAACGTTCACCTTTTCCAGAACTCTGGGCGAGGTCACCTTTGAAGTCCATCAAACGCCGCTGCGCGATGAGGGCGGCGAAATCGTCGGCACCATTGGCGTAGGCACCGACATCACCGAGCGGATGCGGGCTGAAACCCAACTGCACGAAAGCCAGAGGGAATTTCAAAACATGGCCAACTCCATTCCCCAACTGGCGTGGATGGCCGACGAAACCGGGAGCATCTTCTGGTATAACCAGCGCTGGTATGACTTCACCGGCACCACATTCGAAGAGATGGCGGGCTGGGGCTGGAGCAAAGTTCATCATCCCGACTACCTCGAAGACGTCACACAGGGTTGGACGAGCGCGCTCAAAGAGCAGCGACCGTGGATGGACACCTTTCCGCTACGCGGTAGAAACGGCGACTACGGCTGGTTTTTGTCGCGCGCCGAGCCGGTGCGCGACGACGCGGGCCGCGTGGTGCGCTGGTTCGGCACCAACACCGACATCACCAAAGAACGGCAAGCCGACGCCGAACTGCAAGAAAGCGAAGCGCGCAAAGCCGCCATTTTGGAAACCGCGCTCGACTGCATCATCGCCATTGACCACAACAGCCACATCACCGAGTGGAACCCGGCGGCGGAAAAAACTTTTGGCCACGCCCGCGCCGACGTTTTGGGCCGCACCCTGCCCGAAGTCATCATTCCACCGTCGCTACGCGAAGCGCATTATCACGGCTTGCAGCGCTACCTGGAAACCGGTGAAGGCCCGGTTTTGGGGCAACGCATCGAAGTTCCCGCTCTTCACGCCGACGGGCACGAGTTCCCCATCGAACTCGCCATCACGCGCATCGCGGGAGAAGGGCCAGCGATGTTCAGCGCCTATCTGCGCGACATCAGCGTGCGCGTGCAGGCCGAAGCCGATCTGGTTCGCCTCGCCCGCGACAACCGTTTGTTGCTCGAATCCACGGGCGAGGGCATCTACGGGCTGGACACGCAAGGTAACTGCACCTTCCTCAACCCGGCAGGCGCGCGGATGCTGGGTTACGCGCTTGAAGACGTGCTCGGACAAAATATGCACGAACTGACGCACTACCGTCACGAGGACGGCTCGCCCTACCTGATGGCGCAGTGCCCGCTTTACCAGGCTTTTCGTGACGGGAAAAGCTGTCGCCTGGACAGCGAGGTCTTCTGGCGGCGCGACGGCAACAACTTTCCTGTTGAATGCTTTTCTTCTCCTTTGATCGAAGAGGGCGTGATACGCGGAGCCGTTGTGACCTTCACCGACATCACCGAGCGCAAACGGGCCGAAGAAGAGCGCACCATGCACGGGCGCCTGGCGATGCTGAGCGCCGAAGTCGGTCTGGCGCTCACGCGTAGCGACACGCTACGCGACATTTTGCAGCACTGCGCCCAGGCGGTGGTGACGCATTTGGACGCCGCGTTTGCCCACGTGTGGACGCTCAACGAAACTGACAACGTGCTGGAATTGCAGGCGAGCGCCGGACTGTATTCTCACCTCGACGGGCCGCATGGCCGCGTGCCGGTGGGCCGCTTTAAAATCGGGCTGATCGCTTCCGAGCGCCAACCGCACCTCACCAATCAAGTCATCGGCGACCCGCGCGTGGGCGACCAAGAGTGGGCACAACGCGAAGGCATGATCGCATTCGCTGGCTATCCGCTTTCGGTGGAAGGGCGTCTGCTGGGCGTAATGGCGATGTTCGCGCGGCAACCGCTTCCTGAGGGCGTGCTACGCTCCCTATCGACGGTGGCCGATGCCATCGCGCTGGGAGTCAAGCGCAAGCGCGCCGAAGAAGACCTGGAACGCGCCAAACACGCCGCCGAAGAAGCTTCTCGCACCAAAAGCCTGTTTCTGGCCAACATGAGCCACGAACTGCGCACGCCGCTCAACGCCATCCTCGGCTACTCGGAAATGTTGCATGAGGAAGCGCAAGAACAGCAAATGGACGAGTTCAGCTCTGACCTCGAAAAAATAAACGCCGCTGGCAAGCACCTGCTCGCGCTCATCAACGACATCCTCGATTTGTCGAAAATCGAAGCGGGCAAGATGGAGTTATATCTCGAAGAGTTCGACACGGCGCCCATGCTCGCGGAGGTCGCCGCGACCGCGCAGCCTCTGGTTGCCAAAAACGCCAACACCTTGCACCTCGACTACGCCCCCGACCTGGGCGTCATGCGCGGCGACCTAACCAAAGTGCGGCAATGCCTGTTCAACTTGCTGTCCAACGCGGCCAAGTTCACAAAAGAAGGGCACATCACCCTTCAAGTGCGGCGCGAGCACATGGAAAGCGTGCAAAGTTCCGGCGCTTCCGCGCCGCGTGACTGGATGACTTTTCGCATCATCGACACCGGCATCGGCATGAGCGCCGAACAGATCCTCGGCTTGTTCCAAGCGTTCACCCAGGCCGATGCCTCGACCACGCGCAAGTTCGGCGGAACGGGGTTGGGGCTGGCGCTCACCCGCCGCTTCAGCCAGATGATGGGCGGTGATGTCACGGTGCAAAGCGTTCCCGGCGAAGGCAGCATCTTTTCCATCGTCATCCCCGCGTTGGCCGAAGACGACGGGAGCCAAAGCCTGCCGGAAGCTTTCCCCGACGAAGCGGTGGCCGAGGCGCACGAGGCGCCGCAAAACGAACCGCTGCCCATGCCTGGCACCTGCGTGCTGGTCATTGACGACGACGCCACGCAGCGCGACCTGCTGCGCCGCTTTCTGGCCAAAGAAGGCTTTCCAGCGCAAACCGCGAGCAGCGGCGAAGAGGGGTTGCGCATGGCGCACCAACTACAGCCCATCGCCATCACCCTGGATGTGATGATGCCTGGCATGGACGGCTGGAGCGTGCTCCTGGCGCTCAAGGCCGATCCCGTGTTGCGCGACATCCCGGTCATCATGCTGACGATGGTGGACGACAAAAACCGCGGCTACACGCTGGGCGCCGCCGACTACGTCACCAAACCGGTAGATCGCGTGCGCCTGTCGCAGATTTTGAACAAATACGTGTGCTCGCACCCGCCCTGTCCGGTTCTGCTTGTGGAAGACGACGACGCCACGCGCGAAATGATGCGCGCCATGCTCGAAAAAGAAGGCTGGGCCGTGACCGAAGCCACTAACGGGCGCGAAGCGTTGGAGCGCGTCGCGCAAAACCGCCCGAACCTGATCCTGCTGGACTTGATGATGCCCGAAATGGACGGCTTCGAGTTCGCCGCCACCCTGCGCCGCCGCGCCGAATGGAGTTCCATTCCCGTCGTGGTGCTGACCGCCAAAGACCTCACCGAAGAAGACCGCTTGCGGCTCAACGGCTACGTGCAAAAAGTCCTGCAAAAAGCCGGGCACTCGCGCGAAGAGATGCTCGAACAGGTGCGCGACCTCGTGGCCGGTTGCGCCGTGCCCAAAGTGGAGGAGTAAGGGAAGCCAAAGCAGTTGAACTTTGAAAGCGCGGGCGGGCGAACATCATAGCGGATGACCTTTCAAAGTTCAAACTGCCAAACCTCGAAGTCAATGCGCCATTCTCCCACAATTCCCGTTCCCGCGCCCACTCTCAACGCTTAATACTGACTTGTCTCACACAGCGCCATGCCCAAAATCCTTTTAGTCGAAGACAACGAGATGAACCGCGATATGTTGTCGCGCCGTTTGGAGCGCAAGGGCTACGCGGTGGTCATAGCGACGGATGGCGAAAGCGGCGTTTCGATGGCGCACAGCGAAGCACCCGACCTAATTTTGATGGACATGAGCTTGCCCGTCCTCGACGGCTGGGAAGCCACGCGACGCCTCAAAAGCGAAGCGGCCACGCAAGACATCCCGATCATCGCGCTCACCGCGCATGCCATGTCCAGCGACCGTGACAAAGCCTTGGAAGCCGGTTGCAACGACTACGACACCAAACCCGTCGAACTGCCGCGTTTGCTCGCCAAGATCGAGGCGTTGCTAAGCCGTTTTGACCGGGGCCAAAAACCATGAGCCAAGCGCAACTTCCGCCGCAAGATCAAGCAAGCGACAGCACGCCTCCGCACTCGCTCTCCTCGGCGTTGCTTCACGACCTGCGCACGCCGCTTAACCAAATCATCGGCTACTCCGAGATGTTGGAAGAACAAGCGGAGGAAGAAGGACGAGACGCCGAAGCGGGCGATCTGCACAAAGTGCGCACCGCAGGGCGGCAACTGCTGGAACTGATCAACAACAGCTTTCTTCCCATCAAAGCGCCCGCTCAAAATGTGGCGCCTCTCAGCGCACTGGCAACGCCGCCCATAAGCGTTGCAACGGAAGAGGAGATTGGCGAGGCGACGCCGGAGCCGCTGTCATCGGGCGAAAGTCAGGGGTTGCTGCTGGTGGTAGACGATAATGAGACCAACCGCGATGTCTTGTCGCGCCGTTTGGAGCGCCAGGGCTACGCCGTTGCCACGGCACAAGGCGGAACCGAGGCGCTGCACATGGTGCGCTCTCGCACCTTCGATCTGGTGCTGCTCGACATCATGATGCCCGAAATGGACGGCTACGAAACTCTGCGCCAACTCAAAGCCGATCCGGGGCTACGCCACATCCCGGTCATCATGATTTCGGCGCTCAACGAGTTGGATTCGGTTGTGCGCTGCATCGAGATGGGCGCGGAAGATTATCTGTCCAAGCCGTTCAACCCGACCCTGCTCAAGGCGCGCGTGGGCGCCTGTCTGGACAAAAAGCGCGGCCACGACCGCGAACGGCGCCTGTTCGCGCAGTTGCAAGAGAACTACGGGCGCTTGCAGGAAGCGGAAAAAATGCGCGACGACTTGACGCACATGATCGTCCACGACCTGCGCACGCCGCTTTCCTCGCTACTCATCGGGCTGCAATTGATGGCGAATTTGGCGCCCATCGACCCGGCTCAAGTCGAGTGCTACAACATCGCGGTGCGTGGCGGACAAACGTTGCTGAGCCTGATCAACGACCTGCTGGACATCAGCAAAATGGAATCAGGCACCTTCGCACTGGAATTAGCGCCGCTCTCGGTTCCCGCCCTTGTGGAATCTTCTCTGGAGCAAGTCGCCTCTTCAATCAGCGACAAGCAACTCACCCTCGTGCTCCAGATCGAGCCAAGCTTGCCCCTGCTCCGGGGAGATGAAGACAAACTGCGCCGCGTCCTCGTCAACTTGCTGGGCAACGCCCTCAAGTTCACGCTACCCAACGGCTCTATCTGCGTAGCGACCTGCCTCGAGACAGGAGAAAGCACCAGTAATATGCTTTTTTCCGTGTCCGACACTGGCGAAGGCATTCCGCCCGCAGCCTTCGTGCGTATCTTCGAAAAGTTTGGCCAGGTCGAATCCCACCGCTCCGGGCGCCAAACGTCCACCGGCCTGGGGCTTACCTTTTGCAAAATGGCCGTCGAAGCGCACGGCGGTCGCATCTGGGTCGAAAGCACCCTCGGTCAAGGCAGCACGTTCTTCTTTTCCATCCCGCTCTAACCGTTCAACAACGGGCCAAAGGCAAAAAATCGGCTTTCCCTTTTCTGACCACCATCTGGTTTTGTCGGTCGATGGCCGCTTTTGGAACTCGCGCTTTGCTTGTGACGCAAGCGTCATCACCTCCTGCGCGTTGAGGAAGGCCAACTCAAGAGCAGTTCCGAATGCCCTTGTCCTTGCGGGAGTGCCGTCCACTTCCAAACTAGGTGCGCCCGATTGGAAGTGGATGGCACTCCCGCTTGCGCGCATACAACTCAAGGACACTTCTGGGCGGAACCGTTCCAGACGGGACTACGCGCTTCGGCGGACACGTTAAAAAGGTCTGGGGCGACATTCAAATCTGCGAAGATTAAACATCATGAACAGCTCAGCAGAAGATAAACGATTGTCTGTTACAACCAGCAAAGACCAATCATTGAGGTGCATCGAGACCGGAGAACTAAACCCCTTTTCCTCGCCCAGACGAGCTTGGGGACTTCTCCGAAGATTCCTCGATGAACCGACTTTTGACGCGGCCCGCACGCTCACCGTCGCCCACGACGGGCGGGCGTGGCAAAGAAGTTTTGACGAGCAGGATCACGCGGTTCGGCTCGACTGCACCCTGCCCGCAACTGGCAACGGCGACCGCCGGTTCTTCTGTAGTGGAAACTCCCGGCTGTGTGGGAGAGGATTATGATTTCAAGCGAACCAACAACCCGGCCTGATCAATCGAACGGCCCCCGATCTTCGGACAAAACTGCGATGGTTCTGCCTCAAGCCAGCGCAACGGAAGCGCGGGCCTGGTTGCGCGCGGGCTTTTTTTCGGCGTCGGGCGTGGTGTTGCTGGCGCTTCTGGCTTTGGTCATGTGGCGGCTGGGCGTGGCCACCTTGGACGTGATTTCTCCGTTCGTGGTGGCGACGGTGCTGGCCTTGTTGCTTGATCCGCTGGCTGACCGGCTGGAGCGACGCGGCCTGAGCCGCATGGTGGCGGTGAGCATCATTTTCGGCGTCTTCCTGCTGCTCTTAGTGGGGCTGGGTTTTCTCATCGTGCCGTCTCTGGTGGCGCAGGCCAGTCAATTGACTCAGGACGGCCCGCAATATATCGAACGCTTCAAAGGCGCAGCCAACGATTTTCTGACGCACCATCGCAGCATCGGCGGTTATACCCCGCCCCAGAACTTCGACGCGCTTTTCGCGCAGCTTTCCGACCGCGCATCCAACGTCGTGCGTGGTTCGGCGGGACAGGTTGCCGGGTTTTTGGTCGGCTCCATCAGCGCCGTATTGGAAGGGGTGGTGACGCTGATCGTCACCTTTTACCTGATGCTCGACATCGACCGGCTGCGGGCGCGCTTGTTTTACCTCCTGCCAGAGCGGGCACGCGGCCCCGTGGGAGACATCGCCGGAGACATCGGCGGCGTGTTCTCCGACTACCTGCGCGGCCTGCTGATCGTCTGTGCGGCTTATAGCGTGCTCATGACCGTCATGCTCTACGGGCTGGGGTTTGTGCAGCCGGAGATGCGCCGCTACGCGTTGTTGGTGGGAGCTTCTGCCGGTCTGCTCTACGCCGTTCCCTATGTCGGCGCGTTCGTTACCGCGCTGGCCACTTTTTTGATTGCCTTTGCCGCAGGAGGCGCGGGCTTTGCCGGCATCGCGGTGGCGCTCGTGCTGGTGATCAATCAAATTTTCGACAACGTCGTCACGCCGCGCGTCATCGGCGGCGGCGTGGGATTACATCCCGTGATGGCGGTGTTCGCCCTCGTATTGGGCGGGGCGCTTTTTGGCGTGTGGGGCTTGTTGCTCTCAGTTCCCGTGGCGGCCAGCATCCAAGTCGTCTTGTTCCGTCTTTTCCCCAAGTTGACCACTCCGACACCGCCCACGTTTTTACAAGCGCACGGCGTTCGAGCTATGCAAGCGCAGTCGTCCAAGGTTCTCGAAGGCGAAGAACATCACAAGCAACATCAAAACCTTTGATCTCGAAGCAGAATTTGGCGGCCAAATGCGACCGGGGCAACGGCTAAACCAAAGCTGTGCCGTCACCTGAAGTGACAGCACAGCGCACTCGAACGAGTCGAACGAGCGCGCCACTCACCCATCGCGCTTTCGAGCGCGCAAAGCGACGATCCACAGTAGCGGGCGCGGGCAAAACCAAAGGCGTGGCACTGCTCAAAGCGGGCGCGGCGCGTTCATCATCTCCACTCTGCCTTCAAAGAACGCAAGCACCGAAGTTGAAAGCTAAAACATCCAGGTTTTACTCCCGGCGCACACCCCAGAGGAGAGGCCGCAAAGAGGAACATTCAGCAGACGGCTCACAGCCAAAGCGCAAGCCGATGGCTCCTGGGGAAGCGAAGAATAGCGGACTTCCACTTCGCGCAAAGCTTTCCCCTCCTTTTCGCGTTGGCTGTGAGAAAGGGAAAGACGGGAATCAGGTTCCCACGGAGAAGAGCCGAACGAGTAACCAGTTCCAACGCGCGGTTCTCCAAGTTCCTCCAAACGATCCAGGCAAGTGACAATTAGGCCATCAACGCCTCCATTGACACGCACCGCGTAGCGAAGCAGACACAAATCAAGCCAACCGGCCCGGAATGGCCCTTGCCATTCGTTTGTCGGGTTGTGCGGTTCGGCCAAGGCGCGAGTTACCTCTTCATCTTCCGTTGGAAATGGCCCGGCTCCGTGGCGCGTGGCGTAGGCGCGGGTGAGGCCCAGAACCCGCGTTGAAACCTCTCGTCCTACTTCGCCAATGAGCCTCAAGGCGTTGTGAGAAGTCGTTTTCGACCAGGTGGTGTGAGGATGAAATCCCCAGTCCTCATCCAACAGCACGCCCTGAGCGCCTTCAAAGATCGTGCAACTTGGCGTCCTCATCCTTTCGGCGAGGAAGTTCGCCGGTTCCACCTTAACGTTGCCCGCGACAAAGGCAAACACTTCGCAAGCGGCCTCCAATTCGTCTTCGGAGTGCAACCGGTCGAGCAAAGCAGCGATTTTCTCGCCGCCAACTTCCCCTCGAAGGCAGTTCAGTTGCGCAGCCAACCCGTCCAGTTCCCGGCGCTTCAAGTCGCGGTGCCAGTGGAGTTTGCGACGAAGAACCGAAGCATCCGCCAAATCGCCGAACCGAAGCACGCGGCTTTCGCTTTCTAAAGCATCCGCCGCCGTTTCGCCGATGCCCATGCCGCACGAACCATGATTGTGCGCCCCACGCGCGAGTTCCCGCAGGCGGTTGGCGATCACATGAGGAGGCGTCGTTACCAAAGCGCGCGCATCGATGTGCATTCGCTCGAAAGCATCTGAGACGCCGATTTTCCGTAACTGCTCTTCTTCGTCGATGAGCGCCAGAGGGTTGACCAGCATGAAGCGCGACAAAAATGTTTCCGCGCCTTCAACGAGGGTGCCGCTGCCGAATTGGTGGAAGATGTGGCTTCTTCCGCTTTCCTCGATGACGGTATGGGCGGCTTGCGCTCCGCCGTTAAAGCGCACGACCAACCCGGCTCCGCGCCGGACGAGGGCATCGGTGATCGAGCCTTTCCCGGCATCGCCAAACGTCAAATCCGTGACAACGGTCGCCAGATGCATCGCTTTCTCAAACAAAAACAGGGTTCGGCCTGGGTCGAACCCTGCTCCCGAAGTTTCTATAACCGCTTGCTCAAGGGCGCGCTTCCTCCACCGGCGACTCGCACGATGCCAGAAGCAACGGGAGCCGCCGATCCGTTCGCCAGAGGAACCAGTGACCTCGTCGCGGCATCAACGGAGCTTTTGTCAAAGCCGCTGGCTTTCATGGCGATTGCGGTGTCGTCGAGACTTTCGCCGGACATCACCGAAATCGTGCCTGCCAAAAGCGGGGCGATGTCCTGCCAGTTCTCCTGCTTGATGACCCGTTCCGCGGGAAGCACCGTTTCCCAGGCTTGTTGAACGGCATGGGAATCGTAGTGCCCGGTTCCTCCGGGGCGGATGACGAAGACGTGGAACTTCTTCGACGCCTGAGCCACCGCCTCCCGGAGCGAAACGTCTTCCGAGATGGACACGCCGAGGAATTTTTGCGCGAACTCGCGGCGCACGGTTGTGTAGGGCGCCTCGTCGCCGATGATGAACAGAAATCCCTTTTCCTGCCGCTTGTCGAAGGCGTCGGTGTCCACTTGATTTCCAGCGAACCACAAGGCCATTTCGTAAGATTCCCGCGCCTGACCTCCGCCCGCGCCTTCGAGAAAGATGTTGGACAGGTGGCCTTCGGCTAAAGCATCGTCGGCTTCAAACTCGCCGACTTGAATCGGAACCCGGTCGCTGGTCGCATCGCCAATGGCGGCGAAACAAATCTGCGGGTCGGTGACGATGTGGCCGTCAATGATCAGCTTCATCAGCTTGGACAGGTCTTGAATCAAAAGGCCGGGAATCTGCGACATGCTACCGGTGACATCGAGCCACACCATGATGGGCGTGGCCGGTTGCTTGCCGGGCACATCGCGCGACTCGCGGCGCGGTTTGCGGGTGACATCCAAGCTCGGATGGAGCAAAGGCGCGGCGCCGTTTCGAGCGGCGGCATCGTGCGTAAAAGCGGTTTTGCCGGTAGCGGCGCGCATTCGAGCGCGGGTTGCGCTGGCGGACGGATCGAAATATCCACTTCCCATTGTGCTTCTCCTTTCCCCGAAGGGAGCGCGCGGACAAAGCGCGAATCGGGGTCAAGGTATGACCATGTGGGCGTAGACCCTTTTGCCCAACAGGTTTCCAAACTCGTTGTGAAACGCTTCCGCGTCGGGAGGACGACGGCGCGCGACGGGATCGAGGCAGCAAAGCAATGCCTGCTTCAAAGCCTCTGGGACAGTATCGGGAATTCGACGGGCACCAGGATTCCCGCCCAACATCCAGATGATCGTCGATGCGGCCATGAACAGGTCTGCCGAAGGCGAGGCCACCTCTTTGCGCAGCAGTTCCGGCGCATAAAACTCCTCAAAGGCCGGGTTGATCGCCGGGACGTGTTCCTCTTCGATTTTGGCCGCGCACGTCCAGTCGAGCAAAACCAGACCGTGTTCTTCGGGAAACACCAGCACATGATCCGGCGTGACGGCGCCGTGAATAAAACCTTTCAAGTGAGCCATCCACAGCGTCAACAGCAGCCTTCGAAAAATCCACCAGACGTGCTTTGGCTCGATGCCATCGGGAAACTTGTCCCGCCGCAGCGTTTCCGCTGTGAAGCAGCGCCCAGTGGGAACCCGGAGGAGGTTCGCTCGGTGCTTAGCTTTGTTTTCGTCTCTAACCGAAAAGGACGTGACCGGAAACGGAACATAAGCCCGTTGCGACACGAAGAAGGCTTCCGCTTCGGGGTTGGCATCCGGCAGATGCAAGGATTTGAGAACGGAAAACTCCCGCTCCAACAAATCGTTGTCTGCGACATCGCGCGCATATTTGACAAACAGCGCGCCTTGGGCCTCATCTTCATATTGCGCCGCATGAACATCCGCAAAAATTCCTTTGGCGAGAAGGCCAGAAAGCGTGAGGGTTTTGCCGCGAACGAGAAGCTGAACCGGCGTGTAGGCCGGAGATGCGGCATCGGGCCTTTTGTCGCCATAAGTGCCGGACTCGATTTTTTGCCGGGCGATGACTTCCCATCTCGACAGCGCCTGAAACACTCTGGTCGCCAGGTCTTTATCTTCAGGAAGGGCGTTATCCGGATGACAGACCCTCGTAAAACTGCGCAGTTGAGCTTTCAAAGCGCCCAATTGTTCAAGAGAAGATCCGTTCAAGGCGCCGAAGACGTCTTCTGGACAGAGCGCCTCGCCAAAGGCTTTTTCCATCGCTTCTAAATTCGAGCGGGTTGCTGTCATGGGTGTTCTGCTTCCTGCTCACGGGCAGCTGAGCGGTGAACTCAGGATGTTGTCGTCACGAGCTGAAAGGCTCGAAGAAAAAGTTTGAAAGCCTGCTTTCAAGGTCGTTCTTTAAAGCCGCGAATCAACGCCGAGATCGGACACGCCTTCGACTTATCCGGCGTGTCGAAACGCCACGTTTTGTGCGTCCCGGTCGCCCACCAGAGCGCGCAGTTCGGCCACAACGCGCGTTCAAAAAGCGTCAGCGCGCCCTTGGATGCCTGCATCAAAGGTCATCGTTTGGTTTTCTCAAAGCAACCGGTATGAGCGGAAGCCGTTTGCAGCGCAAGAGCTTGCAGCGCAAGAGCTTGATGGTCGCATCATGCGGCGACAACGTTCTCGGTCGAGACGATGAAATCGCAGGCGTGCAGGTCGAGAAACGATTCCTCATCGGGACGGACGCGGGCCAGATATTCGGGGTCTGAGAAGCAACGGGCGAGCGCATCCGCGTCATCGAACCAAAGCTCGGTGATGCCATCGTATTTGGTTGGAGGCATACCCGGCAGTTCAGCCGCAGTTGCGTGTTGCTGCACATAGCGCCGCACCGTTTGCTTCACGGCAGGTATCGATAGGAAAAGGCTCGCATGAACTGTCTTGTGGTGTTCAACGAACTGGGCGTGCGTTAACTCTGGCTTGCGGGTAAGAAGGATAGTGAATTTGATCATAGTGCATTTTGCTCAGGCGAAATCGTGTAAGGAAAAACAGGCGATGCTCAGGGAGCAATTGTGGCTCCTGCCTCGATTCCAGAACTCACAACACTGGTTACTTAAGAAATATGCGTTGCCCACGGATACATAGGCTCAAGCATTCAGCAAAGTATTCAAGACAGTAGCTACCGCTTTCAGGGCGAATCAGGGAAGCAACGCACGAGCGGAACGCTGTGTGCAATGGGAGAATGCTCGCTTTTCCCTGGACGATCCTGCAAAAATCGCGCAACTCAACGAGAACATGGAGGCGGCTCAAGGGATAACTTCTTTCGATGCGCCGCGCGACGACCTCGCTCCGGCTGTGCGCGAGTTGGCCGCCTGTGTGGATCGCACTGCGAAGCCCAGAGCGGATGGGCCTTACCAAGCGCACGCCCGTTTGGGGCCGGTGCGGGCGCTTCGCGCTTCCCAATCCAACAGCGCTGCTCCACGGGGTTGAATGGCACAGAACATCTTGAAGTTTCTTTTCCCGCCTTTCTTCGAACCCAGCCTTCGCAGCGTTTCTGAAGTGGCTACCCGTTTTCCGGTGCGCCACCCGAACAAAGCTCAACACAGGGCGGCTCCCGACGACCAGAGTGCGGACACGACCTGGCTGCGCTTGCAAATCCCCATGAAACGCGGGTTCCCCTCGCGTTTCCAATGATGGCCCATGATAAACACCGTTCGCGTCAAGCGTTGTCGTTCGCTCCTCCCTGTCGTTGCCGCACTTGCGCTTGGCACCTTCCAGTGCCACATGGCCCGTGCCGATTTTCTGCTCCAAGCCAATGATCGCGTCGTGTTCTTTGGCGACAGCATCACCGAAGAGCACAACTACACGCGCCCCTTTCAAGATTACGTTTACGCGCGTTACCCCGAGCGCCACATCCGCTTCTTCAACGCCGGTTGGTCGGGCGATCAGTTGGGCGGCGGTCTCAACCGCTTGCAGCGCGACGTGCTTTCGCGCAAACCCAACGTCGTCACCATCTGCTTCGGCATGAACGACGGGCACTACGCCAAAATTTCGGACGACTCGGCCAATGATTATCGTAAAAATCTCGATGCCATCGTCAAAATCCTGACCGACCAAAAAATCCGCGTCGTCATTTTCTCGCCGCCGCCCGTTGATTACGACCAGACGCCGCCTTGGTTGAAGGCTTCTTTGAGTGAGGTTGATTACAACGGGACTCTGTCCGCTTTTGGAACCATCGGAAGCGAAATCGCGCGCAAATACGGCGCGACCTACATCGACATCCTGCACCCGATCTTGAACGGTTTGAACGCCATGAAAGCCAAGCAGCCGACCTACCGCGCGCTACGTGACGGAGTCCATCCCACTGAGCAGGGCGGCCTGGTCATGGCTGGGGCCATGCTTCTGGGCATGGGCGCGCAGCCGATGCCCTTTCTGGCCGATGTCACGGCAACGCAGTTGAGCGGCCCAGACAAAACCCAGGTGCCCGTCGCAGGTCGTCTGCCCGTCCCCTTCTGGATGAGCGCTGACAGCGTCGCTCCCGCTGCGGCTTCGGGTTTTCTCCCCACCGCGGCGTCTCGCCTTCGCGTGCGCGGACTCGCTCCAGGACGCTACGAAGTTCGCATCGGCGAGGGTAGCGCCGGTTTGTGGAGCGCCTTCGACCTCGACCGGGGCGTGCTGGTTCCGGGCAGCTTTTCGGCGCGTGCCAAACGCATCAACGAGGTCACCAATTGGAAGGAAGCCAACTACTTCAACGCCTGGCGCGTCATCAACCTCGACCCGGACACCGGCTCGGCCTCCGATGGCGCCGTTGCGGGTCTTCTCAAAGCCGATGAGGGTTTTCAAGACGCCATCGATAGCCTCAACAAGCCGCTGGGAGCAGAAACCATCACCGTGAAGTCGGCTGGCCTGCCGGACAACATCGGCCCCAACTTGGCCCTTGGAAAGCCGTATCAATCGTCCGATCCCAACGTTTACAACTATGGCACCGGTGGTCTCACCGATGGTTCATGGAGCGGTGAAGAGCCGCATACCTTCGCGTCGGGTGAAAAAGACGCTTTCCCGAAAACCACGACCATCGATCTGGGACATGTCACGCCCGTTAGCCATGTCCTGCTCGGTGTGCCAAAGTTCGGCTCCACCAAAACCGTGAGCGTTTCGGTCAGCAGCGACGGTCAAAATTTTACGGACAAGGGTTCCTACGTCTTCTCGTCCCAAAAAGAGGAGCGCCACGTTTACGCCTTTACCGCAACGCCCGCTCGATACATCCGCATGACCTACCCCGACCACTACCCGCAAGAGTTCGGCTACGCAGCGAACTTTGTCTTCACCTCGGAAGTCGAGGTTTACGGGCCAGCGGATTAAACGGTTCTACCAACGGCACACTCTTGACGGAAAACCTTGAGGAACGGTTTTTCATTTTATAACCCTTCAAGAGTTGGAAGCGACACGGTGTTCCAGAGGTATAAAACCTCCAGACGCGGTGTAGTGGTCTAACCCGGCAGAAGTTATGGATACCGAAGTGCCGCGACTAAAGCCGCCGCGGATGGAGTTGCTGCACGGTTAGACCAGTAGCTTCCATCCGTTGAACCGCTATAGCTGCTTGCTCCACCCGGCAAAAGTCCGCAGGGACATCAACTTGTGGAAATGAAAGCTGGACGTGAAAAACCATCAAAAACGCGAAAAAGACAAAGCCCCTCTCCGCGACTTAGGCAAGGTCATGGTTGCAACTCCAAGCGAGGCTGTCCATCAACGCGAAAAGCCACTTTCCCTTGATGAGAGCGCTGCCAGCGATCAAGCGGGCTGCTTCAAGTGGGCGTTTCCCGTGCTTCCTCAACGCGTGTAAATCCGGTTATCGAAAACGGAGTTCAACCATTTGATGTCCCAGTAGCTCAGGCACATTGAAACGCACTGCACCCTTCTCTGCTTCAAAGGGAAGTTCGTCGCCCGATGGCGCCAAACACACACCCATCACTTCGTCATCAAGGCGCACGGCGCACGCCACATCGCGCAGTGGAAAGAGGTCTTCGATGATTTCGAGGGACTGCACGCCAGGGCCGCGCGAAACATCCGCGCCGCGCTTGACCGGAACGGCGAAGAGCAGGTGCAAAACAGCGCGATTCAGTTCTTGCTGTTGCATCAAGGAAACGCGGCCCGTGGTCGGCAGAGCGACTTCGACGCGCGGAAGTGGGAGCAAAGTGGCGAGCGCATCTTTCATCAGATCGCGCAACAGCGGTTGGCCGATGAGCCGGTAAGCGGAGAAAATCGCATGGGCGCAATAAACGATTTGTCCGTTTGAAACCAGAGCCGGAAACGAAGAATCGCTCGCATCCGGCGTGTGCTGGTGCGAACAGAAGTGGTTCCACTCGCGGTTGAAACCCGGCTCGCGCCGCGTCGCCAAAATCTCGTATTCCGGCGCTTCAACTTCAAAGGCCGCGCCGTGAATCACGAACGCTCCGCGCACTGGAGGCGAAGGCGCTTTGTCGGTTGGAACGAGATAAGTCGGATCGAAGACACTTTGGCCGCGCCACGTTAAACCGCAATCAAGCGCGAAGGCGTTTTTTTCAGTGTTCAGTCCGCTCTCTCCGGTGAGAACGAGTTTTCCGCCGCCGCGCAGAAAATCCTCAATTTTGACGAGAAACTCGCCTTCCAGCGTGATGACATCGGGCAAAACCACGACTTTGTAGGAGTTCAGGTCGCTCTCCAAATCCACGACATCAAAACTCTGGTGCAACTCCAATAGCATCCGCGCCGCGCCCTCTTCGGCGGCATTCGAGCGCGAACCGTGATGAAACGAGCTGCCAGACAAGGCTTCGGGCGACACCAGGGCGATGTCGGACAAAGGCCGCGCGTTCTTGCACCACGCTTGTTTGGCTTCGACTTGAGAATAAGCCGCGCCGATGAGATCGTAGGTGTCGCGGTTCATCTCGCCCGACGGATGCAACTGGTCGCCAATCGAGCATTTGGCGCCAAACGCCAGCATCGCGGCACATTCGTATTGCAGCGCGGATTTGGTTTTGAAGCCGCCGAACTCGCCCCACGTTGTGTGGAACTTGCCGGTCATGCCCAGAAAATCCAGCCCTTCTTCTTCGCGCAGTGTCGTCACGTATTTCGCCGAAATCGGAAAATGATCGTAGCCCCAGCCACCCGTGGGCAAGCTTTCGAGTTCGAGATGGGTGTTCCAGCGCACCGCTTCGCGCTTGCCTTTGGGAATGTGGCCCGCGTTGTGAAACACGCGCCGCGCCAGGTCGCCCGTTTGGGCCGAAGCGGTCGCGCGCCGGAAATACTCGTCCAACACGCGCCCGTTCCACGCCGCGACCTGGTCGACATCGGAAGGATCAACGCCCGCCGCTTCCATGTTACGCAGGCCCAAGAGCGAAAAGTTGTCGTGCGGATGGATGATGTCGAGGAAAATGCCGTCCGCCGCGTCCAGATTCGTCACGACTTCTTCGATTTGCGCGGCGAGAAAGTCCAGATAAGGCGTGTCGAAGGCCATGAGTTTCCACCCGGCCTCAAGCGGAGCCGTGTGCATCAAGCGGCCTTCGCGCGAAGACGCCACCCATTCGGGATGTTCGAACGCGGTTCGCTCGTCGAGGCCCGCCGAAATGTAGACCGGGCATTTGACGCCGATTGCGCGGCACGCTTCGATCTGGCGCGGCAGCAAATCGAAGTCGAGGTGAGGATGGCGCGCGCCAACCCTGGTCGAGTGGTAGCTCCAACCGTGGTGGCATTTGGCGAACAGCGTGATCGAATCGACATGGCCGCGCTGCAAAGCGTCCTGAAACTGTCCCGCGTCGAAGCGCGAGCCAACGCCGAATATGTGTTCTGAAGTGTGGAAGTCGAGATGAACCTGGCGAAAACGCAATGGAGGCATAATGTCGGAGCTAAGTCTACTCTTTTAAAGCGTGCCTCAAGCGGAGCTGGGTGCCCGATGAAATCAGGGCAGTCCTCCTGCACAAGATGCAGCCTCAGCGAGACGCGCTTTAGATGGATTTGGAAGTTGAAGTGCTCGCGGATACTTCGCCTCAAGGCGGCGCCTGAAAACGTGACCTAATCGCATCTCAAACCACCGGACAAAAATTTTTGTCACTTTGTGTTTAAGAAGGCCCGGAAATGGGTAGAATGAAAATGCCTGTATGAGTCTGTATGAAATCAGGCGGCGAAATGAAGAAATCCACCACGCGTAAAGAGACTGCAGCACGCAAAGAAGCCCTTTCCGCCGAATTGCGTGCTGTTGGGCGTTCGGGGAAATGCGTGCCGGGGGAAACAATGGTTTCGGTGCGCGAGTTGGCCTCCAAATATGGCTTGGCCATTCAAACGGTTTCTCTGGAGTTGCAAAAGTTGGCCGAGGCTGGCGTGCTTTACACGATTCCGCGGGTCGGCACTTTCATCGGGCGTCCTGATGGCGGGCGCGAAAACGTGTTCGTGGCTGTTTTTCCTTATCTAGACCGGGACAACGTCCAATTCGCGGCGATCCGGTCGGGTTTTGAGGAACGAATCGCGCGTTTGGGAGGCGCCAGTTTAGTCCTCGATTTTGAATTGGCCAAGCATTACCGAGACGCAGAAAATGGTGTCCAACCGGCAGGAATTTTCGAGTTTCATGAACAGATTCATCCGCCGGTCTGGTGCGTGCCTGGCACCGCGCACGCCGGGTTCGGGGAAATCAGCGTCGCTAGGCCGGACAGCGACATGGTGTATTTCGACAACATCGGGGGCGGGCGCCAAGCGGCCCAACATCTGATCGGTCTGGGGCATCAACAGATCGCTTTTTTGGGTGTTCATGCTCCCGAAGGCGACCCCGGATTTTTCCTTTGGTCGAAAGAAAGGGAGGAAGGCTGGCGCCAAAGCCTGAGCGAGGCCGGCCTCGACACGCAGGAAATGGCATTCCATCCTTCGACAACGCCAAGTGTGGCGCCCGCAGACATCGCTTCCAAAGCGCGCCAAAGCGCCGAAAAGTTGCTCTGTCATCCAGAGATTACGGGAATTGTCATTGTCAACGCCATCGCCACGCAAGCTCTTTTTCAAGTGCTTCGCGGAAACAACAGACCGGTTGATAGGTGGCCCGCGATCGTAAGTTTTGACAGCGAAGTCATCAGTCAAAGCGACACGGCCATGCATCTGGTGAGTGCCTTTCGCCTGCCCTGGGAAGAAATCGGACGGGAAGGCGCCGACCTCTTATGGAATCGCTCTCAAGGACGGGTTTCGGATGCGCCCCAACAGCGTTACATCCCGATGAGCTTGATTCCACGCCTTTCCTGTCGCCAGCAGTGGCACCGGGCGCCGGAAACCGCCTCACAGCGTGAAAAATGGGTTCCTGCGGTGTCCTGACTTCGGGTTAGCACCGCTTACTTTATTCTGTTTTATACAGAAAAAATCATGTTCACACACCGTTTTGCAGCTTCGCGCTGCCCTCGCCAAACGCGCCAAAGCGCGTTTACCTTGATCGAATTGCTAGTGGTCATCGCCATCATCGCCATTCTCGCAGCGATTCTGTTCCCCGTCTTCGCAAGGGCGAGGGAGAACGCGCGGCGTTCGTCGTGTCAGTCCAACCTCAAGCAGATTGGCTTGGGCATCTTGCAATACACGCAGGATTACGACGAACTCATGCCAGCGCGCTACAACAACATTACAGGTTCTTGGCGCCAGGTGGTGCAACCCTATGTGAAGAGCACCCAACTGTTCGCGTGCCCTTCCAACCCGAACAATGCCCAAGATGCAGACGGCGCAACGGTAACCAGACCAGCAGTCAAACGCTCTTATGCTGCCAATCCGCATCTGCTGCGCGATTCGAGTGAGCCGGCGCGCTCATTGGCCTTTTTCAATTCTGTATCGACGCGCATCCTGGCATCTGAGAGCCTGTCTCTGTAGTGTGGGTTTGGGTCAGACTGGAGTTGATGAGACGCGCATCCAAAGTGGTTTATCCCAGCGACTTGAGCGACGAGCAATGGCGTCTGGTGGCGCCTGTTCTTCGTA
>JAABUM010000577.1_pt1 | contig 62644 bp, 57 predicted proteins | sample 5559161 | NCBI WGS metagenome assembly JAABUM01 (sample SAMN10711868, study PRJNA513369) | rock metagenome | isolation source: Antarctica rocks | place: Antarctica: Victoria Land, Siegfried Peak nord
CACCAAAGAGGCCATGGCCGCTGTCGAAGCCCAGGTCACGCGCTTGCCGCACCTGGCCAAGTACTTCATCGACATCCCCTCTTCCCCTCCCTGCCTCCGGGAGACGTAGCTTTTGCCGCGTCCCTTAGTCGGCGTGGCCTCTACTCATGCCATGCAGCCAGGCCAGGCGAACTGTCCTAGCGGGGATGCCGGGGACTGCGCCAGACTAGTGGGCGAGGATCACGAGGCGCGCTCCACCAGTGTCTGGGCAAACTCCATCAGGAGGGCCGTCGGCGCGCCTGACAACCCGGCCTGGCCAAGGGCCTCTTCGGCGGCGCGGCGATGCTGGGCCAGGCGCTCACCGGCCAGGGCGTGGGCGCCGGTGGCTTCCAGCAGGGCCAGTACAGCGGCCAGGGTATCATCGTCTATCGGGTCGGCGCTGCCGTAGATGGAGCGTAGCCGCCGCGCCTGCTCCGGGTCGGCGTTGTCAAAGGCCAGCACGACCGGCAGGGTCTTTTTGCGCGACAGGATATCGCTAGCCCGGCTCTTGCCGGTCACGGCTTCATCGCCCCAGATGCCCAGCAGGTCATCGCGGATCTGAAAGGCCAGACCCAGTTCGCGCCCGAAGGCCCGCAGCGCCGCACACGTCGCGGGTGGCGCCCCGGCGGCGGTTGCGCCAGCCCAGGCGGCGTAGGCGATCAGGGCAGCGGACTTACGCTCGATCATGGCTAGGTACTCGGCGGCGCTGACCTGTAGGCGGGTCTCAAAGCTGATGTCCAGATATTGCCCCTCGGCCAGGGTTAGGATGGTCTCCTGGGCCTCCCTCTGTAGGGTCAGGAAGCGCGCGGGGTCGCGCTCGACCAGGGGCGAGCGGAAGAAGGCCAGCATAGCCAGGGCAAAGACGCCATCGCCAAGGTTGATGCCCTGGGGAGCGCCCCACAACGACCACACGGTGCGGCGATGGCGGCGCGTATCGCTGTTGTCTTCAATGTCGTCGTGGATCAGCGAAAAGTTGTGCAGCAGGTCTATCGCCGCCGCCACGGACAGGGCGTCGTCCTGCTGGCCCCCGCACACCTCGCAGCAGAGCAGGCAGAAAGCCGAGCGCAGCCCCTTGCCCGAGGAGCCAGCCTCGGGGGCAAAGCTGCTGTCTACCCAGCCCTTGTGGTAATGCAGCATGCCGTAGAACGACCCCAGATCGTGGCGCGTGGCCGCGGCCGCGCGCAACTCTCCTGCTACGGCCTCACTATAACCGCCCAGCAGGGCACGCAGGTCCTGACCGCCGGTCACCGCCGCCCTCTGGCGGGGGTCATTCTGGCAATGCGCGGCCCCCGTGGGTCCCGCATAGGGGGCGCTGGCAGAGCCAGGGTGGGGGTCTGGGTGGTGGCCGGGGCCGACCAGCGGCCCGTATTGGCCACGGCCCACACGGTCAGACGGTAGGTGGCGCCGGGCAAAAGCGCGGTAGCGGTCAGCCTGGTCTGGCCGCGCGGCAGGCGCAGGTCGGCGTCCACCACAGTGGTCCCCGCATCCAGGTGGCTCAGCCGCACGCGGTACGCCGCGGCGTTGGGTTGAGCGGCCCAGCGCCATATCACCAGCGTCTGGGTGCGGCCCACATCGGCCAAGCCAGGTGGCGTGACCACCGGCCGCGGGCGGGGCAACACGTCGGCGGCGGCCTGAACGGCTGGTGTGGCCAGACCATCGGGATTGATGGCGACGACACGTAGGTAGTAGCGGGCGCCCAGCAGGCCACCGGGCAGGCCGGTGGTGCGCCAGAGCGGCTCACGCAGGGTTGCGGCGCGGTCCACCACGGCCTGGCCAGCCTGGTAGTGGAACACGGTAGCCCGGTAGGTTGCGCGCGCGCCGCGGCCAGCCCAGGTCCACACCACCGCTTCGGGGGCCGGGCGGGTGATGGCCAGCATGCGCGGCAGCGCGGGCAGGTCGTAGAGCGCGGTGACAGCGGCCTGTGGTGAGGGCGTGGAAGCGGCCCCAGCCATGTTGTGGGCGCTCAGGCGCGCGAAGTAGCGCACCCCGCTCACGGGAACCCGAATGGTCACACTGTGGTATACGCCGGGGTCCAGGCGGGGCAGCGTGGTCACCATGACCGGGCTGCTGCCCTGGTAGTACCACGCCCGCAGGCTGTAGTAGGCCGTATGGGCGGGCGGCGTGGCCGGCAGGGTCCATTGGATCACCCCTACGGACGGCGCGGCGCCGACGAGGGCCGCCGGTGGCGCGGGCAGCGGGGCGGGCGCCAGCCTCTTGATCGGTTGCGGGGAGACCGGCGCGGGGCTGACCGGCGCGGGGCTAACCGGCAACGGGGCGCGGAAGGCGCGAGTCAGGTCGCCGCGCCGCGCCGCGTCGAACAACCCCGCGTGCTCCTTGGCCAGCAGCACGCGGCGCACCGCCTCCTCCACGCGGCTCAGCGGCAGTTCGCCGCGGCGCACCGCCTGCTCCACCGCGCCCATAGCGGCCACGCTGTCGTCCAGCAGCGACGAGAGCATCACCATGTCGGCCCCCGCGCGCAGAGCGAGGATGCAGGCCTGGGCCGGTGTATACATACTCGTGATGGCCCCCATGGCCAGGTCGTCGGTGAGCACCAGGCCGTGGAAGTGCAGCGTGCCACGCAGCGTGCCCTGAATGATCGGCGCGGACAGCGACGCCGGCGTGCCGGTGGGGTCCAGATCACGCACGACCAGGTGGCCCAGCATCACGCTATCCACCCCGTGGCCGATCGCCGCCGCGAACGGTGGCAGGTCTATCTCCCGCAGTTGGCGCGGCGACGTGCTCAGGGTCGGTAGGGCCAGGTGGCCATCGGTGCAGGTGTTGTCGTAGCCTGGAAAGTGCTTGGCCGTGCTGAGCAGGCCACCGGCGCGGTAGCCGTCCACGGCGGCGGCCCCCAGCTGAGCGACCACCGCGCTATCGGCCCCGAACGAGCGGCTGCCGATCACCGTGTTGCAGGGCACGGTGACCACATCCACCACTGGGGCCAGATCCATATTCACGCCCAGGGCGCGCAGTCCCACGGCGGTGGCCCGCGCCGCGTCGCGCACTGCTCCCGCCGCGCCCACTCCCTGAGCCCCCCAGTAGGCGTTGGCGGGGGCCAGCGGCACCCCCTGAGTGACCCGGTTCACCGCGCCGCCTTCCTGGTCGGTGGCCACGATCAGCGGCACGCCTGAGCTATCCAGGGCCGTTCTTTGCAGCAACGCCGTGAGCGAACGCAGGTCGTCGGGCGAGCCCACGTTCTCCCCAAACAGCAGCACCGCGCCCGGCTTTGCCCGGGCCAGCCGTTGGGCCACGTAGGGTGAGAGGGTGGACCCCGGGAACGAGATCATGAACAACTGGCCTACCTTCTCGTGCAGGCTCATCGCGGCCACCTGGCGGGCCGCGCTGGCCTGGGCGTCGGCGCGGCGGGAGACCGCCGCGCTGACCGGTCGGCCCGGCGCGCTGGTCAGCAGGCAGCAGCCCAGCGCGAGCAGGGCCAGGCCACGCGGCAGGATAGGTTGAAGAGGCACGGGCGCTCCACTGGGTTGCACTGATCTACGTTCACTTAGTGAGGCAAATGCCCCCACCATGCTAGCAGACGGCTGGCCCGATGGGCAACTGCACCGCTACCACCCTGTCCGGGACGGTGGGTAGCCGCGCGCCAGTGGCCCACGACGCGCCCACTTACTGCTCTCCGCGCAGCCGGTACAGGCGGGCGAACACGTTACGGATACGCCAAGTGCGCGCTTACTGCTCTCCGCGCAACCGGTACGCGCCCGGCGCCGCACTGCACGGCTACCCCCGCGGGTTGGCCAACCACGGCGTCAGCGTTCCCGTTGCTCCGAGCGGTACTGTGTGGACGGCGCGAATGGTTAATAGCCCAGGTGGGGGTCCACCTGGTTGCGCAGCGGTTGGCCGGCGCGGTAGCGGCGCAGGTTCTCGATGAACAGCTCGGTGATCAACCGGTCGTTGTGGGGGGAGAAGCCGCTGGTATGCTGGCTGAGGATCACGTTGGGCATCTCCCACAGCGGCGAGGCGTCCTCGGGTGGGTCAGGCACGGTCACATCCAAACCAGCGCCGGCTAGCCGCCCCTCACGCAGCGCCGCCAGCAGGGCGGCCTGATCCACGCTGCCGCCGCGGCCCACGTTGTATAGATAGGCGCTGGGCTTCATGGCCCGCAGTTCGGCCTCGCCGAGCAGGCCCTCGGTGCCGGGGGTCAGAGGCAGGCAGAGGGCCACGTGGTCGCTCTCTGCCAGCACGGTCAGCAGATCCGCGTGGTCGGCCCCTAGCAGGCGCTCCACGTAGGGTGGCCGGTCGGTGGGCCGCCGCCGTGTGGCCAGCACGCGCATGCCCAGACCGTGCGCCTTGCGGGCCGTGGCGTCTCCGATAGCGCCCAGCCCTACCACGCCCATCGTCTGGCCCTCCAGCACAAACTTCTGACCCAGTACCTGCGCGCGCACATCGCCCTTGGGCCAGGGCCAGCCGCCGCCGGAGGGCAGGTGGCCGCGCGTGGGCGTGCGGGCGGCGGTGATCAGCGTGTGCAGCCCAGTGGCAAAGCAGAGGGCCATGCCCAGGATGATCTCGGCGATCTGCGGTCCGTGCGTGCCGCTGGAGTTGGTCAGCAGGATCTCCCGCTCCAGCAACTCCGGGTGGAACCAACTCTCCACCCCCGCGCTGACTGCGTGCAGCCAGCGCGCCCGTGCCGCGGCCCGCAGCAGTTCGGGGGAGAGGCTGTCGGCAAGCATAACGTCGGCCTCTGGCGCGGCCTCTATGGCCTGGGCGCTGTCGAGCGCATGATCCACCCGCAGGTCGGGGAAGGCGTGGCGTACCGCTCGCACATGCTCTGGAGCCACGTCCCAGCTAATCAGCACACTCCGTACCGGCGGCCTCGCCGCTCCGCCCTGCCCTGCATCGCTCATGCCGTTCCTCTCCCTCTCCGCTGATCTCGCGCCGCGTCCCGGTCAGCACGACACCGCCGGCGCGCATGCGTCCCTGTAAAGAATACCCTCCTTGGCCCGGTCGCCGCGTGGTCGTCCACCTCGGTGGGGTCGGGTGGGCGGACATACCCTCCCTGGCCCGGTAGCCGGGGGCATGGCGACCGGCTAACGTGAGTGACCACGACGTGCGCAGTGGCATTGGCCCCTGCTCGCACGTGGCGGAAGCAGCAAAGATGAACAAGCCTGGATTGTTGCATGAACGGACGAAACGTGGGACGATGGAGCTATGACAAGTCACGCACACGCACTGCCGCCGCATCCTGCCCCGTGGGCCGAGATCGTGCCTGGTATGGGGCCAGTGATCGTCGCCGACCTGCTGACGATCCCCGACGATGGCTACATTTACGAAGTGGTCGAAGGGGTCTTGGTGCGCATGGCTGGTAGCGGACGCCGCGCGACGACCATCGCCAGTATCATCAATAGCGCGCTCTTCACCTTCGTCTTTCCTCGGCGCCTTGGTATTGTGACTGGGGCCGATGGGGTCTACAAGTTCCCTGGCGCCGAAACGGGCCTTATTCCTGACGCAGGCTTCTACCTAGCCGAGCGTGACGCGACCATCCCAGACTCGGACAAAGATAAATCTATTCCCTTTGCCCCTGATCTTGCCGTCGAGGTGGCCTCACCCTCTCAGGATGCTGACGAGATGGCGGCCAAAGCGCGGCTCTACCTCCGTGGCGGGACGCGTCTTGTGTGGGTGGTATGGCCATCAAGCAGGCATATTGACGTGTGGCGCCCTGAGCGCACGGATGGGCCAGTCACAACGCTCAACATAACGGAGACGCTTGAAGGCGCCGACGTGCTCCCCGGCTTTACCTATCCGGTGGTGAGCGTGTTTGCTGACCCCCTCGCCTAGCCCCGCACACGTAAGGGTCCATCGGAGAATAACGTTGTCAAATCGGGAGGCCTCCACCTCTGGAGCGAGGCCGGATCACTGCGCACTTTGCTAACGGGCGGTCTCTATTAGGAGCGTGGTTGGCGACCTTCCCCGCGGGCGGTACACTCCAGGGGATGATGTAACGGAGGAGGGCTGCATGGCCGCGGGGGTGCTACGCGTCTCGGAGGGGAGCTACAAATGGTGGGTGCTGGTCACGGTCGTGTTCGGGGCCTTTGTGAGTATCCTGGATGGCACGATCGTCAACACGGCGCTGCCCAAGATCCAGCAGGTCTTCGGGTCCGACCTGCACGAGGCCTCGTACGTGGCCACGGCCTCTACACTGGCCGCCGGGATCACCGTGCCCGCCTCGGGCTACCTGGCAACCTCTTCGGCATCAAGCGGATCTACCTGGCCTCGTTGTTCTTCTTCACCGCCGGCTCCGCGCTGTGCGGCCTGGCCCCCAGCATGATCCTGCTGATCGCCTTTCGCGTCCTGCAGGGCATCGGTGGCGCGGCGCTTTTCCCGCTGTCGTTCGCCCTGCTGTTCGCCACCTTCCCCGTCGAGGAGCGCGGCAGGGCCAATGGGGTCTTTGGCATCCCCGTGTTGGTCGCCCCAGCGCTGGGCCCGACCATCGGCGGCTACCTCAGCGAGTACGTGGACTGGCGCTGGATCTTCTATGTCAACGTGCCGATTGGAGTGCTCGGCGTGGTGTTGGGCTACGCCGTACTGCGCGAGGCGCCACCCCGGCCCGGCGTACGCTTCGACCCAGGGGGCTTTGTGCTGGCCGCCGCTGGCCTGGGTCTGCTGCTCTACGGCCTCTCCAACCTGGCCTACGATGGCTGGGCCAATGTGGCCGCCGTCTCGGGGCCCATCGTGGCCTCGCTCATCTTTCTGGCCGCTTTTGTGCCCTACGAGCTGCGCCGCGACCAGCCCTTGCTGGACCTGCGCTTGTACCAGCGGCGCAACTACATCGTCGGCGCGCTGATCAGTTGGCTGTCCACGGTGGGTTTGTTTGGGCCGGCCTTCCTGCTGCCCCAGTTTCTGCAGACCCTACGCGGCCAAGACCCCTTTGGCGCGGGCCAACTGCTGTTCTGGCAGGGCGTGGGCGCGGTTGTGGGCACCATTCTCAGCGGCCAGTTATATAATCGGGTTGGCCCGCGCGTCCTGATCGTGGTGGGGGGCGTCATCGGGATCGTCACCAGCTACGCGCTGGCTAGTTGGTCCACGCTCACGTCGGCCATCACCATGTTGCCCTTTCTGCTGCTACCCCGCGGCGTTGGCCTGCCCCTGGTGTTTCAGCCCACCAATACCTCCGCCCTGGACGGCATCACCGGGCGTGCGCTGCCCGGGGCCACCACGCTGAACGTGGTAGCGCGCAACGTGGTGGCCTCTCTATCTATCGCCGGCCTGGCTAATCTGGTGCAAAACCGCACCGGCGTCCACCTGGCCGATTTGGTCAGGTCGGCGGCGGGCCATGCTGCCAGTTTGGGCGGGGGCGCCGTGGGCGCGCCGGCCCGCCGGCTGATCCTGGAGGCCCGCGTCGAGGCGTTCCATGATGTCTTTATCGCCACGACCCTGCTCAGCATCCCCGTGCTCTTACTGGCTCCTCTGCTGCTACCGCCAGGCCAGGGCAAGCCCGAGGGCGAACCGGCCCGGCGCCAGACGCCCCGGAAAGCGCTACAATAGGGCAAGCTAGGCAGGCGTAGGCCCGCCGAGCCAGCGCGGCGTCGTGAGAGGAACAACTATGGTACTGACCAGCGTGCCAAACCTGACCGAGGAGGAACTGTTTCTGCTAACGGTGCCCAACGACACCGAGGAGGCGGCCTGGATGGTCATGCCCGATTACCAATGGCGGGTGCTTGAGCTGCTCACGTCTATCCTGCGCCTACACGTCAGCCGGGCCAAACTGCCCTGGTATGTCATGGCTGAGCTACTGGTAATTATGCCCCGCCCGTATAGCAGCCGCACCCTGGAAGCGGCGCCCGACCTGTTGATGGCCGAGGCCGACGACCACGAGCGCACCTCGTGGAACGTGGTGGAGGAGGGGCAGTCGCCTGCCTTTGTGCTGGAGGTTGTCACGACCGATAGCTGGACGCGGGACACCGAGGACAAGCCACCTATCTACGCTGCGCTGGGGGTGCGCGAGTATGTCATCTTCGCGGCCAAGCCCAAGCGGGGGGCGCCACGCCTATTCGGTTACCGGCGCGACGAGCACGACCAGTTTGTGCCGTGGGCGCCGGACGAGAGTGGCGCACTGACTAGCGCCGCCTTGGGCGGCCTGACGCTCTACGTGGAAGACGGTAAATGGCTGCGCCTGCGTGACGCCCAGGGCCGTTCGCTGCCCTCCGCCGCTGAAGAAGCTCAGCGGGCGGAGCAAGAGGCCCAGCGAGCAGGCCGGGAGGCCCGGCGGGCGGAGCGGGAAGCTCAACGGGCGGAGCGGGAAGCCGCTGGTCGCCTGGTGGCCGAGCGCCGCGCTGAGGAGGCTGAGGCCGAGGTCGTTCGTCTGCGCGCCCTAGCGCCGCGGCGGGACGGCCAGTAGGGGCCTCAGCGCGGCGGGGTCACCCGCCCTCGCTGGGCTGCCACTCCCAGGGTAGGCGGGTCCAGTCCACGTCCCACAGGCCATGAAACAGGCCGGTGGAGCTGAGCATAAAGTGGGCGGCAAAGGGCGGGCACTGGGCGTCGCGGGTGTACTTGATCACCACCTCGTTCCAGCCCTGCCGTAGCGCGGTATCGGCGTAGGAGACGTGGTCGCCGCCGTAGTTGGGGCGCAGTGGACCGCGCTGTCGCGCCTCGTGGACGACCTGGCCGTTGAGCCACAGCCGGCGTGGGCAGGTGGCCGGCACGCCCAGGCGAACCTCGCGCGCTTCGGCGCTCCACAGGAACAGGCGGGCATAGGTTACGCCGATCCAGTCGTCGTCCAGCGGCAGCGCGTTGTCCAGGCCAGCGACGATGCGCCAGCCGCCCGCGTGCGCTTCTTCTTGAGCGATCTGGCCCAACCCTTCTTCGGGGGCCAGCGGCGCACCGAGCAGGGCATCGGCGTCACCCGCGGCGTTGTAGGGACCCCATACCTGCCAGCGCCGCGCGCCGACCAGGACAATGGGCACGGCTGGCTCGGCGGGCCGCCCCCGCGGCTGCGCGACCAGCATAACCGTGTTGCTATTACCCACGTGAGCCGGCGCGGTGGCGTGTGCGACGTAGCGCAGTTCGACGTGTCCATGAGGGGGCACGGTTGTGGTGAAGCGGCCGGTGGGCCGGGCGGTCCAGCCTGCGGGGGCGGTCAGTTCTGTTTCAAGGGTCAGCGCATCGTCGTGGGGGTTGTGCGCGACCACCACCAGCCGTTGGTCACTGCCCGGTACGACGACAGGGGCCTGGCCATAATCTAGCTCGATGGTCAGCGCGTTCAGCCGATGGGTCAGGCGTAGTGGGTTCATGATGGCCTCACGCCACGCCGCCGTCTCTTCCGAGGCATGCAGGGTCGCGTGGTTCAATCCCCTCAGGTCGGTGTGCTCACCCACCTGCAGCGCCCTGCCGCGTAGGGCCAGCAAGCGTGGTCCAAGGGCGCACACGCGGTCGGTCAGATTGGTCAGCGTGGTCGGCACGGGGTTGTACCCCGTGGAGGCGTGGTGTAGACCACCCCAGCTCTCGTTAGTCGAGATGCCCTCGCCCAGTGGCGCGGTCCACCGCTCGGGCAAACCAGCCCGCCCGCCGATGATGCCCAACAGCGCGCCCAGTGTGGCCCCGGTGCAGTCGGTGTCGTAGCCGCAGTTGACAGCGGTGCAGATGGCGTCGCCGAAGTCGCGCCCATACAGCCAACCGATTACCTGAAAGCCGATATTGGGCGGGGCATACTGCGCGTTGTAGTGGGGGGCGGCGGCGCGCACCCGCCGCCGCGCCTCCTGCCAATCCACGCCTGCCGCGTGGGCGGCCCGCGCGGCCTGGACCGCCTGCGCCGTTTTGCACGTGGTGGGGATGTAGGAGAGGCCAATCTCCAGCAGGGCCTGGGGATCGTGCTCTACAAAGGCCGCCGACTCCACGGCGGCGTTGAACAGCTCGCCCCACACGCCCTCGCCGCCGGCGTGGTCTACGCTGGCGTCCTCGTAGGCGTAATGCACGGCCAGATCAGGGGCGCCGGGGGCCAGGCAGGCCCAGATCTCGCTGCGGATAGGTGAGCCCATACAATCGCGGAACCAGTTGTTGTAGTAGCCGGAGACGGGCGGGGTCAGGCCCAGGCGCAGGTTCGTCTTGTTCAGGCCGTACTCATCCCAGTTGTAGCCAATGTGATCCAGCCAATACTGGGCCAGATCGCGGGAGGTCAGGTCGAAGCCGCGTTCCTCCACGGCCTTGAGCCAGATCAGCTGCATCTCCAGATCGTCGTTGGGGATGCCGCCCTCGCGCAACTCAGGGTACCAATCAATGCTAAACGGCTCGTCCTGGGCAAAGGCCTTCTCCAGTGGCGCGCCCAACGTGCCCCCGCAGTTCTTGCCCAGCCAGCAGGCATACACCTTGTCCCAATACTCAGCCCTACCCAAGATCGGCATGCTATCCTCCAGCCGTTGTTCAATCGTGTGGTAGCGTGTGCCGATGGCGCGGCTAGCCCTTGACGCCGGTGACCACGATGCCCTGGATGAACCAGCGCTGGCACAGGAAGAACAGGGCCACGCAGGGCAGCACCGTGAGCACCGAGCCGGCCATGATCAACTCGGTGTGCGTAAAGTACTGGCTCTGCAGTTGGGCCAGGCCCAGGGGCAATGTGAAGTGCTCGGGGCTCTGCAGGTAGATCAGCGGCCCCAGGAAATCGTTCCAGTTGAACAGGAACGAGAAGGTGGCCACGGCGATCAGGGCGGGCCGCACCAGCGGCAGGGCGATGCTCCAGAAGGTGCGCAGGTAGCCACAGCCATCAATCTTGGCCGCGTCCTCCATCTCAACCGGCAAGGTCATGAAGAACTGGCGCATCAGGAACAGGTAGGCTGGGTTAGCGAAGAGCTGGGGCACGATCAGCGGCAGGAAGGTATCCAGCCAGCCGAAGTCCTTGAACATGATGAACTGGGGGATCAGGGTCACCCAGCCCGGTATCATCAGGGTGCTCAGGGCAACCACAAAGAGCAGGTTGCGCCCCGGGAAGCGCAGGCGAGCGAAGCTGTAACCGGCCAGCGAGGAGCTAACCGTGGTGCCGACCAGGCTGGTCAGGGTGACGATCAGCGAGTTTTGCAGATAGCCCCAGAATGGCACGGTTTGAAACAGCGCGCCATAGTTCTCGATGGCGATCCGGCTGGGCACCCAGATAGGTGGGAACGAGTTGATCTCCTCCAGTGGCTTGACGCTGGTGGAGGCCAGCCAGTAGAGCGGGAACATCAAGATGGCCGCCCCCAGGAACAGGGTAGCGTAGATCAGCGCGCGGCTCATGCGCTGGCTTAAGGGAGGTTGGCGTCGCCGCGCCACAACCTCGGGCAGACCCCGCTTGCTCTCGGCGATAGTACTCACGCTCGACCTCCCTTCGCCTAGCGCTCGCCTGAGTAGAAGACCCAGTAGCGGGCCGAGCGGAAGACGAGCAGGGTCAGCAGCAACACGAGGGCAAACAGGACCCAACCCAGGCCCGCCGAGTAGCCCAGGCGGCCAAACTGGAAGGCCGTCTGGTAGATATAGATACCGTACACGTAGCTGGCGTAGTTAGGTCCGCCCACGCTGCCCCCGATGCCCCCCGTGAGCAGGAAGACCAGGGCAAACACCTGGAAGCTGCCGATGATGCCGAAAATCAGGTTGTAGAAGATCGTTGGTGAGAGCATGGGGATGGTGATGCGCCAGAACTTGCGCCATGTGTTTGCCCCATCAATCATGGCCGCCTCGTACAGTTCGGTGGGGATGCCCTGCAAGCCGCCCAGATAGATCAGCATGCCACCGCCAATGCCCCACAGGCTGGCCAGCACAAGGGAGGGCATGATCCAGAACTCATCGGAGAGCCAGGGCACGCTGGGCAGGTGCAAGGCCGTGAACACCGAGTTGATCAGGCCGAACTGCTCATTAAACATGTATTGCCACAGCAGGGCCACGGCGGCGCCGGTGACTAGCGAGGGCAGGTAGTAGATCGTGCGCCACACCGAGACAAAGCGAACCTTCTGGTTGAGCAGCAGGGCAATAGCCAGCGAGAGGGCTAGGCCCAGCGGCACGGACGAGAGGGTAAAGATGGTGGTCACCTTCAACGATTTCCAGAACAGCGTATCGTTGAACAGCATCTCCTTATAGTTGCGCAGGCCGATGAAGGTCGGCGCGTTGCCGCCACTGTAGTCGGTCAGGCTTAGCCAGAGCGAACCAATCACCGGCCCCAGGGTAAACCACAGGAAGCCGATGATCCAGGGTAGCAGGAATAGATAGCCGGCAACTGCCTCGCGCCGGGCCATGCGCGAGGGCCGCGCCTTGATCGCTGGATGTCGAGCCGATGCGGCAATCGCCACGCTACGCCTCCCCGACGCTAGACGCCCTGGAGCGCTGGACTCCGCGCCGGCGCGGAGTCCAGCGCTCCAGGGCTAATCGCGATTAGAACTGATACTTCTTGATCGCGGCCTGGCCGGCGTTTTGCCACGCCGTCAGGGACTCCTTGACCGACTTCTTGGAGTTGAGGATGGCCCCCACGTAGTTGCCGGTGATCGTGGCCAACTCATTGTAGTACGGCACCGTGGGCACCGGGAAGGCCGCTTTCATCGTGTCGGCAAACACGGTCACGTGCTCCGGTGGCAGCTTACCGGAGCGGGCCACGCTAACCCACTTGGCTACCGCCGACTGCCGCCCAGGGATGCTGCGCGTCGGCTCGGAGATCAGGATCTCCGCCGAGCGTGTGCTGGTCAGGAACTTGGTGAACTCCCACGCCTCGTTGGGGTGTTTAGAAGTCTTGGCGACCGACCACGCGCCACCAGCGGGTGAGATGGGCCGCTTACCAGAGGGGCCCTTGGGTAGCGGGGCTACATCCCAGTCGAAACGCTTGCCGATGTAGGTGCGCATGGATAGCGTCGCCCACGACCCATTGACCGACATAGCCAACTTGCCGCTCTGCCACGGATCGAAGCCAGCGGGCAGGGTAGCGCTGCGGGGGGCCGACTTGTCCATGTAGATCATGTCCTGGAGCGTCTGGAACAGCTGCGCCGCCTCGGGGGTATTCACGTTAAAGGAGCGCAGGTCCTTGCCAATCCACTTGCCGCCCCAGGCCATGATAAAGCCGGGAGTGGGCCAGCCCCAGGCCACGGGGCCGAAGTCCACGCCCCACATGGTCTGCTTGCCCCCGGACGTTTCCACAAACTGCTTGGCCAGGGCGCGCATATCATCCCAGGTCCAGTTGCCGTCGGCTGGGGGATACTTGATCTTCTTCTTGTCAAAGGCTGTCTTGTTGTAGAACAGGCCGAAGTCAGAGAAGTCATAGGGCAGGCTGTGCATTTCGCCTTTCCACATCTCCTGCGCCACCTCAGCAGGCCAGAAGTCCGCCGTGCTAAACTTCTCCTTCTGCATATACGGGTTGAGGTTGAGCGTCCAGCCCCGGTTGGCCCGGTCGGCGGTGGCGAAGGTGCGGTTGTAGAACACATCGGGGAGGGAGCCGCTGACGGCGCGGGTGGGGATCAAGACGGTGTCGTAGTTCGCGCTGGTCTCATTGGTCATCTTGATCGTGATGTTGGGGTGCTGTGCCTGAAAGCTGCTGATCACGCGCTGGAACAGCGGCACATCGGTGGCGTCGTGGTTTGTCCAGAACTGCAGGGTCACCGCGTCCGCTTCCTGCCGGCTGGCCTCGACCGAGCCAGGCAGTAGGGAACCAGCTGCCAACCCAGCGCCCGCCGCGGCGGCGCCGGCAAGGACTGTTCGTCGGGAGACAGGCTTCGTCATATCCATCGTTGGAGTACTCCTTTTATGCTTATGCATCACGACACACCGTGGTCTACCTATGACCTGGTGTGCCTGGGCGCGCCTACTATCAATTACCAGCCGAAACGCACTCTGAACGTGCCGCTCACCTCCTTTTCATGCTCCTTCCACGCGCCTCATGTGGGCGCCGGTGGCCCAGTGGAGCGCCGCACCACGAGCAGGCAGGGCAGCACGGCGCTCTGGCTGGGTCCCCGTGGCGTGGTGATCCGCTGCAGCAGGAAGCGCACGGCGATCTGGCCCAACTCGCGGGCGGGTTGGCGCACCGTGGTCAGCGCCGGCTGGACAAGGCTGGCCAGGATCACGTCGTCGAAACCAACTACCGAGAGGTCGTGCGGCACGCGCAGGCCCAGTTCGGCGGCGGCGGCCAGCACCCCAAAGGCAGTGCGATCATTAACGCAGAGCAGCGCCGTGGGCCGGCGTGGCGCGGTCAGCAACGCCAGCGCCTCACGTTGTCCACTCTCCTCGTCCAATTCACCCTGGCGCACAAAGGCCCCATCGTAGGCCAGTCCGGCCCGCCGCAAACCGTCCCTATAGCCCTCCAGACGGCCCAGGGCCACGCCGCGGCTGAACGGCCCCCCCACAAATCCGATCCGCCGGTGGCCCTGGGCAACCAGATGATCCACGGCGTCGCGCGCGCCAGCCACCGTATCGGTGCTCACCCTGTCCACGGTCGCGCCCTCCAGCCGCCGCCCCACGCACACTATGGGCAGACCGCGCTCGGCCAGCGCCCGCAGCGCTTCGCTGTTCTCCTGCCGCTGCTCACCCTGGCCAGGGGTCAGGATGATGCCGTCCACCCGCTTACGGCGCAGCATGCGCACGGTCTTGAGTTCCGTAGTGGGGTCACCATCAATGCTGCAGATGATTGGCACGTAGCCAGCGTCCTGCGCGGCGTCCTGCATGCCCCGCGCTATCTGGGCCGAGAACGGGTTGGCGATATCCGTCAGCAGCAAAGCCAGCATCTCCGATTGGCGCGTGGCCAGGCTGCGGGCCAACCCGTTTGGCTCATAGCCCAGATCATTCATCGCCGTCTGCACCCGGCCGCGGGCGCGGGCGCTGACGTAGCCGCTCTCGTTGAGCAAGCGCGACACCGTGGCCACGGAGACGCCCGCCCGCTGGGCCACCTCGTACATGGTCGCCCCAGCGTGGCTGCTTGGCAAATGTGTAACCGCTTCCATGTCAGCCATTCTATACCTGCAGCCGCACCCTGTCAAGCACATAGCTTCCCGACTATCCGGACAATCCTGATTTTCTTGACAATCCTGACTTAGTACATTATGATGCTCTGGTAGAAGGATCGCCTGTCCTGTGCGTGGTGTTCTGCCCACGAGAGGCGAGCGACGAGGATGTAGCACGTCTGGGCCTCATGGTGTGGAGAGCTGCATCTGGCTATCTTCCGTACAGATGGTCGCACGGCGTACCCTCACGGGAGGTCATGGATGACGTGGCTAAAGGAGGTAGTGGCAGTGTTGAGAAACAGTGAGGAAGACCGCGCAACAGTGATTGCGGCGGTGCGCCAGCTACCGCCCGCCGATCTCGCGCATGTAGCCGCGCTGGTCCGGGAAGAACCCTCTGCCCAGACGAGAGCCCAAGACAGCCGCCTGGAACGCTTGGTAGGGCCGCTGCCGGCATCGGGGCGGCGCCTCTCCAACGAGATTGAGGCAACCCTGCGCGCGTTCGAAAAGCGGCGGGCTCTCCTGGGCGATAGCCTCACCGCGGCACAGGTGGCGGGCGCGCTAGGCGTTTCGCGTGAGACCGTGTACAGTCGCGCCGAGCGCGGAGACTTGCTAGCCGCCGTGGATGGTGGTCAGCTGCGCTTCCCACACTGGCAGTTTGACCCACTGTCGGATGACGGGCTGCTTGCGGGGCTACGGTCTGTACTCACGGCCCTTGGTACGCGCTCGGCGCTGGCCAAGATTACATGGCTCATATCCCCCCGCGCATCCCTGGGGGGGGCGCCACCCTTGGAGCTCCTGCGGGCAGGGCATGCTGATCAGGTTCTTCCTGCTGCCCAGCGGTTCGCGCTGGGTGAGTGAAAGGGCATGTTCGCCCCGCCACCACACGGTTCCTTCACTCCCCACTATCGTGTTGTCCCCGCTGGGTCTGCGCTGCTACGCATCTCGCGCCACAGCAGTTTTCGCCACTTCGGGCCGCTTGACTTCCGCTTCGATCACCACGTCATGGGCGGGTCGCCAGAAGAACGGGGTATCTTTTATGGGGCGCCCTCTCTGGAGTGTTGCATCGCTGAAGTCTATGATGACCTGGGCGCCGTCTATCTCGATAGCTCCCTTATTATCCCTGAGGTTCGCCGGCCGCTCCGGCTGCTTGACCTGCGGGGGGCCTGTGCCGGTGGGGCTGGGCTCCCCGACGACATCGCGACGTATCCGCGCCGGCCGGAGACCCAGGAATGGTCGCGCTTCATCTACGCGCAGGCAGACCTCTATGACGCGGTTGATGGGCTGCTGTACACAGGACGCCACGCGGGGTTAGATGCCTATGCCCTCTATGAGCGCTGTGAACCCGCGATCTATAGCCCGGGTGTTAAGCCCTACGCCTATCCATTGTCCGATCATCATGTGCGTGAGCACGTCCTGGAGATAGCGAATCAACGCGGTCTTGCCGTCTTCAACGATCCCCGATCGTAGGAGCGCTGCTCAAGCCGGAGACCAGACGGGTTGAACATTCCGGCGTTGCGCCCAAGCGGCTTGCCCAGGATGCCTGGCGCATTTGACACTGCTCCCTCACCAGCCTACACTTGTTCACTGAATGGGGGGCTGTGTTTAACGATGCTCAATGAAGGGGAACCGCCCGCTGGCCGCCTACCCACACTGCGCGATGTGGCGACACGCGCAGGTGTATCGGTAGGCACCGCCTCCGGCGTGTTCAACCATAAGTCGTGGGTCAGCACGGAGGCGCGGGCGGCAGTGCTCACGGCGGCGGCGGCGGTGGGCTATCAGCCGCGGACGCGGGCTGCGCGCGCCTCCGCTGTGAAGGCGGTGGGCTTGATCGCGCCGCCGATGGGCGGGCAACACATCACCACCAGCCCGTTCTACGCCTATGTCGTCCACGGGGTAGAGCGCGAGTGCCAGCGCCAGGAGTTGAGCCTGATGTACGCCATGACCAGTACGCCCAATCCCAGCCCGGCCGATCTGCCGCGCATGATCCAGGAGCGGCAGGTGCAGGGCCTTGCCGTGGTCAGCGCCTTCGCCCCCGAGTTCTATGGCCGCCTGTTGGGCCTGGGCCTGCCGTTCGTCTGCGTCAACCAGGACCCAGAGGTCCTGACCGCCGATGTGGTGATCAGCGACGACGAGCAGGGTGGCTACCTGGCCACCACGCACCTGATCGCCCATGGTCACTGCCCTCCGGCTATTCTGGTGGGGCCGCTGGAGCACACCAGCATCCGGCGGCGGCTGGACGGCTATCGCCGCGCCCTGGCTGAGTATGGCCTGCCTTTTGTCCCTGAGTACGTGCGCGAGTGCGACCTCAGCGTTGATGGCGGAGCGCTGGCCATGCTGCGGTTGCTCGAGGGGCGGCCAGCCCCTACGGGGGTCTTCTGCTGCAACGACATGTGCGCCATCGGCGCGTTGCGCGCGCTGAGCGAACGCGGCCTGAGCGTACCCGACGATGTCTCCCTGGTCGGCTACGACGATGTGGAGATGGCCCGTTTGGTCGTCCCCCCGCTGACCACGATCGCCGTGGACACCGAGTTGATGGGCGCGCTGGGCGTGCGCTACCTGCTGTGGCGCATCGCCGATCCACGGGGCCATCGCCTCTCCACCCGCCTTGAGGTGCGCCTGGTGGAGCGCCGCTCCGTGCGTTCTCTGCACCGGGCGGGCCGGGACTGACCACACGCCGTTGCTCGTCGCTCGGACACCAGGGTTTGCTGGGGACAGCCGCGTGGGCGCCCGGGCGCTCCAGCGACGCCTTCAGGCGCCCGCACGGAAGTCACATCCGCGTGGCCCTGGCCTGCTCGGACACCTGTGGCTGCACCCTAAGATCAGGGAAATTGGGTGAACAGATCCCGCAGGTCTGTAGCGTTTTTGGCGTCGCCCAGCAGCGGAGTTACCCCGAAGAGCTCCTGCACCGTGCGCAGGGTCGAGCTATGCGTGTAGTGGATCGCGTTAGCGTAACCAGGTTTGGCCGCTGGCGAGAGTACCAGTAAGCCTATAGGGCCGTCACCACATTGCGCCTCTCTCTCGATCTTCTGGAGCAGTGGACAGCTGCCCTCATCCCAGGTGATCAGCAGAACTCCGCCCTGCTTGTAGGCCGCTGAGGACAGAATAGGTGGCACGGCGTGGGCCAGCCAGCTATCACCCGCGTGAATCAAGCCATGCCGGTTGGCTACCAGACACGATGGCGTGGCGAGCAACAGGCCGTGCATGTCGTGGCAGAGGTTGGGCGTGATGAAGTTGTAGCGCGCCACCGTCGAGCGGCTCAGGTCGCTGGCCAACTCGCTGAACGGGCGCACATGGGCAATGCAGGTGGCTGAGGCGCGGCTGGTCCCGCCAGTCACATCATCGAAGTAGACCATCGGGTTGTGCCGGGGCACGTAGTGGCTCCTCTTGGTCAGCGGGCAGTCTGTCCCGCTGATATCCTCCTGATAGGACCGCCAGCTGATCCCCGCTTTTGTGAGCAGAGCGACCAGATGGGCGGAGGTGCTTTGATGATTGACCCCCGGATCATCGTCAGTATGCACGCCAAAGTTTGTGCCGCCTTCGAGCCAGAGGTAGTTTGTCTCGCTGGGATGATTGCCCGGTGGGCTGAAGGCCTGCTCGGCGTGCGCCGCCTGGGGCAGCAGAACCCTGTTGATGTACGGCGCGTCGCGCGTGTTGCCCTTGATCTGGGACCAGCTATGGTTCTCCAGCACAATCAGGAACACAGTCCGCTCGCCTGATCCTGCCGGCGCGGCGTGGCCCACGGCCCCAGCAACGCCGGGGATCAGGCCCAGCAGTCCCAGTAGGGCCAGGAACGGTACAATACGTCGCCTCAGGTGGCCAGCCATACCCTAAACCTCTCCCTCAATTACCGATCGCGCGTCTCTCCAACTAGCCGCTATGGAGTGTGGCGCTACTCAGTGCAAGGCGTGTGCCAGTCGGGGCGCCCAGCGCCGCCAGCACAGAGGGCGCGCATGTGTACGAGACGAGCAGGAACGGGTGGCGGGCTGATCGCGGGACTGGCGGCAGGGGCGCATACGTACGGGTTGAGCAGGGACGGGTGGCGGCGGCGCCATCAAAGCTGTATACTGCCCCGCTAACCCGCACATAGGCGCCACATCAGCGCTGAGCGTAGGCGAGCAGGAGATCAGGCGGAAGCGGCCCGCCACTCTGGGCCGCGCTCCCGGCTGGCCTGGGCCAGGGCGCGACGGAGGCCGTCAGCGTCGAGGTCGGTCCCGTAGACCGGTGTGCCCGGTTGCTGGCGCCAGGAGTCGTCCAGGCCACCCGCGTCAACGCCATCGAAGCCAAGCTCATCGAGCAACCGCACCACGATAGCCTTGGCCTTCGCGTCGTCGCCCGCCACAGGCAGGGCGATGCGGCCTGGTGTGCCCGCTGGGCGGCCTAACTCCAGCAGGTGCTGGGCGTAGATGTTGTTGAACGCCTTGACCACCGGCCGGCCCAACTGCTGCTCAACCCAACGGCTCTCCGTGGTCCCGGCCTCGATCGCCTCAATGCGGCCGTCACGCTGCTGGGGATAATAGTTGCAGGTGTCCACGATCACCGCGCCGTCGGCGGCGCCCGCCAGCACGCCGGCGGGCAGCTGGGGCACGTTCTTCAGGGGGATCGTCACCACGACCAGCTCCGCGCCGCGCGCCGCGTCGGTGATGGCGGCCGCCGTCGCGCCGGTCTCGGCGGCGAGCTCGGTCAGCGTCTCGGGGCCACGTGAGTTGGCCACGGAGACCGTGTGCCCAAGTGTGGTGAAGCGACGGGTGAGCGCACCCCCAATATGGCCCGCGCCGATGATACCGATCTTCATGTTTGCTCCTCTTGTTGCTTCTTTGACGTGGGCGCCGGCCCAGGCGCCCATCTTGATGGCCGCGCCTCTCCGACGGCGACGCCGTTCCCGGAAGGGCGGACCGCCCTCCCGCCTATTAGCATAGTGGTTGCGCGCTTACCGTGGCCCGCCGTGGTCAGGGGCCATAAAAATGCTCTGGGGCAGAAAGGCCCCCACCACCCAGTGAGGCTGATCAACCACCTCAAGGATCTTGAGGTCCACGGTCACGCTGCACAGCATATAGGCCTCCTCGCGGGTGAGGCCGTAGGCCCGCTGAAGGTAGCCGATCATGTGGCGCACCGCGTCACGGGTGGCCTCCATCAGGTCAGGCCCGATGCCATCGGTGGCGTAATAGGGGGCCGTGTTGGTGCGTGGAGTCAGCGGGCCGCCGGTGCGGAATTGCGGTTGAGCCACCGGCAGATCCTTGCGTACGGTCAGCCGCACCGACGTGTACATCGGCGTCTCGATGGCCGTCCCGCAGACTTCGCCGTCGCCCTGCGCCGCGTGGCCGTCACCCAGCGAGAACAGCGCCCCCTCCACCTCAATCGGCAGGTACAGTGTGGACCCGCGGGTGAGGTGCTTTGTATCCATATTGCCACCATGACGGTACGGCGGTATGGTCGAGAGAGGGCCGGGGGCGCCGGGGGCCAGCCCCACTTCGCCGCAGAACGGCTCCAGGGGGATGCGGATGCCGCTGGCGAACTCAGCCCAGCCATGCTCCAGCCGCCAGATTTTGAGCGTGGGGTCGGGGAACTCGTCGGCCAGCAGGCCGAAGCCGGGGATGATCGCCGTCCAGCCCCACTCCGCTGGCTCGATCTCCAGGAACTCGATCTGCAGTGTATCGCCGGGCTGGGCCCCCTCCACGTAGATGGGGCCGTTGACCTGATCAACACGGCTGAAGTCGAGGTCGCGCAGCGTGCTCAGCGTGGCCCGCGGGCCGATCTGGCCCCCGGAAGCGTCCAGCGTGTCGAAGACAACCGTGTCGCCCGAGGCCACGCGGGCCAGCGGGGGGATCGCATTATCCCAGGCCAGATGCCATTGCTCCCGCGCGACGTGGATGGTGCGTCGTGTCGTGCTCATTGAACTACCTTTCGCTGTGACTACCCTGCGCTGGCGCCCACGGGGCCAGATCCCCGGGCGTGGATTTGACGGTCCCATCGGTACTCGGCTACACTCCAGGTAGCAATTATAGGATCTCGCCTGCTGTCCCGCGCCGACGCCGCCGTGGAGACCCACCGAGTCAGGAGTTTTTCCATGGCCCAACCCCTTGAGCGGTTGCTCCCCGTGGCCCGCTGGGGCGGCGAGGAGGAGCAGCAACCGCTCGCGCCCACCCATTCACAGTGGTCACAGGTCTGGCGGCGCTTCCGGCGCGACCGCATGGCCTTGCTGGGCGCTGCCATCGTCGTGCTGCTGGCCCTGGCTGCCGTCGCGGCGCCCCTGCTGGCCCCCCATGACCCCACCCAGATCTTCGACAACGGCCTGACCCTGGATGGAACTCCACTGCCGCCGGGCCGCGACTTCTTGCTGGGCACGGATACGCTGGGCCGTGATCTGCTCTCGCGCATCCTGTACGGCGCCCGGGTCTCGCTGACCATCGGCGTGCTGGCCAATGGTCTGGCCGTGGTCATCGGAGTGTCCCTGGGCGCCCTGGGTGGCTACTACGCGGGCTGGTTTGGCACGCTGGTCATGCGCCTGACCGATGTGATGATGGCCTTTCCCGTCTTGCTGCTGGCTATCGCCCTGGTCGCCGTGCTCAAGCCCAGCCTGTGGATCATCATCGCCGTGATCGCCTTTGTCTATTGGACGCCGATCGCCCGCGTGGTCCACGGGCAGGTGCTCACCCTCAAGGAACGCGAGTTTGTGGAGGCTGCCCGTGCGCTGGGCTTCAGCCCGATGCGCATCCTGATCCGGCATATCGTGCCGCACGTCGTGCCCGTGATGATCGTCTATGCCACGCTGGGCATCGCCACAAACGTGCTGTTCGAGGCCGCCCTGAGCTACCTTGGCGTGGGCGTACAGCCACCCACGCCGTCCTGGGGCATGATGATCAGCGAGGCGCAGAACTATTACCGCGCCGCCCCCTGGCTGATGCTGTTTCCCGGGCTAGCCGTGATGCTGACCGTGTTGGGCTTTAACCTGCTGGGAGACGGCCTGCGCGACGCCCTCGACCCCGTACGCAAGGACTGACATGGCCCCCTATATCGCCCGCCGCCTGCTGCTGGCCCTCGGCGTGATCGTCGGCGTCTCGCTGCTGACCTTTGCCCTGGCCTACCTGGTGCCGGCGGACCCCGCGCGGGTCTACGCTGGCTCGAACGCCACGGCGGCGACCGTGGCCCGTATCCGTGGGCAACTGGGCCTCACCCGCCCGCTGCCCGTACAGTATCTGGACTACGCGGGCCGGGCGCTGCACGGCGATTTTGGCACGTCGTATAAACTGCAGACGCCGGTGCTCTCGGCCATCCTGAGCCGCTTCCCCTATAGCGCCATGCTGGCCGGCGCCGGCATCGCCGTGGAGTTGCTCATCGGCATCCCGGTGGGGATCCTGGCCTCGCTCAAGCCGCGTTCCTGGCTAGATCGCGGCGCGATGGGTCTGACCCTGATCGGGGTCTCCGCCCCCCAGTTCTGGCTGGGCTTGATCCTGCTCTACACCTTTGGCTACGTCTGGCCGATCTTCCCGCTGGGCATGGCTCAGGGTCCTAGCTCGATCGTGCTGCCAGCCATCACGGTTGGCCTGGGCGGTGGGGTGTGGTACGCCCGCGTGTTACGCTCGTCCATGCTGGAGACCCTGGGGGCCGACTACGTGCGCACCGGCCGGGCCAAAGGCATGCGCCGCCGCGATGTGGTGTTGCGTCATGCCCTGCCCAACGCGATTACGCCGATTGTGACCATGCTTGGCCTGGACATGGCCTATTTCCTGGGCGGCATCGTCGTGGTGGAGTCGGTCTTTGGCTGGCCGGGCATCGGCCAGCTAGCGTACCAGGCCATTCAGAACGATGATATCCCCCTGATCATGGGCACCGTGCTGTTCGCCGCCGTGATCATCGTGTTGATCAATATCGTCACCGACCTCCTGTACGCCGTGCTCAACCCGCGGGTGGCTTATAGTTGACACCCGCATGGTGACCTGGTACGACTGGTGGCGAGGAGGAAGGGAGGTGCGATTAGGCGAGCCCGCGAACCGACAGGCTTTTTTACAATCAGTGAACTGGAGGAGTAGGACACAATGTGGCATAGGGTGACCGGGTTGGGCAAGCCATGGATCTCGGGGATAGCGGTGTTGGTGTTGCTGGCTGGGCTGAGCGCGCCGCTGGGCGCCGGGCCGCCGGCTCAGGCGCGTGGGGCCGCTGGTCCGACTCAGGGCGGCATCCTGACCCAGGGGTTTAAGGATGATCTGGCCACGCTTGATCCGGCCATTGGCTATGACTGGGATAACTGGCCGGCCGAGAAAATGGTCTTTGATGGCTTGCTGGACTACACGGAGGGCACCACGATCGTGCCCCGCCTGGTCACCAGCATGCCCCTGATCTCCCGGGATGGCCGCGTCTATACCTTTACCCTGCGCAAGGGCGTCAGGTTCCACAATGGACGGGAGTTGATCGCCGCCGATGTAGCCTACACAATCAATCGGGTGCTCGACCCCAAGACAAAGAGCCCCGGCCAGAGCTTCTTCCTGGCTATTGCCGGAGCCGCCGACGTTGCAGCCGGCAAGGCAAAGATGGCCAGGGGCGTCACCGTGCTGGACCGCTATCGGGTGCGCTTCACGCTGACCCAGCCGGATGTGACCTTCCTGAACGTGCTGGCTATGAACTTCGCCTATATCGTGCCGCGCGAAGTCGTGCTCAAGGAAGGGGCCGGGTTCGGCCACGCGCCGGTGGGCACCGGCCCCTTTGTGTTCAAGGGGTGGGTGGCCGGCCAGAAGATCACCTTCGCCCGCAACCCGCACTACTTCCTGGTCGGCACGCCGCGCCTCGACGGCGTGACCCTGCAGATCGGACTCGATCCCTCGGTTGCCCTGCTGCGCCTGCAGAGCGGGCAGCTCGACCTGTTGGGCGACCCGGTGCCGGGAGCCGACTTTATCTCTATTCGCAACGATCCCAAGTACGCCAGCCAACTGGTCAAGTACGTGGCCGCCGAGACCAGCTACCTGACCATGAACACGGGTGTCGCGCCCTTTGACAACGTCAAGGTGCGTCAGGCCGTCAACATGGCTATCAACAAGACGCGCATCGTGCGCATCCTCAACGGCCGGGGCCAGGTGGCCAACCAGATCCTGCCCCCGCTGATGCCGGGCTACGATCCCACATACAAGGGCTACGCCTACAACCCCGCCGCCGCCCGCGCGCTGCTGGCCCAGGCCGGCTTTGCCCACGGCTTCTCCACGCAACTCTACGTGTTAAACGTGGATCCTCAGCCGCGCATCGCCCAGTCGTTCCAGAATGATCTGGCCCGGGTTGGCATCAAAGTCAGTGTCGTGCCGCTGGCCTCGGCGACCCTGATCGAGCAGGCCAGCACACCCAAGAAGACGCCTATGGTCTGGTCCGGCGGCCTGGCCTGGCTACAGGACTTCCCCGACCCATCCGACTTCTATGGGCCCGTCCTGAGCTGCGACTCCGCCGTGCAGGGCGGCTGGAACTGGGCTTTCTTCTGCGACAAACGGCTGGACGCCCAGGGCTCCCGGCTCAAGGCGATCACCGATGCGCCAGCCCGGCTCAAAGGCTATCACGCCCTGTTCAACGCCGTGATGGCTCAGGCCCCCTGGGTACCGGTCAACAACGACGTCCACTACGTGCTCCATGGACCCAAGCTCTATGGCGCGCCGACCGACTTCATCCACAACGTGCATGGGTTCTTCTACGAGCGCATGTGGAAGCAGCCATAGCCACACTTTTGGGGGGGATCCGCACTGAACGGGTGGGCGCGCCGTGTAACCATCCACGGGCGCCCACCCACGGTGCCGGGTACCGGCCACCCAAGGCGCAAGGGAACTCGGGAGGTCGCACTCAAGCGGCTCTTGTCAGCGCCCTTAGAGCCTGCGATGATTACGAGCGTTGGGCACCCCGCGACACTCACTGCGGCGCATCTCGAAGGGGTGCGCCGGCGGCGCCTGGTCAATCATCTGGCGCGCCTTACGCTCGTCGTGCAGGGCCACAGCGACCCAGGCGTTCTCCAGGGTATTGGGTAGCTGGCCGAACATGTCGCGGATGGCCCGCAAGTGGCTGGAGAGCAGCTGGTGGATGCGCGGCCGGCGGGAGTACCCGACGTTTGGCTAGAAGTGGGGGAGGGGATGGGTTGCGTGGTCATGCCTTCTCCTCTTGGTCGTGCTGCGCTCTCGACATGTGTTCTGGTGATGTCGGCCATTGCGTGGCGTGTAGATCGGCCAGCGGGCCAAGGGCGGCGCGCACCCAGCCGGGCAACTCGGTCACGCGCACCCGTATCTGTCCGGCTTCGATCACCAGCACCTCGCGGGGAGCCCCTTCCGCCGTGTTGTCAATCAGCCGCATGCGATCCGATTGCGCGATGGCGGCACGCAGATGGCCGAGGCTCCGTCCGTAGCGACGGCGCACATCTGCCGCGGGAATGTCGTGCCCGCCGCGGGCCACCCGCATGGCGATGCGACGTAGAGCAGCTCAACGCCAAAGCCCTGGTTGCGCGCCTCCACCATCAGGCGCAGGATGGAGGAGCCGGAGAGCGTGGTCTCCACGGCGAAACTCCGCCGTTCGGCCACATAGGCCCGCTGGAGACGCAGCGCCTCGCGACCGGCCTGCACCGCGGCCAGGTGGGGTGCGTCGGGTCGCAGTGCGCGGGCTATCGCGTCGGGATCCAGCACCGGAATGCCCGCCGGGACACGGCCAGCGGCAGTCCAGGTGCTCTTGCCCGCCCCGTTGGAACCGGCGATGACCACCAGGAACGGCGGCTGGGGGCCACTCACCGGGGCAGCTCGCGCACGATCTCGTCCGTGCCGTCCTCCCGCACCCGAAACTCATAGCGGCGGCCATCTGGCATGCGCACGATCAACATCCCCGCCTCCGGCCCCGTCCCGCCCGAGTAGACGGGATAGCCCGCAGCCAGGTGCGCCGCCAGTTCGCGACGCAGGTACTCACGGCAACGCTCGATCTGCACCTCCATCGGCGCCAGCAGGTCGGCCTCGACAACGCCGGTCTCCGTGGCGACGGGTCGTTCCTCTCTCCTGGCTGCGTTCATGGTGTGGTTCCTCTTTCGTCTCAGTCTAGCACCTTCCGCGGTGGCCGGGCTCCAATCGTCCGGTCCGGCGGTGCGGGCAGGTCGCCATGCTTGGCGTGTTCAGAAGAGCGGCATCTGCTCCGTCTCGGTGTTGGGCAGGAGCGGCTATAGGCGCCCCTGATCTCTTTTCATGCTGCTAGCCGCCATGCCTGCGCCACGGTCGCCATGAAGAACGGGGTTCATCCCAAAGTGGTCCAGGAGCTCATCGGACACGCCGACATCTCAATGACGCTGGGCACGTACAGTCACGTCCTGCCAGAGATGCATCAGGAGGCTGCCAGCATCATCGCGGCAGCCATGCGCAAGCAGGGGTAGAAACGCCCGCACGTCTCACTTAATTAGGTGTCTGACGGCGTCCGCGTTATGGTCAACTCACCAGAGGTGGAAATGGCTGGGCGAGTAGGACTCGAACCTACAACCTTCCGGTCCAAAGTGAGTTCCCTCGTCGTTCGCTGCGTCTCGCCGCCTCTCGTCTCAAGGGTAAACAGGCACGCCGGTTCTCCAACAAGCGGGGATGCCCCCTTGGTAACTAAGCCACGCGCCCCAACAAAGATATGGGTCGAGGAGCCGTTCCGGGTTAAGGTTATCCAGCGCTCCGTCAGACGGTCTCCGCGTCGGTCAGCAGCATCCTGTCTGTTATCCTCGCCATTCATCTGTGGCATCTTACCAGACGCTAGCATCTTCCTCGCGTGAAAATTCAGCACGGAATGGGGTGTCGCTGCCAGAACAGCAAACCAACGCCCAGCGCTGCTCGGCCGCGGAGAGGGAGTCATGCGTCGGCGCCGCATCGCCGATAGCACACCCAATCTTCCCGGCCACGACGAGGACGACGCCCTTTTGGGCTGCACACGACGTCTCGGGCCTTTATCATGCTGCCCAGTTCATCCATTCTCGCTCCGTCCTTAGAGACATCATGCCAGCGGCTAACGGTGCTTTGTTGAGAGCGGGCGTGGTCATGGGCAGACATAGAGAGAGATTCGTGCCACACGCCCCCGATGCAACCCGGGGTGTCCCACGCTGGCCGCTCTCTCCACTGACGTGTATACTGGGGAGAGTGACCCGGCAGCTTTGTCGGCGTTGAGGCGAGTAGAGGCCCCGTGGGACACGACGATGACGAGTCACGCACATGCACTCCCGCCACCCCCCGCCCCGTGGGCCGAGGTCGTGCCCGGCATGGGGCCAGTCACAGTCGACGACCTGCTTACCATCCCCGACGACGGCTATGTCTACGAAGTGGTCGAGGGGGTGTTAGTCCGTATGGCCGGTAGCGGGTTCGCGACGACCATTGCCCACTATCTCGGTGTCACCCTCACCACCTTTAGTCAGCCCCGCCGCCTGGGTATCGTGACGGGCGCCGATGGGGTGTACAAGTTCCCCGGCGCTGAAACGGGCTTGCTGCCTGATGTCGGATTTTTTGGCGCGGACAAGAGAGCATTGATCGTTGACCGCTCCAGGCCCATCCCCTTTGCTCCTGATCTCGCTGTGGAGGTGGCCTCCCCCGATCAGACAGCCGACGAGATGGCGGCCAAAGCGCGGACCTACCTCTCGGGCGGGACGCATCGTGTCTGGGTGGTCTGGCCGCGGGCACAGCATATCGACGTGTGGCGCCCGGACAGGCTCGATCGCCCCACGGGGACGCTCAACATCGGCGACAGCCTTGATGGTGAGGATGTGCTTCCCGGCTTTGCCTATCCGGTGGCTGCTGTCTTCGCTGATCCCTTGGCCTAGGGGTACAACAGTCCAGCGTCCACTGGCGCCTGTTGTCGTCGCCATCCGCACGAGGTCGGACGGGTCTGCCCGCCAGCTGGATCGGCAGGAGAACATGGTCCCCTGAATATGACCTTGCACAAGAGGCGCGGGGGTGACCACCCCCTCCCGGCGCCATTTTGTGCGTAAAATCTGGGCTGGGCGAGTAGGACTCGAACCTACAACCTTCTGATCCAAAGTCAGCTGCGCTACCATTGCGCCACCGCCCACCGAAGCCGGTCGCCCCACATGAGGACCCCCGGAGTCGCGCCGATATTTTACCACATCGTGAAGCCATGCGGGCACAGTGGCCATGGCGTCTCGGTCAGTCGTCAAACAGGGGCAGCTGCACGGCCTCACTCTGGCGTGCGCTGGTGGGCCTGGCTGGGCGCGACGGGCGGTCTCGCCTGGTGGCGGTCGCCTCCCCTGCCATGTCGGCTATACCGGGCAGCGGCAGGATGTGGGGCGCCGCCGACCCGGCCTCCTGGCGGCGGCGCGGAGTGGGTGGTGTCTCCCTGGGCTGGCGCGCCAGCGTGGGCCGCATCCGCGCAGGTCGGGGTTGGCGGCTTGGTCGAGTTTCGGTCTTCTCATGTAGTGGTGGCTCTGACTCACTGGCCTCTGCTGGGACGCCGGCCAACTCTGGTTCCGGCGCACTCCCCCCGGCATAGGGTAGCCCCAGCTGGTCCAGCAGTGGCTTTAAGTCGGCGGGGCGGGCGTAGGGGAACTCTTCCCATTCTGGCGTGTCCTCGCTGCCCCGCGCCTTGCTATACCGCGCCCATTCCTGGGTAAAGCGGGCGCACAGCCCCTCCCACAGCCGGGGCAGCGTGGGTTGGCTCACTCTGGCCAGCCGCGCGTGGATCAGCGGCAGCAGCGCGTCAGCCGTGGGGCGCGTGGGCGTGTCGTCGGCGTCCTCGTTCATCGCCCTCTATTATCCCACCACCCGGGCCACTTCGCTGGCTACCCTTACTCCCGAGGCAAGGAGGGCCAAGTCCGATGCGCCGCCCCCGCGGCGAACCCCACGTTGCGGGGGCGGCGCTGGTGGTTTGCCCGTTCCCGGTGGGGCCGCTATACTGCCTAATGCTCTTTCAGATCGGTTGGCGGGCGCTGGTATTGGCCTGACTTTACAAGCGCTCTGGCAACGGTAAAGACGCCGCTCCGCAGGTGTACAGCGGTCTGATTTAGCACTCGGCGTAGCGGCCGGTGCGTGGCGGCGCGGGGAGGGGAACGTGGCCGAGCCAACGGCGTTCGAGGATCTGGTCGCCCAGGTGCAGGCGCTGGGTGAGCGCGTCGCCGACAACGTGGAGACGGTCGTCGTGGGCAAGCGCGAGGCTATCGAGATCGTGCTGGCTGCCCTGCTCTGTGAGGGGCATGTGCTGCTGGAGGATGTGCCTGGCGTGGGTAAGACCGTACTGGCCAAGGCGTTCTCCCGCTCATTGGATCTGACCTATCGGCGCATTCAGTGTACCCCCGATCTCTTGCCGTCGGATATCACGGGCGTCTCCATCTATAACCAGGCCGAGGGCGGCTTTTCCTTCCATCCTGGCCCTGTGTTTACACAGGTGCTGCTGGCCGACGAGATCAACCGAGCTACCCCACGCACCCAGGCCGCTCTGCTGGAGGCTATGGAGGAGCGTCAGGTCAGCGTGGAGGATGCGACGCGCCCGCTGCCCCGCCCTTTCCTGGTGCTGGCCACCCAGAACCCGGTGGAGTTGGAGGGCACCTTTCCGCTGCCTGAGGCCCAGCTAGACCGCTTTATGGTGCGCGTGGAACTGGGGTACCCCACCGAGGCGCAGGAGCGGGCGATCGCCCGCCGCTTCGCTCGGGCCAGTCCGCTCGATGACCTGCGTCCCGTGGCCACCGCCGACGACCTGCGCCGGGTCGGCGCGCTGGTGCGGCAGGTTCATGTGAGCGACCCCGTCGAGGAATACCTGGTGCGCGTGGTGCGGGCTACCCGTGGCGGAGCCGGCGCCCGCCTGGGGGCCAGCCCACGGGCCACCCTGGCCCTCTACCATATCAGTCAGGCGCTGGCTGCCCTGCGCGGGCGGGCGTTTGTGATCCCCGACGACGTGAAGGCGCTGGCCCACCCTGTCCTGGCCCACCGCGTCCTGCTGGCTGCCGGGGGCCGCCTGCGCGGAGCCAGCTCGGCCGATGTGGTGACCGGGGCGCTGGCCGCCGTGGCCGTGCCGGTTGAGCAGCCGGTGGGCTGACCCATGGCTTCCGTACCGCTCCCGCTGGACGCCGAGGAACAGTCCGAGGAGCGCGCCCTATCGCCTGGCTGGACCTATGGGACGGCGGCCGTGCTGGCCCTGGCTATTGTGTTGCGGCAGCCCTATCTCGTGCTGCTGGCCCTCTGCCTCTTGCTGGCCCTGCTCTGCGCCGAGCTGTGGCGACGCTTTGCGCTGACCGGCTTGAGCTATACGCGCACCCTTCAGCCGTGGGTAGCCGCGTGGGGCGATGAGGTTGAGCTGGCGTCGCGGGTGGTCAACCGCAAGGCGCTGCCTCTGCCCTGGCTGTCTCTGGAAGAGGACCTGTCCACGGCGCTACCCGTGCTCAATGGCCTGATGGGACACTCCCACGTATCTGGACGCCATGTGCTGAGCGCTGCCCTGGATCTGGCCCCCTACCAGGCGATCACCCGCCGCTACCGGCTGCGCTGCGCCGCGCGGGGCTACCATCAGATTGGCCCCACCACCCTGCGCACCGGCGACCCCTTTGGGCTGGTCGTGCAGCGCCTGCTGCTGAGCCGGCGCGATTACCTGTTGGTCTATCCGCGCATCGTGCCCCTGGACCTGCTCGGCCTGCCGGCGACCAACCCGCTGGGTGAGGCGCGCTCGCGGCAGCGCCTCCACGATGATCCGGCGCTGTTGGCTGGGACGCGCGCCTATGTGTACGGCGATAGCCCCCGCCGCATGCACTGGAAGGCCACCGCGCGGATGGGCACGCTGCAGGTGAAGACATTTGATCACTCGGCCACGCTGGACGTGCTGATCGCCCTTGATGTCTCCACGATTGAGCCGGGCACGTGGGCCTGCAATGTCGCCCTGCTGGAACTGGCCATCTGCTCGGCCGCCTCGCTGGCCGTGGCGCTGCTGGAGGCTGGTCGGCCGGTCGGCCTGGTCACCAATGGGTTTCCGGCCGGGCTCTCCGAGGAGGCGCGCCTGCCGACGGGCCGTAGCCACCGCCAGGCCCCTGCCCTGCTGGAGATGTTCGCCCGCCTGGGTCCATGGGCCTGGCGGCCCCTCTCCGACACGCTGGCGGCGGATCTGGGGGCCATCCCGCCCGGGGCCACGGTGGCCGTGGTCACCGCCCTGCTCACCCCTGATCTGGCTGAGGTGTTGGCCGCCTACCGCGCCGCCGGCTACGCGGTTGGCTTATTCCTGCTGGGCGATCAGGCCTCAGTAGACCTGCCTGGCATCCCCGTGCAGTACCTCGGCGGCGAGGGGCGCTGGCACGAACTGGAGCGGATGGCGCTCCCCTCGTCTGGCGCTGACGCCGATCAGGGGCGTCGTTCCGCGCCGCCGGGGCGGTGACCAGGATGACCTCTGGCCAACTGGCTGCCGCCGCACTGGCTCTGGCCGAGGCAGCCTGCCTGTGGCTGTGGTTGCGCCTGCTGGGCAGCGGTTCGGTTGGTCCCCCTCTTGGGGGGTTGCCACCGCTGGCCCTGCCCCTGCACGCCCTGGCCGCCGTCTGGACGCCTGGCCTGCTAGCCAGGTGGCCCCTACTCGCGCCAGCCCGGCGTGCCCTCGCCCTCTACGTGGTGGCCGCGGCGGCCATCGCGCTGAGCCTGGGCGCGGCCGCGCTGACGGGCCACCCCTCCGGGTCTGGCAGCGCCCTAGTCGCTATCGGCCTGGTTGTGTTGTGGTGGCGTGGCGCTGGTCTGGCCGCTGATCGGTTCGCCTACCCTGTCGTGCTGGCCGAGTGGCGGCGCTGCGCCGTTGCGGCCACGCTTGGTCTGTTCCTGGGGTCCCCCACGTTGCCCGCTGCTGGCGGCGTGGCCTTGGCTGTACTGACCGTGCTGGGTGGGGGGCTGGTGGCCCTGGCCAGCGCCTGGCGGCAGGGCCTGGCTGGCCGCCCCGCTCCCAGCGGGCCGTGGGCTGGCTCGGTGGGCGGAGTGATTGTGGCCGCCCTGCTGCCCGCGCTGCTGGCAGCGGCTCTGCTTGGCCCAGCGATGGCGGCCGTCCTCGCGGCCATGCTGAGGGCGGTGGGCAACGCCGTGCTGTTTGTGCTGACACCCCTGCTCTACCTCATCAGCTGGGTCTTTGTGGTGGTCATCGGCGGCCTGCTTGGGCTGCTCCACCTCACGCCTCGCCACCGGACGCCGCCGACAGTACCCCCGTCCGGACCCCCGCGCCCCCGGCCCATACCGCCTCACCCCGCTGATCTGGGCCCCTGGTTGCCCTGGGTTGAGCTGGCCCTGGTCGCCGTGATCGCCGTGCTGGCCTACTACGCGTTGCGTGGGGTTAGCCACGCGCGCCGCCCCGAGCCCACCCGCCTGGAGGCCCCCCAGGACGAGCGGGAGGCCCTGCTCTCGTGGGGCACCCTGTGGCGCGGGCTATTAGGCCGCCTGGGGCGCTGGTTGGGTCGGCGCCCCAGCGCCCCCGCCGCACACCACCCGACGCCGGACGCCGATGCCCCCGCCTCGGCCCTGGCCATGCGCGAGGTCTATCGGCGCCTGCTCATTCTGGGCGCAACCTGGGGCGTGGCGCGGCAGCCGACCGAGGCACCCCACGAGTACCTGACCCGCCTGGGCCATCAGGCCAGCCGCCGGGAGCGCGACGCCGCGCTGATCACCACACCCTATGTACAGGCCCGCTATGGGGCCAACCCACCCGATGCTCAGACGGTTCAGCGCGCCCAGGACGCCCTGCATCGGCTGCGCGCCGAGGGCGGGGGCGGACCCGCGCCGCCGCCCTCGCCCGGGCCAGTATGAGCGATAGGCCTACTGATGGTATATTTTGAGGTATCGGAGGTGCGCGGCGAAGCGCCGACGGGATATCCGGCGCCAGTTGCCGGTAAGGCCAGCTTCGCCCGGCGGCTCCCTTACCAGGAGAGGTGGTGCTATATGGCCAAGGTCAAGATCAAATGCGCGTCGTGTGGGAAGAGCTTTAAGAGCCCCGATCCCAAGAAGACGCTCTGCCCGGACTGTCAGGCTGCCCGCAAAGCGGCCCCGTCCGCCGCCAAGACGCCCGTCACGGTCGCGCCGCCTGCTGGCCCGGCCATAGACTTGCGCGCCGCCTTCAAGGCTGCCCAGGAGGCAGGCGGCAGCTATGCCGCCTATCGCCCCGCGCCGACGCCCCCCGCCCCTCCAGAGCCGCTGCCCGCCGCTCCCGTGTCCGCTCCGGCTGGCCCACTGGGTCGCCCGCACTCGGAGGGTGAGCCAGCGCGGGGCGGGGCCGCCCGCCCGTTCAACCCACGGGGCGTTGCGGGGGGATCACCGCGGCCTGCCCGGCCGCCGGCCCCGCCCCGCCCACCCAAGGAGCGCAAGCCACCCACCCTGCCGTTTCAGCCCAGCCCTGAGCAGGTGGACGCCGTCCGCACCCGCTACCTCGAGCTGGCCCAGCCTGAGTTCGACGGTATTCGCCACCAGATCGCCACCGAGTTGGCGATCCCCATCCGGGCCGTCAAGAGCGTGGTCAAGGAGCTGCGCACCGAGATGAACATGCCCAGTTGGTGGGAGCTGGCCATGGCCACGTTGACCGATGAACAGCGCGCCGCCGTGCGCGCGCTCTATCTGCCGCTGTTGCCCCTGCCACCTATCGGCGTGCATAAGCAACTGGCCGAGACGCTGGGCCTCAAGCAGCTGGCCGTCTACAGCACCATTCGCTCCCTGCGTGAGGAGTTGAGCCTGCCCCGCTTCAATGATCGGCCCGACCGACCGGCCAGCCACGCCGGCGCCGACCCTGCTCAGGACGAGCAGAACGGCGACCAGCCGGCCACCGCTGCTGACACCGCTCAGGACCGGGAGGCTCCGCTCGGCGCGGTCGCTGAGGCTGGCTCTGACCTACAGCGGCCCGACCTCTCGGCGTAGGGGTCCCGCCCCGGTGGATAGCGCTGAGAGCCGCCTGGCCGCCGCCGTGGATCGGGTGGTTCAGGGTGATCCGCGCGCGCTGGCCCGGGCCATCACCGTGCTGGAGAACGAGGCGCCCACCGCGCTGGCCCTGGCCGCCGCACTCTATCCGCATACCGGGCGCGCCATCACCATCGGCCTCACCGGCGCGCCTGGCTCGGGCAAGAGCACCCTGGCCGATGCGCTGATCCGGTTGCTGCGCGGCCTGGGTGTGCGGGTAGCCGTACTGGCCGTGGACCCCTCCTCGCCGTTGACCGGTGGCGCCGTGCTGGGCGACCGCGTGCGCATGGGCGGCTATGCCTCCGACCCCGGTGTGTATATCCGCAGCATGGCCGCCCGTGGCCACCTGGGTGGCCTGGCCCGCGCCGCCGATGTGGCGCTGCTGGCCCTCGACGCGGCGGGCTGGCCGGTGATCATCGTGGAGACGGTCGGCGTTGGCCAATCCGAGGTGGAGGTAGCTGGCCTGACCGACGTCACGGCGGTCGTGCTGACCCCCGCCGCCGGTGACGCCGTGCAGACGCTCAAGGCGGGGTTATTGGAGGTAGCCAGCGTCTTTGTGGTTAATAAGTGCGACCTGCCTGGGGCGACCACCCTGATACGTGACCTGCGGGCGCTGCTGGCCCACCGCGGCGGCGCCGCGCCGCCCATCGTGGAGACGGCGGCCACGGCGGATCAGGGCATCGCCGAGCTATGGGCGGCCCTGCAGTCGCGCCGCGCCCACCACGACCAGCAGGGCCGCCGCCGCGCCGTGGCCGCTCAGCGCGTCGCCGCCGCTGCTCTGACCCTCCTGCGGCGCGATCTGGCCACGCGCATGGCCGGTCATCCCGAACTATATGCCGCGCTGCTCGACGCCGTGGCCGTTCGCGCTCTTGACCCAACTGAGGCCGCCGCGCGCCTGCTGGCTCAACCGCCGCTCGGCTGAAGCCCCCGCGGTGGCGCAGTGCTCGTAGCCGCGCCACCCAGCCGCCCGGTGGCTAGACGGCGGTTGCCGCGGCCTCCGCTTCGCTTAAGGGGGCGGCGGCGCCCTCGGGCGGGGCCTTGGCGGGGTTGAGGCCCATCACGGTGCGCACCTCGTCCATCGTGGTGGCGGCAATGGCGCGGGCGCGCTCCGCGCCGTCCCGCAGCGTCTCACGGACGCCCTGGGGGTTGGCCACCAGGGTGGCGTGGCGCTCCTGGATGGGGGCCAGGGTAGTGTTGACGCTCTGAGCCAGCAGCTTCTTGCAATCAATACAGCCGATACCGGCGGTGGTGCAGCCCACGGTGATCTGCTCCACGATCTCGCGGGGTGAGAGGTAGTGGTGCAGGTGGCCGATGGGGCATTTACGTGGGTCGCCGGGGTCGGTGCGGCGCTGGCGGGCGGGGTCGGTCACGGCGGGGCGTAGCTTGTCCCACACCACGGTGGGCGAGTCAGTCAGGCTGATCGTGTTGCCGCGGCTCTTGCTCATCTTGTGCAGGCCATCCAGGCCGGGGATGCGGCGGGCCTCGGTGTGCAGCGTCTCGGGCTCGGGAAACACCCAGCCAAAGGTGTGGTTGAAGCGATGGGCGATGTCGCGGGTCAGCTCCAGGTGCTGGGCTTGGTCCTCGCCCACGGGCACGGCGTCGGCTTTGTAGAGCATGATGTCGGCGGCCTGCAGCACAGGGTAGGCCAGCAGGCCCAGGTTGAGGTTCTTGCGGTGCTGCTCCGCTTTGTCCTTGAACTGGGTCATCCGCTCCAGGTGGCCGATGCCGGCCATGGTGCCCAGCACCCAGCCTAGCTCAGTGTGTTCGCGCACATGCGATTGCACGAACAGGATACACCGCTGGGGATCAATGCCAGCGGCGAGCAGGCCGGTGGCCATACCCATGATGCGCTGCTGCATGGCCGCCACATCGTAGCGGGTAGTCACGGCGTGGTAGTCCACGATGCAGTAGACGCAGTCGTACTGCTCGATCTGTTTGACCCAGTTTTGCACGGCGCCCAGATAGTTGCCCAGGTGCAGCTCGCCGGTGGGTTGGATGCCGCTAAAGATGCGCTTTCGCATGGTGCTCCTCTCAGCCAGGTGATCAGGTGGTCAGGGGGCGGGGATGTTGGGCCTGATCGGCCAGGAAGCCCGCCATATTGCGGCGTAGCTCGGCCAGGCTGTCGCCGCCGCATTTTTCAACTAGGGCGGCGGCCAGCACCCAGGCCACCATGGCCTCGGCGACGACACCGCCGGCAGGCACAACGCAGACATCGCTGCGCTCATAGTGGGCCTGGGCTGGTTCGCCGGTGTGCCAGTCGGCGGTGGAGAGGCCACGGCGCATCGTCGAAATGGGCTTGAAGGCCACCCGCACGATGACCGGTTCGCCGTTGGTCATGCCGCCCTCAATGCCGCCGGCGTGGTTGCGCGTGTGGCCCCAGCCGGAGGCGGCCTCCGTGGCGTCGTAGGTAATCGGGTCGTGGACGTCGCCGCCCCATTGGTGAGTGGACCAGAAGCCGTCGCCGATCTCCATGCCCTTGACCGACTGGATGCTCAGGATGGCCTGGGCCAGCAGCCCATCGAGGCGGCGATCCCACTGGGTATGCGTGCCTAGCCCAATGGGCACGCCGCGTACAACCACCTCGGCCACGCCGCCCAGGGTGTTGCCCTCACGCTTGCCCTGGTCAATCAGGGCGATCATGGCGGTCGTGGCTTCGGGGTCGTCGCAGCGCACATCCGATTGTTCGACGCGCTGCCAGTAGGCCCGCACGTCGTCGTCGCGGGCGGGGTCCTGGCGCAGGGCGATGTGGTCGGGCAGCGCGGGCGCGGTGACTGGCCCAACGCTGAGGGTGCGGCTGTTGACCTCAATACCCACGGCGCGCAACAGCAGGCGGGCCAGGCCGCCAGCAGCGACGCGGGCGGCGGTCTCGCGGGCGCTAGAGCGCTCCAGGATGTTGCGCACGTCGTCAGGGCCATACTTCATGGCTCCCGCAAGGTCGGCGTGGCCGGGGCGCAGGCGGGTCAGCGGCGCGCCCATATCGGCCCCGGCGGCCACGGCCATGCTTTGCTGCCATTTGGGGTCAATCTGGTAGACGCGGTTCTGTACGACGAGGGCCACGGGGCTGCCGATGGTCATGCCGCCGCGCACGCCGCCCACGATCTCGGCATGGTCGCGCTCCATGGAGGTCTGCCGCTCACTGCGGCCGTGGCCGCGCTGGCGGCGGCGCATCTCCACGTCCAGTTCCTCCTCGGTGACGGGCAGTCCGGCGGGCAGGCCGTCCACGATCACGGTCAGCTGCGGGCCATGGGACTCGCCCGCTGTGATGAAACGTAGCATGGTCACTCCTGATCTACGGTGGTCATTCGGCGCAGGCCGCGCGCAGGCCACGCACATAGGCGCCGAGGCCTTGCTCACGCTGGTCGAGGGGCAGGCGGTCCAGCAGGTCAATCAGGGCGCTGGCCACCACGGCGCCGTCGGCGATGGGGCGCAACTGGCGCAGGTGCTCGGGTTGGGAAATGCCGAAGCCGACCATCACGGGCGTGCGCGTTTTGTGGCGCACATGGCCCAGGAAGTCGGCCAGTTCGGCGGAGAGGGCGGCGCGGGCGCCGGTCACGCCGGCCACGCTCATGCAGTAGATAAAGCCGCTGGCCTGGGCGGCCACGGCGTCAATGCGCGCCTGGGGGGAGGTGGGGGCCAGGAAGGCGATCAGGTGCAGGCCGCTATTTTGGCAGGCCGCGCGGATCTCATCGGCCTCCTCCAGGGGTAGGTCGGGCAGGATCAGCCCACCCACGCCGGCGGCGGCGGCGCGCTGGCAGAAGCGCTGCACCCCGTATTTGAGCACTGGGTTGAGATAGCCCATCATGGCGATGGGCAGGCCGGTGCGGCGGCGGACCTCGGCGGCGGTGGTCAGGCAATAGTCCACGGTGACGCCCTGCTGCAGGGCCACCTGGCTGGTGCGCTGGATGGTGGGGCCGTCGCCGAAGGGGTCGGAGAATGGCATCCCCAGCTCAAGCATATCGGCGCCGTGGCGGGCCAGCGTCTCGGCCAGGGCCACGGTGTCGTGCAGTGTGGGGTAGCCCACGGTCAGGAAAAGCAGCAAGGCCAGCCGCTGCTCCGCCCGCGCGCGGGCAAAAACATCGTCTATGCTGTTGCGGGTGACCGGCGGCGCTGTGGGTGTTGTCATAATGTATCTGATCGCTCCTTTCCAGGGAATGGCGCGTAGTCTGGTCGGGTTAGAGGGTGACACCCAGGCGGGCGGCCACGGTGTTGATGTCCTTGTCGCCACGCCCGGAGAGGTTGACCACGATAATGTTGTGGGGGGTCAGGGTAGGGGCGAGCTTCAGGGCGTAGGCGATGGCGTGGGCGGACTCCAGGGCGGGCAGGATGCCCTCGCTGTGGCACAGCGTCTCCAGGGCGTCCATCACCTCGTCGTCGCCGATAGAGACGTAGGTGGCCCGTCCGATATCCTTGAGGTAGCTGTGCTCGGGGCCGACGCCGGGGTAGTCCAGGCCGGCGGAGATACTATGCGTGGAGAGCACCTGGCCATCGTCGTCCTGCAGCACGTAGCTGCGCGTGCCGTGCAGCACGCCTATCTCTCCGGCCACCAGCGTGGCGGCGTGCTGGCCGCCAGAGAGGCCACGGCCGCCAGCCTCGACGCCGACCAAGCGCACCTCGGCGTCGTCGGCAAAGGGGTAGAACATGCCGATGGCGTTGCTGCCGCCGCCCACGCAGGCGATCACGGTGTGGGGCAGGCGGCCGGTGGCCTCCAGGATCTGCGCGCGGGACTCCTGACCGATCACGGCCTGGAAGTCGCGCACGATGGTGGGGTAAGGGTGGGGACCGATGGCCGAGCCGATCATGTAGTAGGTGTCGGCCACGTTGGTTACCCAGTCGCGCATGGCCTCGTTGATGGCGTCCTTGAGCGTGGCGCTGCCGGCGCTGACCGGGCGCACCTCGGCCCCGCACAGCTTCATGCGGAAGACGTTGAGCGATTGGCGCTGGATATCTTCCTCGCCCATGTAGACAATGCAGGGCAGACCCAGCTTGGCGCACACGGTGGCGGCGGCCACGCCGTGCTGGCCGGCCCCGGTCTCGGCGATCAGCCGCCGCTTGCCCATGTATTGGGCCAGCAGGCCCTGACCCAGGGCGTTGTTGATCTTGTGGGCGCCCGTGTGGGCCAGGTCCTCGCGCTTGAGGAAGATGCGCGCCCCGCCAGAGCGCCTGGTCAGCGTCTCAGCCTCGTAGAGGGCGGTGGGCCGGCCCACGTAGGTGCGGGCCAGGAAGGCCAGCCGCTCTGTAAACTCTGGTGAGTGGGCGTAGACGCGGTAGGCCTCCTCAAGCTCGGTGAGGGCGGGCATGATTGTCTCGGGCACGAACTGGCCGCCGAAGCGGCCAAAGTAGCCGGGCAGCCCGACGGCTGGCCGCTCAATCTGCTGGGTCATCTGTCTACACCTCTCAAACCGTTACTACTGGCGTCTGGCGACGCCGGGATGGGACGATCATGCGCACGACATCTGGGTCATTGTACCTGGGTCTCTCCGCCTGGGTGGCCATGGCGGTGGTGGACGCGCCGAAGGCGGGCCTGACCAGCGCGCCATCGGTTCGCGTGCCTGGGCTGGGCGCCGGCGCCGCCAAACCAGGGGTGAGGCGGGCGGTCAACCATAGCCACGCTGGCCCCAGTTGGGTGGGGTCACCGCGCGAACCTGGTCCTGCAGCCACAGGTTGACCAGGGTCTCCGCGCTGACGCCGCGGGCGGCGGCGAGGGCCTCGACGTGGGAGAGCAGCCCCTGCTCAATAGCCACGCTTGGCCGCGATGGAGCGTGGTCCCCGCCGGTCCGCTGGGGAGACGGCTCGGTGACGGGAGCGCGTAGGTGATAGCCCTGGCGCATAGCCATTTACGTTTCTCCTTCCGAGATTATGCTAGCGCGCCCGGTGCGGGCGGCCACCACAAAGCGCATCATCTTGGCCCGGTCCTTGGCTCCGTCCGTCTCGACGCCGCTGGAGATGTCCACGCCGAACGGCTGGACCATGGCCACGGCGGCGGCCACGTTGCACAGGGTCAGGCCGCCGGCCAGCAGCACGGGGACTGGAGCGGCGGCGACCACGTCGCGAGCGATGGTCCAATCGAAGGGCTGGCCCGAACCGCCGCCCTGGGCCGTCGCCGTATCGAGCAGGATCATCGTGGCCCCGGCCTGAGCGTGGTGGGTCAGGTCAGCCAGTACAGCCGGGGCCGCCGCGTCAGGACCGATGTGCAGCGTCTTGATCACGCGGAGGCCACGCTGGACCAGCGCGGCGCATTGGTCGGGTGTCTCGTGCCCGCTGAGCTGTACGAAGTCCAGGCCGCAGGCGGCGGCGATATGGGCGATCTCGTCAGGTGGGGCGTCAACGAACACGCCCACCAGCAGCGGCGGGGTCCCGGCGCCGCCCATGTCTGGCGCGCCGTCGCGCGGGCAGCGGTTGGCCGCGGCGATGGCCTGAGCCTCGGCGATGCTGACGCGGCGGCGGCTAGGCGCGAAGACAAGGCCGGCCAGATCCGCGCCGCTCTGGCGCACCCAGGTGACCTGCTCGGGGGCGCGCAGGCCACAGATCTTGACCAGCGGCGCGCCGGTTTGGTTGGGCGCATGGCGCATGGCTAGCGCCCCCCCGGTAGCGTGAGCGCCGGTTGGCCGGCGGCGACTAGCTCCCGCAGCAGCGCGGCGGTGTCGGGGGCGCGGACCAGGGCCTCCCCGACCAACACGGCCCGCGCGCCCATGGCGCGCAGGCGCCGCACATCGGCCCCGCTGTGGATGCCGCTCTCGCTGACCACGTGGCAGCCAGGGGGGATCAGGGCGACCAGCCGCTCGGTCGTCTCCAGGGCGACATCGAAGGTGGTCAGGTCACGGTTGTTCACCCCGATCAGGGTGGCCCCAGCCTCCAGGGCCACCCGCAGCTCAGGCGCGGTGTGTACCTCCACCAGGGCCTCCAGGCCCAGGTCGTGGGCGTCGGCCAGCAGGCGGCGCAGGGTCTGGGGCTCCAACATGGCCACGATGAGCAGGGCCAGGCTAGCCCCGGCCAGGCGGGCCTGCGCGAGTTGGTAGCGCTCCAGCACGAAATCCTTGCGCAGCAGGGGCAGGCCAACAGCCCCAGCCGCCGCGCGCAGGTCGTCCAGCGAGCCGTGGAAGAAGCGCCCGTCGGTGAGCACCGAGATAGCGGCGGCCCCACCGTCGGCGTAGAGGCCGGCCTGCGTGGCGGCGTCCAGATGCGGCGCAAAGACGCCTCTGGAGGGTGAGGCGCGTTTGATCTCGGCGATCACGGCCACCTGGCCAGCGCGCAGGCGCGCGGCAAAGGGATAGGTGGGCGGCGCGGCGGCCAGGCCGCGCTCCAGGTCGGCCAGGCTGACCGCCCGCCGCGCCGCCTCCACCTCCTGGCGCTTGTGGGCGACGATGCGCTCCAGAATACCCGTGTCGTCGCTCATGGGCGGGTGTGCCTCCATTGCTCCAGTTTGGCCCGCGCGGCCCCGCTCTCCATGGCCTTGCGGGCCAGAGCGATCCCCTCGGGGAAGCCCGCCGCGCCCTCACAGGCGATCAGGGCCGCCGCCGCGTTGAGGGCCACCACGTCGCGCAGGGCCTGGCTAGCCGTGCCGTCCAGCACTTCGATCATCAGGGCGGCGTTCTCCTGGGCCCCCCCACCGGCGATAGCCGAGGGTGCCGCGCGCTGTAGGCCCAGGTCTTCGGGCGAGACACGGTAGGTGCGCACCGCGCCGCCATGCAGTTCGCACACCGTGGTCGGCGCGGAGACGCTCAGCTCGTCCATGCCGTCGTCGGCCCGCACGACGAGGGCGTGGCGGGCGCCCAGCCGGCCCAACACGGCGGCCATCTTCTCCACCAGGCCGGCGTCGGGGACACCCAGCACCTGGGCGGTGACCCGTGCCGGGTTGGTCAGCGGACCCAGGATGTTAAAGACCGTGCGGATACCGATCTCCCGCCGCGGCCCCACGGCGAAGCGGGTGGCCGGGTGGAAGAGGGGGGCCAGCATAAAGGCGATGCCCACCTCGGCGATGCTGGCGGCGACGGCGGGTGGCGAGAGCGAGATGGGCACGCCCAGGGCCTCTAGCACGTCGGCGCTGCCGCACAGCGAACTGGCCGCGCGGTTGCCGTGCTTGGCCACCCGATAGCCCACGGCGGCGACCACAATCGCGGCGGCGGTAGACACGTTGAAGGTGCCCTTGCTATCACCGCCGGTACCGCAGGTATCCACCACGACGCCGCCCGGGGGCAGGGTGACCGGCAGGGCCCTGTCGCGCATCATCCCGGCGAAGCCAGCGATCTCGTCCACGGTCTCGCCCTTGAGGCGCAGGGCGGTGACCAGGGCGCCGAACTGCGCGGGGGTGACCTCATCGCCCATGATCTCAGCCATCACGGTCCCCGCCTCATCCTGGGTCAGGTGGTCGCCGGCGACCACCCGGCTGATTGCTTCCCTGATCACCCGCGCCCTCCCACCAAGGCTGAGGGCTGGGCGCTGGCCGCCGGGCGCTGGCCAGCCAGGGCCAGGAAGTTGCGCAGGATGTCCTTGCCGGCATAGGTCATGATGGATTCAGGGTGGAATTGCACGCCCCACAGGGGCAGCTCACGGTGGCGCAGACCCATGATCAGGCCGTCGGAGGTCTGGGCGGTCACCTCCAGGACCTCGGGCAGAGTGGCCCGTTCCACGATCAGGGAATGGTAGCGGATGGCCTCGAACGGCGATTCAAGGCCGGCGAACAGCTCACGGCCATTGTGGTAGATCAGCGAGGTCTTGCCGTGCATCACCTCGGGCGCCCGGATCACCTGGCCGCCAAACACCTCGCCGAGGCACTGGTGGCCCAGGCAGACGCCCAGGGTAGGGATACGCGTGGCCAGCGCGCTGATCACGCCTTTGGAGACGCCGGCCTGCGCCGGTGTACACGGCCCCGGTGAGACCACAATGGCGTCGGGCTGATCGGCGGCGACCTGCTCGACGGTGACGGTGTCGTTGCGGTAGACCAATACCTGGGCCTCCAGTTCGCCCAGGTACTGGACCAGGTTATAGGTAAAGCTATCGTAGTTGTCTATCATAATGATCCGCACGGCTTCGTCTCCCCCCATGGACACACTGGTTTTGGCGTCAGAACGTGTTGATTGGTCCGTCGGCAGAAACCGGCCGACGCTCATGTGATGACCAGCGCGTTGGCCCTCTCGATAGCCCGCAGAACGGCGGCGGCCTTGTGCTGGGTCTCCTCATACTCGGTCTGGGCGACGGAGTCGGCGACGATGCCGCCGCCGGCCTGCACATAGGCCACGCCGTCCTTCATCACAGCCATGCGGAAGTTGATGCAGGTATCCAGGTCGCCGGAGTAGCTGATGTAGCCGACGGCCCCAGCGTAGGGTCCGCGTGGTCCCGGCTCAAGCTCGGCGATGATCTCCATGGCCCGCACCTTGGGCGCCCCCGCCAGCGTGCCGGCGGGCAGGCAGACGCGCAGGGCGTCCAGAGGCTGCCAGTCGGGGGAAAGCCGCGCCTCGATTGTGCTCTCCAGGTGCATCACATGCGAATAGCGGGCCACACCCATCAGCTCCGTGACGCGCACGCTGCCCGTGGTGGCCACGCGCCCGATGTCGTTGCGGCCAAGGTCCACCAGCATGATGTGCTCGGCCTTCTCCTTGACATCGGCGCGCAGTTCGCGCTCACGCTCGGCGTCCTCCTCGGGCGTGCGCCCACGGGGGCGGGTGCCAGCGATAGGGTGATAGGTCAGGCTATCACCCTGCACGCTGACCAGCAGCTCCACGGAGGCGCCGGCGATCTGGAAGTCGCCGAGCTGCAGGTAGTACATATAGGGGGCCGGGCTGATCATGCGCAGGGCGCGGTAGACGTTGAAGGGCGCCGCGGCGAGCGGGCGGGCGAAGCGCTGCGAGTAAACCACCTGGATGGCGTCGCCGGCCATGATGTACTCCTTGATGCGGGCGATCGCGGCGGCGTGCTCGCCCTGGCTCATGTTGCTGGGCGGCACGTCGCGGGGCGGCGCGCCCGTCGTGTGGACGGCGGGGAGTGGGCCGTCCAGCCGGCCCACCAGCTCCTCAATGCGCCTGGTCGCGTCGTGGTAGGCCCGCTCCACGCTCACCGCTGGGTTGTCCAGGCGCACGTGGGTCATCACCTTGATCGAGTGGCGCAGGTGGTCGAAGGCCAGCACGGTGTCGGTCAGCATAAAGACGGCGTCGGGCACGCCCAGGGTCTCGGTGTCCTTGATGGGCAACCGCTCGTAGCAGCGCACCACTTCGTAGGCCAGGTAGCCCACGGCCCCACCGACGAGAGGGGGCAGACCGGGCTGGGGCACCTGGCGCAGGCCGGCCAGTTCGGCGCGCAGGGCAGCTAGAGGGTCCGCGCAGGGCCAGGAGCTGGTCGCGCCGGAGCGGTTCCAGCGCAGCAGGGCACCGTCAGCGAAGCGCAGCACGGTGTGGGGATCCGTGCCGATAAAGCTGTAGCGGGCCATGCGCTCACCGCCCTCGACGCTCTCCAGCAGGAAGCTGTAGGGGCCGCGGGCCACCTTCAAGTACGCGCTGACCGGCGTCTCCAGGTCGGCCACAATCTCCCGATACAGGGGGATCAGGTTGCCCTGGTCGGCCAGGGCGCCCACCTCGGCGAGGGTCAGCGAGTAAGGATTATCGTGGGTTAGGTCGGCGATCATGTGGCCTCCTCCAAAAACAAAAACCCCTCGTCCAAAAACAGGGACGAGAGGTCGTGGTGCCACCCTTGTGCGGATACAGCGGGCCTGCTATACGCAGAGCGGTATCCCTCATTGTGAGGTACGGCCGCCTGCCGACGCAGGTGGCGATACCCTCTCCCGTGGTAACGGAGGAGAACCGGCCACGCTACCCCGGCCCATCACCTCACCGGAGGGTAGGGGGCCGGGTCGCGGGCAACTCCTGGGTCCATTCACTCAGCGCTGGCCACCCGCGTCGCAGCGCCCGCGGGCTCTCTTGAGGTCAGTGTACCCGAGCTACTTCTCCCATTCGCGGTTTGTGCGTACAATGGAACAATCCAGACTATACCATCGGAGGCTATCTATGTCAATAAGCTGCTGGGCGGATTGCCTGATAGGCCGGCGTCGTGGCCGGTAGGAACAGGGTCAACTTGGTCGTACTGGGCGCCGGGGCGATTGGCCGTGCCCTGCTCGGCCAGATCGCCGCGCGCCAGGAGGCGCTACGGGGGCGGCTGGGCATTGATCTTCAGGTGGGCACGGTCGCCACGTCGCGGCTGTGGCGCGGCGCGGGCGGCGGGCCCCTAGAGGGGGACCAGCTGCGGGCGATTGCCGCCACTGGCCTAGAGGGCGGCCTGGCGCGGCCCTACACGCCCTACGAGATGCGCGAGTATCTGGGTAGCCTGGCCGAACCGACGGTGGTGGTGGACGTCACGGCCGCGGAGACTGGCGACCTGCTGCTGGCCGCGCTGATGGCCGGCCACCACGTGGTGCTGGCCAACAAGAAGCCGGTCTCCGGCGAGGCAGCCATCTTTGCCGCGTTCATGCAGTACCGCGCCGAGGGGCGGGTGGTGCGCTACGAGGCGACGGTGGGGGCGGGGCTGCCCGTGATTAGCACGCTCCAGGACATGGTGGAGACGGGCGACAGCATCGTAGCCATTGACGCGGCGCTCAGCGGCACGCTGGGTTACCTCTGCACGGCGCTACAGGACGGCGCGCCATTTTCGCGGGCGGTGCGCTCTGCCCGCGCGAACGGCTATACTGAGCCGGACCCCCGTGATGACCTGAGCGGGCGAGACGTGGCGCGCAAGGCAGTCATTTTGGCCCGCACCTGCGGCTTTGAGGTCGACCTGGACGCTCTACCCACGGCGGGCCTGGGCGATCTGGGGAGGCCCGAGGCTACTGTTGAGCAGTTTATGGCCTCGCTAGAAGGGCAAGACGAGGCGATGACCGAGCGGGTAGCCCATGCTGGCGAGCGCGGAGAGGTGTTGCGCTACGTGGCACGGGTCACGCCGGAGGGCGCCTCCACGGGGCTGCGGTCTCTATCGCGTGAGCACCCCCTGGCCAGTCTGCTCGGCACGGCGAACCTGGTGGCAATCACCTCGGAACGCTATCGGGAGCTACCGCTGGTGATTAGTGGCCACGGCGCCGGCGCGGCGGTGACGGCGGCCGGCGTGTTCGGCGATGTGCTGGCCGCCGCGCGGGTGGCCCGGAGCGGCTAACCGCGAGAGGTGGCCCGGGGCAGCGGCTGGAGACCGGTAAGAGAAAGAAGGAAGGGACAGGAATGTCGGCACTGACAGAGCAACAGCGAACGGCGCTGAGGGGGCGGCTGGAGGAAGAGCGTGGGCGCCTGAGCGCCGACGCCGAGACGGAGCGGGCGCAGTTTGTGGACGCTGGCCAGGAGTACGACGAGCAGTTCTCGTCCTCCGGCAACCACCCAGCGGATACGGGCACCGAGATGTTTGATCAGGAGCACCACCTGGCGATCGCCACGATGATGCAGGTGACCGTGGAGCAGGTAGACCACGCGTTGCGGCGGATGGACGAGGGCGTCTACGGCGTCTGCGAGGTGTGCGGCAAGGAGATCCCGGTGGAGCGTCTGGAGGCGCTGCCGCATGCCACCATGTGCGTGCAGGATCAGGCGCGCCAGGGTCCCCAGGCCGATGGGCGGGAGACGACGATTGAGGGGATGAGACCGGTTTGATATGGCTAACCTAGCGGCACAGGGTGAGCAGACCACCGAGCAGAGCGAGCACGGCGGAGGTCAGGCCGGCTGGAGTGGTGGCGTGGCCGGGGTGTCGCCTGACCGCGAGCAGGGCGCCACGGCGGCCAGCAGGCCATCGGGTGGCGCCCTGCGCCCGCTGCTATGGCCCGTTCTGGTGGGGCTGGTGATTCTGCTGACCGACCAGGTGACCAAGGAGTGGGTGTTGCGCTCGCTCGTCGAGGAGCAGGAGGGGGCCTCCTGGTTCGGCGGCAACCTCTCGATCATCCACGTCAACAACGATGGGGCCGCCTTTGGGCTACTGGCCGGCCAGATGTTCCTATTCGTGCTGATTGGGCTGGTGGTAGCCGCCGTGGTGGTGGCCTACTACCGTTACCTGCCCCGCGAGCGGCTATGGTTGCGGGTCAGCCTGGGCCTGCAGATGGGCGGGGCCGTGGGCAACCTGCTGGATCGGCTGCGACACGGCTACGTGGTTGATTTCGTGGAGGTGCGCAACCTGCCCGTGTTCAATGTTGCCGACACGGCCATTGTGTGCGGGGTGCTCATCCTGGCCTACTATCTGCTCGTGCATCTGGAGACGCCGGCGCAGGGCAAGGCTGCCCCCGGACCGAGAGGGCCAAGCGTCAGCGGCGAGCCGCACGGTGGTCCCCCCCAGCCATGACCCAGCCGTGGATCGTGGCCGTGCCGCCGGAGATGAACGGGCTGCGCCTCGACGCCGCTCTAGCGGCCCTGATGCCCCGCCGGTCGCGCGCGGCGTGGCAGGACGCCATTGGGGCCGGCTATGTCAGCGTGGAAGGCCGACCGGCCAAGGCGGCGCAGCGGGTACGCGGTGGGCAGGAGATCGGCCTGACCTTGCCGGAGGTGCGCCCGCATGTCGTACCCTCGGACCTGGTGCTGCCCATCATCTATCAGGACGACGACCTGGTGGTGCTGGACAAGCCGGCGGGCATGGTGGTCCACCCGGCGCCCGGCTGGAGCGGGACCACGCTGGTAGACGCGCTGCTCCGCGACGACCTGGTGACGGCCCAGGATGAGGACGACGAGGGTGATGAGGCCGGTGAGCAATCGCGGCCGGGCATCGTGCATCGCCTGGACAAAGACACCTCGGGCCTGTTGGTGGTGGCCCGCCACCGCGTGGCCCAGGCCCACCTGGCCGCGCAGTTCAAGGAGCGCACGATCCGCAAACGCTATTGGGCGCTGGTGGACGGCCATCCCCACCCGCCGGCTGGGGCCGTGGAGGCGCCGATCGGCCGTGATCCCCGCTACCGCGCGCGGATGGCCGTGGTGGCCGGTGGTCGGGCGGCGCGCACAACGTACCGCACCCGCCGCCTGCTGCCCAACCATGCTTTGTTGGATATCGGGCTGGAGACGGGCCGCACCCACCAGATCCGCGTGCATATGGCGGCGATCGGCCACCCCGTGGCTGGCGACGGGCTGTACGGCGCCCACCCGGCCACGATCCCCCTGGGCCGCCAGTACCTACACGCCTATCACCTGGAACTGGACTCCCCCTCCACGGGGGAGCGGCTATCCTTTGAGAGCGCGCTGCCGCCCGAGTTGGCGGCCATCGCCGACCTGGAGTAGCGTAGTGGGGCCGGACGCTGGCCGTGGCTATCCGCTGGCCACCAGATAAGGGGGAACTGATGAGGCTGCACGACTATCAGGTGCTGCAGAGCGACGCCGACGGCCTGGCCCGGGTGGAACTGGAGTCGGGCGAGCGGGTCGAACTGCCCGTGGGCGGACCCTACGAGGTGGGCGGCGCGCGTCAGGTGCTGGTGGGTGATCTATGGGTGCTGGCCGGCCAGAGCAACATGGAGGGCGTGGGCGACCTGGTAGACGTGGCCCCGCCGTCGCCGTTCGTCCACTCCTACCAGTCGCGCGAACAGTGGGCGGTGGCCGAGGAGCCGCTGCACTGGCTGGAAGAGTCGCCGCGCCCAGTCCACCGTCAGCTAATGGGCCTGGAGGGCCTGACCGGGCCGCCAGGGCCGCGTGACCCCGCGCGGACCAAGGGGGCGGGGCTGGGGCTGGCCTTCGCTACGCGGCGCCATGCCCGGACGGGGGCGCCGGTGGGCCTGATTCCCAGCGCGCACGGCGGCACCTCAATGCAGCAATGGGACCCGCGGCTGCGCGGCCTGGGTAGCGGTTCGCTTTACGGGGCGACGTTAAAGCGGGTGGAGGCGGTGGGCGGCAAGGTCGCCGGTGTGCTGTGGTACCAGGGCGAGTCGGACGCCGAGCCCGCCGAGCTAGCGCGCTACACCGAGCGCATGCGCCGGCTGGTGGAGGCGTTTCGGGCTGACCTGGGGCAGCCTGACCTGCCGTTCTACTACGTACAGATTGGGCGATTCGTGGCCGACACCACAGGTGATGGTCTGCTGGGCTGGAACGGTATCCGGGAAGCGCAGCGCACCCTGGCCGCCACGATGCCCCATACCGCCGTCGTCTCGGCGATTGACCTGGAGCTAGACGACGCGATCCACGTGGGCACCCGGGGCCTGAGCCGGCTGGGCCAGCGGCTGGCCGACGCGGCGGCTGGTCACCGGGGGCCCGATGTGGCCGAGGTGGGCGTCGAGGGGGGTGGCGTGCGGCTGCGCGTGACCTTTAGCGGGGTGCGTGGTGGACTGCGGGCGGCGGGGCGACCCACGGGCTTCAGCCTGCGCCAACGCGACGAGGAACTGCCGCTGATCTACAAAGTCACCCTGGAGGGAGACGCCGCGCTGCTGCACCTGACCGTGGACGCGCTGCCGCGGGGCACGGAGCTATGGTATGGCTGGGGATTAGACCCCTACTGCAACCTGACCGACGCCCAGGACGCGGTGGTCCCTGCCTTTGGCCCCATGACGGTGTAGCCGCCGTCATGGGAGTCTCCCCGGGCGGGGCGACGCGCGCCAGGGGTAGGATCAGCAATGGTGGCTACATACCTTTACGGCGCCGCCCGGCGAAACGGGGACGGAGCAGGAACCTGGCCCCGAAGAGCATCAGGCCCAGGAGGGCGGCGGGCAGCCAGAGCGAGCCCTGCCCGCCTGTCTGGCTGGACCCACCCATACCCAAACCCGTGTGGGGCAGGCCCGGGAGTTTTGTTGGCGTTGGGCTTGGGTGGGTCACCGCTGTCTCGGTGCTGGTTGCCTGCGGGGTTTCGGTGCTTGTTGCTTGAGGCGTCTCCGTAGAGAGAGTCTGCGGAGTTTCGGTGCTGACAACCTGAGGCGTCTCCGTGGTGGTGACCTGAGGGGTCTCAGTACTTGTTGCCACAGCGGTACCGGTATCGGTAGCCTGAGGTGTCTCAGTGGTGATGATCTGAGGGGTTTCAGTGCTCGTGGCAGCCACCACGGCGGTCTCAGTGCTGGTAGCCTGGGGGGTCGCGGTGCTGATAGTCTGAGCTGTTTCAGTGCTGAGGACGGCCGTCGTCGCGGTGCTGAGGGCCTGGGCGGTGCTGGTGCTCAGAGCGACTGCGGTTGCAGTGCCGAGGGCTACGGCCGCCGCGGCACGGGTGCTGATAGCGACAGCCGTGCCGGTGCTAATGGCTATAGCAACGCTGGTGCTGGACGCGATGGCCGTGTTGGTGCTGGACGCAATGGCCGTGCTGGCGCTGGTCGGAATGACCGTGTTGGTAGCCTGGGCAGTGCTGATAGCGGGGGTCAGCGCGGGGCTGGTGTTGGTGGCGGTAGCCGTATTTGTGCTGGTTGCACTAGCCGTATTTGTGGTAGTGGGCGTCGGTATAGCGGTGTTAGCCGCCTGCACGATACTGGTGTTGACCACGATAGCTGTCTGGATCGCGGGTGGAGGAGTGGTGGGCGTGCTGGCCGGGACAATGATGGGCGTCGGCGTGCTGCTTGGAGCCGGTGTGGTGACCGGCGTGTTCAGAGGCAGGCCCGTCGGGGCGCTGGTCGCCGTGGCCGTACTGGTTGGAGCCGGCGTGCCTGTCGGTGCGATGATCGGCAGGCCCGTGCCCGTCGCGGTGCTAGTCGGCGTGCTGGTGCTGGTCGCGGTGCTGGTCGGCGTGCTGGTGCTGGTCGGCGTGGCCGCCAGGGCCGCGCTGCACGTTTGAACGATATTGCTTTGCAAGGTCACCGCGCCAGTGAGGGCATAGAGGCCGCCGTTCGACGTTGCCCCTGTGAGGAGGTTGATGGAGGTCCCCGCCAGGATGTTCCCAGCGAAGCTAGCGGTCGTATCCAGCGTCGCGGCACTGCCGACCTGCCAGAAGATATTGCATGGGTTAACATTAATAAGCACCACGCGGGAACCGGGTGTCGCGTCGAGAGCGGTACCTATCTTGAAGATAAAGATGCCGTTGGGGTCACCCGTGCCATTGAGGGTGAGCTGCCCGGTCAATGTAGCTGTGCTCGCGAAACAGTACACCTTTGGCGTGAGGGGGGTTAAGCTGCCGAGGTCCTGGCCCGTCAACGTGACATCACACGGTTGCTGACCAGCATTGATAGATGCGGCGTTCGCCTCACCCTGGGCCGTGGCGGCAAGACTGTTGGTGGTGGTGAAGATCGCGCCACTGACCACACCCGGCGGAAAACCAGTCACCGACGACCCGGGGCTCACGCCAAGATTACCCTGCACAATGGTCGGGCCGGTGTTGGTGACTGCACTGGCCCCCAGCACGGCGAAAGTGCTAGCCGTCGCTCCCAGCGTGGGGGGAGGATTGGTCAAGGCGCGCACCGATACGGGCAACCATAGCAGAGACAGCAACAGGATTGTCACAATCCATGGCACATATTTCTTTAGCCTCATGGGTGTCAGTTCCCTTCAGGGTAGAATGCGTCAAGGGCCAGTTCAAGGGCATCTCCGGCTGTCGCGGCTAGGCGCTTACTCAAGGGCTCGTGACCAATCGCGGTTTCGCCCCGCGCCCCATCGTGATGTACCACCTGGTCCTCCCCACCCCGTCTGAGACTGCCCTGGATCTCGGCGCGTCCGGTGCTCCGATCACCCCAACTGCTGCCCCAGCCGCCACGAGCTACAAGGGATCGGCAGTATGGTGCGCAGTGTGGCACAGGCAAGTCGAGCAGTTTGTCCCGCGCCCGTCTCCTTATCTTAACCTAGAACGTTGTTGCTGTCACGTCATCTTTACTTAGAATGTTGTCACCGTCACCTCGTCGCCGGGCCGAAGGCGCTCGGCGTTGGGAGGCACGATGACCAAACCATCGGCGAAGACCATGCTGGTCAGGATAGAGGAGGCGCCGGGCACCGGCCGGGCCAGCCAGGCCCCGGCCTCGGCGCGCAGGGCCACGCGAGCGTAGTCCTGCCGCCCCCGCTTGGAGGTAATCTCCCCCTCCAGGCGGGCCTGCACCACCGCGCCGCCGCGCGGCACGGCCAGCTCTTCGGCGCTGAGGCGGAGCAGGCGTTGCAGGGCTGGCTGGCCAAACATGGCAAAGGAGACCATGGCCGAGACCGGGTTGCCCGGGATACCGATCACCAGGCAGTCGGACACGATGGCCAGGATGGTGGGACGGCCCGGCCTGGTGGCCACACCGTGGACCAATACCTCGGCGCCCGGCAGGGCTTCGAGGGCCTGCACGGTGAGGTCCTTGACGCCCACGGAGCTGCCGCCGGAGATCAATACCAGCTCGGCCTGTGCCACGGCGGAGCGCAATGCGTTGGTCACGGCGGCCAGGTCGTCGGGGATCGTGTCCACGATGTGCGGCTGGCCGCCCAGGCGCAGCGCCTGAGCGGCCAGGGCGTAGCCGTTGGAGTTGTAGATCTGGCCGGGGGCCAGGGGCTGGCCGGGCGCGCGCAGCTCGTCGCCGGTGAGCAGGATGGCTACCCGCGGACGGCGCACCACCTCAACCATGGGATAGCCCAGGCTGGCCAGCACGGCGACATCCTGGGGGCGCAGGCGGCGGCCTGGTCGGAGCACCACATCGCCTAGGGCGAGGTCCGCCGCGCGGATCACAATGTTGTCGCCGGGTGGCACGGGGCCGACGATGCGCAGGCGCCTGGCGGTCACCTCGGTGCGCTCCACGTTAACCACGGCGTCGGCCCCAGGAGGAATCATGCTGCCGGTGGCCACCCAGATAGCCTGCCCAGGCCCCAGCATGGCAGTAGCTGCCGTGCCCATAGGTACCTCCCCGGCCGTGGTCAGCTCGGGCCGGTCTGGCCCTTCGGGCAGGTCGGTAGAGCGCACGGCGTAGCCATCCATGGCCGAGCGGTCGAAGGGCGGCGAATCCAGGGGACTGACTACCTCGCGGGCGACCACGCGATCCAGTGCCTCCAGCAGGGCCACCTGCTCGGTGGCCAGATGGGGGGCCTGCCACCGTGCGGCGACACGGGTCCACGCCTCGGCGGGGCTGGGCAGCGGACCCCACGAATCTCGCTCTTGCATCTCGCTCATTATCACTCTCCTACACAGCGCCTTCAGGGTCTCATTTACATCTCCCTCATCGTACACTGCACTGTACACAATGGCTATGTCTGGTTGGCCCACGCGGCACGGTCCTTGCAGCTGCCAGGTTGTTGAAGATGCAAGTGGAGAGAGGGGGAGGCATGGCGCCGCGCCTGCATGTTTTCGGCCTGACCATCACCAGTTCGTGGGGCAACGGCCATGCCACGGTCTACCGGGGGCTGCTGGCCGCCCTGCACCGCCAGGGCTGGGCGATCACGTTCTACGAGCGCGACGTGTCCTATTACCGGGACAACCGTGACCTATGGGAGGCGCCGTACAGCGCTATCGTGCTCTACAGTAGCCTGGAGGAGCTATGGACTAGGCTGCGCGGCGCGGGCCCCCCCGACGTGGCCGTGGTGGGCAGCTATTGCCCTGATGGGGTGGCCGTGCTGGATTGGCTATCCACCACGCCAGGCCAGCGGCCGGCGGTGCTGACCTACTATGATATTGACACGCCGATCACCCTGGACGCGCTGTCCCGTGATGGGGCCACGGCGTATCTGCGGGGGGAGCAGCTAGCGCGATGTGATCTGGCGCTCAGCTTCACCGGCGGGCCAGCGCTGCGTGAGCTAGAGCAGCGGTGGGGGGCGCCGAGGGCGCGCCTGCTGGCCTGCGCGATTGACCCGCTGCTGCACTACCCCCGGCCACCGGATCAGCGCTATGGCTGCCTGATGGGTTATATGGGCACCTATGCGGCTGACCGGCAGCCAACGCTGCGCCGGCTGCTGTTTGGGCCGGCGGCAGCTCTACCAGATGACAGGTTTATCGTGGCCGGGCCGCAGTACCCCGAGGACAGTGTGCCGCCGGGGGTGACCCACTACCAACACCTGGCCCCGGCGGAGCACGCCGCCTTCTACAGCTCCTGTGCGTACACGCTCAACGTGACCCGCGACCTGATGATCCGCTACGGCTACGCGCCCTCGGTGCGCCTGTTCGAGGCGGCAGGCTGCGGCGCGTGCATCATCTCGGACCGCTGGGCAGGCATGGACGATTTCCTGACACCCGGCGAGGAGGTGCTACTAGCCGACTCCACCGAGGATGCCCTGCGCCTCCTCGCCGCCTATCGCGGGGGAGGCCACCGCGAGGTGGGGGCGCGCGCCCGGGCGCGCGCGCTGCGCGAACACACCTATGAGCAGCGGGCGGCCCAGTTCGCCGGCTATGTGGCCGAGTCCACCGCCTAGACACATAGGCCTACATTGCGTCGCGGTGGGATGCCGAAGGAGTCTGCCCTGCTAAGTCCACAACGATCGCCTCAGACGTCAGACAATAGCCACAACGCGACCGTGCCTGGAGCGCGAGACGCTTCCGCAACGCCTTTGGCACATAGGCCACGCTTACTTCCTCGACAGCAACGAGGCTACATCATGTCCGCGCTGTTTGAGCAGGAGGGCGGCTTGGGCACGCACTAGCATGGCCCGTTCGTACTGGCGCACCAATCGTGTGCGATCCTGCTGCTCCTCCTCCGTGAGCCCCTCGCGCTGCCCCTTCTCGTTGAGCGACTCTAAACGCTTCCCCGCGTGGCTGGACAGGCGACTGGATGCTGCCCGCCAAAGGCTGGCGTCGTCTAGAAACTCTAGAGCCTCCACTGCCTCGGCGACATCAGGAGGAAGCGCATCCTCGCGAGGCACTGCCGCGGCTAACACGCTCAGCACCTCGTCTTCTACCGTGTGGTGAGCCTGCGCGGCACGCTCCTTGAGATGAGCGTAGAGGCTGTCCGGCACCTGGACGCTCATGGAATGGTTAACCATCATCGCACCTCACTTTGTTGTTCTTAGCCTACCACATCTATGACCCGCTGAGGCGGCTGGTCAGGTAGGCGTCGAGCAGGTGGGCGCGGCTGGTGTAGCTGTGGTCGCGCAGGGCGCGGGCGCGGCCCCGCGCACCGATTTGACGGGCCTCGTCCCACTGTACCTGGTGGAGCAGGCGGGCCACATCGGGGCCATCCTGGGCCACCAGCACCTCCTGACCGGGGGTAAAGAACTGGTCCAGCCCGGCCCAGGCGTCCACGACGAGGCAGCCGCCGCAGCCGGTTACCTCGAAGACACGGGTCGGCGGACTGAAGCCGTAGCGGGCCATGGCCGCGCGGTTGATGTTCAGGCACAGGCGGGCGCTACCGTAGAGGGCGGTATGGCGGGCGGTGGGCACAAAGCCTAGGTACTGTACATTGGGCGGTAGGGTATCATTGCCCCAGCCCTCGCCGCCCAGGCCGAAACGGTAGCCTGGTTGCGCCGCGGCCACGTCCAGGAAGAGGTCGCGAAAGCGCTCCTCTCGGTCGGGCATGCGGTGGCCGACAAACAGCAGGTCAAAGGCCAGTTCATAGTCGGGGGGCGCCGGCTGGTATTCCTCGGGGTCCACGGCGTTGTAGACGGGCACGACGTCGCGGGCGCCGCGCTCCCGGTAGCCGGCGATCACCGGCTCGCCACCACCGTAGGTCAGCACCACGTCGAAGCGGGGCACAAGAGCCCCAAAGTACCAGTCGGGCTCGTCGCGCAGGCGCTCCAGGGTAGCCGGGGCATCAACGTCCCAGTAGGCCACCAGGCGGTCCGGCGCGGCCAGATCGAGCACGCCGCGCTCAACTAACTCCTCATTGGCCCCCAGGCCGCTGCACACGGCGACCATGTCCGAGGTGGCGGCGGCGGCGATCTCGCGGCGCAGGTCGTCGGGAGTCAGGCAGATGCGGATCGCCGCGTAGTCGGGGTCCTCGACCAGGTCGCGGTGGGCCTGCCGCCAGTAGATGTCCTGCTCCACAAAGGTGATCTGGTGACCCAGGCGGTGCAGAGCCTTGCAGATGCCCCGGTAGTAGGTGGCGGCGCCGTTCCAGTAGGCTGAGGTCAGGCTAGAGCCGAAAATTGTGATCTTCATGTTTTCTTTCTAGAGGTCTGGGGGTGTTAGCGCAGCGCGCCAACCAGCCGCACAAGTTGGGCGGCGCGGTGGGCGCAGGTGTGGCGGGCACGTACCGTGGCCAGGCCGTGGGCGGCGATAGCCATGCGGCGGTCGTCGTCGGCGCACAACTCGACGATCAGCTGGCGCATCTCGGCGGGCGAACGCGCCTCAACATAATCGTCGCCCGCTGAGAAGAGACCATCGGTGTCGTCCCAGGGCAACGAGATGAGGGCGGCCCCGCAGGCCAGCGCCTCGAAGACGCGGATGGTGGGCGTGCCGGGCAGCAGGTCGAGGTAGGGCTGACGGGGGATATGCACGGCCAGGCGGGTGGCGGCGTAGAGCTGGGGGGTGGCCGTGTTGGCGATCCAGTCCCCGTAGCGGATGCCCGAACGGGCCAGCGTCGCCAGCGCCTGAGGGGTGTAGCGCACGCCGTGCAGCAGGAAGCGGTGGCGGGGCAGGGCGGCGGCGGCCTCGAACAGGTAGTCGCGCATGGCGGCGGCGCGGTCGTCGTCACCCCAGTTGCCGACGAATACAACGTCCCACAGGGGGCCATCCGAGGGGGGCGGCTGGGGCTGGAAGACGTGGGTATCGGCGGCCTCGTGGAACACAACAGCCCGCTCGACGTTGTAGCGGTCGCGGTAGACCGGGGGCAGGGCCGGGCTGAAGGCCAGCACGGCGTCGTAGCTGGGCAGGCCCAGGGTCTCCCACAGCTCATCCTCGGTGACGGCGCGGTAGTGGGTATCGTGGAACAGGGTCAGCGGGCCACCCTGGCCGGCCAGCAGCCCGGCGGCGCGCACAAGGCCGGGCGGGTTCCACTCGTGGATGATCAGCACATCCACGCCATCAAGGGCGCCCTCCAGCAGGTCCAGCCAATCGCGGACCTCACCGCTGGCCGGCGGTTGGTAGAAGCGCGGCTGAATCGTGGGGAAGCGCTGAGCAAAGCCCAGGATAGCAGCCGCGCCAGCGGTGCTGACCAGGTGCTCGGTGGACCAGTTAATCCACGGCTCGAAGGCCAACGCCTCGTGGCCAGCCTCCTGCAGGGCCACGACGAGGCCGCGCAGGAAGTGGGCGTTGCCGTTGTTCCAATCGGAGACCAACGAGTGACTGAACAGGGCAAAACGCAGCGGCGCGTCAGGAGCGCCGCCGTGTTGAGGCTCGACGTGTACGTGGGGAAACACTACGGGTTACTCCTGCTCATCATGATACGCGGCCCACGCGCGCTGGCTGGTCCAGCAGTTGACCGTAGAGAGCCATGTAGGCGTCGGTCATGGTGGCCACGCCATAGCGCTGGTGGGCGCGGGCGCGGGTGGCCTCGGCGCGCTCGATGCGTCGCCCGTCGTCGCCAAGCAGAGCCGAGAGGGCGGCGCCCAATGCGGCGGGGTCGGTGTTTGAGGCGTATGTAGCGGTGTCCCCCCATACCTCGCGGAAGGAGGGGATATCGGCGATCAGCAGGGCACAACCGGCCAGGGCGGCCTCGACCAGGGTCAGGCCAAATGGCTCATAACGGGCCGGAGCGACGAAGACGCGGGTTTGGCCCAGGCGGGCGTGTAGCTGAGCGCGGGGTAGCCGACCCAGGAAGCGCACGCCGCTGTACTGGCCGGTCTCCAGGTAGTCGCCGTGGGGAGCTTGCAGGCTGCCGGCAATCTCTACGCGCTGGAAAGAGTGCGGCAGCGCAGCGGCCCGAGCCAGCAGGAGCAGGTTCTTGGCGCTATCCCACACCCGCCCGGCCCCCAGGGCGTCAATGGGCCGCGGTTCGCTGGGCAGGGGGGGCGCCGGGTCGTCCAGCGCGGCCCCGTTAGGGATGACCTGCACAGGCAGATCGGGCAGGTAGTGGGCGTGCAGGCAATCGGCCACGAACCGTGTGGGGACCACGACCGCCGTTGCGCCACGCAGGCCGTCGCGCAGCAGGTCGCGGTAGGCCTGCCAGCCGCTATCGGTGGATACCTGGCCCCAATGGGCCTGTTGCCAACTCAACGAGTCGCTATGGGAGACAACCAGCGAGGGGACGGGCAGCTCAAGGCTGCCAAAGCAGTGCTGATTGAAGTGGACGATGCGGGGCTGGTGGTCGGCGACCAGACCTTGCAGGAACCGCCCGGCCTGCTGGAGATCGGGCAAAGAGTTGGGCATCCACTCCAGGGCGTAGCGCGTGGGGATGAGGGTCAGGTTGGGGATCCGCGCGGCGGCGGCGCACTGCTCGGCGGAGGGCAGTGGCCCCATGGAGACCAGGTCTACCGTGGCCCCGTGGGCGTTGATCAGGCCGTGGCAGAGCGTCAGGGCGTAGTCCCATACGCCGCCCACGGTGTCTGCTGTCATCAGCACGCGCAGGGGCGGGGTAAGCCGAGGGTGGGGGGGAGTCCGCATGAGCGGCTACCGGCTCACACCGCTGGCCGCGGCCAGCGGCTGAGTCACCCGCGCGGCATCGTTCAGAGCGGACCGCAACCCGGTGGCGTAGCGGCGGCGGACGTCGTCGTATGCGGCTGTTACCCGGGGGTGGCCCTCTTCGAGGTGGTAGGCCAGGTCGTGCTGGCCCAACAAAACGGCGCAGTAGACTGCCCGATAGTAGGGCAGCCGCTGGTGGACGCCATGATCGGCGCTTTGGGTGACATAACGCGTAAGCAAGGCAGCGCTCTGGGCAGGAGACAGCGACCACTCGAACAACACGCTGGCCAGATCGTAGCACGCATCCAGGGGATAGACCGGCCCATGGTCCAGGTGGTGGTCGGCGGCGTCGCACTTCAGCGGCGGTACGGTAGCCAGCCACTCGTACGGCTGGGGCTTGCCGTCGCCACCGGCGTAATAGCCGTGCTCGACAGCCCCATAGAACCACCCCAGGGTGGCCAGTTCAGCGTCGAGGGTAGGGCCAAACCACGCCCGCGTGTTGGCTATGATCAACTCTTGAAGGCGGTTGAATAGGCCGTCTGGGTCGGGCGGCTCAGCGGCGGCCAACTGGCCACAGGAGGCGATATAGCAGGCAATGCGCTCTAGATGGGCCGCCGTGGATTGGGCGGGCTCCAGCGGGGGGGCCGCGACGTGCGCCGAGAGCAGGTAGCCGTGGGCATAGCCCAGGTATGGCGGAGTCAGGCCGGCGCGGGCCAGAGCGGCCGCGCGGGCGGCCTTGGCCCGGCCAACGCGACCCAACCCGATGAACTTGGCCCACACCAGTGGGCCATCCTGGGCGCGACAGAGGTATTTGCGCCGCTCGAAGCGGGGGTGGCTGGTGACCACATGGGGGGAGAGGTGAGTATAGCTCCGCCAGGCCCCGCCGGAGAGGTCGGCCAGCACCTCCAGGCCCCTGCCATCTGGCAGGGCGCGCAGCGCGGCGTGGGGGGGGCTACCCGGTGTGCTGGGCAGCAGCGGATCAACAATCCAGTGGCGGTGAGCCTGCCACTGTTGCTGCACCCAGGCGGGGGCCTGGGGGCCGGGCCAGGGGTTGGCGCACAGAAAGGCGATCCGCGCCGCCGCCAGGCCGGTCTGGTTCCCGACGAAGCGGGCAGCGGCGGCCAGGGAGGAGCCGCTGAGGCCGGGCCCCTCATCCACGATCAGCACGAGGGCGCCACGGCCAGCCCAGGCGCGCAGCTCCTCCACCAGGCCAGTGTCGGCCGCTATCTCACGGTTGAAGGCGTCACCGCGTGGGCGCAGGCTGAGGCGCAGGTGGGGCAGACCGGCCTGGCGGCAGGCGGCGGCGGCCATGGCCCCCAGGGAGACGCCGATGCTGCGCAGGCCAACGACCACGACGGCGGGCGCGCCGGCGATGGCCTGCTGGGCTCGTAGCAGGTACGCCTCGGGGTACAGGGCATAGAACAGGTAGCCCTCGGGCAGGGTAACCCATAGGGTGGGCGGCAGATCCTGGTGACGTAGTGCGGCCAGCGCGGCGCGCAGGGCGCGGCCCCACTCGGTCCGCCAGCGTGGATCGTCATCACTCGCCGGTTCGCTGGCCGCCGCCAGCGCGGCGGATAGGCGCTGGTCAGGCAGGCTCCCGGCCTGGCCGGGTTGGGTGGTCAGGGAGTGGGCCACGGCATCGGCGGCGAGGTCGGTCAGGCGGAGCAGCGGCTTGGGGACGGCCAGGGTGTCCTGGTCGGGCGAGAGCGCGTCGGCCACGGCTTGCTCGACGATGCCGGCCTCGATCAGCAGCTCGACCAGGGCGGCGTGCCTGCTGGACCACAGGTATCCCTGGGGGACCGCGCCGATATGGGCCGGTAGTGGGTTTGTCCCCCCAACCTGGGGGTCGCCGACTAGGTCCAGCGCGGCCCGCAAGCGCAGCAGGGCCAGGGCGGGGCTGAGCCGCTCACGCCGGTCGCCATAGACGATCATGAGTAGCGGCGCACCATCTCGGCGGCGAAGTAGGCGTACTCGCCCAGATCAAGGGGTGGGCTGGTGTGGTCGGGGCGTTGTCCCCGACTGGGCGGGGTGAAGCACAGCGTAATCAGCAGCTCGAACTCGTCCAGCGCGCTCATCATGTGGTCGAACCACCGCAGGGCGTTGGGGCGGTGCGAGTCGGCCCAACTCAGGCCAGTGCGCAGCCGCTTGACGCCCAGTTTGCGCAGCCAGCGCACGGTATCATCAAGGCTACAATAGTCGTCATGGTGCAGCCACTGGCAGATGCCCCAGGCGGGGTCGAAGGTAGCCAGGGCGTCCTTGGGCGTGCCGTCCTCACGGAGCAGGCCGAAGTAGAAGTGGCGGTAGTAGGCGCTGCCCTCGCTCTCCTTGTGGCGGGTCACAGCCATGCGCGAGGACGGCAGGTCGAACAGCGAGTACCAATAGGCGCGGTCTACCCGCTGCAACAACAGCTCGCTTATCAGGCGCAGGCCGAGCGTCTGCACCTCCTCAGCCCCAAAGCTGGAGGCGCCCACCTCGGTGACCCACACCGGCTTCTGGGCGATCTGCTCAATCAGGGCGATCTGCTGGGGCCACTCATGGAGCTGCCACAGGTTCCAATCCAGCGGAAAGCCGTGCAGGGCCACCACGTCAAGGTGGTCGCGCAGGCCGTGGGTATAGAGGGTCTGGATGAAACCGGGGTCAATGGGTGAGATGCCGCCCAGAACGCGGGTAATCTGGGGATTGACCGAGGCCACGGCGTCAGCGGCCCAACTCACCATCTGGGCGAATTGAGCCCATGATGGGTCCATGGTACTATCCCAGTGGGAGACGTTGTTTGGCTCGTTCCAAAACATTACACTGTGCAGCATCGGCGCTTACCGTCTCCCCTGGCCCATCATCTCGGGTGTTCTACAAAGAAGCTTTCTCAAGCATACCATATTTGCGATTCAGATGAAGGCCCATGGCCCCAACCTTCGCCTGGCGATAGTGCGCTGAGCAGTAAGAAGATGGGCGTTGGCGTGGCGGCCCGCCGCCATGCCTGGTAGCGCCTGCTGGAGAGATACTAATGATGGCCCATTCTATACCCGTCTCCGCCGCCGATGACCCAGGTGCGGAGATCGTGGCAGCGGATGTGCTGGATAGCCTGGTGGCCACCTGCGTGGGCCGGCCCCAGGCCTATCAGGCGCTGGGGCAGCTGTGCGATCAGGTGGGCGGACGTACCTCGGGCGCGGAGAGCGGCCGGTTGGCCGAGGAGTGGGCAGCGGGGTTCCTGAGCCGGTGGGGCTATGCCTCCCCGTTCTTCGAGAATGTGCCGGTGACCTGCTGGACGCGCGGGACGTGCCGCGTGGAGGCGTTACAGCCGGTAGGCTGGACGCTGGTGGCGCTGGCCCATGGCAACGCGCCGACCCACGCCGATGTGACGGCCCGGGTGGTGGACGCCGGCCACGGGCTGACGGCCGACTATCAGCGCCTGGGCGAGGCTGTGCGGGGCCATCTAGCCTTGGTGGACGAAGGCTCACCGCCGGGCCAGCGCCTGCTGCACCGCACGGAGAAGCTGCTGCTGGCGCTACAGGCCGGGGCGGCTGGCCTGCTGATCTACAGCTCGGCGGCGGGGTCACTGCCCCGCACGGGGGTGTGCTACTGGAACGCCGAGGCGCCTATCCCCAGCCTGGGCATCAGCCAGGAGGATGGGTTGCGCCTGCGCCGCCTGATCACTGTCGGCCAGGCTCCCGTCGTGCGGGTGGCCCTGGAGAACAGCATCACGTCCTCCACGGCGCGCACCGTGTTGGCCGACCTGCCGGGCAGCGAGTGGCCGGAACAGGTGGTGCTGGCCGGGGCGCACCTGGATTCGTGGGACGTGGCGCAGGGGGCGGTGGACAACGGGCATGGCGTGGCCATTGTGCTGGAGGCGGCCCGCGCCCTGGCCGCGCTGGGCCGGCGGCCGCGGCGCACCATCCGCTTTGTGCTATGGGCGGCGGAGGAGACGGGGCTGCACGGCTCATGGGCCTATAGCCGCGTACACGCCGCCGACCTGGCCCGGCACACGGCGGTGATGAACTTCGATATGACCGGCGATCCCTACGGGTTCTGGGTGCCAGGGCGCTCTGGGGCGCCCGAACTGCTGCGCCCGCTGGCCAGCCAGTTGGCCGGGCTGGGTATGACCGATGCGCTGGATGGTAAGGCGGGGCTGCACAGCGACCACGAGCCGTTCATGCTGGCCGGGGTGCCCGTCGTGGGCGTGTTGGGTCGGCTAGAGGAGCAGCAGGGACGCTACTATCACAGCACTGGCGATACGTTTGACAAGGTGTACCAGGCCCCCTTGAGCCGGGCGTCCGCCGTTGCGGCGGCGACGCTGTGGGCGCTGGCCGACGCCCCACAAGCCCCATTTGGGCATCTGGACCCCCCAGGCGTCCGCCGCATGATTGACGAGGCTAACCTCTATGACGCCCTGGTGGCCGGGGGCTACGACGGGCCGCCCATGCGCGTACCAGGGGCGTGAGCGGGTGAGCAGGCCGCTAACCTGGAGCGGCGCCCTGTCCGCCTAGTGGTTTGTCAAGAGAATGTTGCGAAGTCGTACGGCAGCCTGTATCCTCTCAACAACCGCTGCACATGCGGGGCTGCGCGAGGAGGGGCTATGAACAAGAAGTACATTGTGACGTTGACGGA